>JAEEGK010004248.1_pt1 | contig 35278 bp, 19 predicted proteins | sample 8958771 | NCBI WGS metagenome assembly JAEEGK01 (sample SAMN16246547, study PRJNA631951) | gut metagenome | biome: gut microbiome; feature: rumen; material: SC-attached | host: Bos | place: Iran: Karaj | collected 2018-10 | reverse complement strand
CCCAATCCCCAATCTGAATAGATGTGTCTTTATGGTAATTATTATTAGATTATTTAAATTATTATTTTTAAAAAATTAAAAAATTTATAAAAAGAAAAGCATTTTATAAACTAAAAAATATATCAAAATGAAAAAAATAAAAAAATTAACTTTCCTTATTTTAATTTATTATTTGTATAAAAATTTTATATAAATTATAAAATAATTATATTTTAACTATTATTTTCTTCTTCTTCTTTAGCTTTTCTTTCTTTCTCTAATTCTTCTTCAGTTTTAGGAACCTCTAATCCTAATTCTCTCATAATTTCTTTTTTATTATTAACAAAAGCTTCTTCTACATATTTTAATTTTAATTCTCTTTCTATATCATTTTCAGGTTCTTTTTTCTCATCACCAGCATTTGCATTATTATTAATTTCTTCTTCAATAATTTTAAATCTCATTTTCATATATTCTTTTCTAGCAATTTCATTATCAAAACATTGTTTCATTATATTTTCTTCTTCAGAAACTTTTTCATAAAATAATTTAGGAACTTCAATTAAAGTCATTTGTCCAGAAATATCTCCAATACACATATATTCAATAATTTTTTTAGTTTGATTTTCAACATTTTCATCAATAGGAGGAGAATATCTAAATATAGTAATTGAAGTAACCTTTTCTTTAATAATAGGATCTTTATAGAAGGTTTATGACTTTCATCTAAAAAGTCCCAAATATCAATTGTACCATTAGATCTACATAAAAATAATACTCCTGGTTTTGAAGGTGAAAAAGTTCCACATGTATAAGAAAACTTTTTTTAATTTGGTGAAATAAATATAGGTTTACTTCTACTTTTACTCCATAAAAAAATGAAAATCATGAACAGTAATGAATATATCATTAAAAAAAGGTGATATTTGAAAAAATAACACAGGTCTATAATATCGAATATAATAATGATTTATTACATTTGCAGCTGGATTATCAGTTGAATTTTTAACTGAATTATCAACACAATAAACTCTTCCTTTATCAGTGGCAACATAAAATAAAAATTTATCTTCTAAAGCTTCAATTTCAAGTCCAGTCCCATTTACTTTTCCAATAGAATCTACTTTATTAACTTCAATATGTTGAGTAGTCATATATGGATTAATGTCATTTTGAACTGATTTTTGGAACACCTAAATTTAAATTTTTATAATCCCAAACAATTACTTGACCATCTTCACTTAATGAAGCTATTGTACAACATTCTTTTTCTTCTGGAATAAAAGAAATTTGTTTTTTCTTATTCATAACATATAAACCTCTAACTTTACCTTTATGACTTTCTAATAATGATAATATATTATATATATAATAATCTTTAATATTTGCATGTTTCATATAAGAATTAACATCAGTATTTTGATGTTATCTTAAAGTAGACATTAAATCAATAAATTTAATAAACATCAATTGTCCTGATGATAAAACAATAACTAAATAATTATTATTAACAGGAGAAAATTCATAACAAGTAATTTCACAAGGAGTTTTAACTGAGAAAATTGGAGAATTTTGTTTAACATCTTTTACATTCTAAAATAATATTTCTGAAGCATAAGATATTCCTTCGACTTTAATGCTTTCATCAAAAGTATAATTTCTATATAATGAATGAGTAACAAATGGATCAGTTTCTGTTAATCCTCTAATAATATGTACTGATTTCTCTTTTTTTGCTTTATTTCCTGCAGAATTATCTCTGAAAGTTCTTACTTCATCTTCATCATTACATTTCTTTTTTTAACATCTTCATTAGAAATATGATTAAATTTATCTAAATCAAAATTATTCTTAAATATATTTATTGTTTCATTACTTTGTAAAGCTTCTTCCATTCTCAAAGTTACTTTATTAATAAAATTCTCAACTTGATTTAGTAAATTAGGTACATTTAAATATTTATTACTTTTATCTAAGAATTTATCTTTAATATCATTTAAATTATCTTCAACTTGAGTAAATGAATTTACATATACTTTTTTAGCAATTTGAAAAGTTTTCGTTGTTAAAGAATTTGCAGTTTGAAAACCCATTTCAATATATGATCTTTCTTGAAAAGGATATTCATTTGCAAGTTTAACTCCTTTAACTTCATTATTACCAATATTTTGTTCTTCATTTGCTTTTTTATCTTGAAATAAATTTACTATTGAAATTCTCTTTTTTTTCTCCAAATAACATTTTTAAATAATTCTTTTCTTTGAGGAATTATTTCACTATTGAAATTTTCACTTGGTAATATCTTTGAATTTGAATAATTTTCATTACCATAAAAATATTTTGATTTAAAACGTTCATATGGACCAGAAAATAAATCCTCATCACGGTTATCTGCTGTTGCTCACATTGCACTCTTTTTAATGTCTTCTATTTCATCCAAACTTGGTTCTGCTATTTTTATTATTTAAATTTTGTAATTTTATTTATTTATTTTTATTCTTTTTTCAATTCTCATTTAAATTCTGAAATTATATTTTCTATTTTTTTAATTTTTATTTTTTTTTTTGAAGAATTTTTTTGAAAAAATATTTTTTTTATTTTTCTGAATATTTTAGGAAAAATCTTATTTTTTTAAATTATTGTAAAATTTAATAATTAATAAAAAAAACGTCAGAAATAAAAAAGAAAAATTATAAAAACATTAATAAATAAAAAAATTAAAATAAATAAAATTTAATGGAAGTTACACCCGAAATGTATGCTTGGCTTTCGAGCCAAAATGTAATAAATCCTTTCAAATCTTTTCAATCAGACATAAATACATCAACAAGTTTTCAAATCCCAAGTCAAACTCTTGAATTATTGATAGGAGGAAAATATATAGATAATATATTAAGATCTCTTCAAGAATCATATAATAAATTATATGATTTAAAATTAGATTACACTGATAACTTAAAAGATGTAAAACAAATAAATGAAGATGAACAATATATTTCAAATTCAGTTAAATATACAAATTGGCATATTTACCAAGAATCTTTAAATCATTTTGGTTTAAAATATCCAGATGAAATAATTACTTCAATTATAAATGGAGACAAAGAAATATTATTACAGGTATTAACAGATATATTTGAATTACAAAATGAAGTAGTTAAACATACTCATTCAGGTAATAAAAATTTTGATCCAAATAAATTTATAGATGAAGGAAATTTAACTTTTAAAAATACAGTAACTGAAAGTAAAAATAAATTAAAAATTAATGAAACATCAAATAATATAACTGAAGAAAAATCAAAATTTAATAAAACCAATTCTTCAAATATTTTAACTCAAGAAACTTTTCAAAATAAAATAAAAGGCCAAAGTGAATCAATAAATATAAATAAATTAGATCCAGAAAAAAAATATGATCACTGTAATTCTCCTTTAGAATTTTTCATAATATCTTTATGTAAAAATTTAAAATTAAAACCAAGACAAAGTGTAGCATTATTATCAAATAATAGGAAATATTTATCAATATTATGTAATAAAGGAACTCAAGGAAATTATGATCAAATAAAAAAATGGTTATATGATTTAGATTTAAATTTAAAAATTTTAACAAGATTATTAAAATCATATTCTGATGGAATTTCAATATGTTATGCAATTATTGGAACTGCATTATGTAGTAAAGATTATGAAGTAGTTAAAACTTGTTCAGAATTATTAAATAAGATTTTAAATGATGTTGGTATTAATTGGGATTGGTTAATTAAAGAAGGTTTTGATTCTTTTATTTATGCTATTATTAAACATGAAAAATTAAGAGTTGATTTATTAACTTTATTATTTCAATTTATTAAAGGAAAAAATAAAGATTTTTTTGCTGTTTTAAGAAAAAAATTCAGTAGTGGTGAAAAGAAAAAAATTTATGAATTTTTCTCTTCTATTTTACCGGATATTAAAAACTTAAATAATGTTTTTTTAAAACAATTACAAGATTTCTTATTTGAAATATGTTTAAATGAAAATGAAGATATGTCTATTAGTTTAACTGTTTTAGGAGATGCCTTTTTTTATTTTTTCCCTTTTGAAGAAGATTTAATTAAACAAATATTAGATTATTTTAATAATTGTATTTCTAATAACTCAGAAAATATTTTTTCAACTGCAGTTTCTCAAATATTTAATTTAATGGAGAGATTTGGAGAAATTAAAAATGAATATGGTCCTCCTTTATATAAAAATATAGTTTATTCTTTAATTTCAAATTATGATAATGAAAATAAAAGAGAATTTATTTTATTATCTTTTGAAAAATTTTTAAACAATCATCAAACAGTTCCAATTGATATTTTATTAGAACCATATTTAAGAAATATTTCAGCTTCTAAAAATTTTGCAGTTTGTGATTTTGTATTCTTATTTAAAATAATTGAACATCCAAGAATAAATGGTTCATTATTAAAAGCAATACTTAGATTTATATTAAGAGTAAGTTTAGAAAATATGTATTATGCAAGAACAGCAAATTTAATTTTAGGTTTAATTTTTGAAAGAAAAATAATAATGCGTCAATGTAATAATAATGAAGTTTCAGAAATATCAAAATTATTTTCAGAATATATTAAAACGGCTTTAAATTTATTTATAACAAACTTAAAAAAAATTGAAGATACAGCAATATTAGAAACACCATATGATATATTAAACGAAAATTTCCCAAATGTAAATAATATGACTCATAATAATGTAATTCAAGCAGTTCAATTATATAGAAAAGAAAAAGGAAAAAATTCACAAGGTTTATTATCTTTATTGTGGTGTTTTGATGATCATGATGAAGTATTATTTAATTTAGAAGAAACAAATAGACCTATTTATGAACCAATTGAAATTTTCATAAAAAAACAACATGAAAAACAAGAAAAAGAAGATAGTAAAAATTTTATGAAAAAAAATCAAAAATTATTATCAAAAATAACAGATAAAAGGAAAGAAATTGAAACTACAGAAAAACATAAAACAATAGAAGCTGAAAACAAAGAAAAAGAAATTAAAAAAAATTTAGATTTAAGAAGAAAAAGAAATTCAATAATGATAGGTATAAACACAAATCAACTAATTGATAATAATTTATTAACAGGAGAAAATAATTCTAATTTAGCAATGGCAATAAGTAAAGCAACTGAAAATTATAAAAATAAAAATATATCATTAACAGAAAGTGATTCAAATAAAAATATGATTAGAAAATATCAAAAAATGTTATCAAAAGATAAAGAAGCTTTAAGTATGAAAGATATAAAAATGTATGAAAAATTAATTGCTACAGGACAATTAATTTATCCTGAAGGAACAATTATAAAAGATAGAAGAATTGCAAGATCTAAAAGTTCAATTTTCAGAATAGATCATTCTAAATTTCCATTACCTATTAATTTAGAAAATGAAGAAGAAAGAGAAAAAATAGCAATTCAAGGTTATAATATACAATATAAAGAAAATTTAAAGTTTTATTTCAGAACTTATTCAAATGAAAAAACTGACACTATTTCAAAAAGTAGTTTAATTAGAATGTATCGTGATAGAGGATATAAAAAAAATCAAATTTCTTTAGAAGAATTAAATTTAACTATTAGAAATTTATTTAATGATAATATTAATGATTTAACTTTTGATCAATTTAAAGAAATTATTGTTCAATTATCATATTTAATTTATGAAAAATCGAAGTATTCATTATCAATAAGTGAATGTTATGAAAAATTTTTAAATAGATTGTGTTTAACTGTTGAATCAGATGAATTAAAAAATATATATAGAAAATACCGTCCTGCAATTCTTTTAATGAATGAGAAAAGAGAATTAAAAGAAAAATTTAATTATCCTCCTGGATTTAAATTAATAAAAAAAGAAAGAGTAATATTTAATAAAATGCTTCCTGAAAATTTAATAAATTTAATAGGAGAAGATAAATATATATGTTATTCAGTATTAAATGAAATATTTTATAATGTTTTTAATTCTTCATTAATAGAGCCTTATGTAACAATAGAAAATAGTAAAAAAATAGAAATTGATCCTTTAGAAGTTCTAAAACATAAATGGACAGTTGATTTAACAATGGCATATATTAATTTAGATAAAGAATATAAAGTTTATGGTGAAATTTGTGCTGATATATTAGAACAAGGTTTAAGAAAAGTTTGTTATAGAAAAGATGAGAAAGGAAATTTAATTTTACGTCCTCTTGAGATTAAAGAAAATGAAATTAATAATCAATTATTAAAAGAAAAAATGAAAAAAGATGAAGCTAGAATAAAAAGAAAAAATGAAATTGAAGAAATTGTGAAAGAATATGAAAAAAATAAAAAAACTAAGAAAAAAGAAGAAAGGGAAAAATTAAAAAAAAAAAGAGAAAAAGAATTAGAAAAACAAAGAAATATTGAGAAACAATTTGAAGAAAAAGTAATAAAAAACAGAGAAGAAGAAGAAAAAATGAAAAAGAAGAAAAAAAAAGAGGAAAGAAAAAAAAAAAGAAAAGAAGAAAAAGATAAAAAAGAAGCATATGATAATGAAATTCAAAAAATAACAGAAAGAGGGGAAAAATTAAAAAATAGAATAGAAAAATATCATCAAAAAAAATTAAAAGAAGAATCAGAAAAAAAAAAAATTGAAAGTGAAGAAAAAAAAAAAGAAAGAGAAGAAATTCAAAAAAAATATAGTGAATTAATAACAAAAAATGGAGGAGAAGAAAAAGGAGGTTTTGTAGATAAAGCATTTGAAAAAGATTTAAATAAAAAAATAAATGAATTAATGGAAAAAGAAGATATAAAAATGGTATTAGATAAATATTCAGAACATTTACATTATGTATATGATAAATATGTAACTTTTGGAAATACAAAATTAAATGGTCATATGGGAATGGGAAAAAATGAATTTAAAGAATTTTTAATTAATTTTACTATTTTAGGTTTATTAGTTTCAGTTAATCAAATGAATTGGATATTTATTAAAGTATCAAGTGAAAAAATTGATGAAAGACAAGGACAAAGTTTCTTTGATTATAATGATTTTATTACTTCAATTGGTTATTTAAGTATTTTTGCTAGATTTACTCAAAGAAGTAGACAATTAATTCAAAATGATCTTGATGAAACTAATGGTTCAACTATTGAAAATTTTATGAAATTTTTAGGATTTGAAGAAAAGTTTAATAAAAAAGCAATAGAAGAAACTATTAATGATAGAAGAAGTATGAGTGTTAAAAAATTACTTGGAGTTCAAAAAGAAAATAAATATAAAGAAGTTACTCAAGACCTTGTCACTAATAAAGTTGTTGGGTATACTGATCAAGAAAATGAAGAAGATAAAAAAGACAATGAAGAAGAAGGGGAAGAACAAAATAATTAATAGATTAATATTATTTATATGGTGTCTTAAAATTTAAAAATCTTTTTTTAGTTAGATGATAATAAAGAAATAAAAAGATATTTATTATTACTAATTTTATTATTATTATTCTTTATATTATTGTTTTATTCAAAAAACAATATAAATAAAAAATTTATAATAATTTTTAAAATAAAAAATATATAAATAATAATCTAATTAATTTTTTATGAAAAAAAAATAATTTTTCAAAATTCAAAAAAATGAACTCTCTTTATCAATCATCCTCAAATATATTCAAAAACCAATTAGTTCAATTATCTCCATATAGAAGAGATAATTTTGATGTTAAAATAGAAAATAAAGAAAAAGATATATTAATAAGTCAATTAAAAGCACATATTTTTGAAATGCAACAAAGAGAAAAAGACTTTGATAATATGAAGGAAGAATTTTGTCAATTACAAAATGAATATACATGTTTAAATGATAATAAAATTAGAATTGAATGTGAATTAAAAGAAAAAGAAGATTGCTATAATAAACAAATTAGTGATTTAACTTGTGATAATGATAATTTAAAAATTAATTTAAATGAAAAAATTTCTCTTTGTAAAAAATTATATGATGACATTGAAAATTTATCAAAAAATATTTCGATTAAAGATTGTGAAATTGAAGATTTAAATAATAAATTAAATGACTTATATTGTCAAAATGATGTTTTAAAAGTTAATAAATGTGAAATGGAAAAAGCTATAAGAGAGTTAAATGAAATAAAATCAAAACAAAAATTAGAAAATTCAAAATTAATAGAAGATAATAAAAAATTAAGTAAAATATGTCAGGAACAAAGTAGAAATTTAAAAGTAAATGAAGAAGAAAAAAATCAATTAATTAAAAATTTAGATGAGTCTAGTTTCAATTTAAATAATGTAAAAGTTAAATTACAAAAAAATGAAGATAATTTTAATTATTTAAAAAATAAATTTGATGAATTAAAAAATATCAATTCAAATTTAGAAAATACATTATTAAATTATGAAAGGAAAATAAATTCTTTTCAAAATGAAAATGAAAGTTTAAAAAGTAATTTAAACAGAGAAAAAATGATAAGAATAGAAAATGAAAAAAAAATAGAGAAAATATCGGATTTAATCAATTCAAGAGAATATGAATTAACTCAAATTACAAATGATTTAGAAAAATCAAAAAATATAAATAAACTATTATTAGATGATAAAACAAGAATTCAAATAGAAAATGAAAAATTAAAACAACATATAATGGTTTTAACAAATGAAAATCAAAAATTAGTTTGTGAATTTGAAAATATAATTGATGAAGATGAAAAATTGAAACAACAATTAGGAAGAAAAGATAAAATTGTTCAGATTTTAAGAAATAATAAAAATAATATTGAACAATCTTTATCTTCTCTTGAAGGTCATATAAATAATAATAATCAAAACATCAATATGAATATAATACATAATCATAATAAAGTCAAAGATAAAATTTATCATCAAAAACAAAAATTTAGAGCAATTTCACCTCCTAATAATATTCGTCCTTATTCTTCTAATAATTCCCCTAATACTTATAATAGAAGTCAATTAAGTTATAGTGATGAATATTAATATTAATTTAATGTTTTTATTTTAATTATTTTTTTAACATTAAATTTATTATATATAAAATTAAATTTTTTTTTCTTTAATTTTTTTTTCAAAAAATAAAAAAATAAATAAATTTTAAATTCAAAAAAATGTTCCGTAATCAACGTAAAAATAAAATCAAACAACAATTTACACTTAAAACTAGTTCTATAATAGTAAATTAAATTTTAATAATTTATTATAATAGGAATATGATGATGCAAATAAAGAAAATGGAAACAATTTATCAATGAATTCCACAAAAAATAGAATTAAAAGAAATTCAAGTAAAGACATAAACCTTAATAATTATATTCAAACTGAATCTCAAAATCAAAATAAAATTACAATCCGTTCTTCTTTACCAACTAAATCAAATAATTTATATAAAAAACCTTTGGCAAATTTAAAGAAACTTTCTTCTGATTCATTGAAAAATATTATTATTCAAATTCCAATTCATCAAAAAATGAAAAAAGATTATAGTTCAAAAAATATATCAGTAAATAGTGGAAATGAAATTATATATAATAAATTGGGATTAAATAATACATTAAAAAAAATACAAAAATTAAAGGAAAGAACTAATAGTAATTCTTCAGTTAATATAATAAATAATAAAAGGAATACTAATGTAATAAAGTTAAATACAAGTGTAAATAATCAAAATTATAATAATAGTTTAAGTTACAATTATTCATGTGGTAATATTATGAATAATAATAAAAATTATATAAATTTATACAAAGGAAAAAGAAGTTCATTTGAAAATAAAATAGAGCAAATAATACCATATAATAATAATCAAAAATTAAAATTCCATCCAATTTTAAATCATAAAACAAATCATAATGAAATAATAGCAGAAAAAAATGAAATATATCATGAATTTAATAAAAATAACTATAAAATAAATAAAAATAATAGAATAACAGAAAATCACAAAGATAAAAATAAAAAATTACAAAATGCATATGAATATATAGATGATATTTATAAAAATTTATTGATAGAAGAAAGTGAATATCCTTTTCAAAGTGATCCAGAATATTTTATGTTACAATCAGATGTCAATGAAAAAATGAGAGCAATATTAATTGATTGGTTAATTGATGTTCATAATAAATTTAAATTCACAGAAGAGACTTTATTTATTACTATTTCAATAATAGATAATTATTTATCAATGAAAAAAATAACAAGAGTAAATTTACAATTATTAGGTATTACTTCCCTTTTAATTGCATGTAAACAAAATGAAATTGTATTAAGAAGATTAAAAGAATTTGTTTATGTTACTGATAATGCTTATACTAAACAAGATATATTAAATATGGAAAATTTAATTTTACAAATTCTTCATTTTAATATTTTAACTCCTTCTCCTTTGAGATTTTATGAAATTCTAAGTTATCAATTAGGTTTTGGAGAAGATAAAAAAAAATTTTTTTTTGGTCAATTTTTAATGGAAAGTTTTATGTTAGATAAAAATTGTTTAAAATATTCTTCAAGTACAATTTCATCTGCCATTTGTTATATTGTTTTTAAATTTTTTAAAATGGAAAATTATCAAAAATGTTATAGTAGTGATTTATATTATATTAAAGAATATAAAGAATTTGTTGATAAATTTTCAAATAATAATCATTATAATGTTTATGTTATTAAAGAATGTGCTAAAGATATTTGTTCTTTTGTTAATGAAATTTGGAAATTAAATTTAAAAGCTACTATAAGGAAATATTCGGATAAGAGTTTTTTAAATGTTTCTGAATTAATGTTTAATCAAAAAGAAATTTAAAAATTTATTTTTCATTTTTATTTAAAATATTATTTGGGTATAAGTAGATAAAACAAGTAATATTTTTTTAAATTATAATAAACTTTAATAAAAAAATTTTATAAAGAAATTATATAATAATATAAAAAAGTGAAACTTCTGATTTGAAATTCTAAATAATTGATTAAGATTAATTTATTTATTTTTCATTTATTTTTTTAAATATGTGATTCAATTATCTATTTAATTAGTATAATTCTAGTTTTTATTATTTTTTTTCTCTTTTTTATTATTAAATTAATAGACATCAATTAGTGAAAAAATCAATTGTTTTAAAGTAATTAAGATGTTTTAAGTTTTTAAATAAAATAATTCTGAGAATTTAATTAAAAATGTATTATTTTTTTTATTCTTTAAATTTGTTTCAAAAATATTGATTTAAATTTTATTATTTTTTTAATTAATAATTTGAATATATAAATTAAATTGTTTTATTTTAAAATAAAGTTTTTCTTAAAACGTTTTAATAATAAAAGGAATTTCTAACATTCATTTTTTTAATTACTATGGTTTTGACTAAAATAATCTTTTGATTATCTTCATAATTAATGATTTCCAATTTATATATTATTTGAATTTCTCCAAATATGAAAAAAACAGAAAATCAAAAACTCAAAAAAAAGAAAGAAATTATTTATAACTTTAGAAAACATTTATAATAGTTAAAAATATTTATATAAAATACACTAGAATATTCTTTATTTAACCATAACTAATTTAAGAGTTTGTATTCTGTTTTCAATTCCATTAACATTTTCAATAGAAGAATAATTTTCAGTATTAATATCATTAAAACCTGCTAATTTACAATTTGCTTCAATTTCATTAGCATCTAAATCTTGCATTATCATAATAGGTTGATCAACAATAATTTCACAAATTCCTCCTGATTTTAAAGCACGATTTATATTAAAAAGACCTTTTGCTTTTAAATATTTTAATGGAGAATTCTTTATTATTATTTTATTGAAAGCTTCTTTATCAAAAGCATCAATATAATTTAAATGTGAAGGATGAACTGAAATACAATTTTCTTCATTTGAATGATTATTAATTGAATCTACATATAATGTTCTTTCTTCCATTGTAGGCTTTTTTTATTTTATATTTATTTTTTTTTTGAATTGATTTAAATAATTATTTTTGGAGTTATTTTTAATGTTTAAAAAACAGATTTTTAATATTTAATTATTTTTACGATATCATTCTATATATTTATATTCTTTCATTATATTATATTTTCAATTTTGATTGTTGTTTAAAATTATCATATTTATAATAAAATTACATAATCAAAACTATTCTTTAAGGTTCTATATTCCAAAAAATAAATCTTTTTTTGAATAATTTACCATTCTTATGAATTTTACTTTTGAAATCTTTCATAAATATTTCTGATAAATTAAAATTAATATTCAAAAACATTTTTATTTCTTATTTTCAAAAATTTTTTCATTATAAACCTTTCAAATCGTATATTTCTCTTTCCATTAATAAATATACTTTGATATTATAACTAAATTGTAAAATTGTTTAATCCATTCATAATCAACCATATATTTTTATGAAGTTCATCAAAAATTAACTCTATGATAATTTTACCAAATTGAGAATTTTCATTTCTAATTTTATTAATTCATAATTTTATTGAAAAATTCAATTAAATTATTTGATTTTGTATTTCATCTTCTGCAAATAATTTTGTTTCATATTAACCAGACAAATTTTTGAAATTACGATAAAATTTTAAATTTTTTTTTACTTGACTCTTGATATGGAAAAGATTGTTTATATTTTTACTTTTAAATTATCTTTTTATATTTTTAACATTATGAACTTTATAAAAAAGGGAAAAAAATGTTATTATTTTTTTAATTTAATAATATAAAATAAAATTTTATTTTATAATTAATTGTATTTAAAGGTATAATATTTTCACATTTAGTATTCCATATTTTTCTTAAATCATCTTCTTCTAAAGACAAATTATAATAAAAATTTTTATTAAAAATTTTATTAAAAAAAAATAAATGATTGGATAAAGCTTGATCATATTTACTTATATAAACACTTTCTTTTTGTTTTATAGATTTTATTTTTAGATTGTTAATATTTGAATAATTGCCATTTATACTAATATTTGAAATATTTTTAGTTGTATCTAAAATAATATCTTTTTGTAAACAATTGAGAAAAATATTTTCATTTTGTAAATAATCATATAAACATAAAATTTTAGTACTTACATTTTCTAAAAATTTCATTAAATCTTCATTTTTTAAATAATTTATTTTTATTAATGTATTACTTAATTGTATTCCACATATAAATAAAGTTAATTCATTATTTTCTTCTATAATTTTATTATAATCATTTTCTTTTTGTAATAATAGTTTAGATTGAATGATATTTTTAATTTGATTTTCAGGAATTTTTTCAAAAATTTTTAAAATATATTGATAAATGAAATTATTATATATATCTTTATTTTCTTGTTTTATTTTTGAATAATAATTAACAATAATTAGAATATATTCCATAAAATTTATTATTATTTGATGATATTGAAAAATATAATTACCAATTATATTATCTAATAAATAAATGATTTTATTTATAAAATTTTCATTGTCAAAAAAAATTCCAACGCCAGGAATAAAAGAAAAAGAAAAAAATTCTTCTAATAAAAATAATTGTGAAATCATATATTCTTGACTATAATATAAATTATCAAGTATAATTTTTATATAATCAAACATTTTAAAAAATAAAGGAAAATAAGTGGACTTTTCAATTGGAATTTTTAAATTAGAAAAACTTTGAACTGTACTTAATGAACTTGAATCAAAAAATTCATCAATAATAATCAAAATCAAATTTAACCCTTCATTTATTAAAAAAGTTGATTCCGATGACTTTATATTAATCGAGTATCCAATTAAATTGTAAATAAAATTAAAATACTCATTGTTAATATTATTATTATTATTGAAATTAACAAAAATCCCAATTTTTTTAACAAAAAGACTAATTAATTTAATTAAATTTTGTCTAACAATTGCAATTTCATTATAAACTTTATTTTCTTTATTATAATTTTTGTTAGTATATTTAGAATGTAAAGTAGTAATAGTAATATTTTGTAAATTATCTAAAGTTTGATTATACTCACTCCAATTATTATACCATAATTGAGTTAATTTAGGAAAAATAATAGGAAAAGAAAGATTGATTTCAGTATCATTATATTTTTCTAAAATATGATTTGTAACTTTAATGATTTTAGAATGAATTTCAGGATTTGAAGTTATTTGTAAAATTTCACAAATTTTTTGAATGTAATTTAATAAAAAATCTTTTGGAATTCCTTCTATATTATTCAATTCATCAAAATAATTGAAAAAAAAATCAATTGAAACAAAAGATAAAATAATTTGGTAAGTGTGAATATTTATTTTATTAAATAAATTAAAGATAGTTGAAAAAATTTCATTTTTATATTTTTCAACTTCTTTAAAATCAAAAAGAATATTCAATATTCTTACAACAATAAATTTTGAAAAATATTCTCCTCCTTTAACATTAAGATAATTAATATTTAATTGATTTAATAAAATTTGATTTAACCATTTATTATAATCTACTTTTTTATTAAAATAATAAGAAGAAATTGATTCAAAACATGTAAGTAAAGCACATTTTAAATTAATTTCATCAATATTTAAATTTTCTCCTTTATTAAAACCATTCATTTCTTTATTTATTAAATTTAATAATTCATTTTCTAAAATTTCAAAAAAACTTCTTATTTCTTTTTTATATTTTAAATATATTACTCTTATTAATGCAGAACCTTTTTCTCTTAAGTCATAAAATGTAGTTAAAGATTTATACCATACGTAGAATTCTTCAGGATTATTTTTTCCCATCTCAAATTCTGATAATTTAAAAGTTAAAGAATATTTAATAGTAAAAAGGATAATTTGTTTTATTGTATTTTCACTGAAAAATTCAACATTTAAAAAATCAGAAATAGTTATTGAATTATCACTAAAAATGCCTTTAAAATAAATTAATTCATCAAAATTTGAATAAGTTGTTATTTGAACACATTCTCTAAAAAAATCTATTATATCAACTGTGAATTTAGTTTGTTTATAATCATTATTTGATTTAGAAGTATATTGATGATTATTATTCTTTAACATTGAACAAATTTTTTGAAAAATATTTTCATCTTTGACATAAAAATAAAATAATTGAACATATTTTTTAATTATATTTAATCCAACATTATCAATTATAGACATGTATTTTAATAAAATTTTATTTGATAAAAAAATAATATCAAACATAAATTTTGAAGAAGTTATACTTATTTTTATGTTTGAATTATCATTTACTTGAACTAGAACTGTTAAAATTTGAGTTATTAAATCATAAACAATATTCATTATTTTTTCACTTTGATCTTCCTTAATATTATTAATAAAATATTTACTCATTTTTAAATATAATATTATATATTCTAAGAAAATTTCAATTGAATTATTATCAGTTGATTTAAATAAACTTTCTACAATTTTAGAAAAATCATTTATTATAATATCACCTAATTGATAAAATGATTCTGTTAATTCTGATAAATTTAATTGAATATATTTTAAAAATTTAAATATTACAAATAAACTTAAAAAAGCTTTTGAATAATTATTATTAATTATTTTATTTTCATTATAAAATTTAAATATTAAAGATAAAACTTCAATAAAAATTTGAATATGTTCAGTTTGGTAATCATTTGTTTTAAATATTTCTATAGCTTTACTTAAAGATAAAACTAAAATATTTGTTGTTTTAATATCATTATTCGAATTCAAAATTACATTTATAATATAATTTTTTTTATTTCTAATATAATTTCTATAATTATTTAAATTTTTGTCTTGAATTTTATCAAATATTTTTTTTAGTAATAAAGCAATAAATAACTTTATTTGGTTGTTAGAATTATTATTAGATAAATTATAATATAAAATATCTAAATTATTTGGGTCATCCTTTGATATAATTTCATTTATTTTATTTTCAGCTTGAACTCTTATATTATTATCAGGAGATAAATAATCTTGAAAAATTAACTGAAAATTATTTTCCATAATCTAAAATTAAAAAATATAAATTATTTAATGTTGAAATATTAATGAAAACCGAAAAAAAAATTATATTAAGAATTAATTATTTATTATATTTATAATTATTTTTTTTTCTTTTAAAGTTATTATTATTAGAATGGATAGAATCAGAACTCTTAATCCCTAAATTCACAGAAACATTTGAAGTAGAAATTCTGCCATTATTATTAATAGGTTTGTTTAAATTATTATTTCCACTTACAAAATATAATCCATTAGGGCTTTTTCCATGAGAATTTCTTAAATTTTTTTTGTCATTAGATTTAGATTTAGACTTTGATTTAGATTTTGAATCTATTCTTACATATTTTTTTTCAGAATATTTTCTTTCGAAATTTTTATTACTTTGTTTTTTCTCTAATAATTTTTGATGAGTTACTATTGGAGTTGATATTCTATTGTCTTTTTTATTTTCTTTTTTTTTCATATGATAATTACAATATTTGCATTTTATATTTGAATGACTGTTGTTGTTGTTACAATTTGGGCAATTCCAAAAACTACTTAAATGACTATTACTATTATTATTCATTATAAATAAATGAGAATTTAATTTCATTTCTTGAATAGCATTTCCAATTTTATTTGAATTGTTTTTATTTTCATTGAATGAATTTTTTGAACTTCCTGCTCTTTTTTTAGATTGTATCATTTCATAAGGAATAATTCTATCTTCATTTTCATTATTATAAACTATTTTATTTTCTTTTTGCTTTTTTTTATTATTTATTCCTTGATTATTAAAATTATTTTCATTTTCATCATTTGGATTTGTATTTGAATGAGTAAAATTAATTTCATTTTGGGCTGAATTTTTATTTTTTAATTGATTATTATTTGTTAAATTATTATTAATATTTTTTGATTTTATCATAACAGGACCTTCTTTTTTGGGAATATAAGGTTTAGGCATATCATAATATTTTTTCATTCTTGGATCAATATTTTCTTCTTCTTCTTCAGTTATTAAATTTTTTTTCTTTTTTGTATTACTATTTGAATTTTGTGTAATATTATTTGAATTATTATTATTTAATGCAATTGGAAGAATATTAGGATGGTTTAATGAACCATTATTTATGTTATTTATGAATGGATTATTTTTTGATGGATTTTGGTTTAAATTTTGAATTTTTATTGGACTATAATTTAATATTTTATTATCTATTTGACGAGAACTTAAATTTTCTAAATTGTTATAACCACATTTTTGACAAAATTTATCACTAATTTTATTTTTATTTTGACAATTAGCACAAATATAAAAATCTTTATTGAGATTATTCATGTTATTATGACTAATTTTACTTTGATTATTTCCTTTAATATTATTATTATTGTTATGAGAAATATGAGAAAAAGTTCCTAAAAAATCTTCATTTATGCGAATTTTATTATCCAAATATTTCATAAGAGAATCAGCACTCAATGCATATTTTTCTAGAAAATTACATTGTTCCAAAGAAATATCATCATTAATAGCATTAAACATATCATTATTGTTACTTTTGGAAATTAAACTACTTTTATAAAATAGCATAATTGGATAAATTGCATTTTTTAAACAATAACAAATAACTTCAAAAAAGTTATTAAAAGAAAATACATTATCATCATCATAATATAACCATGAACAAGAATGATGATCTTTAAAAACACTTGAAAAATTTTTAGAATTTTTAAATAAAACATAACCAAATAAATTAAAAGACATTGAATTATTTTTTCCGTTTTGATTTGAAATATCAAATAAATTTGATAATTCTAAGTTCTTAGGTATTAAAATAAAAATTTTTAACATATCAAGAATTGAATAATTTAATTTTTGAGGAAAAGAAAATACCAAATAAGAAGGATTATTATTTAAAATTAATTTTTTATGAGTTTTATTAACATTACATCTCATTCCATTAACAGGACAATCAGATTGAATATAATTCATAAGTAATTTATAAAAATAAAATAACTTTCCATAATAATCATATAGACTAAAATTATTATTATGAATATTATTATTTCTTTCTTTTAAAGTTTTCATAACTTCAAAAATTTTATCTAAATTAATATCAAAGATATAATTATGATTACTAAATAATCTCTTTGAACTTAAACCACAATCGCAAAAATCAATTCTAGCAATATCTAACCAAAGAAAATGATGACTAATACATTTTTCTCTACAAGAATAATCTGAAATTTCTTTTTGGGGACAATTAAGGAAATTTGAATGAATTGAGTTAATTAATATAAAATATAAATCTGAAGGATCATCTGGATTATCTAATAAAAATTTTCTTCTATTTTGAAAATTTTCAGAAAGACAATTTCTAAATTGAGATAAATCTATTTTTTTATTTTCTGGCATTAATGATAGTATTTTTTTTAAATGATATAAAAGAGAATTCTTATCATTTTGAATTTGAACTTCATTTAAAATATAATTTCTAATTATTTTCATGTAATATATTGCATATAAAATTGGAGGTATAAATGAATTATAAGAATTTATTTTGTTTTGAAAAGTTGTTAAATGAGGAAAATTTTTTTTGGAATTTTTTTCTATTTGAATTTCTTCAATGTTGTTATTTATATTATTGTTATTAATATTTCCATTTGATGATTCATTTTTATTTTCTTGGATTATATTTGCAAAATTATTGTTGTTTTTTAAAGTTAAATTATTATTATTGTCATTTTTTAATGTATAATTATTGTTATTGAAAGAATTATTGTTAAATGTAAAATTTGCTAATTGCTCTTTTCCAAATGTCATTGTTGCTAATGGAAGTGAAAAATAATCATTATTATTATTTGAATTTTGTTCCTCCATTTTAAAACTTTATTTTATTAGTTTTTATAATTTTTTTTTATATTAATTTTTAATTGTTATATAATAAAAAAATATTTTAATTATTTTTTTAAATTTTTTATTAATTTAAATATTAAAAATGAAAAAAGGAAATAAAAAAAAACAAAAAAAGTATAAATTTGAAATTGAAAACATTATAAATTTTTCCATAATTGATAATAATCAAGAATTAGATAATTTACATTTATTAGATAATGAAAATGAAGAACAAAAAATGGGAGATAAAGAATTTATAAAAGTTTTACAAAAAGCATTAAAAGATGCTTTAGATAAAAATGATATATTAAGAAATTATGTTTCTGAATTAAATACTGAAAATGAAAAATTAAAAAAAGAAAATGATGAAAAAGATGATGTTATTAAAGAATTAGGTGATTATTATGAATTATGTCAAAAAAATCATATTCGGACAAAAACGAAGAAAAAAAGAAAAAATAAAAAAGAAAAAGAAGAATCATAATTTTATATTAATGAAATAATTAATTATAAATATTATTTTAATCAAGTAAAGGATTTTAAATTAGAAATTAACAAAAATATATAAATAAAAATATAATTCAAGATTAATTATATAAAAACAATTTAATTTTTTAAATCATCTAATAAATTTTAAAATTTTTTTTTTAAGAGAATAAATGTTTTAACTTCATGAAAATATCTCATCTAAAATTTATTATTTTGTCTAAATAAAAATTATTTTATTTTTCTTTAAAGTTTAATTTATATACTGTAAATATATTTATTATAATGGAATTAAGTTTAAAAGTGTATATCTTCATTTATTAATTTAAATAATAAAGTATTGAATCAAATAATAAAATAATATAAATTCTTTCATAATTATTTAAAAAATTGTTAAAGAGAATGTAAAACTTGAAAAATTGAAAAATTTTTAATTAAATATTAAAAAAATGAGATCTAGTTTGACAACATTCTCCCAAAAAAGTATAAATGTCCCAAAAAAATATTATGAATTTTATATCAACAATCCAATCAAAAATGCTCAATTTTACAAACATAAAAATAATTACATATCGACAACAAAATATAATATTATAACATTTTTTCCAAAATCCCTTTTATTACAATTTTCTCGACTTCCTAATATATATTTTTTATTTATTGCAATAATTCAAAGTATAAAAATAATATCTCCTTTAAAACCTTTAGCAGCAATTCTTCCATTATGCTTTGTTTTAAGTATTTCATTAATAAGAGAATTAATAGAAGATATTTCAAGATATAAATATGATAGAAAAAGTAATAATAGAAAAATATTAATTTTGAGAGAAGGAGAATTTGTCACTGATGTAAGTAGTGAAATAAATGTGGGTGATATAATATTAATAAATGAAAATGAAGAATTTCCTTGTGATTGTATTTTATTAGATTCTTCTCATATTGATGGAGTTTGTTATATTGAAACTAGTTCTTTAGATGGTGAAAAAAATTTAAAAACTAAAACTTGTAATAAGGAAATTAAGAAAGAATATTTTTCAACGGAAAAGAATATTCCATATAAAAACTTTATTGGGAAATGCCAATGTGATATGCCTAATCCTGAATTATATAAATTTTCTGGAAAAATGTCAATTATTTTTAAAAGACTTCCTAAAGGTTATAAAGTTTCTATTAGTCAAGATTATGATGTTGAAAATTTAAAATATACATTAAATGGAGATCAAATGTTATTGAAAGGTTCTATTTTAAGACAAACCAAACAAATTGCTGGTATTTGTCTTTATGCTGGAAGTGATAATAAAATATTATTAAATTCTAAAAAACCAAGAATAAAATTTAGTAGGGTTGAACTTTTAATGGGACGTTTATTAGTTTTTATTTTCTTTCTTCAAATTATTTTATGTTTTGTATGTGTTTTAATGCATAGACATTATGAAAAAGACAAAACAAATTTTTTAGTGAACTTTATTTTTCCAAAAAACAGAAAAGTAAAAAAGGAAAGCTTCTTATCTTTTTTTACTTATTTATTATTACTAAATACAATGATACCAATTTCATTAATTGTTACTTTAGAAATAATAAAAGTAATACAAGGATATTTTATAACAAAAGATATTGAACTTTATAGTTTTTTCAGAAAAAAATATTGTAGTGCAAATACAGTAAGTATAATAGAAGAATTAGGAAAAATAAATTATGTATTTAGTGATAAAACTGGAACTTTAACATGTAATAAAATGGAACTTAAATATTGTGTTATAGGAGATAAATGCTTTGAATATATATCAAATGAAGAAGAACACAATAATGATAATTCTAGATGTACAAAAAAAACATCGAAAAAATCAATAAAATTAAAATCAAATGAAAATTCAATATATAATTGTAATAATCAAAGTAAAAAACATAATATATCAGAAAGAGAAGATAGAAAAAATAACAATTTATTTAAAAATACATTTGAAGTGATTGATAATCAAAATTTAAATTTTTCATATGCTCCATTTCATCCATTTTCAAATAATTCAAGTATAAAAATAGATAACGAGACAAATAAATCTAGGAAAAAATTAATAACAACAATAAATAATAAATCAAGTTCATTTTTAAGTGATGAAAGTACTCTTCATTTAAATGATAAAGATACAAAAAATATAATAAAAATAAAAGATAATTATATGTATGAAATAATAACAAATCAATCAAATTTATTTTTAAAAGATCAATTAGATTTAATGAATGAATTTTGGTTTGCTTTATCAATAGGGAATGAATGTTTTGCAACATATAATGATATAGATGGAGGATTAGAATATAATGGTGTTTCTCCAGATGATATTGAATTAGTTTGCTCTGCTAATGAACAAGGATATATTTTATTACCTTCTTTAAATGACATTAAAAAAATTAAATTTGGTGAAAAAGAATTAGATTTTCAAATTTTAAACATGATAAATTTTTCAAGTGAAAGAAAAAGAATGAGTATTATTGTTAATACTCCAAATAATCAAATTAAAATTTACACTAAAGGAGCTGATAGTGAAATATTAAAAAGATTAAATAAAAATTGTGATACTAAAAATATTCAAACAGCGATTAAATTTAGTGATTATTTTTCGAGAAAAGGTTATAGAACATTATTTATAGCATATAAAATAATAGATAAAAATGAATACAGAAAATTTTCAAACAAATTAAAAGAAGTGGAATTAAATTTAAACAAAAAAGAAAAATTTGTCAATGAATGTATAGAAGAAATGGAGCAAAATTTTTTTTTATTAGGAGTAACAATAGTAGAAGATAAATTACAAGATAAAGTACCAGAAACAATACAAGATTTAAGAAATAGTGGAATAAAAATATGGATGTTAACAGGAGATAAAATAGATACAGCTGAGAATATATCATTAAGTTGTAATTTAATAACACTTGAAAATAAAAATTTTAAAATAAAATTATCAAAATCTCCTTGGGCAGAAATATCTCATTTTTTCAATGAATATAGTAGATTTTCAAATATTCAAATGAGTTTAGATGAAGGATATGAAAGTAATACATATTCACTATCTCATGATTCACAATTAAAATTTAGTATAATAATAGATTCTCCAATGTTATCATATATTTTTTCTAAAAAAGCCTTAACTCAAAAATTTTTGCAAATAGCAGTGAATGCTGAGAGTGTAGTTTGTTGTAGAGTTTCTCCTTTACAAAAAAGTCAAGTTGTTCAAGAATTAAAGAAAATAAATAATGATTTTACTACTTTAGCAATTGGAGATGGAGGAAATGATGTTTCAATGATATTAGAATCTCATGTAGGAATTGGTATATATGGAGAAGAAGGAATGTTAGCTGTTCAAAGTTCTGATTTTTCTATTGGAGAATTTAAATATTTAAGAAGATTATTATTTTTCCATGGAAGAAATTCTATCAATAGAACTGGGAATATGATTTTATATTTTTTTTTTAAAAATTTCGTTTTTTCTATTTTACAATTTTATTTTATGTTCTTTAATATTGCAAGTGGACAAAGCTTAATTGATGATTGGTTTATTTCTTTTTATAATTTAATTTTCACTGCTTTGCCTTTAGGAGTTCAAGCTTTAACAAATTTTGATTTTTTAGAAGAGGATTTTAAAATTGGATATAAATTAATGCCTATTTTATATAAGGAAAGTAATTATAATAATATCTTTTCAAAAGTTAATTTTTTCTTTTATTTAATTAAAGCTATTTTTTTCAGTGTTATCAATTATTTTTTAGTTGCTAATTCTATAAGGGAAAGTTCTATTAGTAATAATGGAATTTATGCTGATATTTGGTGTCTTTCTTTAATGTTGTATACTAATATTATTTTTATTGTTTCTTTTAGTTTAATGATTAAACAATTATATTATGTTTGGATTTTTCCTTTTATGATTTTTTTTACTTCATGGGCTATTTATTTTGGATTTTGTTGTTTTGTACAATATAATTCTATATTTAATTCTTATTCTATTATTTTTCCTTCTTTTAGTTGTTTGAAATTTTGGTTGAATTTAATTTTAGTTTCTGGAACTTGTTTTATTTTGGAATATTTCAATCATGTTTATATTATTTTTTTTACTCATGAATTATATACTGAATGTATGCTATTTAGAAAATATAAAAATAATACTACAAAATTGTTAGAAAACAGTAAAATAATTAGAGAATCTTATAATATAGTTGATGAAACTTTTTCAAATTCTCATAATAATAAAGAAAGTGAAATAAATATAAAAAGTTCTTTAGGTAATTTAAGTAGTGAAATGTTGAAAGGTGAAAGAAGAAAAGAATTAAAGAATTTAAAAGAAGAAGAAGAACATGTTTTTGATAATAGTAAACAAGTTTTAAAAAATAATGAAAATAATGGTTTTAAAGCTCTTAATTTGAAAATTAATTTAAAAGAAAAAGGAACAATATCAACCAATAATTCACCTTTTAATAACAGAGATAAATTAACTTTAAATTTTCCAAATAAAAATTATTATCAAGGTATTACCAAAGTTCCTGAAGAAAATAATGAAAATGGTGGAACTTTTAGTCCTAAAATAATTAATATCAAAAATGATTAGAAAAATGTTTGAATTATGATGTAATTATTTTTTTTATAAATATCTATATATAAAATGTTATCAAATTATAATATTGGTTTAATTCTATTTTAAATAAAGTTATAATGGAAAAATTGTAGAAGAAAATTTTGAAAATTTTATATGAATGTGATTATTTATGTCATAGATTTGATATTTATTCTTTTTATTATAAATAAAAAAAGTGATTAGAAGGTTAAACATTTTCCATAATCAAAGAGAATAATCAATATTCCTCAATTCATAAAAAAATATATAATATATAAAATTAGAATCGAGTTAAATTTTTTATGTAGAAAATACATTAATTTTTTCTATTTAGTTAACAATATTCTTAATAATTTAATAAATTTTTTGAAAAAGTATTTTTATTAATATTTGAGAGATTATTTTTTTATTATAATTTGTAATTAAATTACTTTTATTGTGGGAGTTAAATGAATAATAATAAAAATATAGAAAAAGACATATTTATTTTATATTAAAGGAAAAAAAATCAAAAGTTTGAATAATTAAAATAAAAAAAGTAAAAAAATCTAATCACCAAAACTTTTGATGATAAATAATTCATTGTCTTTTTTTTCTATATAAGACAAATTCGGATATTTTTTTTTAATCTTAGTTAAGTATTTTAAAGGTACTTCAATATTTTTTAAATTGTCTAATCCTTCAAAAAATATAGGTTTTTTAACTCCTTTATAATTTTTAGCATGTTTTTGAATTTCATAAATACCTTGAAAATTAGCAAAATTTAATTCACAAATTTTTTTACTTTCAAAATAAGTCCAAGTTTTATTTTGAAATTTAGAACAAAATAAAAGAATATGAAAAGGATGAACAAAATTAATAAAACCATAACCTTTATTTCCTCCTTTTTCATAATCATGAGGTACATACAAACAGTCAAATTTCCCTTTAAATTTACTTAATTCTTCAATTAACATTTCATCTTTATATTTTATTGGTATATTTCTTATCATTATTGTTGTTCTTTTATCTTTTCCACTAATAATATCATCAATATTAATTAGTTGTTTCTCCCCTTTTGAAATTTCTGTTTTATGATGAGTATTTTTTACTGTTTTATTTTGATTATTTGAATTTGTTTTTTGCTTAATAAAAATTCCTTTATTGTTATTATTTGTATTATTTGGATTATTTATATTATTTAAATTAGGATTAATTGGTTCTTTATTATTATTAAAATTATTATTATTATTTTGATTTTGTATAATATTTTGAAGTGGATTTGGAATTAAAGGGTAAATCATATTTAAATTCATTTTTATATTATAATTAATATCATAATCATTATTATTCATTCTAGCTCTTAAATCATTTAAATATTTTAAATTTCCCAATTGATTACCTTCAATATTTTCACTATTTTCATCTCCATCTAAATTTTGTGAAGCATCTGTACTTCCAAAATTTAAAGGGACTTTATTACTTGAATAATTAGTAGAAACAAAACTACCTTTATTCAAAGTAGGATAATTCATAGAAACAAAAGAACCAATTGGAATTCTAGGAATAGGACAAAAAAAAATATCTTGAATATTTTCGTTGTTAAAAGTATTTACAATTGGTTTCGAATTTGAATATTCTTCAGGTTCAGTAACACAAATATATCTATTATCTATATTATTATTATTATTATTATTTGAATTAAATTTTGTGGAATGAATTTGAATAGAAGAAACTTTATTTATATATTCATGTTCGTTTTCATCATTTGATAATTCATCAGAAACAAATTCATCTATATCTGAAGTATGATCAAAAATTATTTCTTGATTTGGTTTTGGAATTTGTTTTCTTGTTTTTATTTTTTCATTTAATTTTTTTAATTTTTTATATTTATTTGTGAACTGTTGTTCTGTTTGTAAATTTTGTTCTTTCCAATATTTTCTTTCTAATAAATGATCATTTATTGTTTGCTTTTCTAAATGTTTTGAATTAGAATTTGAACTAATATAACTTGAATCTTTTTGATTTTCTGTAAATTTTTTTATTTCATTATTAAGTCTATCATATGTTTTCTCTGGATTAGATGAATTTTTTGATATTTCTTTATTGTTTTTTGGATTTTCATTATAAAAAGGTCTATCTTCAAAAAATGATTTTTCATTTCCTAATATTGAAACATTTTCTGACATGAATATTACTTTTATTAAAATTATTTATAATTTTTAAATTTTTTCTGTATTTTAGATAATTCTTTTATTTATTTATTGAATTTATTTTTTTTTGTCATTAGTTTAAATAAAAATATATTTTATATATAATAATTAAATAAAAAATTAATGACTTTTATAATTATTTTTTTATTTTTATTTTATCTTTTATTAATTGAAAAATTTTATTATTTTCCCTTCTTTATTATTTTTTTTTCTTTTTTTCTCAAAAACTCTAATATTTTCAATAGGACCATTTTTATTATAATAATTTATAAAACATTTAATATTAATTTATATATATATTTTATATTTTCCTTTGACTTATTATTATTAATTCTTTGATTATATCTATTGAATCTCTGTGTTTATGTATATACTTGGATTTATGAATGAATTCATATTTAATATTACTTTTATTAAGTAATTTCCTTTCTATCTGATTTACAAAATTTTTTCTTATTTTTTATTTCTTTCTTTATATTAATTAAATATTATAAAATATTTTTTTATTGTTTCTTGTGTTTTTTTGTGATTTCATTTTTTTACAATTGTAATGATTATATCAGTAAAATTTAAGTAAATATATTTATTAAATGGAGTTTTGGATGAGAATATTTATAATTATTAGAAATTAAGATTTTAATGTGACAATATTTATTTTTATTCTTTTGAAATCATATTAAAGGAAGAAGATATTTTTTATATTTTTCTAAAATTTTATTTGATATTCCAGATAATTTATTTTTAAATCTTTTTTTGGCTATAATTAATTACCTTCAAAAGAAAAGCTAATTAATTTTCTTTTAAAATTTCATAATCATAATGGTTGTTTTTATTTTTAAAATAATAATCTTATAAATTTTTTAAAAAATTGAAAATTTTATGTTTATCCTTTTTACTTATTATTAACTTTTATTTGCTGATTTTTGAAAAAAAATCAAATTTTGTTTGTTTTAAAATCTATTATTTTTATTATTTTATTCTTCTTTTATTTTCCTTTATCAAATCAAATTTATAAAGTATTAATTTAATTTACAAATTCTATTTTTATTTTTTTCTGTTGAAAAAAACCATTTCACTTTAGATTTTTAATATTTTCTTTATGAATATTATATATTTATTGGAAATTAATTAATTATTTTATTATTATTCTTTCTTTGCTTCATTCATTTTTTCTTTTATGTCTAAAACAATTTTTGAATAATTTTTTTCTTTTGAGAAGTGTTTAAAAAATAATCTTTATTTAACAGCAAAAAAGAATAAAAGACTAATAAAAAATTAAAAAGAAAAAAATTAATGAAAAAAAAATTAGCTCATTGAAAAATTAAGAAAAATTTGACAATAATTTTATTAGAAAATTTTCAAGAAATCAATATTTTTAAAAAAATGAAAAGAAATTCTTAAAGAAGAATACCAATAGAAAAGAATAATAAAGAAATGTAAAAATTTTGATATTAAATTTTATTTTAGAGATTATATTCAAATTAAAAGATTCAAAAACTATATTTAAAATCTTTTAATTCAAATCAATAATAATTTTTTAAAATATAAATAATTTAACTATATAATATATTATTAATTTTTCAAGATTTTAATTCAATTATTTTCTTAGAGAGTAATATTCAATAATTCATTTTCTTTAATATCTTCATAAGAAGGCTTCATATCAGAAGCAAATTTCTCAATTTGATTATAATTATGATTAAATGAATCATTTCTTATTAAATGATGTTCAATATTTTTATTCATTGAACTATTATTTTTTTCATTTTCCATTATTGTATTCCTAATTGTGTTCATTTGTTTCAAATAAAATTTTTGAGGTTTTAAATCTAAAATATATTTATTAATTTTCATAGCATTTATTATTTTTTGATAAAGCAAAGATAATAATTGATCATTTATATTAGTATATGATTTTAAAGTATTTGCCAAATTTAATAAGTCATCACCGACTTTAAATTCAAAAATTTCTTCTTTTGATTCATCGAATTTAATTTTAACTTTTAAAGAAGATACATTATCTTTTTGATTTAAGGTTTTATTATTCTTATTATTTTGTATATCACCAAAAATATTTTGCTTATTTTTATGATAATTATTCATAATCCACTCTTCTGGTTTAGTTTGATACATTCTTTGTTGTGAATTTTGATTTTGAATTGCGTTATTATTTTTATTATTCAAATTAAAATTATTATTATTTATGTTATTATTATGAAATTTTTGATAATTCCCTTTTACTGTATTTGGATTAAAAAAATCATTTTTATTTTTTATTGCTCCTACTAAATTTTTATCACTATTAACAGTTCTATAAGGAATATTTGGATGTCTTTTATTTAAATTATTATTATTGTTATTATTATTATTAATTGTATTATTATTAATATTATTATTAATTGTATTATTGGTATTGTTATTATTAATATTATTATTGATAGTATTATTAATAGTATTATTATTGTTATTGTTATTATTAATAGTATTATTATTAATATTATTATTAATTGTATTATTATTAATATTATTATTATGATTATAATTATTAATTGGATTATTATTATTGTTATTATTATTGTGATTATTATTAATATTATTGTTATTATTATTATTAAGTGAATTATAATAATTTCTTTGTTGTTGAATATTAATCATATTTGAAGCAATTTGATTTTGAATATTTTGAGCTTGAGGAGATTGCATCATAAAATTTAAATTAATATTTTGATTAAAATTTGGGTTTGTATTTTTAGTTCCTTGCATACTTAAACTTAATTTATTATTAATTTGCATATTATTATTATTATTATTTTTAAAAAATCTATTACTTGTTTTTCCTCCTTGAAAATTTAAATTTGGAATTCCAAAAGTTGAATTGTTAGTATTTGGAATCAAATTAACAGTTTGATTTGGAGTTTCATTTAATGATTTATTCATTTTATTTACTTTTTTATTATTATGTTTCATATCTTCATTTATATTGAAAGGATAATTTTGATTATTATTATTTATATTAAACATTTGATTTTGTTCAATCATTTTTGGAATATTATAAATATTATTTTGAATTCTTGGATAATTTCCTTGTTGATTAAAATTTTTATTCATAAACATTTCATTAGGAATAAATTGGTTCATATTTTGATTTAAATTCATTAAATGTCTATTCATATTATCATTGTTATTCTCCATTGGAATATTTTGATAATTTGGTTTTAAATTCACTTCTTCTTTTAATTCATTTAAATTTTCTTCTTTTGTTTGTATTGAAGTACTTTCACTTTCGTTTTCTCTTGGAACTTGATTTTGAATTTGATTCATATATATTATATTTTGATTTGGAAAATTATGAATAAGTATATTTTGATTTTTTGGAATATTAGTTTTATTCATATTTTGATTTTGGTAAAAATTATTCTTTGGATTTTGATAATTAAAATTTTGATTTTGAACTAAATGATTATTATTATTATTATTGTTATTATTTTGTTTAAATTGTTCATTCATTGGAGACATATAATTGTTGTTAAATTGATTATTAATTTGATTTTGTCTTTGAATTTGATTGTTATTTGAATTTTGATTATTTTGATATTTTTTATATTGTTTGTTTGGAAACATATTTTGATAATTATTTATTTGATTTTGTTCATGTGGAAAATCTTCTTTAATATTAGAGGTATTTTCCATTGTATTATTTTGAATAAAATTATGTTCATAATCTCTTCTTTTTTTTCTCATTTTTTTCACATTTTGAGGATTCTCAAATTCTTCGTTTGAATTTTTTCCTTGAAAAGAAGGAAAATTTTTCTTATTTTTATTTTTTCTAAAATTTTGAGAATTCATATAATTATCCATATTTGTATTATTTGACTTATCATCTAATTGATTATTCCTTTGAATATTTTTATAATAATTTTTTTTCCCTTTTTGACTGTTCTGACTTGAAATTTCATCTTTTTGATTCTGTTCAAAAAATTGATATTCATTTCTGTCTTGATTATTCATAGATTAAAATATAAAAAATCATAAAAAAAAATAAAATAATTTTTGAAAAAAATATCAGAAAAAATTGAATATACAAAATAGTAAATTTAATTAAATGGGTTGTTGTCAGGCAGAAGCAGTAATAAATACACCGAAGCCATCATTATCAAGAGCAGGTACATTAATTCCATATTATGGAAATGAGAAATTTGAAGATTTCCCTGAATGGAATGGGGAAAGATATTCAGGAATAGGAATAAAAAGAATGAAAGGTTATATTTGTAATTTACCTATTGATCAATTAACAGCTTTAAGAGAAGAATTTTGGTCTTTTCATGATTATAAAAAAAATATTATTTGGGAAAAAATAAGAGAAGCCTGTTTATATGATGAATATAGAGCTAATATATGTTTAGAAAAAAATAATTTGAAAACTTATTCTGGATGTATTAATCATATTGTTGATGAAAAAGGAAATCACTATTATGTTCCTAATTTTTGTATTAATGAACCTTATTTTGAAAGGGATTTTATTTTAAATAAGCCTATTCCTGAAAAAGAAATGAATTTAATTTTATATGAAACTACTATTTTTTTTCAAGAAAATTTCCAAGTTAATAATCAAATTAAAGGATTTGAATTAAAAGAACTTTTTGCAAAAAAAGCTGGAATAGATTTAAAAAAAAGAAAATTAAGATTATTTTTTGGAGGAAATGAAATAAAAGATGAGCATATATTAGCTCAGCACAATCTTGATAATGATTATAAAATTCAAGTAATGATTATTAATAAGTAATATTATGTTAATAATAGTTGTATTAAAATTATATTGATTTAAAAATATAATATAAATAATTTATAAAATTAAAATTAATTTCTTGTTTTTATGATATATAAAAATAATATTATTTTATTCAGGTTTTTCACTTTTAGCAGTAGTAACTGGAGGCTTATCAGGATTATTATTTGGTTTAACTACAACACCACAATCTTTTAAAACATCATTAATTTTTTCAAAAACAATTTTTCCATCTTCAGTTTCAACATTTTTATAAGTTGGATAAATTACAGTTCCATTTTCTATTTGTTGATCATGATTAATAGTTTCATCTTCAACTGGTCTTCTATTTTCTAAATATAATTTAATATCTTCAACTGCAATTCCTGTTAATTCTGATAATTTTTGTTTAATTATAATTGATTTATGATATTCATCTGTGTATATTATATAAATATCTTTTAAATGTTTTACTTTAACCGAAATTGGTAATGGTTGTAAATCTTTTGGAGTATAATCTGGTATTATTATTTTTGGTGGTTCTTTTGGAGCGTCATCACCCTTCTTCTTTTTCTTTCCTCCCATATTTCAATTTTTATTTTTTATAACTTATTTATTTATTTATTAAATAATTGTTTTATTATTATTTTTTATTCTTTTTGATTAAGCTATTATTTCTCTTTTTTGATAAATGATAACAATAAATTATTATATATACTTATATTTGATTTAAATATATTAAATATTTATTAAAATGTTTAAAAAAATTAAATGGGATGTGTTGAATTACGTAGAGTTAAACAAAAGAAACATATTATTGATGCTTTAAATAAAAGTGTGGATTCATTTACTTCGGATATTAGTATAGATCAACCTAATAGTTTTAAATTAAAAAAAAGAAAAAGAATTAATAAAAATGAAGTTGCAAATGAATTGATTTCTTCATCATTATATATATCAAGTATTATAAATGAATTATCTAAAAATAAAGAGAAATTTCATAGAAAAATCCATAATTTATCCTTATATAATTCTTTTTTTTTATATTCTGATTTACTTAATATATGTCCTATAGATGAACAAATTGAAAAAAATGAAGAATTATTTAACCCAGATTTTAATTATAATAATGAACAAAAATCAAATAATCATTTATTGGTGAAAGAAAGTTATTTTATTGATAATTCAATTTCTAATTCATTTGTTGAAAACAATAATTTCAAAGACAAACAAATGGAAAAAGAAATATCAAGAATATCATTTAACATCATTAATCAAAATAATGTTAAATCGTGTAATTTATATAATGGACCATCAATTCAATTTAAAAGTGAATTAACAAAATCGGGAATAAATTTATTATCCAAAAAAGATGAATTTTTAGATACTTCATTAAATGATTATTTAAATGAAGAAAGAGCAAAAATAAATGATAATCCGAATTATATAAAAGAAAAAATCAGGCGAAATAATATTAATTCTAATAATAATTATAATAATCAAATTAATTCATCAAGAAATATTGGAAAGATTCAAAAAATATCTCAATCAACAATGAATCAATCTAATAATATTATTGATAAGAATTCAGAAAGTTTTTCTTTTAAAAAAAATAATAATAAAATAATAAATTCAAATTCAAATAATATTGGTGGAGGTAATATGACGAAAATTCATAAAAAAAATAAATTTAAAACTTCAAATATTAAAATAGATTTAAGAGATGCATTAAAAAAAATAAAAAATATAAATATAAGCACAAGTGAAAATGAAAGTGAAAGTATATAATCATTAAATTAAACAATTTAAATTATAATATCTATTAATTATATATTATGATTATCTTTAAATTTTAATTTGAATATATTATTACTATCAGTGTTGATTTCATCATCTTTATCATCATCATCTATTATGTCTTCTTTAATGTCTTTCTTTTTTACATAATAATATTGTTTAACAAAATTTCTCATAGGTCTTTTGACATCTTTTTTAATTTCTTTCCAAGTAACTTTCCCATTTAAAATAGAATATTTTTCATTATCATCTAATTTTGCTTCAAAACACTTTAAATGATTTCTAGCTAATTCATAATCTTCATCATTTTTTTTTTGATTTTTTTTCTTGACAATAATATTACCACATTTCTTATTATAAATATCATTCCAACAAATATCATTAAAATATTCATGACTTTTAATTTCTTTAATACTTAATCTTTCATTTGGATTTCTTCTTAATATTTTTTTTAATAAATCCTGAGTAATAGCATTTAATCCAGGATCATCAAAATTAATTCTATTATGAGAAATATTATCATATAATATATCTAATTTTTCACTTTTATAAGCAGTTCTTCCAACAAGAATTTCATAAATTAATAATCCAATTTGATATATATCTGCTTTAAAATTAACTCCTTTTTGATCTAACATTTCAGGAGATAAATATAATGGAGAACCACAAAATGAAAGAGCAATATCATTTTCACTAACATTCATTTTAGATAAATTAAAATCACATATTTTAATATGACCTTCTGAATTTAATAAGACATTTTCTGGTTTTAAATCTCTATAGATTACTTTTTTATTATGCATATATTCAATGGATAAAATTAATTCTGAAATTAATAATTTGGGATTACTAATACTTTGAGCATTTGATATATCCCCATTTATACATAAATCAACTACCATAAATAAAAAATTTGCAGTTTGGAAAGCATAATGTAATTCTAATATAAACGGATTCCCATTTAATACTTTTAATATTTCAAATTCTTGCATTATATAATTAAAATATTTTTTTTCTATTATTGTATTTTTATTTATCACTTTCAAAGCATATTCTTTTTTATCTAATTTACTTTTTATTCTATATACTGTTCCAAAAGCTCCTGTTCCTAGTCTTGCAATTATATGAAAATCATTTAATGATATTTGTTTCTTTTTTTTTTTCTTTTTATCCCCTTTTGAAATTTCTTGAACTAAACCTACTTGATCGTCAATAAATATTAATTTATGCTTATTTATTGGTGGTAATTTTTCTCCTGTTTTAAAATGTTTATAAACTTCTAAAATTGAATAAAACCATTTATCTCTTGTACTCACATGTTTTGTCCTATAAATTTCTTTTTTTTCTTTCCCATTTTCTGATTTATATATAATTTCAAAATAATGATTTTTATCTCCTAATTTTTTTGGTAACATTCTTAATGAAATAAAATCTTCTATTTTAATAACTTCAATCGGATTATTTGGGTATTTTTTTGGATTTTCATATCTTTTAAATAATCCTTTAAGTACATTTATTTCTGCATATCTATAATTGAAAAACCCAAAAATATCTCCTTTTTTTTGTAAATCTCCAATGATTCTAAAAGGATACTCTTCTTCTAGATTTGAAATATTGTTCTCTACATTATCTATATTTAAATTAGTGTCTATATATTCTTCATTATTTTTTAGAGTTAATTTTGGCTTAAAAATTTCATTTTTTAATCTTTCAATTTTATTTTTTGTTGTTATTATATGAAAATTTGGGTTTATTGTTTCCAAAAAAATTGAAATTAAATGATAAAATAAATTTTGTCTTTCTTTTATTATTATATTATTATAAAATGCTTTTAAAATCATTATTTTTCGATAATCTTTTTTCTTTAATATCATTAAACACCCAGGAATAATTTCCTTTGATTTTATTCTTAAATGTGAAATATTATAGAATAAATCTTTGATTATTTCTATAATATTTTTTTTATTTTTATACCATGAAAGACTATTAATATTAATAATATAAGACTATATAAATAAAATATATTTATTACCAAAGAATAACTTAAAATATTTTCAGAAAACAAAAAATTATCCGTAGAAAATTTTCCTTTGTTAATCCAAAATGTCATTTACAAAAATAAACAATAGATTATTACTTGAAAATAAATTAAAATAAAAAAACATTAAATAAAAAAAAAATTAAAAAAAATTCTAATCTCAAAGAACCTAAAAAAAAAATGTTAAAAAAAAAATAAAATAAATTCCTTTAAAACTTAACATCATCAGTACCAACTTGCATTTCCAAATCAGAAATTCTTCTTTGTAAAGCAATTAACTGATTTTGTAAAGCAGTTTTTTCAGCTTTTAAACTAGTAATTTGTTGTTGTAACCTACTATTTTCACTAGTTTGATGAGAGAAATGTCTTTTCATTTCATCTTCAACTTTATTTAATTCTTGTAATAAAGTATTTTTAACTTCATGAGTTTTCATTTTTAAAATTTCTTGTAAAGTATCTTTTTCATTTTTTAAAGAAACAACATCTT
>JAEEGK010004247.1_pt1 | contig 35286 bp, 18 predicted proteins | sample 8958771 | NCBI WGS metagenome assembly JAEEGK01 (sample SAMN16246547, study PRJNA631951) | gut metagenome | biome: gut microbiome; feature: rumen; material: SC-attached | host: Bos | place: Iran: Karaj | collected 2018-10 | reverse complement strand
GGATTAAATGGTCATATTTAATTAATTTTCTAATAGGGAAAAAAGAAAATAAATTAGTTTTTATAAACAAAAAACATGAATTTTCAGAAAGTAAAATTGTCATATTATGATTTACTATTTAATTGTTATATTATTAATTTTATTATTTGAAGTATTAAAAGTTCTGTAAATAATTATCAATCAATTAATTTAATGAACGATATTATTTTCCAATTTTCAAAGTTAAAAAATGAAAATGAATGTCTTTTAGATTTTATGTTTTTATTTATTCCTTTACAGGCTTTTTGAATTGGATTTTTCTATTCCAAATAAACATTTTTGTTACTTTAATCTTTATAAATGAATTTTGTATTCATTTAAATTATTAAATCAATTTATAGTAATTTCCTCAAAAAAATAAATTTTGAAGATTATCTAATAATTAATTTTTATAAACAATTTTTTATGAATTAAATTTAATATTTAAGATTTTCTTTCATAATATATTAAAAAACCCTATTTATTAATTTTTTTGAAAATAAAAAAAATAAAATTAAACATTTAAAATAATATGATAATTGCAAATTCAATTCAATTAAAAACTAAAATTGGTGATGGAGCTTATGGGGAAGTATATTTAGGAGTAGATAAAAATACAAATAAAAAATATGCAATTAAGAAAGTACCTAAAAAAAAATTATTAGACAATCAAATAAGATTATATTTTAATAACGAAATGTATATATTAAAGCACTTACAATCTCATCCAAATATAATAAAATTTTATTCAATAGAAACCACAATATCAAATTACTATATAATAGAAGAATATTGTAACGGAGGAAATTTAACTCAAATTTTAACAGATAAACTAAATAATGATAAAAAACCTTTATCAGAAGAAGACGCAAAATTTATAACAAAGAATATTTTAAAAGGACTATCAAATTTAAATGCTCAGAACATAATTCATAGAGATTTAAAATTAGATAATATAATATTTAATTATGAAAATCAAGAAGATTTAATATTAAAAAAAATTAAAAAAGCTCAAATTAAAATTATCGATTTTGGTTTTGCAAGATATTTACAAAAAAATGAAAAAGCAGAAAGTATTTTAGGAACTCCTGTATTTATGGATCCAAACATTTTAAATAATTTATATTCTCAAACAATAGGATATAATAAAAAAGCTGATATTTGGTCAATTGGTATAATTACTTATATAATGCTTACTGGAAATTTACCTTTTGATGGACATTCATGTGAAGATTTATTTAAATCTATTAAAGAAAGAAAATATATAATTCCTCGAAAATATGATCTATCAATCACAAAAGGTTGTATTGATTTTATTGATAAAGTTCTTAATATTGATATTAATGAAAGACCTTCTGCTGAAGAATTATTGTTAAATGATCCTTGGATTAATGATACTAATGATAAATATGATCTTTATTCTTTAAAAAAAGATTTTCAAAATGTTAATCATTTATCCTTTTTAAATTATTGGGAAAAAAAAAATTGTTATGATAAGAATTTAAAAAAAAGTAGATCATTCATAGGAGAAAAAAATGATAAAAGAAAAAAAAGAATTGATGATTTATTAGAAAAGTTATTAAATAATAATATTGAAAAAAAGAGAAACATAAATAAAGTAGAAATAAATGATGAATTTAATGAAGAAACAGTTAAAATTTATTATGACAATGATAATAATATACAATTTATATATAATAACACAAATGAAGAACCTAAAACTCCTTCTCAATTAGAAAATACAAATTTTACAAATACTTATAATCTTCATACAGAGAAAGCAAAAAAAATAAAAAATAAGATTTAACTCAATTTATGTGTATAAATATTTGAATAATTAAAAATAATAATTTTAAATTTTTTTGTTTTAATTTTTGGCGAAATAAAATATATAAATTAAAAATGTTTGACAATGATCATTTATTAATTGATAATGAACTTTTAACAATGGAAAATGAATTAATAAAAATAAATGATATAAAATCAATATTTTATTCAATAAACACAATGGAAGATTTTAAAAAATTTAGAACAATGATTGGTCAATTTATATCAACATTTGAAAATGAAATAGAATTAATATTAAATTCAATTAAGAATATTCAATATTCAAATAGGAAATTTTATGATACATATGCAAAATTACAAAATGACTTTCAAGATGTTAATTCAAAATTAGAATTTTATTATAAAGAAAATAATAAATTGTATTCAAAATTAAATGAAGAAGTTCAACATATAGAATTTTTATCAAATACAAATCAAAATCAAGAAGAATATATTAATGAATTACTTCAAAGATTAAGACAAAAAGAAATGAATTATTATGGAATTGATTTAACAAGAAAAAATGATACTATTAGTAATACTATTCAAAGTAATAAATCAGTTAGTATTGATGGTAATAGTTCTAAAAAAATAAATTTGGAAAATGAAGAAAGAAAAAGATTAAATGAAGCTTATCAAAATATGAATGAAAGGAATGTTAATAATAATCAAAATGAAAACAATCAATAATGAATCATAATAATAATATTATTATTTAATTGTTTTTTTTTTTAAAGTTGAAATTTTTATTTTATTTTGTTTATAAAGTTTTTTAGTAATAAAATAATTTTTATTTAACGGTTTATATAAGATATAACAAAAAAAGAAAAATTATTAAAATATTTCTATTTATTTTTCCTATGTGTTGATGTATAATTCTGATAGTTGAAAAAATTTATAGGAAGTTCTATTTGAAATGAAATGAAAATTATTTTCTCCTTTATTTAATTTATATAAATTATTAAAAAAAAAGCTTTTTTCCCGAAAATATTTTCTGAACTATTATATTTTTTCTTTTATATTTTATATTTTGAATTAGTTTTAAAATTTTATTATTCTTCTATTTATTTTAATTAATCTGTCTACTTTTTTATTTTCATTATTCATTATCCATGAAAAATTTGGTAATTTTAATTTTCATATTAAATTTCTAAAAAACTTTAAAAAGTTTTTTTTTTGTTTACTTCATTTTTTTTGAAGAAATATGATTTTTTAGTGAGTAAAACACCATTTTTAATATTATTATTTTCATTCATCTGATAATAAATGATTATTCATGTTTTCATTTCTATATGTTGATAACTTTAATTGTTTCATCTTTAGGAAAAAAATTTCTAATATATATTTTTATGTTAATACATTTTTATAATTATGTAATTATTTTTAAAAAATAATAAATATAATATATTTTATAAAACATAATAAATTTCAAAGATTAAACTTTTCTAAATTCAAATAATTAATACATTTTATAAGATTTAAAAAGAGATTTAATTTTTATTATTATAACACTAAATATATAAATATTATCTAAATTCATTTATTGTATGTGTTTAATAAATAGGTTTAAATATTTCTTTTTATAATTAATAAAATTTGAATTATAAAAATCAAAGAAAAATTAAATTCATTATTATATTATTTTTTTATTTAAAAAAAATTAACTTAAATACTTTTAATCATCAGAATGAGACATATCTTGACTTTCTTGATCATTTACTTTATCTTCTTTTTTTTGAACTTCCAATATCCTATTTTTAATATCATTAGCTAATTTATTATCTCCATTAACAATAAATATTTTTTCAGCTTTTTGAAAGTATTCAAGACATTTATTCTTTTCATTTTTTTCTAAATAAATATAACCAATACTAATACAAGTCTTAGCTAAAGTCTTTTGATTTTCATTAGTTTCATTTAAAATTTCTTCTAATTTTAAATTTTCTTGTAAATAAAGATCCATATCTTTAATATAAGAAGAAGCTTTAATTCTACATCTTTGAAAAACAACTCTATTTTTCAAAGACCTTTGAATTTTATCAGAATAATTATCATCTGTTGATTTTAATATTTGATAAGCATCTTCTCCTTTATCAACTTTTGCATATAATTCAGAAAGTAATATTGCTAATTGAAATAATACTTCATAATTATCATCTGTTATTATTTTTTCCCATATTTTATAGGAATTATTATAATATTCTATTGCATCATTTAAATTATTCCATAATTCATATATTTGTCCCATTTCCATACATATTTTTGCTGTTTTTTCAGAATCAAAACCATATATTTTTTCATAAATTTCAAACATATTTCTTAAATTATCAATTGCTGTTTTATAATTTTTCATTTTTGTATTTACTTTTGCTAATACATAATATATATCTGCATTACTTATGTGATTTTCACCAAATAATGTCTGATTCATTTTTAAACTTCTTTCACTTATTTGTAATGCAGCTTCTAATTTTTCATTTTCTAAATAACATTTAGCTAAATTAATTAAAATTTTAATTTGATATTCTTTCATATTTAAATTATCTTCATCACTTAAATTTTCATTTAATTTAAAAGCATTTAATAAATGTTCTTGTGCTTGTTCAAAATAATTAATATCATAATAAGCAATTCCTAATTGAGTATATGCTTTAATTAAATATGTTATATCTTTGTTATAAACATTACATAATATTTTAGCATATGCTACTTGTTTTATTCTTTCATTTACTATATCTTCTCCAACTTGTCCTTTACATCTTGATTCAATTTGATCTATTGTTTGAAATATTTCACTTATTACTGAAACTTCAAGGAAATTATTTTCTTCTTGTTGTTGATCTTGTTGTTGATAAACTTGACCTTCCATTTTATACAGTTATAATTTAATTTTTAATTTAAAATCCTTTTAATTTATTTATTTATATTTAGAAATAAATATTTTTTTTTTAATTCTCATATATGTTTTTTTATTTAAATATATTTATAGATTTTTTTTTTAAAATTATTGAATTATATTTTTTTTTATTTTAAAATATCTTCAATACTATAAAAGAAAGTTTTCATAAAATCAGTATTTTCTAAAAATTGAATATGAGCAGTTCTACCAATAAAACTATCAAAATTTTTTTCTTGAATAACAAAATTAACATCAACTCTTTTTAAATTATTATTAGTAATTTTAGATAAAATATTATAAACCATATTTTTATAATTTTCAGTTTTTTTATCTTTCTGACTAATCATACTATTATTTAATTGAACTCTACTACTTTCATAAGGAGAATAATTATCTTGATGACTAGAAAGTAAATAAACATAATTAAACCAATTTAAACCATCATAATTACTTAATTTATAAATACAAGTTTCATCTAAATTAATATTATCATTTTGTAAAAATTGTTCTAAACATTTTGAATTTTTCCATCTTTTAAGAAACCAAATTCCAGTTTTAATTAAAGTACTTTCTGAAAAAGCATAACCTAAATGAGGAGAAGATAAAGAAATATACATCCAAAATTTATCTTTAAATTTTTCTAAATGAGGTAAAGCACTTCTTATAATAACACCACCAATTGAATGACCTATAAATGATATTTTTTTAAATATTAATCCCTCATTCCATTCTTTAATATATGATTCAACTTCATTTGCTAATTTTCTTCCCATTTGAAATAAATCATTTCCAGTATCATCTTGATTTGTTTGAGATGATAAAAAAACTATTGATGGATTTATTAAAGCAATTTCATTTTTTATTACTCTCATATCATTTGAATTTCCCTCAAAACCATGTACTAATATTATTAAATGTAATCCTAATGTTTGATTATTTTTATAATTTTTTAAAGGATAATTAAGATTTTCATTTTTTATTTTTTCATTTTCTCTTTCTGCTAAAGCATTTGAATCTAATATTGTTTTATTATCTAAGTTTTTATTTAAATTTTTACTATATGTTTCTTCAAATAATATTGGAAATGTTTCTGGTACTATTTTATATACTGAATTTTCTATTAATGGTCTTTTATATGTTTCTGATAAAGTTTTTCTTGTATCTAATGCTTTTTTATTATTAATATCTTGTAAATTATTTTCATTTGGTAATAATAAATGTTTCATATCTGTTATATTTATTGTATTTTTATATAAAAATTTAGTTAAACATTCTTTTAATTCTTTTTTAAAATTTAATTTAAAAATAAAATTAGCTGGACCTGGAAAATATCTTAATAATTCAATATATTTATGCCAAATATATCCTATTTGAGAACTAATAAAATTGATTTCTTTAAATATTCTAAATCCAACATAATCTTTTGAAGTATCTTTTATTCTTTTTGATAAATTTTTTACTTTTGAAATTACTTCTCTTAAATCTTCATCATTTGTTAATGAAATTTTATCATCTTGTTCTTCAGAATAAAACATTAATATTTGTGTATTAATAAAATTAGAAAATTCTGCTTTCATATTTTCATCAATTAATTTATTTACTAACTTTGTTAATTTTCCTTTAAGATAAACATAAGTAGTAATTAAACTTATAACATATTTATTATATAAATTATCAATAACTTCATTAGAAATATTAGGAGTAATATCTTTTTCATCTAATATAAAATTAATTAAACTATTATAATTTTTAACATTATCACCATTAATAATTTTATTATCAGAATTCTTATTATTTTTTTCATTTTCATTATCAATTTTTTCAATAGCAAAAGGCATAATATTAGAAATTCTCATTTTAAAATCAGATAAAATTCTATGAATAGAAATATTTAATAAACTAGAATAATTATCCATGTAAACAATAGGAGAATAAGATTCAACAAAATAAGAAGAAATTCCTTCATTAATAATAGAAACAATAACATTTTGAGAATGTTTAAATTGAATTTCTTTAAAAGGAAAAACTCCATTTTTTTTATCTTTTCCTGAGTTTAAAGCATCAGAAAAACCTAAATAAAATTGACAATAAATAACAATTTCTTTTAAATTTACATTTGAAGGAATTTCTAATCTAAAATAACAAAATTCATCTAATTCAACTTCTTCATCTGCATATCTTATAATAAAACTTTTAGTAATGTATTCATAATTATTTTCTGAAATTGAAGGATTTATTACACAATGTGCTTTAATTTGTTGTTCATCTGTTTGATACATATTTTCTAATGCTTTTGATTCTGTAAAATAATATGGGATTGCATAATAAGATTTCCCATTAAATGTTGTATATAGTTTTGTTTTTATTTGATATATTCCTTGATTTGTTAAATCTATATTTTTATATGTATTATAATGAATCATAAAATCATAAAGGTAATTTAATGACATATTTCTTTTTTTTAAATTTTTAATTTTTAAAAATTTAGATAATATAATATTTTTATTTTTTATTTTTGTTTAATTTTAATTTGTTTATTATGGATAATAATGAATCAAAAAATATAAAAGAAAATATTATTAAAGTTCTTATTGATAATATTAATTCATCAAATGAGGAAAATATAACAAAAGAAATTTGTAATAATATAATAGAACAAAATATATCAAATTGTAATGAAGAAGAAAAGAATAATATTATAAATAATATTTTTGGAAATGAAGATTCAGTTTCTAAACAAGATATAATCAATAAGTTATCTTTATTAAATGAAAACAAACAAGAAAATAATACAAATAATAATAATATTGAAAATAATGATAATGAAGAAATAAATATTCATATAAATGAAGAAGAAATAATTCAACCATCAAATAATATTAAAATGCCAGTTATAACTATAAAACCAAGAGAACATAAAAATAGAAATAATATAAATACAAATGAAATAAAAAAAGAAATAGATTTAAAAAAAAATGAAAGAAAACAAAATGAAAAAAAAGTTTTAGCTGCAGATAAAATAACAATAAATAAAATAGAACCTTCTTCAAAAAGTAAAATTTTTGAACAAATTAATAGTTTTAAAAATGAATTTTTTTCTCCTAAAAATCCATTACCTTCAAAATCTTTAAATTATTATAAAAAAACAGTATTTTCAAATGATAAAAATGTTAAGAATAAAACAATAAAAAATAAAAAAATTGATTTAAAAATTAAAAATTATAATATTAATGATGAAAATCAAAGAAAAGAATATGTTAATGATATAAAAGGAAAACTTAAAAATTTTGCAAATGAAAAAAAAGAAAGAGAAAATAAAGAAAAAGATTTAAAAAGTCCTTTTGATGATATTAATGATATGATAGAAAAATTACAAAATAAAAAAAAAGAAAATTAATTTTTTTAAAAAAAAATATAATTGTATTTAAAAATATTTTATTAATCATTATCATTTATTATTTATATTAATTCACTATTAAATTTTTTTTTAGAAATAAAATTAAACTGAAAAAAAAAAGAAAAAAAAAAAAATAAAATTAAAAATTTAAATCAAAATTTAAATTTCCCAAAATAAAAAACTAAAATTAATAATTTAATTCTCAAAATAAAATTTTTATCCTTCAAGAGCTTTAATTTCAGCTTCTAATTCAGCAATTTTTTCAACATTACTTTTTGCTTCTTCAATATCTTTTTTTAATCTTTCATTTTCATCATTTAAAGATTGATTACCATATTCTAAATCATCAATATTTTTTTTTAAATCTTTTATTGCTTTTTGTCTATCTTTTTCTTTTTTTTCTAATTCTTTTTTTAAATCTTCTTCTTTTTTTGCTTTTTCTTCTTGTGCTTTTTCTTTTTCTTCTTCTCCTTCTTTTTTTTCTTGTTCTCCTTTTTCTTTTGTTTCAGTTAATTGTTTTTCAGTGTCTTCAATTTCTTTTTTAGTATTTTCATTTTTTTTTGTTAATTCTTCAATATTTTTTTCTACTTCTGAAATTAATTTTTCAAAATTTTTTTTCTTTTCATCTTCTTTTTTAAATTTTTCTTCTTCTTCTGCTTTTTTTTTTTCACTTTCTTCTTTATTTTTTTCTTTTTCTTCTGATATTTTTTCATTTTCTTTTTCTTCTTTTTCTGATTGTTCTTTTATTTCTTTTAATTCTTTTTCTAATTTTTTTTTTAAATCTTTTTGTTTTTTTGGTTCTTTTGCTTTTTCTAATAATTCTCTTTTTTCTTTTGAATTATTTTCATATGTATTTTTTAATTCATTATATTTTGATTCTAATTCATCTCTATTATATTTTATTTCTTCAACTTCATTTTCTTTTTTTTTTAATTTTTCTTCTTTTTCTTCTTCATTTTTTAAAATTTCTTCTTTATTATTATTAAACTCATTCATTTTTTCTTTTCTTCTTTCCATATCTGAAATATCTTTTCCTGATTTTTCATCTTCTTTACTTTTATTTTTTTTGTCTTCTTTTTTTTTTCTTAATTTTTCTTCTAATTCTGATATTTTTTTCATTTTTTCTCTTCTATTATTTTCTAATTCATCACTTTTTTCTTTACTTTCTTTTTCATTTTTTTGTGCCTCATCAGCAACATTTTTTAATTCATCACATTGTGATTTATATAATTCAATATATTCTTTATTTTCTTCAATTTGTTTTTCCATTCTTTTAATTGTTCTATTTATTTTTCTAGAATTTTCATCTTTTAAATTAATTTCATTATTTATTTTTGTTAAATTTGATTTTTTAGCATTTTTAGATATTTTATCTAATTCAGCAAAACTTTCAGTATATTCTTTTTTACATTTTTGAATTTCTGATTTTAATTCAATTGCCTCATATGCTTCTTCTAATTTTTTAATTTGTTTTTTATTTGGTTTTGCATATTCTATTTTATCTTTTGCTTCTGCTTTTGTAATTGGTTTATTTGGATCAATATTTAATATTTCTTCAATTAATTTTTTATTACTTTTATTTTCATCTAATTGTTTACTAAATTGAATTTTTAATTCATATAATTCTTGAGTCTTTTTATTTAATTCTAATTTTAATAATGTTAATTCTTCTTTTAAATCATCTTCAGTTAATTTTGGTTCTGTTTTTATTGGTTGATTTGGATTTTCTGGAAGACTATTTGAAAATGTTTGAGTTGAATATAACATATATGAATTTCTGAAATCTTGTGATTGACTCATATTTAATGGAGGTAATTTTTTGTGACGAGGATTTTTTTGAGTTTGACCAAATTTATTTTGAGTTGTATTGTTATTTCCTTGACTGTCATATCTGTTATTTGGATTTTGAGTTTTTGAATAATTCTTTTGAGTTTTATTATTTGAAGATCTATCACTTTTTGGATTTGAATCTTTTACTTCATTATTGTTTTGATTTTCAGTTTCCATATTAATAATTTTAATTGTATATTTTTTTATTTTTATTTATTTATTCTTTAATTATTTATAATGATGTTTCAGTTATTTAATTAATAAATTGGAATTAAAAAATTTTATGTTTTCATCAAAATATTCATTTTTTTTAAAAAAGGTTAAATAAAATATATTAAATATAAAAATCAAATATTAATAATCAATTTCTTCTTTTATAGATTCATTTTTTGAATCATTAATATTATTATTTTCATTTTCAGTTAATAAAATTTCAAATTCTTTTTTTTCATCAGGATTCATTTTATTTATAATTTCATTGAATTCTTTACATTTCTCTTTATAAAAATTTTTCTTTTTTAAAGTTTCTTTATATTTATTATAATAATTTTCATTTTTATTATAATCATTTGAAACTTTATTTTCATTTTCTTTTTCATTTTTTTCTTTAATTTTATGACTTTTATCAACTCCATAATTTGAATCTTTATTATTCATCATTTTCATATATAAATTTTTATATTTATCTGATATCATATAATATTCATTTTCAAAATGTGATAAACTTCTAATTTTATTTTCATAATCACCTCTTAAATATTCTAATTCAATTTGTAATTCATTTATTCTTTTAATTAAATTTTTTTTCTCTTCTAATAATTTATTATATATTTTTTCATTTTCATTTTTCTCATTATTTGTATTATCAATATAATCTTTGAAATCTGCTTTAATTTTTTTTAAAGATAAATTTAATTCTTCAATTTCTTTTTGATAAAAAGAAACATTTTGTCTTTCTTCATAAAATTTCCTTTGATTTTGATTACGATAATTTAATATTGTATCATTCATTTCTTCTTCTCTTTGATTGATTAATTTTTTTAAAGAAGTTAATTCATTATTTGCAGTATCAATTTGAGTTTGTAATATATTATTAGTATTAATTAAATCTTCTTTTTCATTTTGTAAATTAATTAAACCATTTTTTGCTATTTCAATTGCATTTCTTAAATCATATAATTCATTTTCATAATTCTCTATTCTTTCTACTAATTGAGTAATTTGATTTGATTGAAGATTATTTTTATATTTTTCTGCTTCTAATTCTTTTTTATAAGTATCTTCTTTTGCTTTAGTTGATATTGAAATTATATTATTTTGATTTTTTAAATTTTCATTTGAATCACTTAATTTTTTTATTTGTTCTTTATATTGATTTAATTGAGTTCTTAATTCTGAAATTAATAAAGGTGATATCTCATTTTCATTTGATTTTATTATTATATTATCTAAATTTGATTTATATTCATTAAATTTATTTATCATTTCTTTAATATCTTTATCATATTTTTCATTTAATCTTTCTATTTCACTTTTTGTTTGTTTTTTATATTCATCATATTCTGTTTCTAATTTTACATTTTCTTTCATTAAATTATTTACTTTATCACTTAAATCTCTATTTTCTATATCTTTTTCATTTAATAAAGTACTATATCTTGATTCAGTTTCTGATTCAATTTTTTTTTTAAGAGTATTTTCTTCAAATTGATTATTTATTCTTAAAAGTTTTTCATAATTTTCTTTTTGATTTTCTAAATTTTCTTTTAATAATTTATTTTCATTTTTATATTTATTTTCTATTGATTTTTTTTCTTCTAACAATTTAATTATTTGTTCTCTAAAATCATTATTTTGACTTTGAACTTTTTGATGAAGATCTTTTAAATCATTATATAATTGAATAAATTTTTGTCTTTCATTTTCTTTTTTATTAACTTCTTTTTCTAAATTATATGCTAATTTTTTAAATTCAAGAAGTTGATCTAATGTTTCTTTATAAGAACTAGGTTCAGGAATATTTTCCATATATTTTTTTTTCTTTTGAAAAATTATTTTAAAAATTATTTTCAGAAAATTAAAAATATTATATATTTTATATTATTATATATATTTAATATCAATAATTTTTTTCAATAAATAAAAATATGAAAAACTTAAGTGCTATTAAACCAAATGAGGAAGATTATTGTTTAAAATATAGAAGAAGAAAAAATAAATTTCTTATGTTTGATGAATCTGATTATCTTCCTTTAATAAAAAGTCAAAATTTATCTGAATCACATAAGATAATAAGTAAAATTCCAAAATTAAATATTAATTCAATTGATTATCCTGCAGTTTATATTCATAATTCTTATTTAAGAGATAAAAAATCAAAAAAGAAATTAAAATATTTTCATAAGCAATATTTATTAAGTATTAAATATTTAAAATTCCTCAGTCAAGAAAATTTAACTGAAGATTTTATAGAAAAAATTTCAAAAATAAATGATACAGATAAAAAAAATGATGAAAATATTAAAAATAAGAATAATAAAAATATAAAAAATAATAATAATTTATTTAATAAAGAAAAAAATGAAAATGTAAAAAATATTATAACTGAAAATATTTTAAAAGAAGATAATAAAAAAGATGAAAAATTAAAAGAAATTTTAATAAATACAACTTTAGATGAACAAATTGATTCATTAAAACAATTAGATAATATTCCAAAAGAAGATATAGAAAATTCTGCAAATTATATAGTAAATATTTTAAATAATAAAGAAAAAGAAGAAATTCCTCCTCCGAAATTAATTATTCATAATGTTTTCTTTGAATGGATAATAAATAATTTTTTGAAAAATTTAAATCCTTTTAATCCATATAATCAAGTAATAACAGTTGAATATACTATTGATTTATTAAAACTAAAAATTCAAAACTTTAAAAAAAATATAATAAATTATGTTAAAGATAATGAAAAATTACTACAAAATACAATTGAAAATTCAGATAATGAAGAATTAAATTATTCAACACCTTATGAAAATTCAGATGAAGAAATATTTAATAAAAAAACATCTTTCTTAAGAGAAAATATAAAAAAAAATTACAGAAAAAGACAAATTTATTTTGATGAAGCAAATAATATAAATTCATTTGCAAAAAGTAATAATTTATCAGAACATTTATTCAGTGACGATGAATCAAAAAATTCTTATTTTAAAAATATAAATACTGAAAATCCAGTTAAATTAAATAATAAATTAAGAAAAAAACAAAATCTAATGGATCCTTCACTTTCTTCAATTAATACAAATACTACAAGAAAATATAATGTAAGTTCTACTGAAAGAACTGTAGAAAAATTGATTAATAATTCATATTCTAATAAAATATTAAATCATATTGATTCTAATAATGATGATTATTCTGAAAAAAATAGTAATTTTTATGATAGTTATAGAAAAGATTTATCTTATAAACCACCTATGATTATTGAAAAAATTGATTTTATTAATACTAAAAATAATAATGATATTATCTTTGAAAAAACAAATGAAAATTTTGTTGGAACTAAAAAATCTTTTAATAATAATAAACCAATATATAATGTTGATTATAATCAAAAAAATAGTAATCAAAATTTACCTAAAATTATTGATAATAGAATATACAATTCAAATGTAAATAATAATGATTCAAGTACAATTAATGATAAAAATAATTATAATAATGAAAATAATGAAAATGACACTTTTCCAGAATTTTATAATCAAAAAATAAATCAGAATCAAAATTTTGTTGATAAAGAAAAAAATAATACTAATATAAATAATAATAATGAAAAATTATTGGAAAAAAAAGATAACAAAATCATATATGAAAGAAATGATAAAAAAATAAATGAAAAAATAGATAAAAATATAAATGAAAGCAATAATATAAAAATTATAGAAAAGAATGATAAAAATATAAATGAAAATAATAACAAAAAAACAATAGAAAAGAATGATAAAAATATAAATGAAAATAATAATATAAAAACAATAGAAAAGAATGATAAAAATATAAATAAAAATAATAATAAAAAAACAATAGAAAAGAATGATAAAAATATAATAAAGAAAAATGATAATAAAGATAATGAATTAATTAATAATGAAGGAAAAAACAAAAATAATACTCAATCAGATAATATTATAAAAAAAACAGATAATCAAAATAAATCTGAAAATTCTAATAATGATAAATCAATACTTAATGAAAACATTCTAAGTAATAATAAAAATACAAAAACAATCGATGATAATAATAAAATACAAAAAAAAGAAAATAATAACTTAATTCAAAACAATAATAATATGAGTAATAAATCTGATGAAAATTTAAGTGAAACAAATAAAAATATTTCAAATAAAAATAAAGGAAAAAATGAAAATAATAAAGAAGAAAATATAGAAAAAATTGAACATAATACAATTGATTCAAATTCAAATGAAGGAAAAACAATAAATAGAAAAAATATTAATTCTCATAAAAAAAATGAAAAAAGTGAACACAATATAATTTCAAATTCTTCAGAAAAAAAAGCAGAAAAAAGAAGATCAAGTATAAGAAGAAAAAGTGATAGAATTGATACTTCTAATAGTAATAATAAAGATATTTCAAGAAATAAAAAATCTGATTTAGAAAATATAATTAAAAATAAATCATCAAACAAAAGATTATCATTAAAAACAAAAGAAGAAAATAAAAAAGAATTAAATGAAGAAGAAAATATTAATGATAATAAAAAACAAAAAAAAACAAAAAATAAAAAATCTAAAAATAAATCAGAAAAAGAAGAATCAGACGAAATAAATTCTTCACCAGATAATGAAAAAAAAGAAAAAATCGATGAAAATTATATAAAAGAACAGAAAAAAAGAGAAAAAGAAGAAGAAGAAAAAAATGAAAAAAAACAAAAAGAAGAAGAACAAAGATTAGAATATGAAAAAAGAATAAAAGAAGTTATTTTAAGACAACAAAAATCAAATTTAACAATAAAGAATCCAATGAATGATTATTCAAGTCAATTTAGTAAAGGAGCAATAGAACATAAAGATTTTTTAAAGCATTTATTAGAAAGAAATAATCCTAATTTTTTTAATCAAGAAAAATTTGATAATGAAATAATAGAAGCAATAAAAAGAAAAAATGAATTAGAAAATTTAGATGAAGATGAAAATGAAAATGTAGAAAATAATAATGAAGATAATAAAAATAAAACAAATAATAAATATAAAAGAAGAATAAAATTAGGAAGTAATAATGAAAAAGAAGAAAAATTAATATATGATAATTCTTATTTATTAAAAAAGAAAAATAGTAATGATAAATTTGAATTAAGAAAAGAAGTTTTAGATATTTTATCAGGTAATTATAAAAAAAATGAAAATTTAGAAGAACCAAAAAAGCAAACAGAATATAAAAAATTTATTAAAAAAAGAAAACCATTACCTCAAATATTAATAAAAGGAATGAAAAATAAAAAAAAATTAATGAATAAATTAAAAGTTTTTAATTTTAATTTAAGTGATGAAATTTCAGATGAAACAAGAAAAAAATTAGAAATGAAAAAAAGAGAAGAAGAAGAAGAAAAATTAAGACAAATTAATTTTGAAGAAAAATTAAAAAGATTTTTTGCAAAAATTCAACAATTAAAAAATGAAACTAGTGAAAAATTTGGAGAAGAAGTTGATAAATTATTTGATGAACAAATTAATGGTTCTGAATTTGGAATAAATAGAAAACTTGAAAATAGAATTAATCATTTTAAAGGATCAATAAATACTTATGTTTTACAAAAAAATAATTATAGGAAACTTAAACAAAATAATTTAATTTTTAAATCACCTTGTGAATTTGAAACAACTTCTAAAACTCTTGATAATAGTTTTTAAACTAATTTATTTTAAAATAATATTTTTATATATTTTGATTATGAAAATTTAACTTTAATATTTTTTTTTTATTTTTTTTTTATTTTTTAACATATTTAAAAAAAAAATTTCTTAATTATATTTTTATTTTTTACATAATTATTTACATAATTATTTTTTATCAAATTATATTTCATATTTTTCAAGTTTTTATTATTTGTAATAAGAAATCTTAGAATTTTTTTTATATCAAATGAATTATATATATATCAATTTCTTATTCATAAAACATTTAATTAATAAAAAAAGTTTTTTCTATAGTTATACTAATTTAACATATTTATCACTCATATAAAATTATTATTTATATTAATTTTCATTTTTTGATTTATTTACAAATTCATTATTAATATAAATATTTCGTAAAGATGAATTCTTTTTCTTCCAAAGTTCTTTAGTTTTTTTTAATATATCTTCTTCAGAAAGATTTGGATTACTTTTTTTATATTCTTCTATAAATAATTGAAATGCATTATTTTCTTTTTTTTTTTTTGAATTTACTCTTTTTTTTCTTTGATTATTACTAATTTCAAATCTATTAACAGATTTCTCTATTTTTTCTAATTTTAAATATCCTGGATTTTTACCATAAAAAAAATTAATATAATCTTCATTCGACATTCCATTATTTTCATTTATATTTATAATTAAATGGTTTGAAGATATTAATGTTTGAGTGTATGAATCACATTTATATTTTATTGAATAATTTTTATTCTTATTTTGTAAAGTTTTTTTTTGAGTGTCCATGGAATACCTTTGTTAAATAATATATTAATTATCAAAAAGATCGTTTTTTTTTTATTTTCATTATGAAAGGGACAAATAAAATAACAAAATAAATTACTGATTTATTGATAAAATATTAAAATTTTTGTAAATTTATTTTAAATATAATTCAATTTATATTAATCTTATTATAAAATATCCATCTTTTTTTTTTTTTGATTTTAATGAGATTTCATTATAATTACTATTCAAGGAAAAATAAAATAATTTAATATTATTTTTATTTTAATTATAGAAAAATTCTTTTTAAACTCACAAAAATTATTTATATAAATTTAAACAAAACATTAGTTATATAATTAATAATTAATTTAATTATTTATATAAATAAACTTATAAATAATTAATTGAAAAAAAATTTTAAAAATAAAATAAAATATCTTTTAATAAAATTTAGTGAATAATATTTTCAAAAAATTTTAAAAATATTAATTTATATTTATAATTATAATCATATTTTATTATATAACTTTATTTTTGTTGAGTGTAATATAAATAAAAATTTCATCCAATGAAATTTATATTACAAAATACATATTTTTATTATTTTTTTATTTATACAAAAATTTCATTTTGTAAAATAATAAGTATTTAACAATTCTCCAAGTTTACTTTTTTTTAAAGGTTTATGTATCATTTCAACAATACATTTAATATTTTTTAATTGTTTCAATAAATTTTCTTCAATATGAGCAGAGACAATAATAATTTTTAATTCAGAAATTTCTTTATTATCAATCATTTTTTCTATTTTTTTAGCTGCATCTAATCCATTCATAATAGGCATCATCATATCTAAAAATATTAATTTATAATTTTTTTTATCACAATTACATTTTAATTTTTTTTTATTTTCAATTAAATCAATACATTCTTTTCCATTTGTACTTGAATCACATTCAACATTATATTTTTTTAACATATTTTTAAGAGATGTTAAATTAAAATTTTCATCATCACATAATAAAACATCATTACAATTACAATTACATTTATTAAAATTTGATGTTTTTATTATTTCAAAACTTGAATTTTCTCTTGGTGTAGTTTTTGCAGTTATTTTATTATTATATGATATAGAAATTTCATTTAAAATTATATCTTGTTTTTCATTTGTATTATAACTTACATTCTTATCACTTAATCTTCCAACTGCCAAATAACCATTTTTAATTGGACGAAATTTTTCATTAAAATGAATTGATTCTTCATTTGAAAATGTTTTTCTTTTTGGTTTAGTTGTTTTTGATTGTTTTATTTCTGCGATTGAAACATTTGAAATTTCAGTATCATTACTTATTTCCATTGTTTTAAAATTTTTATCTTTAGTTACTTTTATAAATGGATCATTCTCTAAAGATATTAATTCTAAATTTTCATAATTTTTTGAATTACGAAAACTATTATTTATATTATTATTAATATTCTTTATACAATTTTTATTTTGTACATCTCCATTTATTTTTATATTATATAATGGATTTTGAGAATTTTTAATAGATGATGATTGAATATTTGATGAATATCTTTTATTTATATGTGATGTTGCATTATCTATAAATTTATCTTCATTTATTGGTAGAAATATTTTTCTATTAATTGATTCTATTATCATATCTTTTTTCTCTTGTGTATATTCATTTATTTCTTCTATATCTTCTTTTTCTATTGTAAATGGTAAAATTATACTTAAAAGTAATTTTTCATCTTCTTCATATATTTTAAATTTTATTTTTAACATTTCACTCATATTTAATAATAATTCTTTAGTTATTTCAATTGTTTGAACTGTTTTTGAAAAATCAAATTCTTCTTTAAAACCAAAATCAATATCATTTATTATTTTACTTTTTCTTCTATCTGTTTTTTTTATTTCTTCTTCAATTTTAATAAAATTTATTTTAATTTGATTACCTTTAATAATATTAAATTTATGTTGAAATCCTCCTTTTCTTGGAATCATATGATATAATAAAACATATATTCCTCTTAAAAAATTATTTAAATAATCTTCATTTGATTCAATATATTTATCATTTAAAAAAGAAAAATTATTTGAATAATCTATTTCTTTATATTTAAATAAAATAGAAAAATGATGTAAAATTCTATTAAATTGATATTCTAAATTAATTTTAATTGAAGGATTAATTTTTAAATTACTTGTATTTTCAAATATTACTCTAAAATACCATATAAAATTTTTAATAAAAACTTTAATTAAATTAACTAATAAATTTATATTATTATATCTTGTTTTTCTCTCATGTGAATTTTCTTCTATTTTATTTTCTTCTATTCTAGTTTCTTCATTTATATTTTCTTCAATTGTATTTTGTAAAGCATTTAAAGGATTATTTAATTCATGATATAAAGTAACAATATATTGATACTTTATACTTTTAATTAAATTATTTTGAATTGACTTTCTTTCATCATTATAATTATCCATACATATATAAATATTTTTCTTTACAACTTTAATTTTTACATATATCATTGATAAAGGTGAAATATATGTTCCAGATTGAATTTTATTTTGATGTTCTTCACCTTCACTTTCAAATATTATTTTTTTTAAATTTGTTTCACTTAAATGATTATTTTCCCATCTTTTAAATTCTTCCATTCTTTCTTTAAATACTTTAATGTCTAAATTTTTTGGTAAATCTAATAATTTTAATAAATATGAATTAACATTTGTTATTTTATAGTCATTAGAATCATTATCTTTTTCTAATATTAAAAGTCCAATTGGAAAAAAGTCTAAAGTATTTTGAAAAATAGATTCATTATTATTTATCACTGTTTCAAATGCTGCATTTTTTAATTTTTTCCTAATCATTTATTATATTTAATATTTAATAATGTTGTTTAATTTTAATTAATTAAGAAAAAAGAAATTATCTTCAAATATATATTTTATTGTTATTATTAATATATTAAAAATAAATTATAATAAAGTTTTTAACTTTTTTTAGGATATAAAATTGAATATATGTTTTAGAAAATAATACTTTATTTATATTATTATTATATAATATATATAATTAATAAAACTTTTTTATTTCATTTATATAAAAATAATATATAATTTAGTTTTTAGATAATAATTTTAAGTGTTAATTTTTTTTGTTATGAGTTATTAGGTTTCTAAATATAACATATATTAAAAAAAACTTTCTTTAATAGAATTTTTAATTTCTAATTTTAAATATATTAAATATATTTATTTTATTTAATGGAAAATAAAAATGAAGAAAAATACTTTCATTCTATTAATAATTATATAATAATATCAGAAAATCCATTTCAAATAGCATTCACTCAAAATAAAAAAATAATCATATATGAAATAAACTTAAGTGATTTATTATCATTTAAAAAACAAAAAGAAATAGAAATTCCAGATCAAATATTAACAATAGGAAAATTAAATTTAACAAATGATATAATCGTAGTTGGTAAAACAAATAAAACAATATATTATATTTCATCTAAAGATAATCAAATAAAATTTTCAAGTATTTGTAATAAAAATTTAATATCATTAATTACATTAAATGAAAATAATATAAATTATTTATTATACGCAGATAAAGTTGGTGAAATTTCAATAAAAAAAATAACAGAGAATGAAACAGAAGAATCATTTAACAAAATGGGAAAAATAATATGTGGACATAGTGATTCAATAACACATTTAAATATTAGTAATGATAAAAAATTATTATTATCATGTGATAGTTTTGGTAAATTAAAAATATATCAATTTCCAAATTTATTTAATGTACTTTCTATTATAATTTATCATGAAAATGATGTAAAATTTGTTAATTTTAGTGGAGAAATTGATAAAAGTTTAATTGTTTTTACTAAAAATTCTGATGTTGATATTTGGTCACTTTATGATTTCCAATTACAAAAAAAGGAAAAAATTGAAGATAATATTATTTATTGTAATACATTTAATAAAAATAATATTTTATTATTACAAAGTGAAAATCATATTTTAATATATTCAATTGATAATATTCATTTTTGTTTAAGTGATAAAAAAGAATTAAAATATGATTTTAATAAAGACAATAATTACATTTTCTTTAATTATAACAATAAAATATATTTATCAATATTTAATAATCAAAATGAATTAAATAAAATAATATTACTATATGAATAAATAATAAAAACAAAAAATATAATAAAATAAATATATTTAAATAAATTTAAAAAAAAAATGTCAAACCCAGAAAATAAAACCCAAATAAAGCCAATTCCATTTATAACATTCGACACATCAACAAAAAAATTTATAATATCAAAAGAAGCAAAAAAAATAATATGTAATCCAAATTATACAGAAGTAGGAATAATAAGTTTAGTAGGAAAATACAGAACAGGAAAATCATTTCTTTTAAACAGATTTTTAAAACAAGCAAATGAAAATAATTTAAATATAAATTCAGAAAATGAAAACATAAAAATAGAAAACTCAGAAATAAAAATAAATAAAAATTATAATGGATTTGACGTAGGTCCAACAATAAAACCATGTACAAAAGGAATTTGGATTTGGCCAAATCCAATAATAATAAAAAATAATCTTAGTAAAAATTCATTTCCTTCTTTTTTAATTGACACTGAAGGTTTAGGTGCATATGATGAAGAAATAAATCATGATACAAAAATATTTTTAATTGCAATTTTAATTAGTTCTTTATTTATTTATAATTCTTTTGGTACAATTGATGAAAATGCATTAAATAATTTGAGTTTAATATTAAATTTATCAAAAAATATTAAATTAAGAAATTCTTCTTTTAAAAATGAAGAAGAAGAAATGGGAAAATATTTTCCTTCTTTATTATGGTTACTTAGAGATTTTGCTTTAAAATTAGAAGATAATGAAGGAAATGTTATAACTGCAAAACAATATTTAGAAAATGCTTTAATGGAACAAAAAGGAATGTCTGATATTATTATTGAAAAAAATCAAGTTAGAAAATTAATTAAAACTTATTTTCCTGAAAGAGATTGTTTTCCTTTAGTTAGACCAGTTGAAAATGAAAATGATTTACAAAATTTACAAAATTTATCTGATGAAAATATTAGACCTGAATTTTTAAATCAATGTCAACTTTTAACTAATAAAATTTTAAAAAAAATTAAACCTAAAAATTTTAATCAAAAAATACTTTCTGGAGAAATGTTATTTAGTTTAATTGAAAGTGTTATTTCTTCAATTAATGAAGGAGTTATTCCAGTTATTGAAAATTCTTGGAAATATGTTATTAATACTGAATGTTTAAAAAATTTAAATGGTATTATTAAAGAATATAAAGAAAATATTATTAAATATCAAAAAGATAATTTTGATAAATCTGATTATTTTTCTCTTTTAGAAAATTATAATCAGAATTTATGTAATGAATTAATACAAAAATTTCAAGATGAAAATTCTAGTAAATTTGATGATATTGATGAATATGTTAAAAAATTAAAAATTGGATTAAATCAAGAATTTAAAAAAATAAATGAAGATAATTTTAATTTGTTAAAAGATAAATATATTTTGGAATTAGATAAAGAAATTAATAAAAGTATTTCTGATAAAGATAAATTAACTAAAGAAAATTATATTACTTTTATAAATGGATTATTACAAATTAAAGATAAAATTGATAATTTAATTCCTGATTTTTTATTAAAACAACAAATTGCTTTTGAAAAAATAATAAATGCAATTAAAAAATATATAGAAGAATTTTTTGTAAAATCAAAAAATGAAATTGAAAATAAAGTAAGTACAATTAATAATGAAAAAGAAATTTTAACTTCAAAATATAATAATTTAAATAATGAATATGAAAAAGATAAAAAAGAATTTAAACAATATATTGATAAATATAATGAAATGTTAATTGAATATAAATTAATAAATAAATCAAATGAAGGAAAAATAAAAAATTTTGAAAATGAAAAAAAAACATTAAAAGAAACACATCAAAGAACAATTGAAGAATTAAAAAAAGAATCTCAATCACAAATTGAGAAATATACAATAGAAATTGAAAAATTAAAAAATGAAATAAAATCAAAAGATGAAGAAATATTATTAAATAAATTAAATAATGAAAAAGTAAATGCATTAAATATTCAAAAAATAAATTTTTATGAAAAAGAATTAGGAGAATGGAAAGAAAGATATAATATTCAATCAAAAGATTTTTCAGAAGCAAAAAGTAAATTAATAAATTTAACAGCAGAAAATGATAAATTAAATGGAGAAATTCAAAGTTTAAAAAATAAATTTTTAAAAGGAAATATGAGAATAAATACAGGAGAAAATCAAAATGATGATTTACAAAATTCATATTTAAAAACAGATAATAATACAAATTTAAGTAATATGAATTTAAATAATATTTTAAAAGGTAATAATGAAATAAGAGAATATATTGAACAATTAAAAGATATAATTTCTATTTTAATTAAAAATAATAAAGATTTAAATTCTTCAAATCAAAATTTAGCTTTATCAATCTCAAATATAGAAGATAATAATAATTTATTAAATAAACAAAATGAAGAAAATGAAAAAGATAATAATAATTTAATATCAAATGCATTTTCTTATCAAAAACCAATTTCTCAATTTAATACATTTAAAAATATAAATTTACAAACTCCAAAAGAAAAAAAAAGTAATAAATTACAAGTAAAAATAAAAAATACAATGTTAAAAAAAGATGAATATGGAAAACCTTATTTAGATTATATATGTGAAGTAAAATATAATGATAAAGAATGGAAACTTTTAAAAAAATTTAATCAATTTGTATTCTTTCATAATTCAATTAAAAATTTATTTAAAGATACAATACAATTACCAAAGACTGGTTCTTTATTTACTAATATAAATGAAATGACTGGAAATTCTTTTCATGAAAATAAAATAAATCAACTTGATAATTATATAAATGAATTAATTGAAATTGATGAAGTTTTAAATTCAGTTCCTTTTAAAAACTTTTTTGAATTAGATGAAGAACATATTCAAAATGATAAAATTAAAAATAAAGCTTTTAGTTTAGGAAAAGAAACTTTTAATAATTTAAGTGATACTAAAGTTAAAAAACAACAAATTAATAATCCTAGAAAATTTAATGTTCCTATTCCTAAAAAAAAATAATATTTTTTTAAATGTATAAATGGAAAAAAAAGTAAAAAAATATTCTTTTGAATTATTATTTATTATAATATTCCATTTAATAAAAGTGTTATTTATAATTCTTTAATTGTAATATTTTTTTTTAAATAATTAAAATATTTTTTTAATATTTATTATTTATATTAATATAATTAATTATAAATATTTAATTTTTACAAAATACATATTTTTAAAATTTTTAAATTAATATAATCTTAATTTTCACTTAAACCATTTAATTAATAATTATACTTCAAATTAAACTAAAAATCAAAATATACAATAGTTAAAAAAATTTAATACTTATTATTAACTCTCTTATTCATTTATAAAATCATCCTCAAAACTTTCAATATCAAAATTATGATTTGAATTATTATTATTACATTTTATTTCATTATCAAATCCAAATTTTTTAATCCATTCATGATTTAATGCTTCATTAATAGTCATTCTTTTTTTAGGATTTTTTTCTAATAATTTAGAAATAAAATTAATACATTCATTAGGAATTTTTTCCCAAATTCCATTTCTAAAATTAGGTTGTTCATAAATAGTTTTTCTAATAATTTCTTTATCATTTAAAGGATGATCAAAAGGTAAAGAACCACTAATTAATAAATAACAAGTAACACCTAAAGACCAAGAATCAACTAATTTATTATATTTTTTTTTTAATAATATTTCAGGGGCAACATAAGATAAAGTACCACAAGTTTCATTACAATATTCACCTGGTCCTAAAATTTTACTTAAATTAAAATCATTTATTCTTATATCAAATTCTTCATCATTATTATATGTTATTAATATATTTTCTGATTTAATATCTCTATGAATTATTCCAAATGAATGAAGATATGATAAAGCTTTTAATATTTTATATATTATTTTACATGATTGTCTTTCTGGAATATGAAATTTATTTCTTTCTAAATAAGAAAATAAATCACCACCTGGACAATATTCCATTATTATATAAAAAAAATTCTCATTTTCAAATATATCATATAATTTAATTATATTTTTATGATGACATATTTTTAATATATCTATTTCAGTTTTTATTAATGTTAATTGATCATTTCTCATATTTGTTTTACATAATATTTTTATTGCAACTTCTTCATTTGTTTTTTTATTTTTACCTAATTTAATTAAACCATATTTTCCTTTTCCTAATGTTTTAGTTATTTCATATATATCATTTAAATTTGTATAATTTGTTGCAATTTTTAAATTTTCAATCCATTTTTTATATTCATCTTCTTCACTTGTATAATAAATTCTTTCTTTTTTAGGATAAATTATAGAAAAATTATAAAATTTAATTCCATTATAAATAACAGGTGAATTTTCCTTTAAAAAAACTCCACTTAAATGATGCATTCCTTTATGTATTTTTTCATCTTTATCTGAATAAAAATATAAATCTTTATATAAAAGTTTAAACCATAATCTTTTTAATTTTATATTATCAATTAATTTATATAAATAACCTTCAAATTTTATAAAATTATTATCATCATCTTCTTCTTCAATTTCTTCTTCATTAAAATAAAACATATTTTCATCTGTATTTTTTTTTTCATTATTTTCTGATATTTCTGATATATCATAATCTTTATTTGATTTATTATATTTATAAGCAGGCATTAATTTTAAATCTTTAAATTCTATATTATTTATATTTTTATTTGTTTTTATTGATGATTCATCTTCAATATTTAAATTATTTTTTCTTTTAACTGGAAATTTTAATAATTTATTTTCATTTTCTTCATTTTCTTCATAATAAAAAATAATATTTTCATTTTCATTTATATTATCTTGTTTTAATGTTCCTAAATTATTTTTCCATAAACTCATTTGTTTAAAATCTACTTTTGCAGTATAAGTTTTTCTTTTTTTATTTGCTCTTTGGAAAAAATTATTTAATTTTAAATTAGTATTAATATTAAGTGGTGATGCAATTAATTTTATTCTTTTATTTATTTGATTTGGACTACTTTTATAATTTTTTTTTTCTTCAAAATGAAATTCATTAATTGCATTTTTATTAAATGGTTTTTTTTCTAAAAGAAATAATAAAATTAATAAATAAATATCACTTCCAATATTTTCAATTAAATAAATAAATTCATTATAATCAATTTTTTCTTTTTGAAAAATTTTAAAAGATTCATCTAATAAATTAGATAATTCATCTTGTGTATAATTTCTAATATGAAGATTATTATTATCAGAATCATCTTTATTTTCATTTTTTAAATTATTAGAAGAAATATAAGATAAAACAATTCTAATATCATTTTTATCAATTAAACCATCTTTATCAAAATCATAAAAATTAAAAATAAATTTTGAAGAATTTTCAAATGAATCATAAAAAAGTGATTTCATTCCATTAATAAATTCTTTCATATTTATATAATCATCATTATCTGAATCAAAAACTGAAAATAAACGTTGAGAAATTAAACCAGGGACTTTATAATATGAACTAAATGTTATTTTTGATATTCCTTTTTTACAAGTTCTATATGATAAATCTTGCCATACATCAGTTAAATATGATATAAAAGTTTCTATATTTATTATTCGATAATTTTTTATTAATTGCTCGAAATTAAATTTTATACTCATTTTATTTTTTAATATTCAGTATAATAAATTAGAATAAATTTTTATTATTTATTTATTTTATTTTTGTGATTTGAAATTTTTATTTTTTTAAATATATTAATTTTATATAATGGAAAATTCAAATAATAATAGAGATTATTTAATTCAAAATCTTCAAAATTCTATTTCAGAATATGAAAAAATAAATCATGAACAAAATGAAAAAATTGAAAATTTAGAACAAATAATTTCAGAAATGAATGAAAAATTATCAACATTAGATAATGTTATTCAAGAAAATGTAAATTTAAATTATGAAATTAATAAACAAAATGAATTAATTCAACAAAAAAATCAATATTTATCAGAATTTGAAGAATTAGCAAAAATATCAAAATTACGTTTTGAAGATTTTATGACAACAAATACTGAAAATCAAAATGAATTAGAAAAAAAAAGTCAAAAATATTTAGAATTAAAAAATAAATATCTTCCTTTAATTCAACAATTTCAAGATTTAGAAAAAGAACATAATACAATAATAAATCAATCAAAAGAAGAAAAAGAATTTTATGAAAGAGAACTTTCTTCTTTATCAAATCAATTTGAAGAACTTAATACTAAATATAATTATTTAGAAGAAGAAAATAAAAATATAATAAATGAAAATCAACAAATGAAAATAAAAGAAAAAGAATTAAATGATAAAATATTAGTTTTAACTAAATTTAAAGATGAATTTGAAAATGTAAAACAAGATTTTTTAAATTTAGAAAAAGAAATGATTGAAAAAAGTACAAAAATAGAAATGTATGAAAAAGTAAATGAAGAATTAAAAATACATTTAAATGAAATAGAAAATATAAATAGAAGATATGAAAGTGATATAAATGAGTTAGAAGAAAAAATAGATAATTTAAATAAAATAAATGGTACATTAGAAAATGCATATAATGGAGCAGTTCAAGATTTAGATAATTTAAAAATTGAATATGATAAAATAAATAAAGAATTGAATAAAAAAAATAAAGAATTTGAAACAATGAAAAATGAATATAATAATCAATTTAAAATTTTAAAAAATGAAAATTTATCTTTAAAAAAAAGAGAAAGAATGTATAAAGATACTTTATCAAAATTAAAAAATTTTTCAGATATGAATAATTTAAATCAAGGTATTATGAATAATAGTTATTTTACATATAATCCAACTAGAGGAAGTGAATTTAATATTAATTCAAATGATAGAGATGATTCTGTTAGATTTTCATATCATTTAATTGAAAATTTAAAAAATTCTTTGAATAAAGTTGATATGAAATAAGGAATATTTTTTTTTAATTTTTTTTTATTTAAATTTGTACTTTTCATTTAATTAATTTATTTTTTTTAAAATTAAATTTAATAAATGGGTAAAGTATTTGAATTATTTTTTTTTTTTAATTTGATTTTTTTAAAAACTATCTTGTTCAATGAATCATTTGAATTTGGATGAAGTACATTTTCAGATGAAAAATTTTTTATTTTTCTATTACTTAAATTATCATTTAATTTAAAAGTTCGAGTTTTACATTTTATATTATTTTCAAAGTAATTTCTAAAAATTATATTTGATTTTTTCTCATATAAAATTTTATTGAATAATTTTGAATTATTTCCTAAACTTCTTGATAAAAATAATAAAAAAAATCCATTTTCCTGTTTCTCTTTAATAATTGTATCATTAATGAATTTATTGTGAAATAATGAAGGAAATTTAATAGTGTTAATTCTATTGTTTGAAAAAAAAGAATTTCTTTTTTTATATTTCTTAATAATCGGCTTTTTTGGAAACATACTATTATTCATTTTTTTTTAAGAGATAAATTATTAATTTTAAATAGAAAAAATATTTATTAAACATTTTAAATAAATTTTTAATTATTTTTTATTCAGATTACCTTAAAACATTTTTTAATAAATCTCTCATAAAATATAAATAATTTAAATTAAAAAGACTATTAATGATGAATAATAAATAAAAATAAATTGATAAAGAATTAAATAAAATAAAATTAATAATTATAATTTTTATTTAAATAATGTTTCACAGAGCATTATCTTTAAGTATTGGAAAAACAAAAGAACAATTAGAAATAGAAAAAGCATTAGTAACTCCATATGAAAAAGCAATAAAAATATTAAAAAAAGTAGTAACTTATTTATCAGATAAAAATTCATTATTAGCAAATGAAGTAAATTGGGTAATTAATGCAATAATAAGTCAAAAATTATATTCATATGAAGGATTAAATAAATTAAATGATATGAAAGAATCAAAAGATATGAAATTAGTTCTTGGATTTTTAAATGAATATTCAGAATCTCCAATTTTTAATCCTAATTTAAATAAAAGAAGTCAAACTGTTGATTTAAAAAATGAAAATATAAAAAGTAATTATAGAAATATGATTCTTCATTATAAAAATAAAATTTTAAATAATTCAGATGAAGAAAATTATTCAGATGATAAAGAAAAAATTAATTTTAGTGAAAAAAGTGAAGATGAATATGAAGATAGTGAAAATGTAGAAAGTGAAAAAGAAGAAAAAGAAGAAAAAAAAGATTATTTTCCAAATTTAACTAAAAAAAATATCCAAAAAAGAAATTATAAAGTAGGAATTAGAAGAGTAATAACAAATAATTTAGAATCTAATATTTATTTAATAGATAATATTGATAGTATATTAATTCACAAATTAAGAAATGATTTATTTAGTTTTGAATTTAACATTTTTGATTTTTATGATAAATACGAAAATTTAAATCCATTTACATTATCATCACAAATAATATTAAATAAATATAATTTAAAAAAATATTCAAATACATTAACAATATATAATTTCATTAAATCAATAAAAGAAAATTATTCAAAAAATGCAATTTATCATACAGAAAAGCATGCAATTGATATGTTACAAACATTATCAATTTACATATCAAAAACAAATTTAATAAATTATTTAGATTTAAACAACATTGATATAATATCTCTTTTAATTTCAGGATTATGTCATGATGTAGGTCATCCAGGTTATAATAATGATTATCAAATAAAAATGGTTACAGATTTATCAATAACTTATAATGATAAAAGTGTATTAGAAAATTATCATATTTCTTTAACTTTTCAAATTTTAAAAAATGAAAATTGTAATATTTTTAAAATTTTATCAAAAAATGAATTTTCTTATATTAGAAAAAGAATGATTGATATGGTTCTTGCAATAGATATGTCTTTTCATTCAAGAATAATTGCATTAATGAAAAATAGAGTTGAAAATAATAATATTAAAAATGGTGAAAATAGTGATAAAATTGTTAATAAAAATAATATTGATAATTTATTTAATGAACAACAAGAAGTATTAAATTATTTAATTCATATTGGTGATTTAAGTCATAGTAGTAAAAAATTTGAAATAACTTATAAATGGTCATTTTTATTAAGTGAAGAATTTTGGAGACAAGGTGATGAAGAAAAAGAAAAAGGATTTAGTATTAATTTTTTATTTGAAAGAAGTAATACTGATATTCCAAGAAATCAAGTTGGATTTATGAAAGGAATTATTATTCCTTCTTTTGAAATTTTAGTTGAATTTTTACCTCAATTAAATTATTATTGGGAACAAGTTAATATTAATTTAGAAAAATGGAGTGAATTAGCTGATAAAAATCAAAAAGAAATAGAAAATAAAGAAAAAAAAAAATAAATTTAATTGAAATTTTATCTATAGATATCTTAAAAATGTTTTTACAATAATTTTAACTTTATTTTGTAAATATATAATTTTAGTAAAAAGATAAAAAGATTATTAAATTTGAATTGCAATTTTAAACAAAATATTATAATATAATATATTAATAATATAAAAATTAGTTTAAAATAATTTTAATTTTTAATACCAAAAAAAATACAAAAAAAAAAATGTTACCAAATATAAATTTTTATACTTCAAATAATACAAATCAAAAAAGAACATCATTAGTATCATCACGTCAAAAAAGAACAGAAATTGTTAAAAATGAGTAAAATAAAAACATAAATAATAGTATAAATATTATAGTGTAATTTATCAAGAAATAGAAGAAAAATTAAATGCTCAAACAAAAGAATTAAATGAAAGAGCAAAAGTTATTGAAGAATTAAAAACAAGTTTATCTTTATTTATTGATAAATATAATAAATTAAAAGATGATTATGAAAAAGAAAAACAATATGGAATGCAAGTTGCTTTAAATTTAAGAGGAAATAATAATAATAATTTTAAAGGAAAGGGAAAAGGAAAAAAATATATTTTGAAAATTACTCATTTTTCTCATTATTTTCCAAAAAAGAAAAAAAATAATCAAAATGAAATTGAATTAAAAGATTTAAAAGAGAAATTAGAAAATTTAAAAAATGAAAAAGATAGAAATGAAAATCAATGGAATATTAATTTAAATAAAATGAAAATTGAAATTGAAGAATGGAGAAAAAAAGTTGAAGATTTTAAAGAAAAAATGGAAAATAATGAGAAGGATAAAAATAAAAATGATGAATTAATTAATAATTATAAAAAAGAAATTGATAAATTAAAAAAAGAAATTGATAATAATAAATTATTAAATGAAAAGAATAATGAATTAAATGAAAAATTTAAAAATTTAAATTCTAATAATAATGATTTAAAAGAACAAATTAAAGAATTAAAAAATAAAAATAATGAATTAAATAATAATAATAATGAATTAAATAATAATAATAATGAATTAAATAATAAAATTAATGAATTAAATAATAAAAATAAAGAGTTAAATGATAAAATAATACAATTAAATTCTTCTTTACAATTAAATAATGATAATAGAGAAAAAGAAATAAATGAAAATATAAAAAAGTATTTGGATGAAATAAATAAATTAAAAGATAATGAAAAAAATAATTTAGAAACATTAAACAAACTAAATGAAGAAATTGAAAAAATAAAAAAAGATAATTCAAATAGTTTAAAAGTTAATAATGAAGAAAATGAAAAATTATTAAAACAAATATCAATATTGAATGAAAAAATAAATCATATGGATAAGAAAAATATTGAAAATAATTCTAAAAAAAAAATAGAATTAAAAATTATAAAAAATAATTTTAAAATTATCTCCAAACAGAATAATTCAAATAATAATAGTGAAAATTTAGAAAAAGAATTTTCAAAATTAAAATCAGAAAATGATTCATTAACAAAGAAAATAAAAGAAATAAAATCAGAAAATGAATCCTTAAATAAAAAAATAAAAGATTTGAATAATAAGTCAAAAAATTCAAATAAAGAAAATGGGAAAATTTTACTTTCAAATATAAAAGAAATAAAAGAATCAATAATTAAAGTTTATGAAAGTTTTAATATAAAATTTATTGATATTCAAAATATTTATGAAAAGAAATTTAAACAAATGGAAGAAAAAATACAAAAAATAAAATTATTATTAAATCAAAGAAAGCAATTAAGAAGAACTTCAACAAAAGGATTTAAAATTGAATTATCTAAACTTGAAAATGAAAAACAAAAAATGTTAACACAAATAAATAATTATGAAATTAATTTTAAAGCAAGAAGTAAAGAAAATAAACAATTAAAAGAGGAAATAAAAGAAAAAGAAAAATTAATTGCTGAATTGAAAAAAGAAATAAGAGAAAATAAAATAAAAATTTCTGAATTAGAAAATGATAATAAAGTACTTAAACAACAATTAGAAATGTATATAATTGAAAATAATGGTAAAAGTAAAATAATTGAAGAAAGAAATGAGGAAATTAAAAAATATAAAGAAATTATTGACAGAAATAATCTTATGTAAATTAATCATTTTTAAACAGTAATTTTAAAAAAAATATTTTTTATTCTAAATGATTCTAGGTGGTTTTAATTAATCCTTTATCATATTATTGTAAAAAAATAATTTTTTTATAATTTTCAATAATTTTTTTATTCATTTTAATAAATATTTTGAGATATCTTTGAAGAATATAACTTGATCATTACTTTTTAAGCAATTTTACAATTTAAAAGTTTTGTTTATTCATTAAATTAAATTTTTAAAATATTAACAAAAAAAATAAAAAAAAGTTTTAAATTGTAAATTATAATGATATTTATAAAGATATTTTATACGTTAATATATTTAAAATTATGAATCTCTTTATTATTGAGGTAATTTATTTAAAAAAAACAAATAAAAAATAAATTAAAAAAATTTAAAAAAAAAAAAATAAAAAAAAAAATCTTATCATATTATTTAATCATATAATTTAAGAAAAAAAAAAAACAAAAATACATAATACAAAGAAAAAAAAACAAAACTAAAATTAAAAATCTAAAATATAAAAAACTTAAAAAAACCCTTATAATAATATATAAAATCCACAATATAATTCCTCAAACAAAGAAAAAAAAACCCAAAACTCTAAAAATGATATTTTTCTATTTAAAAACGTAAAATCTTAAAATATCATTAATAAAAAATCCTATGGAAAATTTAAATTCAAAAAACACATTATCATATTATGAAGAACAATACAATGAATCAATAAACCCAGAAACAATGGAACAATTTTGGTCAAAACACATTGATGAAATTTTTTGGTATAAGCGTCCAGAAAAAATATTAGACAATTCAAATCCTCCATTCATAAAATGGTTTCCAGATGGAAAAATAAATTTATGTTATAATACATTAGATCGTCATATAAAAGATAATAATGGTGATATAAAAGCAATAATATGGGAAAGTGGTTATGGTAAACCAACAGAAATTTTAACTTATAATGAATTATATAGAGAAGTGAATAAATTATCTAAAATTTTATTAAATAATAATGTTCAAATTGGTGATAGAGTAATTATTTATATGCCAATGATTCCTATGGCAATTATTTCTATGATGGCTTGTTGGAGAATTGGTGCAATACATTCTGTTGTTTTTGGTGGTTTTGCTTCTGAAGAATTAAGTGATAGATTAAATGATTCTAAACCAAAATTTATTATTTGTGCTTCTTGTGGTATTGAACCTAGAAAATGTATTAATTATTATACTTTAGTTACTAAAGCTGTTAAATTAAGTCATTTAGAAAATGAATCAAAAATATTATTATTTCAAAGAAATAATGCTGATAAAGTTTCTGAAAAAGAAATTTCTGAAAGCGGGATTAAAACTTTAATTTTAAATGATGAAATGGATAAAATACCAAATGATATTTTTGTAGAATGTGTAATATTAAATAGTAATGATATATTATATACATTATATACAAGTGGTACTACAGGAACACCAAAAGGTATTGTAAGAGATATTGGTGGTTGTGCAGTAACTGCAAATTTCACTATGAAATATATTTTAAATTTAAATAAAGGTGATATAATTTTTAGTAGTTCTGATATTGGTTGGATTGTTGGTCATTTATTTATTGTATATGGACCTTTATTAAGATGTGCTACTACAATTTTATTTGAAGGTAAACCAATTGGAAATCCTAATTGTGGTAAATGTTTTGAATTAATAGAAAAATATAAAGTAAAAATATTTTATACAGCACCAACAGTAGTAAGAGCATATAAAAAAGAAGATCCAAATTGTGAAATAATACATAAATCAAATGTAAGTTCATTAGAAAGTGTATGTTTATCAGGTGAAAGATGTGATCCAGAATCATTTAATTTTATGATGAAATGTGTAGGTGAAGATAAATTAATAAATGATCATTGGTGGCAAACAGAGAGTGGATATCCAATATGTTGTAACAATATAAACATACATAGATTTAAAAATATAGCAGGAGAAACAGGAAGACCAATGTTAGGTTTTAATGTTAAAATATTAGAAATTGATTTTGAGAATGATAAATATAAAGAAATAAAAGAAAATAATAAACCAGGTATAATTTGTATTAAATTACCAACACCACCATCATTTATGACTACATTATATAATAATGATAAAGCATATATTGAAAGATATTATACTAAAGATTTACAATATTATATTACAGAAGATATTGGAATTTTTAATGATGATGGTGCTGTTACAATTTTAAGTAGAAATGATGATATGATTAAAATTGCTGGTCATAGATTAACAACTGGAAGAATGGAAGAAGTTATTTTAAAAAATGAAGAAGTTGCTGAATGTGCTGTTGTTGCTGTAAAAGATTTTTTAAAAGGAGAATTACCTTTTGCTTTTATTATTGTCAAAGATTTTGTTAATAAAGATAATTTAGATGCTATTTGTAAAAAAGTTAAAGATTCTATTGCTAATAATATTGGTGCTATTAGTAGATTGAAAGGTGTTTGTGTTGTTGATGCTTTACCTAAAACTAGAAGTGGGAAAATTATTAGAAAAATTTTGAAGAAAATTGCTAATGGAATAGAACCTAAAATTCCACCTACTATTGAAGATGTAAGTGTTATTGAAAAAATTAAAGAAAAGTTGAAGGAGAAAATTTATTAAAAAAGGTTTTTTTGTTATTTTTTTTTTTTCTTGTTTTATTTATATAAAGAATTTTTATTTTTGTTATTTTTTTTTATAGAAAAAAACTATTTTTTATTTTTTTTTTTAATATAAAAACTTTTATTTTTTATTTTTTTTTTTTTTTTTTATTAAAAATTTGTTTTATTTGATTTTGATAAAAAAAAAAATA
>JAEEGK010004243.1_pt1 | contig 35304 bp, 34 predicted proteins | sample 8958771 | NCBI WGS metagenome assembly JAEEGK01 (sample SAMN16246547, study PRJNA631951) | gut metagenome | biome: gut microbiome; feature: rumen; material: SC-attached | host: Bos | place: Iran: Karaj | collected 2018-10 | reverse complement strand
GAACCACCTGTTCCCATCCCGAACACAGAAGTTAAGCCCTTCAGCGCCGATGGTACTGCGTACAGTGGGAGAGTAGGTCGCCGCCCGCCTTCAGAACCCCGGTTCCTTTTTGGAGTCGGGGTTCTTTTTTTGTGTGGTTTTATAAAAAATGCACGCGATAGAGGCAATGCGCAATATGTGGAAACAATGCACGCGCCATCTCAACAGAATTGCCATAAAAAATTCCCCCTCAATCGGCAAACTATACATTAAAAATATATATTTGCACACCGTTTAACCAAATGGGCACCAATTCTAAAAAAGTAATTTTTATGCGCGTTATGTGTGAAATATTGTGTAATAACGATTTGCAATTGTCAAACATTTGTTTAAACACACACACACACACACACACACACACACACACACACTATAACTCATTGCTTGTTAAAAACATAAGGCATTTGCGCATTTGTGAACCACAAGGCGCAAGCGCTTTTTTGTATAAAAACCGATAAATAATTTTAATTTAACTAAATATAAAAATCTATGAAACAAACTTTTATGAAAATCAGGGCTTTGATGCTGGCGGGAATGCTTCTGGCAGCAGTGTTAATTGCAAACGCACAATCGAGCGGATTCACGTATCAGGCAGTTGTGCGCGATGCGAGCGGAAACTTAGTTGAAAACGCAAATGTCGGGCTGCGCCTGACCTTGACCGACCAGAGCGGCGTGCCAGTGATGTATCAGGAGACGCTGAGCGCGACCACCAACAGTATGGCGTGCTGAGCGTGCTTGTGGGCTCGCAGGATACCGCCGCAATGAACCGCGTCGATTGGAGCAGGGGCGTTTGGATGCACGTCGAGGTTGACCCGCGCGGCGGCACCAACTACATCGATTTGGGCCTGACCAAACTCCAGGCCGTTCCTTACGCCTTCTATGCCGCCGCTCGCCCCCAACCGCTCCGCGCCCGCGCCAACAGCCCCGCGCCTCGCGCCCAACCGCGCCCCGTCCTCTGCGCATTTTTGCGGTGTTGTATCCCTCTCTGATGGCAATAATTTTCCGATAACCGATTTAGAAAAGAGTTACCTTTGTGAGTCTAAAAACCAGAGGATTATTAAAACCAAACAATCGCAATAATTTGTTGAACATCAGTAATATGATTCCGGTAAATAAGGATTTTGACAATCAGAATATCAGGCGCGCGACATTGCGTTTCCCTCTTAATACACAGGTGTTTGCATTTTGGGAAAGTCGGATGCGAACATTTTTTATATCAGACAAATGAGAAAAATCAACAACATAATTTAAAATGCTATGAAACAGTTTTTTGTAAGAATTAAAACATCAGTGCTGGCGGTTGTTCTGCTGGCAGTGGCCGCAATGTCAAACGCACAAAATGCCGGGTTCAACTATCAGGCTGTGGTGCGAAACGCTCAAGGCGAGCTTGTGAGCAACGCCAATGTCGGTCTTCGCATCACGCTCACCGACGAACGCGGACTGCAAGCAATGTACAGCGAGACGCAAACCGTGGCAACCAATGCTTATGGCGTGCTTTCGGTAACAGTGGGCGCCGGAACTCCGGCCGACAACAAGACGCTGGACAGCGTTGACTGGGCCGGCGGTAACGTTTGGATGCGTGTTGAGATGGACACCAAGGGCGGGACAAACTACACCGATATGGGGCTGACCAAGCTGCAATCGGTGCCGTTCGCCTATTTCGCGGCAAACGCTAAAGCCGAAAAAGGAGAGAAGGGCGACAAGGGCGCTGATGGCGCTGACGGCGTAGGCATCGCTTCGGTTTCAAACAACGAAGGTCTGGTAACTCTCGCTCTCACCGACGGCAACGAACACACTTTCAATCTGAAAGGCGACAAGGGCGACGCTGGCGCTCAAGGCCCGAAAGGTGACGATGGCGCTGACGGCAACGACGGCGTGGGCATCGATTCTGTTTCCAACAACAACGGACTGGTAACTTTCACTCTCACCGACGGCAACGAATACACTTACAATTTGAAAGGCGACAAAGGCGACCCCGGCCGCGACGGAATGCAGGTGGACGGAACCGCAGGCCAGACACTTGTGCACAACGGAACAACCTGGGTGGCCACCGATGAGCTGTCGGTTGCGAAGTTGGATGTGAGCAAGCTCAACGTGAAACCCGATTCAGTGGCTGCCAACGACACCATCAACGAGCCGCTGTTCGCCGTTAAAGACCGCAACGGAAACATTGTTTTTGCGGTTTATCCTGACGGGGTTCGTGTTTATGTCGATGAGCAGACCAAGGCCCGTCGCAGCGGATTTGTGGTAACCGGCCGCTCGGCCTCAAAAGATGGCGCCGACAACGATTTCTTTTCCATCGATGCCGAAGGAACTCACATCTATGTTGACGACACCGCAACCACCAAGGCCCGTCGCAGCGGATTTGTGGTAACTGGCCGCTCAGCTACAAAAGATGGCGACAATACCGATTTCTTTTCCATCAATGGCGATGGCACCAAGGTGTTTGTTAACGATGATGACGACAAGGCCCGTCGCAGCGGATTTGTGGTAACTGGCCGCTCGGCTTCAAAAGATGGTGATAATACCGATTTCTTATCCATCAATGGCGATGGCACCAAGGTGTATGTTGACGACACCGCAACCACCAAGGCCCGTCGCAGCGGATTTGTGGTAACTGGTCGCTCGGCCACAAAAGACGGTGACAATACCGATTTCTTTTCCATCAATGGCGATGGCACCAAGGTGTTTGTTAACGATGACGATGATAAGGCCCGTCGCAGCGGATTTGTTGTTACCGGCCGCTCGGCATCAAAAGACAATCAGACGCTGTTTGCTGTTGATTTGGAAGGAACAACCGGCGACAATACTGCAGCGTTAGGCCAATATGCAGACGCCTCTGGCAATGCGGCCACAGCTATGGGATATTTTTCGCAGGCACCTGGTGATTACAGCACGGCATTTGGTTATAGAACTACAGCAAGTGGAATGGGTTCGTTTGCCGCAGGTTCGCACTGTGAAACCAATGGCTATGGAGCTGTGGCTTTGGGCCTTCAGTCGCAGGCGCTTGACGGTTCAGCTTTGGCGTTGGGCGAAGAAGCGCAAGCGTTCGGACATGGCTCTTGTGCTATAGGTATTTTGGCACAAGCAAAAGGCCCGGCATCTTTCGCAATCGGAAGCAATTGCATATCCGATTCAGTTGGTTCTGTTGCAATGGGTTTTAATTGCAAGGCAATAGGAAACTGGTGTATGGCTTTTGGAAACGCTTCGAAGGCATTGGACCACGGAGCGTTAGCCCTTGGCAAATCAGCAGTGGCTGAAGGTTCTTGCTCTTTTGCAACAGGCGAGGTTTCTTATGCAAAGGGTGGTTCGTCAATTGCGTTCGGATTCCATGCTGAAGCGTTAGGCTCATATTCTGTAGCCATAGGTCCCGAGAACGTGTCGGCAGAACAAGAGTCGGTCACATTCGGAAAATGGCTTTATGCGAAATCGACTGGTGAAACAGTTGTTGGCTCGGCCAATGATACAACGGGCTACGGGGTTACCGGATCGGTTTGGGATAACGATGACAGGCTGTTTACAATCGGTAACGGAAAACAAAGAAACGAGCGCAGCAATGCTATGGTCGTACTGAAAAAGGGAAGTATTGGCATTGGCACATCGAAACCGGCCGCAAGGCTCGAAATTAATGGCTCGGTTAAGGCAAACCGTGTTGCAATCACATCTGATTTCCGATTGATGAAAGATTCAACTCATATTCATAACGCTTTGGAAAAAGTTCTTCGTCTGCAAGGCATAAAATATCATTGGAAGACAGAAGATGAAATTAAGGAAATATACGGGGCACAGGAGCAATGGACATATCGGTATGCGCCTGATTATGATTGCGCTTTTACCCAAGACGAGCAATCCGGATTTGATGCCGACCAAGTTGAATCCGTTATCCCTGAAGTGGTTTTCAAAGATGCGAATAACATCAAGTCAATCGATTATGCAAAAATTAACGCATATCTGGTTGAGGCCATCAAAGAGCAGCAAAAGCAGATTGAGGAGCTGCGGCGTATGGTTGAGGAGTTGCAGAGCAAATAGGGAAACAAAAAAAGCGGCTAATATTTCCATTTCTCGTTTAAGTTTCGGTTATTTGTTATCGGTTTAAAAAATTACGGCGATGAAAAGATTCTTTTTGGCAGCAATTGTTGCTGTGGCAATGGTTTCGGGCGTGCGAGCGCAGAATGTCAAGGTTGGCGACAAGCTGGCCGATTTCACTTTGACATCGGTTAACGGCGAACCTGTCAGCCTTTCGCAATTCAAAGGCCAGGTTGTTTTGGTAGATTTTTGGGCATCGTGGTGCAAACCTTGCCGCCGCGAGAATCCCAACGTGATTGCCGCATACAACAAGTTCAAAAACAAGAAGTTCAAGAAGGGCAAAGGCAAAGGTTTGGTTGTTCTGAGCGTGTCGCTCGATACCGATAAGGACGCCTGGGTGAAGGCTATTGCGGAGGACGGACTTGTGTGGGACACACACGTGTCGGACCTCAAATCGTGGCTGGGAATAGCCAAAAAGTTCGGCATCACAGCCATCCCCACCAATTTCCTTGTCAATGGCGAGGGAACGGTTGTCGGCATTGGCCTTCGCGGCACAAAGCTGATGGATGCGCTGAAGAAGTTGTGAGGCAAGGCATAATGCTGAAAAATCATCTACATTTGCCCAAAAGAAAAATGTTAATCAATGGATTCGAAGAATTCTGAATTTACTGACGAAGAAAAACAACTGATTCAAGACCAATTTCAGGATTTGCTGCAGTCGGCGCGAATGTCGCAAAGCCCCGAAGATAAGGCGATTATCACCAAGGCGTTCGACCTTGCCAACCGCGCGCACGCCAATATGCGGCGCAAATCGGGCGAACCGTACATTCTGCACCCCATTGCCGTGGCCAAAATTGCCACAACTGAGATTGGTCTGGGAACCAAATCGATAGCCGCGGCGCTGCTGCACGATGTGGTCGAGGACACCGATTTCACCGTCGAGGACATCAAAATGCAGTTTGGCGACAAGATTGCCAACATTGTTGACGGCCTGACGAAAATTGCGGGCGTGTTCGACGGGCAGACCAACCTTCAGGCCGAGAATTTCAAGAAGATAATTATGACGATGGCCGACGACCTTCGGGTGATTTTCATCAAGTTGGCCGACCGTCTGCACAATATGCGCACGCTCGACAGTATGCCGCCCAACAAGCAGCTGAAAATCGCGAGCGAGACGCTGTTCATCTACGCGCCGCTGGCCCACCGTCTGGGTTTGTACTCAATCAAAACCGAACTTGAGGATTTGTGTCTGAAGTACCATCACCCGTTTGAGTATCAGCGTATTGCAAGCTTTATCAAGGCTAGCGAGCAGAAGCGTTTCACCTACATCAACCGCTTCTCGCTGCCCATCACCGCAAGGCTGAACGCCGAAAAATACACTTACGAGATAACGGGCCGGCCGAAGTCGATTTACTCCATCTGGCACAAGATGGAAACCAAGAAGGTGCCGCTGGAGGAGATTTACGACCTGTTTGCCATCCGCATCATCTTCGACCCCGACCCCAACATTCCGGAAAAAACTCAATGTTGGGCCATCTATTCCATCATCACCGACCTTTACACGCCGCGTCCCGACCGCATCCGCGACTGGATCAGCCAGCCGAAATCGAACGGCTACGAGGCGCTGCACACCACGGTGATGGGCCCTGGCGGACAATGGGTTGAGGTGCAGATTCGCTCGCGCCGGATGAACGAGATTGCCGAGCGCGGATATGCCGCCCATTGGAAATACAAGGAGAACACAACAAGCGAAAACGAGCTTGACAAGTGGATTTTCGAAATCCGCAAGATGCTTGAGGACCCAAAAACCGACGCTTTTGATTTTCTCGACGAGTTCAAACTGAACCTTTTCGCGTCGGAAATCACGGTGTTCACGCCCAAGGGCGAATCGGTTACGCTGCCGGCCAAATCAACGGTGCTCGACTTTGCCTTTGAGATTCACTCGCAGGTGGGCTATCACGCCTACGGAGCCAAGGTGAACCACAAGTTGGTGTCACTGAATCAGGAACTTAACGCTGGTGACCAAATTGAGATTTTGACATCGGAAAAGCAGCAGCCCGAGCCGGAGTGGATTGATTATGTCACGACCGCCAAGGCGCGCAACACCATCAAAAGCTTCTTCAAAGACCAGCGCAAGAACGCCGCCACCGAGGGCAAACTGCATTTGGAATGGCTTCTGGAACAGGCGAAAATGCAAATCAGCTCGAACATTTTCCGCAAGCTTTTCAATCACTTCAACACCCACAACAAAGACGAGCTCTACTTCAAGCTTGGTTCGCAGAAAATCACTCTGGACGAGTTCAAAAACATAATGGAGACGCGGTCGCGGAGCAAGTGGATGCGCTTTTGGGGCATTTCGCGCTCGAAGACCAACGCCACGCAGAAGTTCGACAAGTCGAAGCCGCTGATTGTTGACGACAACACGCAAGGCTATCAGATTGCAACTTGCTGTAATCCAATCCCCGGCGACGATGTGATTGGCTACCGCATTGCCGACGACGAGCTGGTAATCCACAGCACATCGTGCCCCTACGCCATTAAACTGAGTTCGAGCGACAGCGCCAATGTGGTGAAGGTTGAATGGACATCGCAGAAGCTGATGGCCTATCTGGGGCGCATCAAGGTGAAGGGCATCTACAGCGCCGACGCGATAAACAAGGTGTCGAAGGCCGTCACAAGCCAGCTCGATGTCAATCTGCGGGCAATGAACATCGATTGCCACGATGGAATTTTTGAGGGTACTATCGATGTGTATGTACATAATAATGAATTTCTTACGCAGATAATAAAAGATTTGCAGAAGATTAAGGGAATGTCGCACGTAACGCGGGATTTGCTGGAGGAGAAGCCCGAAATGCGAATTGAAAAATAACAGAAAATGACGAAAAAAATCTATATCGAAACATACGGCTGCCAGATGAATGTTGCTGATAGCGAGGTTGTTGCGGCTATTTTGAAGGGCGAGGGCTACGATTATACCCGTGAGCGCGACGATGCCGACATTATTCTGCTCAACACCTGCTCAATACGTGACAACGCCGAGCAGCGCATCTGGGCCAAACTCGATGGGCTTCAGCAACTTAAGCGCCAAAAACCAGCCTTGCTGGTGGGTGTCATCGGCTGTATGGCCGAGCGGCTTGGCAAGGAGCTGATTGAGAAAAAATCGGTTGACATTGTGGCGGGCCCCGACTCGTACATTCATCTGCCAATACTTGTGACAAAGGCGCTTGGCGGCCAGCCGGCCATCGACACCGAACTCTCGACCACCGAAACCTACGCGGGCATCTGCCCCACACGCATCGAGACCAACGGCGTGTCGGCGTTTGTGAGCATTATGCGCGGCTGCAACAATTTCTGCTCATACTGCATTGTGCCCTACACCCGCGGACGCGAGCGCAGCCGCGACATTGCCGACATTCTGGCCGAAGTGGCCGACCTTGACAGCAAGGGCTACAAAGAGGTTACGCTGCTGGGGCAGAACGTGAACTCATACAATTTCAAAGGTGCCGATGGTGAAATAAAATTCCCGCAACTGCTTGAAACTGTTGCCGAAAAGTTCCCCACAATGCGCATCCGCTTCTCGACAAGCCACCCCAAGGATATGGCCGATGAAACGCTGCAAGTGATTGCCGCTCACTCGAATATCTGCCGTCACATCCACCTGCCTGTGCAGAGTGGCAGCAACAAGATTCTTGAGGCGATGAACCGCAAATACACCCGCGAGTGGTATATGGGACGCATTGAAGCCATCCGCAAGTTTATTCCCGAGTGCGCCGTCAGCACCGATGTTTTCTGCGGATTCCATTCTGAAACCGATGAGGACCAACAACTTACGCTCGACCTGATGCGGTGGGCGAAGTTCGATTCGGCGTTTATGTTCAAATATTCGGAACGCCCTGGAACCAAGGCCGCCCGCACAATGCCCGACAATGTGCCTGAGGATGTGAAAGTGGCTCGCCTTCAGCAGATTATCGATTTGCAGAATACGCTTTCAGCCGAATCGAACCAACGCGACATTGGCAAGACATTCGAAGTCTTGGTCGAAGGCCCGAGCAAGCGCTCCGATGCCGAATGGTGCGGCCGCAGTTCGCAGAACAAGATGATTGTGTTCCCGCATCAGGGGCAGAAGCCTGGCGACTACGTGAACGTGAAAGTCGAAAGCAGCACATCGGCAACGCTGATTGGTAAGATTGTGGAGTAATCCGGTTTTTTACACATTCAATTAGTCAATTCTTGCTGGTCGTGTGGCCGCACGTCCAAAGGGTGATTTATGCATTTGCCCCACCTGTTCGCTGTTGGTTAATCTGTCAATCGGTCTTTGTAAACCTCACTCCCCAAATTGCCCCCGTCATCGGTTTTGTTTCTGCTGATATTTTAGATGTAAAAGACAATCGCAGATGTTTTAATTTGTATTTTTATGACACTATTACTAGTAATAACTCTAATAAAAAATTTAAAATGAAACATTTACAAATGATTGTGGCAGCCGCGTCGCTTGTGCTTTGCGTAGGTTGCTCGAGTGATTGTCAGAAAACAACGCAGGAACCGCAAGTGATTCAGCCCGGCGAGCAAGCCCCGCTGGCTGACATCGGTCAGAAAAATTTCGGCGGATTCCAAAACCGCGACACCACGGGTATGGCAGCCCGTCGCAAGGCTATGATGGAGGCTATGAACAAAATCCGCACCGTGCCGTTTGACTCGCTTGCTATGAGCGACCCGTTTGTCTATCCCGACCCCGAAACCAAGACTTATTACCTCACAAGTTCGGGCGGACGTATGTACAAGAGCAAAGACCTGAAAATGTGGGAAGGCCCTTACAACATCATCGACATCAAGGGCTTGTGGCTCGAAAAGGCAGGTTTTGCAGCCGCCGCCGAAATCCACAAGATTGGCGACTATTACTATTACGCCGGCACTTGGAGCGACCATTCTGACCTTATTCAGCAAGTTCCCCGTCGCTACAATGTACCTCACAATCAGACATATCTCCTCCGTTCCAAAAACATCGAGGGTCCCTACACTTCGTTTGCCGTTACCCCGGGCTACGACTATCAGCCCCGCGAGTGGGACTGCATCGACGGCACTCTCTATCAGGAGAATGGCAAGACGTATATGATTTTTGTTCACGAATGGACTCAAATCATCGACGGCACAATGGACTACATCGAACTTTCCGACGACCTTACACACACCGTTTCTGAGCATCCTGTAACAATGTTCCGCGCATCCGAAGCTCCGTATTGCGGCGAGATGAACTCGTTGGGCGAGGCTACTTTCGGACTCAAAATGCCAGGTTGGGTTACCGACGGTCCGCAGATGTTCCGCACACAAACCGGCAAACTCGGTATGCTGTGGTCAACTTGGGGCAAAGAGCGTTACTTGCAGGGCATCTGTTATTCCGAATCGGGCACAATCGCCGGCCCTTGGGTACAAGAGCCTGAGCCTTTCCTCGCCAACAATTCGGGACACGGTATGCTTTTCCGCACCTTTGAGGGCAAGTTGATATACATCGTCCACCACGTAGAAAACGACGGCCCCCGCAAACCTCAAATGTGGGAGGCAGACGACAGCGGCGACAAACTCGTTTTGGGCAAAAGGTATATTCCGGAATAAATAAATTGCTGACTGATAATTAAAAAAAACGGGGTGCAAGGGGTTGCATCCCGTTTTTGTTTTTTGAACCACTGGTGTGAGTTGGTAATTGTTTTACACGATAAAATAACAAAGCCTTGCAAGTTATTCACCTACAAGGCTTTTCTGGTTTTGTGGAGAATATCGGAATCGAACCGATGACCTCTTGCATGCCATGCAAGCGCTCTAGCCAGCTGAGCTAATCCCCCAAAGGCGGTGCAAAAGTATAAAATCATTCCAAACGTGCAAACTCAAATCCCAATTCTGTGAAATGTTTTAGCACGCGAGGCAGAGCAAAGTGGAGATTCATCCGCGCCTTCATCGAGTCGTGGAAGGTGATGATTGAGCCCTCGGTGGCGTACCGCAAAACGCAATTGTAGCATTCGTGCGGCTTCACGCGGCGGTTGTAGTCCTCGGGCATCACGTCCCACAAAATCATTCGGTAGCCCTGTTGGCGAAGTGGCTCAATCTGTTTTTTTGTGAACCGGCCATACGGCGGGCGCATCAGATGCGAGTCAACATATTGCGAAGCCAAATCAACATCGTCGATATACTCTTTAGCGCTCACCTTCCAGCCGTTGAGGTGGCTGTAGGTATGGTTGCCCACAGCGTGGCCTTCGGCAATAATGCGCTGATATATATCGGGATAATGGTCAACATTGCGGCCAAGGCAGAAGAACGTGGCTTTGGCGTTGTACTCGGCCAGATTGTCGAGCACCCATTCGGTGATGTCGGGCGTGGGACCATCGTCGAAGGTCAGATACAACGTTTTTTGAGCGCCTTCCACCTTCCATTGGAATCGCGGAAAGAAACGACGGACAAACTCTGGCGGATGGTTTATTACTCGAATCACTTCTGATTTTATTTGCGTGGCAAAGATAGTTATTAGTTGAAAGCGGCAATATGAAAAAACCGCCACACATTGCTGTATGGCGGTTCTCTCTATTCTGTTTCAGAATTATTATCCAAGAATTGCCTTTACACCCGGAAGAACTTTTCCTTCAATGGCTTCGAGCAGTGCGCCGCCGCCAGTTGAGATGTAAGAAACCTGGTCGGCCAAGCCGAACTTGTTGATGCAGGCAACCGAGTCGCCACCGCCGATGAGCGAGAAAGCGCCTTCTTTGGTTGCGTCAGCAATGGCGTTGGCAATGGCTTTTGAGCCGGCAGTGAAATCGTCGCACTCAAACACGCCTGCAGGACCGTTCCACAGAATGGTCTTAGCGCCCTTGATGGCTGCTGCGAATTTCTTCTGGCTCTCCGGACCAGCGTCCAAACCTTCGAAACCGTTCTCGATGGCATTCGACGGGCAAACCTTAACTTGTGCGCCCGGTTTCAGCGACATTGTGTCGAAATCGAATGCGTTGGTAACAACCGAGTCGGTGCCAAGTACCAGATTAACACCTTTTTCCTTCGCTTTCTTCATTACGTCGAGAGCAAGGTCGAGTTTATCTTCCTCGCAGATTGAGTTGCCCACGTTGCCGCCCTGTGCTTTGGCGAAGGTGTAGGTCATACCGCCGCAAAGAATCAGGTTGTCAACCTTATCCATCAGGTTCTCGATGATGCCGATTTTGGTAGAAACCTTGCTGCCGCCCATAATTGCTGTGAACGGACGTTTGATGTCGCTCAAGATGTTATCGACAGCCTGAACCTCTTTCTCCATCAGCAGACCAAGCATCTTGCTGTTGGCGTCGAAGTAGTCGGCAATCACAGCGGTAGAAGCGTGTGAGCGGTGAGCTGTTCCGAAGGCGTCCATTACGTAAACGTCGGCGTATGAAGCCAGAGTTTTTGCGAACTCTTTCTGTTTTGCCTTCATCTCTTTCTTAGCGGCGTCGTAGCTCGGATCATCTTTCTCGATGCCTACAGGTTTGCCTTCTTCCTCAGGATAGAAGCGCAGGTTCTCGAGCAACAGAACGTCGCCCGGTTTCAGAGCTGCGGCTGCGTCGGCTGCTTTTGCGCAGTCGGGTGCGAACTTAACTGCAGTGCCCAGAGCGGCTGCAACAGCGTCGGTGATTTGGCCAAGCGAGAGTTTGGCAGATACTTTGCCTTTCGGCTTGCCCATATGCGACATAATGATGAGTGAACCGCCGTCGGCCAGAATTTTCTTGAGTGTCGGCAGAGCACCGCGGATGCGGGTGTCGTCGGTGATTTTTCCGTTCTCGTCCAATGGAACATTGAAATCCACGCGGACGATTGCTTTCTTCCCTTTGAAGTTGAAATCGTTGATTTTAACCATTTTATTAAAATTTAAATGTTAGTGTTTCGCACAAATAACAAAAACTGAACCTTTTTGGTTCGGCGTGCGAATATAACATTTTTGATTGTCGGTTGCTGATTTTTTGACATGCAAATCAGTGTAACGCCTACGCGATTATTACCGATGTCGCAGCCAATTGCGTTTGGGCGCATAACCTTATTGCAAAATTTCTATATTTGCGTCGTTCTCGAAAAAAAGTTTGTTATGAATTTTATTAAAGGATGCCTTTTGGCTTTGGTCTCGTTTGCGTTTGGTGCCGGCGCAATGGCACAGGGCAGCGACTATCAGTTTTTGTTGACTCTTAAGCCCGAAATGCAGCGCAAGCTTTTGGCCAATGAGCTTTTTCTCTCGCCCGACGGCAAGCACGTCATCGTCAACTACGGCAACAAACCGACTTTCATCATCGCCTATACAACCTCCGATTGGAAGCAGGTGGCCGCTTTCCGCCTTACCGATTGGGTCGATTTTTCGAGCGCCTACATCGACACAACAAACCAGCAGTTCTATGTGAAAATTTCGCGCACATCAACGCAATATCACCGCCTTGACATTAAGGAGAAAACGCAGGACATCATTCCTTGCGATATTACGCCGCGCGGCTGCCCGCACATTGAGATGAAGATGGATGTTAAGGCGCTTTACACCGCCGACAAAAAATTCTACATCGCCATCAACAAGCAGAACAAACGCGAGGTTAAGGTTTACCAAATCCGAGAAAAATAAACGTCTAAGGCATTTGTGGCAACGTTAATTATGGCGTCCGTTTGTCCGGAGCGCCAGATTCCCATCATTTTCCGCTGCCTTCAAGCACCGTTTTAATTGTGTAAATCAGGATTTTAATGTCCAGATAGAGCGACATATTCTCAAGGTAGATGATGTCGTATTTCAGGCGGTCAACCATTTCATCAACATTTTCGGCGTATCCGTATTTTACTTGTCCCCAAGAAGTTATGCCCGGACGGACTTTGAAAACGGTGAAATAGTGCGGAGCCTTCTGCACAATCTGCTCAATGTAGAAGGCGCGTTCGGGGCGGGGACCCACGAGCGACATATCGCCTTTGAGCACGTTGATGAACTGCGGCAGCTCGTCGAGCCGAACCTTGCGCATAAAACGCCCTAAACGGGTGATGCGCGGGTCGCCATCGCTCGAAAGCGCCGGTCCGTATTTCTCGGCATCAACAATCATTGTGCGGAACTTGATGATATTGAATGGTTTGCCGTAGCGTCCCATTCGCTCCTGAAGGTAAAAAATCGGACCTTTCGACGATAGTTTGACGCACAAGCCGATAATCAGATAAAATGGCGATAACAGACAAATGGCTATGGCAGAAACAGTTACGTCCATCAGGCGCTTGATGTTTGCCTGCCAGGCCGGCATTGTGTCGTGCGAGAGCTCGATGAGCGGCACCCCGAAAATCGACGACATACGCACGTTACCCGATATGATGTCGAGAATGTCGGGCACGGCGCGGATTTCCACTGGCGTCGATTTCACCTTGATGATAATCTCCTGCAGCTTCGGCTTCTCGTCGGGCTCAACGGCAATAATCACCTCTTCAATCTTGTTGCTGTTTATGGCCTCGATAAGGTTGTCGATGGTGCCCATACAGGGTATGCGGCTTGCAAGCTCGGTGTTGTGCGAGCCGTTGATTTTGATGTAGCCCACAAAATGCTCGCCGGCCGATTTGGGCTTGCTGGTGATGTCGTTGTAGAGTTTCAGCGCCTGCTCGCCGCTGCCGATGATGAGTGTGGCAAAGCCGATTTCGCGGTTTTGAATCTGCTTGGCCGTGGCGTTGGTGTGCAGCAGCCTGAAAGTGTAGGTGAGGCCGAAATGAACGCCCAGCAGATAGAGAAACGACTTGTAATAGTTGCGGTAGGTGACGATGTCGTCGTCGAGAATCAGCACAAAAAAGATGATGACCACGCCCAAAAGGCTTATGAACGCCGTGCCGCCCAGCTCTTTCAATCGCGATTTGTGATAGATATTGTCGTACTCGCCGGCAATGTAGTAGAGCAGAATCCAGAAAATGGGGATGAAAATGATGCCGAAAATCAGCGTCGGCTCACCCGATGTGAGAATGTCAAGGTTTGTGATGTCACTGATAACCAGTTTTTTGCGGAATATAAAAAACAGTATCCACGCGAAAAGCGCGGCCAAATAGTCGGACGACATATATTTGACAACTTGCAGACGAGGTCTTTTCTCTTTCATTTCGATTTTTGTTGCCTTGCGTGATTCACTTACAAACGGCAAATATGGCGCTTATATTGCAACGGCATACCAAATTTTCACTGAACGCCGATATTTTTACGTCAGCGCGGCTTTTGCTGTGCCAATTAATGATGCTGATGTTTTTCCGGCAGAAAAAACGGTTGCCCGGATGGTTAGAAAACGTTGAAATTTATGCGCATCTTCTCGTTGATTCGCTGACAGGCCAACTGCGCGCGTATCTCGTTCTCAATGCTGTTGTGCGGTTCGTTGCGGTTCATCAGGCAGTTGCGGAAAGTGTCGAGCTGCATTGCCAGTTTTGAAAGACGGTTGCTCTCAATAATCAGATTCTCAGCCGCTTCGGGCGATTCGCTGTTGATGAACGCGATGCGGCCGCTGGTCAGTTCGGCTTCGGCAATGCTGTTGTAGTTGACGGCTCTGATGGTGTGCGCCGCCGAGCTTCCGTAGCGGTTGATGCTGACGTTGCCCACGGCTCCGTTGTCGAAATCGAGGCGTATGCGGATGGAGTCGGGCACACGGCTGAAGCTTGAATAGACGTTGACGGCCACGCGGTGCACGTTGGCGCGCATCAGCGTAAGCAGCATCCCAACTTCGGTCCGCGCAAGCGAGACAAGATTGGTGTTGGCGTTTCGGGTGATGTGGCATTCAACGTCGAGCGGATGGAAGCAGAGCCGCCGCAGCTCGCGGAACATCGGGGTGCAGATGAGCGGATGGCCCACGTGAACGGTGCAGCAGGCCTCGTCGCGGAGGGTGAGCATCTCGTTCAGCTCTTCGGTCTGGTAGTTTTGCACTCCGGCCACAAAAACGTTGAGTGTGTGGCGGATAGCCTCGCACACCAGCGGGTGGTAGAGGTTGTCGTCGATGCTGAAAACAACGGTGTCGCACTCGCAGCACAGGTCGCCAAACGATTGGAAAATGTTGAAACCGGCCGGTTGCTGGCTTTCAATGAGCAGGCAGGGGTCGTAGATTCCTTTGAAACAGAAATCGGGCAGCTCGCCAATCGCATCAATGTACGGCGCCGCGTTTTTCAGTCCCACAATTCCAATATTCAGCATATCAAAATATGATTTATGCAAATCTAACCCGAAAAAACGCGTTCCAAGTGCCTGAAAATGTTTCTTATCAACGCTGCTGTGTTAATATTCAGCGCGTTTTGCGGCCTTTGTTTTTGTACCAGTGGCGCGGCGGAACGGGGTCGTAGCCGTGGCCGCCCCAAGGATTGCATCTTACTATGCGTCTGATGGTTAGCCAAAGGCCGATGATGGGTCCGTGAACCTTCAGCGCCTCGATGGCGTAGGCCGAGCAGGTGGGAGTGAAGCGGCAGCTGTTGGGCAGCAGCGGCGAAATGAACAGCTGGTAGAGACGCACCGGCGCAATCAGCAATATGGTAAAAAACTGTCGTATCATAAAACGGGTGTAAATGTCGTTATTGAAACAGAAACGGCAAAAAACGCGGCATAAAAAATGCAATTGCCGGCGCCGGCTGGGTGTTTTTTGCCGAACACCACTATCTTTGCGATAAATATAAACCGATATGGCAAGATTTTTAATTGCGACAATTGCTTTGCTGGCGGCGCTGACGGCGCGGGCGCAGATTGTCGGCGAATCGTGGCGCGACCACTTGAGCTACAACAACTGCAAGGCCGTGGCCGTGGCCGACGGCGAGGTTTATTGCGCCAGCAGCTCCAGCCTGTTCAGTTACAGCAAGAGCGACGGCCGTGTCCGCCATCTGACCACCATCGAGGGACTGTCGGATATGGGCGTGGGCAGTATCGCTTACAGCGACGAGGTCCGCCGCCTTGTGATTGGCTACTCCAACGGCAACATCGACCTAATGGACGACGACGGCCGCGTTTACAATATGTCGGGGCTGAAAGACAAAAGTATGTCGATGTCGAAGAATATCAACCATATAGGCTTCGATGGCTCGAAGGCTTACCTGTCGTGCGATTTCGGCTTGACCACCATCGACATAAAACGCCGCGAGTTTGTCGATACCTATATATTAAGAGCAGGCGGACGCCAGATAAAAATCAACTGCTCGGCGGTGTTCGGTGGCTATCTCTACGCATTTTCCGACGACGGACTGATGCGCGGTCGGCTCGACAATCCATTCCTGACCGATATGAAAAACTGGGAATTTGTGAGCATCGACGGGCGTGTTGTTGAGGCGGCGTCGGGTTGCGTCTTCGGCGGAAAGCTCTATGTGGGCGAGCGCGTCAACGACGCCGTCAGCCGTCTGACAGCTTTCGACGGCCAGGAGTGGACGGTGATTGCCGATTCGATACCGACAGTCAGGTCGATAACCAGCCGCGGCGGGCGCTTGGCAGTGTGCACTGCGGGTTGGGCCGCGAATTACGACGCCAATCTTACCGAGCAAGGTCGCTGTTGGACGCCAAATGCATCAATGGCCGTTGCCGACGGCGATATTATATGGATTTCGCACGTTATTCACGGATTGGGCCGATATCTTTATGGCGACTATTCCAATGTTTGTCCGCAAGGTCCGCCGCGCAACTATTTCTACAACGTCTGCTACAACGCTGGCAACCTGCTTGTGGCGCCGGGCGGAGTCAGTCGGCCAAGCTCTAATATGTGGCGCACGGCCGATGTCTATTCGTACGATGGCACCAACTGGACAAATATTGACCGCAACAAACATCCTGAAATCCTGGGATGTGCTGACATTGTGAGTTTTGCCACCTGCGGCGACCCCAATCGTTATGTGGCGGTGTCGTGGCGGTATGGGATTTGGGAGTATGACAACGGAGTGAGCCGGCACATTATTACTCAGGAAATCAGCCCCATCCACAACGATATGGTGAGCAGCTGCGCCTTCGACAGCCGCGGCAATCTGTGGGTTGCGCACTGTTTTTCGCAAAACCCGGTTTTGGTTCGCACTGCTGGCGGCGACTGGCACTCGTACCGATATGGCAATAATATGGCCGACCAGCGCACCGGCAAACTCATCTGCACCCGCAACGACGACCTTTGGCTTGTGCAGCCATACGGCGGCAAAATTCTTGTATGGAACGCCAATGGAACACCCGAGTCGTCGGCCGATGACAATTACGAGTGCTTCACGCCAAGCGATGAACGCGGGCAGGAGCTCAACTCGCGCATCAATGACATTGCCCAGGACCGCAACGGCGCCATCTGGATTGCTTCGGACGAAGGCGTTTACGTTTACGACCACCCCGAATACATTCTGCAAGGGAAAAGCTATTACGGACGCCGGCCACAGATGATTGAAGAAGGCTACTATCAGTCGTTGCTGATTACCGAGGTGGTGAACACCATTGCCATCGACGGCGGCAACCGTAAATGGTTCGGCACTGAGAGTGGAGGTATTTTTGTCATCTCGCCCGACGGCACCGAGCAGTACGCCGTTTATAACAAAGACAACTCGCCGCTGTTCTCGAACAACGTGCTCTCACTCGCCATCGACGACGACCGCGGCATTATTTATATTGTGACCGACCGCGGATTGCAGTCGGCCGTCATCTCATCGACCAAGCCCGATGCCGGAATGAGCGGTGTTTACGCCGCGCCCAATCCCGTGCCGGCCGATTATTTCAATGATGTTACCATTCACGGTCTGGCCGATGAAACAGTGGTCAGAATCACCGACTTACGCGGAAATCTGGTTCACGAGACGATGAGCAACGGCGGCGGCGCGCTCTGGAACCTTTGCAACCGCGACGGACGCCGTGTCGAGACGGGTATCTACCTGATTCAGTGCACCACAACCGACGGCGTGACGCGCAATGTCGGCAAAATCCACGTCGTCAAATAGCCGCGTCCGATGCTCTGTACCGACCGCATAATCGTCTTGAGCCACACGCGTTTCAGCGATTCGTCGATAATCGTTCGCGCGCTTTCGCGACAGCACGGCCGCGTGTCGCTGATGGTGTACGGCTTTGGCGGCAAAAGCAGGTCGAAGTTGGGCGCTTTCCACCCGATGGCGCTGCTCGATGTGGTCTATTCCTACAAGCCCGACCGCGACATTCAGAAACTGACCGAATACCGCCCCGCGCCGAATCTGGTGAGTTGCACCGCCGACCTTCGCAAGAGCACCCTGCTGATGTTTATGGCCGAAGTGGTGGGCAAGAGCATCCGCGAAGAAGCCGAAGACGATGCGCAGTTTGAGTTCATCGACGCGTCGGTGCAGATTCTTGAGCAGATGCAGGCTGGGCTGCAGTTCTTCCATCTGGCTTTTATGGTGAAGTTGAGCCGCATCATCGGCTTTTTTCCGAACATCGACGCCAGTCATCCGTTTTTCGACCTTGAACAGGGGCACAGCATCGCCGTCAGGCCTGTTCACCGCCATTTTGTCGCCGCCGATGTGTTCCGCCGCATAGTTTTTTTTGCCGATTGCCCCTATGAGAATCTGCGCGATGTGCAGATGCCGCGGCAAGAGCGTGATTCACTGCTCGAAACGGTGCTGCAGTGGTACGGATTACGCATCCCCACAATGAAGGAAGTGAACTCGTACGAGATTCTGCACGAAGTGTTCGCTGATAATTAGAATTTAGAATGTAGAATTTAGGAATTTGAGTGCCAGGGTTTTATCACCTTACACTTTGTCGTGTCCGAAATCTTAAATCGATTCACCGATTCACCAGTTCACCATCAAATATAAATCTCAAGCAGGCGCGATTCGCCGTTGAGCGGGGTGAGTTCAATCTCTTTCATTTCGGCGGGGATGAGCACTGTTTCGCCCTTTGCAATCTCAATTGGCTGCTCAAGACTTGGCGCGCCGATGAGCGTTTTGCCTTCAACGGCCATATACACCACAAACGAGTCCAGGCGGCCGTAATCAATGTCGATATGCTTTGCGAAATTGAGAATGTTGACCGTGAAATACTGGCATTTGGCAAGGTTGGTGCTGTTGTCCTGCGGCATTGTGTACGGCGTGCGGTAATCCTTGCTGAAGGTGTAGTCGATGGCATCGACGGCCCAGTCGGTGTGCATCTCGCGCGGTTTGCCGTTGGCGTCCAGACGGTCCCAGTCGTAGATGCGGTAGGTGATGTCGGATGCCTGCTGCACTTCGGCCAGCAGAATGTTGGGGCCGATTGAATGGATACGACCAGCGGGAATGAAGAACACATCGCCAGGATTTGCGGTTTCCCAATTCAACACATCGCGCAGCGTGCCGTTTTTGAAATGCTCAAGATACTGCTGTTTGTCCATTGGGCGGTTGAAACCTGTAATTAGTTTTGCATTGGGCTCAGATTCAACAATATACCACATTTCTGTCTTGCCCGAAGCGTTGTGTCGGCTCTGCGCCAAATCATCGTTTGGGTGAACCTGGATTGAAAGGTTGTCGCTGGCTTCGATGAACTTGAAAAGCAACGGAAATTCAGTTCCGAACTTCGAGAAAACGGCATCGCCTACAAGGTCGCCCATATAGATTTCAATGAGTTCGTCGATGGTGTTGCCCGCCAGAAAACCGTTGGCCACAACCGAAAGGTCGCCTTCGAGCCCCGACAGTTCCCAACTCTCGCCGATTTTCTGCATCGAGCCTTGGGGTTTGTTCAGCACTGTCGATAGTTTGTTGCCGCCCCAAATCTTCTCTTTCAGTATCGGTTCGAATTTCAGCGGATATAGTGTATTCATCTTGTCAGTCATTTTTACAAGTCTGCAAAAGTACCCAAATTTTGATTAAGTGTATCACTAAAGTTGAGAAGGTGTTTTTGGACTAAAGACTACGGACAACAGACAACAAAAAAAGGTTGTAAATGATATGTATGAAAGATATTTTGCGGTTTTTTGTAATCATTTCCACTTCTTTTTTCCGATTCCGCAAATTGCCGCCGTAGCCACTACTATAGTATAAAGGGCCACAACAAACTCAAAAACAGGCATCCACCACAGCAGACTGCGATTGCCAAACTGCTTGCAGACTGCAGTAAGCAGCAGTGTGTCAGCGATTAGTTTTGTAAGATACAGTACGAGTGCGGGCTTCCATAGCAGTGGCAGTGCGGCAATCCCGATGCAGAGCAGAACCGATTCCAAAGTCACCAACGAAGCCACAATAAGGCTGTCGGCATCGGTGTAGCCAGTGGCCTTGCCGCCCCAGCGCATCCGCTGCCGCAGAAAAGCGCCCACCGAAGGGGCTGTGCGTGTTGTGGCAATGGTTTCGGGTTGTGCGGTGAAACTGATTTTGACACCTGCGGCCTTCATCTTGTGAAGCAGAAAAACATCGTCGCCCGAAGCAATTTTAGAATTTAGCGGGTCGGTTAACTTATTGTATTCCAATCGGTCGAACATCAGATTGGCACCATTACACATTATTGGTCGTCCATAGCCTGCCGCACCGATTCCACTGCCCACTAGGCTTGCAAAATCGGCGAATTGGAACTTCTGAAACCAACCGCTCACGGGCGAAAGCACTATTGGCGCGGCCAGCAGGGCGCATTTCTCGTGACTGAAAGTGGCCGCCATCGCGTCGAGCCAGCCCTGCGGATAGGTGCAGTCGGCATCGGCGGTGATTATGGCGTTGAACCGCGCTGCGGCAATGGCTTCCGACAGGGCGTTTTTCTTGCCGCGGCTGTTGACTTCAATCAAGCGCAGACGCGGGTTGGCGGCAAGCATTGCGCTCACAAGGCCGCGTGAGCCGTCGGTGCTGTGGTCGTCAATGGCAATCAGTTCAAAATCAGCGTTGGTCCGTTGGCTCAAAATCGACTCAAGCGTGCTCTGAATTGTGCTTTCTTCGTTGTGGAACGGCACCAAAATGCTCACCGCCAGATTTGCGCCATTGTGTTGTGGTTGCTGCGCTATCTTTTTGAATCCAAAACGGATACGGATAATCAGCATCGCGTAAGCGACCGAAACCGCAAGAAAAACTATTGTGATAACTGTGGGCATTTGGCTAATACACACTATTTTATGAGTGTTGTGTAGATTCGGTAGCGTTCCATAATGTCGCGCACAAAATTGTATGTTTCATCGCCGCGGCAGTAGCCCGAGCGCACAAGGTCGGGGTTGTAGTAAGTTGGTTCCGACTTGTGCAACAGATAAAAATCAACGCCGTCGTCCCACACATCGGGGTTTGCACCGTTGGCTTTTGCCACGCGTCGTGCGTCGAGAATGTGCCCCAAACCAATATTGTATGCTGCCAGAACGAACTTTGTGCGCTCGTTCTTATCAGTCACAGAATCAGCAAGTTGTTTGTCAATCCACTTCAAATATTTTACGCCTGCCTTAATGTTGGCTTCAGGTGACGAAGTGGAATCGACACCATAGCGGGCCGCCGTTTCGGGCATCAGTTGCATCAGCCCGTAGGCGCCGCACCACGACCGCGCATCGGTCTTGAACCGCGATTCCTGATAGATGACCGCCGCCAATAGCCGCCAGTCCCAGTCGATAATCTTGCTGCATTTTTTTATTGCGTCGTCGTAAATCGACAGGCTGCCGCCCTTGAACGACAGGTAGGGACTTTGCGCGCGTGTGAGTGTTTTCGGGTCCTTGAAATATTTTTTGTAGAGCACCATATGGAATGTTGAGCCCTTTGTCTCTGAAATCCAATCGTTTATAGCCTCCAGAAGTTTCGGATTGTCTTTGCTGACAGCCCATGCCATATTCTGTGGGAACGACACCGCAACACTGATGTCGAGCGTCGGATAGTAGGTTTGGTTAATCATTGCCACTGGCTCGTCAGTCACGCAGTAGTCGATTTCACCGTGCGCTACCTGTTCAATAAGTTGCTCTGAATCAATATTTTCAACTTCAACAATATCGATAGAGTCACCAATTTCCGACTCAATGTTGTGCAGCCTTTCGGCGAAGGCCGAATTTTTGACCACGTGGATGGTCTTGCCAGCCATATCGAGTGGCGATTTTATCTGCATCGAGCCGTCGTAGTCGGGATTGTTGCGGCGTCGCTGCCGTTCCGACAGTTGCACCAGCACCTGCCGCGTTTCCATTATTGGGCTGGTGAAGTTCATTATTTTCTGCCGTTCGGCAGTGATTGTCAGGTTGATAGCCAACAAATCGACATCGTGGTTCACCAACTCGTCGAAATCATTTTCAAGATTGTTCGACACGCGCAGTTCCAGTTTGAGCCCCAATCGCCGTGCCAGGTCTTGCAAAAGTTCGTACTGGTAACCCATCGGCGTACCGCGATATGTGAAATAACTGATTGAATTGTAGTCGGTTAATGCTAAAAGTGTGCCGCGCTGCTCAATGGCGTCAAGGTCGTGGCTTGCGGCATCAGAGTCGCTCGACGGCTTATGATTGCAAGCCGACAGCAGCAAACACAAGGCAAAAACGGTTAGTATGTTCAATCTGACTTTCATCGCTCAAACATAAAAATCGTGTTAAAGATACGAAAAATTAGCGATAACGCAAACCGCCCCGCTCACTTAATCGGGTCGCCGCAGAATTTCCGACGGTTGCACGATTTGCAATGGGCGCCAATCCACACATCGTCGAATTGGCTGATGGCGGCGGCCACAAGTTGCGGGTCATCGGTTAGGATGCCAGCCTCGAAGTTGCGTGTGGTGCTGCCTTTCATACCGATGCCTGCGCCCGTCAGGTTGGCGCTGCCAATGTAGACGGTCTGGCAGTCGAACACCAGCATCTTGAAGTGCACACGCGGACAGAGCACTCGCTCCAGCCCTGTGGCCAAAACGGGGTATCGGTCGAAATCCTCACGGAAATTCGGGCCTGGCTCTTTGGCGTGTATCAGTCTCACCTCCACACGTTTGCGAATGAGTTGCGCCAGCACGCCCAAAAACGGAATGGTGTCGTTGCCGCACTTCACGTGCAAATCTTTAATGTCGGCCGTGCCAATCCAAAGCGTCTGCTTGACCGCCGCCACCCGCGACAGCACCAGATTGTAATGGTCGGCATTGGTAATATACTGAATCATGGTTGGATGGTGTTTTTGTCGGTATAAGGTATTAGGTGTAAGACACAGAAAAACGTTTGATGTCTTTATTTCAATCAATTAGCTTATTTACCAGTCATAAAATCTTTCTTGCAATCCATGCGCAGGCTTCGGCCTCGGGCAAACGCCAAGCTGACTGTGAAGACCGTGAGTATCGGAAAGATGTAAGATTTTCATACCGCAAAATTATATAATTCAAATGTATCTAAATTACGATTCCACCACCCATTTGTCGCACGAAAACACTGGACGAATGCTGAAATTGCACGGAACGCTATCAATGGCATCAATGTACGCAGGCATTTCGTCGCACAACTGTGCGACCTCGCCCATTGTCAACCCTTCTGTTGGGCGCGACAATTCGCGATTTTTAGACAGACGAACGATTATCTCCTCAATGGTCATTTCGAATGGGATTTCGGCTGTGTTGGACCTGACGGTTTGATTTTCATCCGTTTCGGCATCGGTGGTTGTGGCTGTGTGGATACGGCTCGTTACCCGATACTCGCCCGGCACGCTATTGATTGCTTCGACGCACTGCGGAATACGGGCAAGCATCCGCTCCACGGCGGCGGAATCTTTAGGCAGACGTACAACTAACTTTCTGCCATACAAAAGTTTGAGTTCCAACGTCCGTTTGTTGAGTTGGTATTCAATGCCAAGTTCGCGCATTCGGTTTTTGACGAGAGTGGAGGTTGCTTCGGCACTGGCTTTATGTTTTTTAAGTGTGCCATCTGTTGTTTTATCATTTCTCATTGTTTACGTTTTCTATTTGTGTTTAAAATATTGACTATCGGGTCACCACAAAACTGGCGGCGCTGGCATTTCTTGCACTCGCTGCCGCGCCACACTTTGTCGAACTCTTCAATGGCGGCCTCAACAATTTTTGGGTCGTCTGTTAGAATGCCAGCCTCGAAGTTACGTCGCCCTGCGGCTTTCATCCCCATTCCAGCCCCCGTCAGATTGGCGCTGCCAATGTAGCACACTGTTTGGTCGATAACGATTATCTTGAAATGCACGCGTGGACACAGCACCCGCTCGAGCCTTGCGGCCAGGCGTGGATAGCGGTCGAAATCAGCACGGAAGTTGGGGCCAGGCTCTTTGGCGTGAATGAGCCGCACTTCGACACCGCGGCCCAACATTGCCGATAGAATTCCCAAAAACGGTTTCTGCTCACCGCCTTGCGACACGTACAAATCCTTAATGTCGGCGGTGCCCAGCCAAAGTGTGCGCTTGGCCAACGAGGCCAAGTTGAGCACTTTGGTGTAATGTTCGGTGTCGGTTACAAGGGCTGTCATAGTGCGTTCTCGTAAACGTTGAAATGCCGACGGATATCGCGCTTGCGGTTCAAGAAATCAACACTCCGTGACATCAGCATTGTGCGGCGGATATCGTGGATGTGCCAGACTTTGTTGTGCGACGCAAAGGCTGTCAGGACGTTGAACTCATCCCACACGGTCATATTGCTTACGGCCATTGCCAGCCCCTCGGCGTTGGTGGGGCAACCTGCCTGCTCGTATCGCTCCACATTCTCTTTGTAGGGAATCAGTTTCGACACTGTTTCGGGCTCAACACCAGCCTGTTGCAGTATTCGGGCGCCAAGCCCTAACTCGCGCACCGACGCTTGCGTTGCAATAGCCGTCTGCGCGTTTTTGAGCATCACCGCAAGGTTCTGCCGCAAGAAACCGTTGCTATCGCCAAGCAGTAGCCGCACTTTCTGTTCGTCTTCGAGCGAGTCAAGGTGCATTTGGCGGTTCTGTGTCACCTGTGTCATTCCGTTGCGACAGACGAGGCGCTCGTAGTAGTTGCCCATTGCTATCTCGACGGGTGTCCAACTCAACCACACGCCGTCGGCAATGAAATCGTCGCCTTTGGCAAACGACATTATCTGCGGGTCGAGCGAGCGCATCCGAATGGAAATTTCGGCGCCATTCCCGAAATCGACGGCATCGGGCTCGTAGCGGTTCTTATCCATAAACATCTCGGCAAAACTGAAGAACGACGCGGGCGGGATAAGGTGCTTCGGCGTTTGGTGAACGCTTGTGACGCTCTTGGTTTCTGCATCGGCCACCAAAACAATCTTCTCGTTGCGCTTGTGCCGCGCCTGCGAGAAGAAATTGCGCAGATTGGCCACTCCGCTGTCACCGTACGAATCCTGCGCCAGTTTGCTCTGTCCAGTTTTCAACCCGACAAAACGGTCCATATCCTCGGCCATCTCGGGCGAGAACTCCACAACGGCGTTACCCACTCGGTAGTGCGTCTCGTCAACGGCCACAATCTCGTTTTTGTCAACCTCACGGTAAATTGTGGGTTGAAGCAGAATCTTGTCTTTAAGAATCTGATAATCTGTGTTATCCATAAGTGTAATATTTAAGTGTTATTAAACAATCGGTCGAATTGTTCGGCAAAATCGCGCAGTTGCGCCGACACATCGCTTTGCAAATGCCGCATATTAATGTCCTGTTCGTAGCGCTCCTCATCGAACGACACATCGCCTTGAGTGCTAAGGTTATAGTAGAGTTTCACGCCCACATCGCCACGGCGGTGCTTTGAAAAAGTAATGTAGCGGTCGCTGTAGATATTCTTGGGGTTGTCGAGCCGCAGTTCCATCATTGCTGTAATACTGTGTTTCAGGCGGTTAGAACCGACAAACGCTCCGCTTTTGGTAACCTGCTGAATGGTCAGAAACGTGGTGTTCACCCGTCGCGCGTTCATGCCCTTATTCTGCTGCTTAATGAGCGCAAGCAGCATACTTTCTGCCTTTTTTGTGGAAATATTCTCCTCCTCCTTGATAATGCCGTGCAGTTCGTGGAACGAGTCAATAGCCACAATGTCCCAGCCCCGCCCAATGACCTCCGTCAGGCCGCACCAGTTGTGCGTGTCCTCATCGGCGTTGCTTTCGATAAAAAGAATGTCGATATCAGCGAACTTCGGGTATCGCTGCACATAGACGGCAAGGTCGATTTCATTCATCTCCGCACTCACAAACAATATTTTAAGCCCAGGATTCAACTGTTGGATATTGGCCATCATATCAAGAATGATAGTGGTTTTGCCCACGCCAGGGTCGCCGATAATCATATAGTTTACGCCCTTTGGCAGTCCCGAATACGAGCACAGCAACCTGTCGAGAACTGTGCCTGTAAGATAGTTCTTGAACAAGTCGGGCGAGAAGCGCAGATTCCGTATCCTGATTGGTTCCATACTGTTTGTCATTTATTCCGCAAAGCGATAGTTGTGGGCGTTTATTCCAGAAAGTAAGTCATTGTTCCTGTGTTATGCCTAATTGAACTATTTCCTCGGAAGTCAATTCTCTGCTTCCTGCAATATCACCTGTAGGTTCAACTTTATATATCGTTTTCCCTTTCAAACAGATAATTGAATCTTCGTTCACTTGAAACACCTTGCCTACGTCCTCAATGGCGATATTGCCTGTAAGGTTTCCTTCTTCATCGAAGAAATGATAACTGTCGGCAGTGATTCCTCCTATGAAGGATTTGCCTTCAATCCAGTTTGTATAGTATTTTTTGTTTGGTACAAACTGTTGCAGATGCACTTTTCGTTTTTTCTCACCTTTTTCATCACAATCAATGTAAATCAGTGGAATATAAATCACTTTACGACCTTGTTCTGCTGACGTTGTTATTCCAATGGAAGAATAACCGACCTTTGTTATGCGATAGATACTCATAATAAATAGTTTAATAGTTTAACATCAATTTATGAATGCAAAAAAACAGACAACCTATGCGAAATTGCGGCAGAGGTTTTGGAAAATTTCGGTTTTTATTGATTTTTCCCCTCTTTAATCAGACGATTGACTACGTATTCGATATCTTCAATCATTAAACCCAAAAACGGACTGACCGATTTGCCGCACACATCTTTTCGGAAAGCGAAAACGGCATCGGTTTTGGCGACTAGTTTCTGAAGATTATCAATGGCTTTGGTGCATATTGCGGCGCCTTCGGAAACCGCTGGCAATGTGACTAAACCAACCGTAATCGCACCGACCTGCCTTGCAAACCCAGCCATAAGCACTGTGCTATTGACACCTAACTCCTCGCCTAAATCGGCAACCACACACACACGAGAATTTTTGCCGCCGCAATATCGAGCAATACCATCTATTTGAAAATCAATCGCATTGTCACCGCCTAAATCAATTTTTACTGATTCAACATTGCCACTCTTTTTTGTCGGTTTGAGAGTCGCCAGCAACGTTTTGCGGTATTTCTTTTCGCGCAGATAATCAACCAAATCGGCACCGACACGCCCAATGCCGAACACTTTGGCGTCAAGTTTTTTGTATTGAGGCTCATTCCTCATACAATGTGTGGTTAACACATCGGCTGCATCACTCATAATGTTGTCGATTCGCTCCAAAGCATCGAGCACCAGCAATTTGCCATAATACTTCTGCATCGCATCGTTGTTCAGAATGAACATTGCATCACAGTTGGCGGCCAACTCGCGCAGACCGTCCATTGCACGCCTTACGCGAACTGCCCCCTCGTGCTCGAAAGGCAACGAGGCAACGCCAACGGTTGAAGCCCCCGCAGCCTTGGCCTCACGGGCGATAACGGGTGCAGCCTCGGTACCAAATTTGCCACCCAATCCAACCACAACTGCCACCTCATGGGCGTTCACCAACTCGAGAACATCGTCGATACGTTTTTCGACGGCCTCGGCGCCGCACTTAATGCCTGGCCAAATCTTGCACTCGTCTAACTTCAAAGCCGCCGACACTCCCGACTGCTCAATCGCCTTGCTGTCCCAATCGCAAACGGCTACAAACTTATCGGCTCGCTCGCCACCCATCTCGCTGCGCCAACATTTGGCAACATTTATGCCCGCACGGCCAACACCGATAATCCTAACGGTTTTTGGCCGTTCTTTCATCATTTCCGAAAATTCGCTCATAATCTTTATGTTTTTAAAGGTTCAACAAATAATTATGAGTGCAAGTTTAAGACGGGGGACTCCCAAATAATGAGAGCAGCGAGTGGATTGTAAAAAAAAAGCAGCGCCATCGAAAAAAATCGGCGGCGCTGCTTTTTGGCAAATTAAGCATATTTTGTTGGTTTGTTAAGCCGCTCAACGGTTTACGCTTTTATCACCCGCCTGCTGCAAGAAAGCACCGCGCGAATGCGAAATTTGTGGGAATGGCGTCAATGTAGGCGGGCATTTCATCGCACAACTGGGCAACCTCGGCCATTGTCAATCCTTCGCTCATGTTTTTTGGATAGGCTGACGATTATCTCCACAATAGTCATTTCGAATGAAATTTCGGTGGGGACTTTACAGTTTGGTTATCAGGTGTTTGAGTATCGGCGGCGGTGCGGGAACGTCTTGTTATCCAATATTCGCTCGGCACGCTATTGACGGCAGCGGCAAGCGGCCCATCATCCGTTCCACTGAGGGTCGCATTCTATCCAATCCCAATCGAGGTCTTTCAACCTTTTGAGTATGGATTGCTCAATATCGTCTTCGCTGATAAGTGATTTCATGACTCTAACAAAGATTGTATTTTATTGATAAAATCCTCTTCTCTTTTTTCTATTTCTATTTTTATTTCTTTTGCATTGTTAGATTGCTTATCATCAAACAATTCACACAAATTCAAATTCACTAATCCAATAGATTGTTCGCTTCCAACTATTTTATGGACATCGTTTTCTTTTTCTTGATTTACAGGCGAAACGAAAATTCCATAACCTTTCCCATCTTTCATAAAACGGTGCAAGTATGTCGTCATTTGATATAAATCTTCACGACTCACAGTGGATTCTCGCGAAGTATTTCCTAAAGATGTATAGTGTTTATATTTTGCATCAAGGATAATTCGAGGATTGCCAGTGTTTTTATCTGCAATGACAAGGTCTGGACGTACTTCGCGATATTTATCCTCCATCAAAAACTCCCGTTCTCGCAAATTGGGAGAATATACTTCATAATCAGGGAAATTTACTTGTAGTTTTTTCAGCAGATACATTTCCCACAATTCTGCCATATCAATGAAATAGGCTACGGAAGTTTTATTATGAGGTTGAATACTTGATTCGGAAAGATTCTGTTGAATAATTGCCTTGCAGAATTGCATGACAGGACGATATATTTCTGTCATTCGTGTGTACTTAATATTCTCAATGTCAGAAATATCAATGGGAGAATTCGAAACACCGAACATGGCAAGTTTATCATCGTACTCTCTAATGTCATTTACGACACGTCCCATTTTTTTGTCGCACAATATTTTGTATGCATAGCGAATTGCCCGATTTATGGTGTTGTCTGATGTTAGTTTCCTATATGAACAATAAAAACGGCTCGCATTCGTAAGGTTTACTCGTATCTGTTTCGCAATATCAAGTCTTCCTTTGTAATATCGAAGATTCTTGTTTTCTGTTTTGTATTCCTTCGGAATTTGTCCCACTGCAATGGCTCGTTGCAAAACGGCCTTCCATAACAGCGCTATTAACCAATAATTATTACTCGTTTTATTTGATGTAATATTTGATTCCGCATTTGGAACGTATATGTTGCACGCATAGGATATCAAATGGTTAAAAAGCCCGAATCTCGGGTTTATGACAATATCCACACCATTCACAGAACAAAAGCCAATGTAGTGCGAGGTATAAAATTTTGTCACAATTTCCCCCTCATCTACAACTTGCGCGTGCCAGATAGGATGTTCGTTCAGACAGTCGTTTGGGATGCTGTTGGTAAGCGACAATGTCTTTATCTTTTGTTCATCAACTTGCTTGTTGATTTCCTCAACAGCTGTAAGTTGCGACCTATCTTCGCATTTTTTGCCTTCCAATAATATGTCATCGGTCAGTTCCAATAGCATAATTATAGTGCTTGTATAAATTCAGATTTTCTAACTTTTAATTCATCTTTTATATCCTTTTCATCGGCTCTGGCTCCAAGATATTCTTCGATGAGAGGCAGTAAATGGTACTCCCATAGTTTTTCCAACTCAAGAGGGGTTATTCTCACATATTCTTTATTCCCTACCACAGGAAGGAAATCCTTTATTTTCATAAAATAAGCCTGACCTATTTGATAGTTCTCGTTTAATCCAAAATTTTGAGATGTACTTATCCGATTGTTTAGGTACTCGCATCGTTCTATGTAGGCAACAAGATTCTCATCTTCAACAGAATTTGTTACATCTTTACTTACTGAATAATCTGTAAGCATCGTGTTTAAAACAGATAAATCTGGCATCATTCTTACGAAACTAAATCTGCGACGCAATGCCAAGTCAAACGATACCAAACTCTTGTCCACATTGTTCATTGTTCCTATCAAATACACATTTTGGGGAATGACAAACTTGTATTCATTCTCTGTAAAATTCGGAATGGACACACCTTGGCCGCGCTTTTCCAAAGCATATAGTAATTCGCCAAACACCGAAGACAAATCGGCACGGTTAATTTCGTCGATAATGAAGATGAACTTTTTAACTTCGTTTCCTTCTCTATTTGCTTCGTCACAGAATTTCTTAAACACACCTTCTTTCAAAGTGTAGGCAAGTGTATTTCCTGTAACTTGCGGTGCGATGCCACCGATGAAATCCTCGTAGGCATAGTTGGGATGGAATTGTACCAACTCATAGCAACCTTTCTCGTTTTGGTTGGGGAACTTAACATCTTCAAGACTTTCCGTTTCCAGCATACTCTTCACAAGCATTTCGGCAGAAAAGGTCTTACTTGTGCCCGGAGGTCCCCAAAGAATAATGGCTTGGTTGCCTGTTCTTAGCAGTTCTTCGGTGTTTCTAATTGATTGGTCTTCGTTTATTGCAATGATTGAAATTAGTTTGGAAAGGTCTGACATAAAAATGGCATCTCTTTTTGTGGCATCTGGTTCTATATAACTGGCAATTTTGTCTGAATATTTTTTCCAACCTTTTTCATTTCCTTCATCTGCGAACGTCTCAAAATTCATATCAATTCCAGAATCTTGATGTTTGCAGTCATCTCCGCATCTTGCTAGTTCTTGGTACGGCATCAAACTCAAAAGATGAATGCAAGAATCGCGATGTGTCCACATATAGAAGAACTTGTAGGGGAAACGGTGTTTCAATGTTTCTTGTTGAGCAGTTTTTATTTCGTCTATGCTCAAGCGGTAATAATATGTGTTATTTTCACCAACAAATCCAGGCCATCTCAATACGACATCGGATTCTTCACATTTAAATGAATTCTCCTTTATTTGTTTTAATGTATGAATAATAACATAAAAGAAATTGTTGTCGGCAAAATTTGATGATGGGTGCCTATATTGGCCAGAGCTTACTAAAGAGCCGTTATCATTATTATCCTTAATCTTATTTGATATTATTCTATAATCAGGGCTCATATATTTATTATTTTCAAAATCGAAGCCACCAAGAATACAACCAACTTTTTTGATTAAATCATGGTAGTCTTCAGGAAATTTATCCAACATGTTCTGAACCCCATTAAAAGCTCCTTCTGCGGATATGCCATCCGAATCGCAACCGAAATAATCCGGACTCGGATATGTATTATCAGCATACTTTATTTCTTTGTTGTCAATAGAATACTTACCATCATTTTTAGTGATAGTGATATTATCAACTTCATCAAAAAAAGCTTTTATCGCATCAAATCGCGTAATAACCTCTGCATTCTTCTTATCCTTAAAGATTTGCTCTCTGTTATTCCAAAGGCACAATAATTTTTCTTTTGTTAGATTCATAATTATTACATTATAGTTTAAACTTTTACTTCCAACCGCCCGATTAAACTCAAAGAGCTTGAATATTCGTTATTCCAACAATATCAATCAGTCTCACAATGATTTTATGAATGCCTACCAAGCGGTTATAGCGTTGGGTTGCCAAAAACAATGCTTGATAATCTTCTTCATCAAGCCGACGATACCCATTTTCTATCAATCCGCAGGTAAATTCTCTTGTCCTAAGAATATGGTCGAATGAGGCAAGTATTTGAGTATTCATTCTTACCATGTTCATAAGCAATGCTTTGTACCATTCATTGGTGAGTCCGTCAACTTCTTCGGTGTAGCATTCGTACAAATCCATTGAACCAGACAGCATTATACTTTCAACCAGCGGGTTTTTATCACCATTGACAAGCGCCCATTCTTTATTTTTGCGAATAGCCATTTCCATAAGAACAGCAATACTGTCGCCATAATGATAAGACTCGTCCAGCACACGTAATATTGCTCTTCTCACAACCGTTGCCGCATCAAGTGCATGATATTGCATCAGTTGGTCCAGGACTTTTGCGTACCCACTTTTTGAACCTTTGTGAAAGCATACAACTAATTCCCTTATAAATTCTTCCGTCTTGTCTTTATCCATTTCTTTCATAACTTTTTATTTTTATGTATGATTGATTTTACTTTTCTTTTACTCTACTTCAAATATACAATTTCCAAATGTAAAGGCAAAGCAAAAATCGCCTTTACAACACTCCAACAACCTTTTGGAAAAGCCTATCAATCCACTCTTTCCGTTGAATGCAGTTGAGCCATTCTTGTGGAATGCCTGCGGTTCCGTAGTAAAGTCCGGCCAAGCCGCCGGCAATGGCGGCTGTGGTGTCGGTATCGTCACCCAAATTGACGGCCAGCAAGGTGCATTCATCGTATTTCGTGCTATTGGCAAGGCACCAAATTGAAGCCTCAATTGAATCGATTACATAACCGCCACTTCGTATAGCATCGCGCGGTGTCAGCGCAAACTCATTTACATTGCGGATACGGCTGAAGTGATTCAATTCTTCCGTTGTTTCGGCATTCGACTGATAATAGGCGAATCCTCGGTTGAGAGCACTTTGCAATCGGTTTGTCAGGTTGCCAGTTCCATCAAGTATTTCGCAGACAATGAAATAGTAAAGCCCACAAGCAATTTTCGACCGCAAATGATTGTGTGTTAGTCCTGACACATTGTGAATTATCTGAATGGCGGCATCAATTTTATCGTCTTTCAGCCCCTTCTGGTAGCAATAAAGGCAAATGGGCATAATACGCATCAGCGAGCCATTTCCGTTGTCCGACTCGCTTGTGCCTCCGCAGATAAAAGGATTCTCATCGCGACAATAACGTGATATTGCGCGCTGTACTGTATTGCCAATATCGAATGCATAACCGAAAGGTGTGTATTCGCCCGAGCGATACCACCTAACGAAGCAGTCCATAATGTGCTTTAAATCAATTCCTCGACATTCAATAATACTATCAAGTTCGGCCAATGCCATACTGCTGTCGTCGGTCCAACTTCCTCGCGGCAGATTGAAAGTTCCAAATTCCCGCATACCTTCAACGGGGTCGTTATCGCGAATCTCCCTCTCATCAAACTCTACAGGGCATCCAAGAGCGTCGCCTACAATGACGCCAAACATTCCGCTTCGCCAGATATTCAATAAATCCATACTCAAAAAAAATATTGTGTTTCAAATTTATTAGTTTTTCAAAGTACAGGCAAAGCGCAAAAGCGCCTTGCCCTTACAACTTACTTTTTCGGCACGAAAGCATAGGTTTTGCCGCTAATTAGTTTTGCTTCGCCACCTAAAAGGCGTGCCGCGCTCAACAAATCACCTTGTGAATTGTACGTTTGAACGTTTCCGTTCGAAAAATTTAACTGATACATTGTTGTTTAGTATTAGTTTGCCTCCACTTTACGGCTATCGGCATCTCCGTTTTTCATTGTATTCCAGTCGCAAAGGCTACTGTAAAATATTCCACACACAATCTTCTCTGCTTGGGTGAAAGCTTGTGCGGCGTTGGTGTTGCCATCAATAAGGTTGTGAATGTTCAGCACGTGCAGTTTCCCGACGTGAGGTGCCAATTCGGAAAGACCGCTGAGCGCCTGATTCATACGCTTAGAGCCCTCGAAAGAGAACGGCATGGTTACCACGGCTATGGTGTGCTTGCCGGCGGCTTTGGCCTCGCGTGCTATCTGGGCGGCGGCATTGGTTCCGCAGACACCGCCCAATCCTGCCGCAATAATTATGGTCTTGGCGTCAGCGTTCAGCAGTTTGCGGATTGGCTCAGTGTTAAAGGTCGGGAGGGACGGCTCGTTGGTGGTGTCGTAGACAGATGTCATAAAATCAATGCTTTTGTCGATTATCCGCCAAACCAAACTTGGGCACTCTTTTTCGAGCAACAGACGGTTTTGCACTTCGACTGATTCCAAATCTTTTTGGTCGGTGTCGCACGCCACTGTGGTAACTCCTGCTAACTCCTGTTCTTGCATCAGTGCTGCCATTTTGCAGCCGAAACCGCCAACACCAACAATCATAACTTGTTGAGGTTTTTGCCATTTCGCAAACAATTTCTCATTCATTTTGTTTGATTTTAAAAAGTTTGACAAAAAAATATGGGTACAAGTATAAAAGACCACACTCCCAAATAATGAGAGTGCGAATGATAAAATGCGGCGAGACTATATTTATAAGTCTCGCCGTTTAAAGACCTTTAAAATTCGCAACACTACTGCGAATTTTCAATGAAAATGTGAAATGGTACTGCGAATTTTCAAGCATTTTTAGTTGCTCAAACTACTAGCCCCCAACACCATTCCATCTCACAAAATCACCTTCGCAATAGCCGCGCACGCCTCGGCGTCGGCAAGGGCGTGGTGGTGGTTTTCGAGAATGTAGCCGCAGGCGGCCGACACGGTATGCAACTGGTGGTCGGGCAAATCCTTGCCAAAATGCCGACGTGCGGCTATGAAAGTGCAAAAGAACTGATAGTCAGGATAATCCATACAGTAGGTTTGGAACACGGCTTTCAGGCAGCGCTCGTCGAACGACTTGTTGTGCGCCACAAGCGGCAGGCCCTTGATTTTCGGCTCAATCTGCGCCCAAACGTCGGGAAAGAGCGGCGCCGAGTCGGTGTCTTCGTGGCTCAGACCGTGCACCTGCTGGCAGAACCACGCGTAATAGTTGGGCTCGGGCCGAATGAGCGAGTAGAACGAATCGACAATCTCGCCGCCGCGCACCACAACCACACCAACACTGCAAACGCTTGAAGGTGAGCCGTTTGCTGTCTCAAAATCGATTGCTGCAAAATCTTTCATAGTTTAAGGTTTTTCAGTCTATAAAACGCTTGTTGATTGATTATCTGGATTTAATAAAGGTCAATTTTTGCCTCTTGACTTTTTGTAGGCTCGCAACGTGCGTTCGGCCTCTTTGCGGAATTCTTCGCGCAACCAGTCGGGTTCTA
>JAEEGK010004241.1_pt1 | contig 35310 bp, 27 predicted proteins | sample 8958771 | NCBI WGS metagenome assembly JAEEGK01 (sample SAMN16246547, study PRJNA631951) | gut metagenome | biome: gut microbiome; feature: rumen; material: SC-attached | host: Bos | place: Iran: Karaj | collected 2018-10 | reverse complement strand
AGCGACTACGACCAGGCCCAGGCCGCCGGCTTCATCAACCTCTGGGGCCTGCCCACCAAGGTGCAGGCGCTGCGGGAGCAGGGCAAGCTCTAAGGGCTCGCCGCAGGAACCTCGATCAACAACTTCTGGAGGAGAGACATGGCAAAGCTATGGGCCGGAAGGACCTCCGGCGAGACCAGCGCGGCGGCGGACGATTTCAATTCCTCCATCCGCTTCGACAGCCGGATGTACCGGCAGGACATCACCGGGAGCATGGCCCACGCCGCCATGCTGGGCGCGCGGAGCATCATCACCCCGGCGGAGGCGGAGGCGCTCATCGCCGGGCTCCAGGGCATCCTGGACGAGCTGGACAGCGGGGCCCTGACCTTCGATCCCGCCTGCGAGGACATCCACATGTTCGTGGAGCAGGTGCTGACGGAGCGGCTGGGGGACGTGGGGAAAAAGCTCCACACCGCCCGAAGCCGCAACGACCAGGTGGCCCTGGACACCCGGATGTACCTCCGGGAGGAGGCGGACGCCATCGGCGCGCAGATCCGGGAGCTGGCCGCCGTGCTCACCCGGCAGGCGGAAAAGAATATCGACGCGGTCATGCCCGGCTACACCCATCTCCAGCGGGCCCAGCCCATTCTGCTGAGCCACCACCTGCTGGCCTACGTCATGATGCTCCTGCGGGATCTGGACCGGCTGGCAGACTGCCGGAAGCGCATGAACGTCTCCCCCATCGGTGCCTGCGCCCTGGCGGGCACGAGCTACGACACGGACCGGGAAATGGAGGCCCGCCGTCTGGGCTTCGACGGCATCGCCCTCAACAGCATCGACGCCGTATCCGACCGGGATTTCTGCGTGGAGCTCATGGGCTGCCTCTCCCTGCTGATGATGCATCTGAGCCGTCTGGCGGAGGAGCTGGTGCTCTGGTCCAGCTGGGAATTCCGCTTCATCACCCTGTCGGACGCCTTCACCACCGGCTCCTCCATCATGCCCCAGAAAAAGAATCCGGACATGGCGGAGCTGGTGCGGGGCAAGACGGGCAGAGTTTACGGCGACCTGATCGGCCTGCTCACCACCCTCAAGGGTCTGCCCCTGGCCTACAACAAGGACATGCAGGAGGACAAGGAAGCCGTATTCGACGCCTGCGACACGGCGAAGGCCTGTCTGGGCATCTGCATCCCCATGCTGGAGGGCATGACCGTGCAGGCGGACAACATGCTCCGGGCCGCCCGGACGGGCTTCATCAACGCCACGGACCTGGCGGATTACCTGGTGGGCAAGGGGCTCCCCTTCCGCACGGCCTACAAGATCTCCGGGGAGCTGGTGGCGGAGTGCATCCGCCGCTCCTGCGTCCTGGAGACGCTGCCCCTGGAGGTCTACCGCGCTCACAGCGAGCTCATCGGCGAGGACGTATACCCCGCCATCGAGCTGAAGGCCTGCGTGGAGAAGCGCAGCTCGGCGGGAGGCACCTGCCGGGCTTCGGTCCTCTCCCAGATCGCTTATGTGAAAGAGAAGCTGAGCTTATGACGAAGGTATTTATCGACGGCAGCGCCGGGACCACCGGCCTGCGCATCCGGGAACGGCTGGCGTCCCGGGAGGGACTGGAGCTCCTGACGCTGCCGGAAGCCCTGCGGAAGGACCCCGGCGCCCGGAAGGACGCCATCAACAGCGCGGATATCGTGTTCCTCTGCCTGCCCGACGCGGCGGCCGTCGAGGCGGCTGCCCTGGCGGAGAACCCGGCCGTCGCCGTGATCGACACCTCCACCGCCCACCGGACGGATCCTGCCTGGGTCTACGGCTTCCCGGAGCTGGTTGGGAAGGAAGCCGTTGCCGCTTCCAGACGCATCGCCAACCCCGGCTGTCACGCCAGCGGCTTCATCGCCCTGGTCGCCCCCCTGGTGCGAGCGGGACTGCTGGACCCGGCCGCCTCCCTCTGCTGCTTCTCCCTCACCGGGTACAGCGGCGGCGGCAAGAGCATGATCGCCGACTACGAGTCGCCGGACCGCTCTCCCCTGCTGGACGCCCCCAGGCAGTACGCCCTGGGGCAGACGCACAAGCACCTGAAGGAAATGGTGAAGCTCTGCTCTCTGGCGCGCGCGCCGGCCTTCTGCCCCATCGTGGCGGATTTCTACAGCGGCATGGAGGTCACGGTCCCGGTCTTCCCCGAACAGCTGCGGGGCGGTATGGCCGAGCTGAAGGAAGCCTACAAGGCAGCTTATCCCGGCCCCCTCGTCCGCTTCGACGAGGCGGCCGACGAGGGGGGCTTCCTCTCCGCCGCCGCCTTCTCCGGCTTCGACGATATGCAGATCACCGTGAGCGGCAACGAGGAGCGCATCCTGCTCACCGCCCGCTTCGACAACCTCGGCAAGGGCGCCTCCGGCGCCGCCATACAGAACATGAACATCCTGCTCGGCCTGCCGGAAGAGACGGGCCTCACATTATCCGAAAGGAGCACGCCATGAAGATGATCTCCGGCGGCGTCTGCGCCGCGGCCGGCTTCAAGGCCGGAGGCGTCCACTGCGGCATTCGGAAGAACCACGTGAAGAAGGACCTGGCGCTGATCGCCTGCGAGGTCCCCGCCGCGGCGGCCGCCGTATATACCACGAATCTGGTGAAGGGCGCGCCCCTCACCGTTACGAAGGCCCATCTGAGGGACGGGCTGGCCCGGGCCGTGATCGTCAACAGCGGCAACGCCAACACCTGCAACGCCGACGGGGTGGAGATCGCGGAAAAGATGTGCGCGCTCACGGGGGAAGCCCTGGGTATCCCCGCGGAGGACGTGCTGGTGGCCTCCACCGGCGTCATCGGCCAGCGGCTGGACGTGACTCCCATCGCAGGGGCCCTCCCCGCCCTGGCTGCGGGCCTCAGCGCCGACGGATACGACGACGCGGCGGCCGCCATCATGACCACGGACACCGTGCCCAAGCAGGCGGCTGTGGAATTCACCCTGGGCGGGAAGACCTGCCGTCTGGGAGGCATGGCCAAGGGCAGCGGCATGATCCATCCCAACATGGCCACCATGCTGGTCTTCATCACCACGGACGCCGCCGTCGCCCCGGAAATGCTGCAGAAGGCCCTTTCCTCCGACGTGCAGGAAACCTTCAACATGGTGAGCGTGGACGGGGACACCTCCACAAACGACATGGTGATCCTCATGGCCAGCGGTCTGGCCGGGAACCCGGAGATCGCCGCCGAGGGGCCGGACTATGCCGCCTTCATGAAGGCCCTCAACTCCGTGACCATGGCGCTCTGCCGCATGATCGCCGGAGACGGGGAGGGCGCGACGAGGCTGCTGGAATGCCGGGTGAGCGGCGCCGCCGACCTTCCCACCGCCAGGACGACGGCCAAGAGCGTGATCTGCTCCTCCCTGGTGAAGGCAGCCATGTTCGGCGCCGACGCCAACTGGGGGCGGATCCTCTGCGCCATCGGCTACAGCGGCGCGGCGGTGGACGTGGAGAAGATCGACGTGGCCTTCCGCTCCGCCAAAGGGGAGATCACCGTCTGCAAAAACGGGGCGGGCGTGGATTTCTCCGAGGAGAAGGCCAAGGAGATCCTGCTGGAGAAGGAGATCGACATTCTCGTGGATCTGAACGCGGGGGAATGCGCGGCCGCCGCGTGGGGCTGCGATCTGACCTACGACTACGTGAAGATCAACGGGGACTACCGGACCTGAGGTGAAAAGCATGAACGGATCACTGAGCAACGCCGAGCGGGCGGAGGTGCTGGTGCAGGCCCTGCCCTACATCCGGAAATACGCGGGCAAGACCGTGGTCATCAAGTACGGCGGCAACGCCATGACCAGCGAGGTCCTGAAGCAGCAGGTGATGGAGGATATCTGCCTCCTGCAGCTGGTGGGCGTGCGCACGGTGCTGGTCCACGGGGGCGGCCCGGAGATCAGCGAGATGATGGCAAAAATGGGCAAGGAGCCCGTGTTCGTGGACGGGCTCCGGGTCACGGACCGGGAGACCATGGACATCGTGCAGATGGTGCTGGCCGGAAAGGTGAACAAGACCCTGGTGAACCTTCTGGAGAAGCAGGGCGGCATGGCTATGGGCCTGTCCGGCATGGACGGCCGCCTCATCGAGGCCCGCATGAAGGACGAGCGCCTGGGCTACGTGGGCGCCATCACGAAAATCAACATCGATCCGGTGAAGGATCTGCTGGACAAGGGCTATATCCCCGTCATCTCCACCGTGGGCTGCGACCGGGAGGGCAACACCTACAACATAAACGGCGACACCGCCGCCGCCTGGATCGCCGGGGCTCTGAACGCCCAGAGGCTCATCATGATGACGGACGTGGCCGGCATCCTCCGGGACAGGGACGACCCCTCCACCCTCATCCGGAAGCTGAACGTGAACGAGGCCGTGGGCCTTTTCCGGGAGGGCGTGATCGCCGGGGGGATGATCCCCAAGGTGGACTGCTGCATCGAAGCCATCAGCATGGGTGTGGACAAGGTCATCATCATGGACGGGCGCATCCCCCACGCCATCCTGATGGAGCTGCTGACGGACGAAGGCGCCGGGACCATGGTGGAAGGAGCGGAAAACAATGGATGATATCTTCAGCATCGACAAGACGTATATTGCCAATACCTACGCCCGGTTCCCGGTGGAGATCGTCTCCGGGAAGGGCTCTCTGGCCTGGTCCCCGGAGGGGAAGCGCTACATCGACATGGGCTCCGGCATCGGCGTGACCGCCTTCGGCTACGCGGACGACGCCTGGCAGCAGGCGGTGATCGCCCAGCTGGGGAAGGTGCAGCACACCTCCAACCTCTACTATACCGAGCCCTGCGCCCTGCTGGCCCGGGAGCTCTGCCTCCGCAGCGGCATGAAAAAGGTCTTTTTCGGCAATTCCGGCGCAGAGGCCAACGAATGCGCCATCAAGGCCGCGAGAAAGTACGCTGCGGAAAAGAAGGGGCCGGAATACCACACGATCGTCACTTTGGTGAACAGCTTTCACGGCCGCACTCTCACCACCCTGGCCGCCACGGGCCAGGAGCATTACCACGAGCTCTTTCAGCCCCTGACCCCGGGCTTCGCCTACGCGGAGGCGGAGGATATCGAGGGCCTGAAAAAGCTGGCGCTGGAGACGAAGGCCGCCGCCGTCATGCTGGAATGCATCCAGGGCGAGGGGGGCGTGCGCTCCCTCAGCGAGGGCTTCCTCAGGGCCGTGGGCGAGTTCTGCCGGGCGGAGGACGTCCTGCTCATCGTGGACGAGGTGCAGACCGGCAACGGCCGCACCGGGAAGCTCTACGCCTACATGAATTTCGGCCTGCAGCCGGATATCGTTTCCACCGCCAAGGGCCTGGGCGGCGGTCTGCCCCTGGGCGCCTGCCTGCTGGGCGAAAAGGTGCAGGACGTGTTCGCTCCCGGCGACCACGGCTCCACCTTCGGCGGAAACCCCGTCTGCTGCGCCGGGGCCCTCAGCGTGATCCGGCGGCTGGACGAAGCCTTCCTGGCCGAGGTTCGCCGGAAGGGCGAGCTGGTGCGCGGCGCGCTGCTGGGCGCCCCGGGGGTGGAGGCCGTATCCGGCCTCGGCCTGATGGTGGGCGTGAAGACGGCCATGAGCGCCGCCGAGGCTGTGAAGGCCTGCATGGAAAAGGGCGTCCTCTTCCTCACGGCCAAGGACAGGGTGCGGATGCTCCCCGCCCTGAACATCCCGGACGAGCTCCTTCTGGAGGCCGTCGGGGTCCTGAAAGAAGTCTGTTCGGAGGGCTGACATGGAAAATCTGCATGGAAAGAGCTTCCTCAAGCTGCTGGATTTTTCCCCGGCGGAGATCACCGGGCTGCTGGATCTGGCGGCGGAGCTGAAGGAAAAGAAAAAGGCCGGCGTCCCCCACCGGCTCCACGAGGGCAAGAACGTGGCCCTCATCTTTGAAAAGACCTCCACCCGCACCCGCTGCGCCTTCGAGGTAGCGGCGGCGGACCTGGGGATGCACGCCGTCTATCTGGATCCCAAGAGCAGCCAGATCGGCAAGAAGGAATCCATTGCGGACACGGCCCGGGTGCTGGGCAGGATGTTCGACGGCATCGAATACCGGGGCTACGGGCAGGACATCGTGGAGACCCTGGCGGCCTTTTCCGGCGTCCCCGTCTGGAACGGACTCACCAACGAATTCCATCCCACCCAGATCCTGGCGGACTTTCTCACCGTCCGGGAGCACTTCGGCTCTCTGGCCGGGCGGAAGCTGGTCTATCTGGGGGACGCCCGCTACAACATGGGCAACTCCCTCATGGTCGGCTGCGCCAAACTGGGTCTCAATTTCACCGCCTGCGCGCCGGCGGCCTATTTCCCGGACCCCGCGCTGGTGAACACCTGCCGCCGTATCGCCGCCGAAACGGGGGCCTCCCTCTCCTTCGAGACCGATCCCCTCACCGCCGTGCGGGGCGCGGACGTGCTCTATACGGACGTGTGGGTCTCCATGGGCGAGCCCGAGGAGGTCTGGGAGGAGCGCATCCGGGATCTGCAGCCCTACCGGGTGACCCAGTTCCTGATGCACGCCGCCGGTCCGCAGTGCCGCTTCCTCCACTGCCTCCCCTCCTTCCATGACCTGGAAACGGACATTGGGCGGGAGATCTTCGACAAATACGGACTGCCCTGCATGGAGGTGACGGACGACGTTTTCAACGGACCGCAGTCCATCGTCTTCGACGAAGCGGAGAACCGGATGCACACCATCAAGGCCGTCATGGCGGCCACGCTTTGATTCACATCGAACCCGCTTCGCTGCGTCCTTCTCAAGAATGAAGCGTCCGCTTCATTTTGATGCGGAGGACCAGCGAAGCGAACGATACGGAGCTTGCGGCGCTCGCACGCGCGCTCTGCGAGAGGCTATTTTCGCGAGGCGCACGTCTTCGCGAAAAAAGATTCCGAACCATTCGCGCCCGCGGGCGCGAACTCTGCGAGGCTTTTTGGGAGGAATAACTTATGCCCAAGGATGAAAGCATCCGCAAGGTACTGGTCATCGGCTCCGGTCCCATCGTGATCGGACAGGCCGCCGAATTCGACTACGCGGGCACCCAGGCTTGCCGGGTACTGAAGCAGGAGGGCATCAACACCGTGCTGGTGAACTCCAACCCCGCCACCATCATGACCGACAAGGCCATGGCGGACGAGATCTATCTGGAGCCCCTGAACGAGGAGACTCTGCGCCGCATTCTGGAGAAGGAGCGGCCGGACGGCCTGCTGGCCGGTCTCGGCGGGCAGACGGGCCTCACCATGGCCATGAAGCTGAAGCGCAGCGGCGTGCTGGACGCCCTGGGCGTCCGGCTGCTGGGCACCGGGATCGACGGCATCGACAAGGCAGAGGATCGGGAGCTGTTCCGGGACACCATGCAGTCCATCGGCCAGCCGGTGGTGCCCTCGGAGATCGCCACGGACATGGAGGGGGCTCTGAAGGCCGCCTCGGACATCGGCTATCCCGTCATCATCCGTCCCGCCTTCACCCTGGGCGGCACCGGCGGCGGCATCGCCGCCGACGAGGAGGAGATGAAGGTCATCGCCCGGGCGGGCCTGGACCAGTCCCCCATCACCCAGATCCTGGTGGAGAAGTGCATCTCCGGCTGGAAGGAGATCGAATTTGAGACCATGCGGGACGCGGACGGCAACGCCGTTTCCGTCTGTTCCATGGAAAACGTGGATCCCGTGGGCATCCACACGGGCGACAGCATCGTGGCCGCCCCGGCCCTGACCCTGACGGAGCGGGAATATGCCCTCCTTCGGCAGGCGGCGCTGGACATCGTAGCGGCCATCGGCATCGTGGGCGGCTGCAACTGCCAGTTCGCCCTGAAGCCGGACGGCAGCGAATACGCCGTCATCGAGGTTAATCCCCGGGTCTCCCGTTCCAGCGCTCTGGCCTCCAAGGCCACGGGCTACCCCATCGCCAAGATCACCACCCTCATGGCGCTGGGTTATCGGCTGGAGGAGATCCGCAACGAGAAGACCGGGGCCTCCCTGAAGGGCTTTGAGCCGGCGGTGGACTACATCGTGGTGAAATTCCCCAAGTGGCCCTTCGACAAATTTGCCGGCTCCAGCCGGAAGCTGGGCACCCAGATGAAGGCCACGGGGGAAGTGATGTCCATCGCCTCCACCTTTGAGGCGGCCCTCATGAAGGCCGTGCGGGGCGCGGAGATCGGGCTGGACACCCTGAACGCCCCGCCTCTGGACGGGCGGAGCGTCCTGGACCGGCTGGCCGACCAGGACGACCGCCGCATCTTCACCGTGTACGAAGCCCTGAAGAGCGGCGTCTCCCCGGAGGAGATCTACCGCATCACCATGATCGACCCCTGGTTCCTGCAGAAGCTGCAGAACCTGCTGGATACGGAGCGCTCCCTGACGAAGGGCCTCACGCCGGAGCTGTATGACAAAGCCCGGCGCCTGGGCTTCACCGACGGAGCGATCCGCCGCATGAGCGGAGCGAAGGCTCTGCCGGAGGGACAGCTTACCTACCGCATCGTGAAGACCTGCACCGCCGTATTCGGGACGGAACACCCGTACTTTTATTCGGAATCCGGCGGGGACTGCGAGGCCCGCAGCTTCCCCCGCAGCGGCAAGCCCGTGGTGATGGTGCTGGGCTCCGGCCCCATCCGCATCGGCCAGGGCATCGAATTCGACTATTCCTCCGTCCACTGTGTCTGGACCCTGCGGGACATGGGCTACGACGTGGTGATCGTGAACAACAACCCCGAGACCGTTTCCACCGACTATGACACGGCGGACCGCCTGTATTTCGAGCCTCTTACCCCCGAGGACGTGATGGGCGTGATCCGTGTGGAGCAGCCCGTGGGCGTGGTGGTGGCCTTCGGCGGCCAGACGGCCATCAAGCTCACCGCCTTCCTGGACAAGGCCGGGATCCCCATCCTGGGAACCAGCGCCGAGGGCATCGACATCGCCGAGGACCGGGCCCGCTTCGACCGGCTGCTGGAGAACTTCTCCATCCGGCGTCCCAGCGGCCGGGGCGTGAACACCGTGGAGGAAGCGGTGCAGGCGGGGAAGGACCTGGGCTATCCCGTGCTCCTGCGTCCCAGCTACGTGATCGGCGGGCAGAACATGACCATCTCCCGCACGGAGGAGCACACCCGGAAGTATATGGAGGCCATCCTGGCCGGGGGCGTGGAGAACCCGGTGCTGGTGGACAAATACATGCCCGGCATCGAGCTGGAGGTGGACGTGATCTCCGACGGAAGGGACGTTCTGATCCCCGGGGTCATGGAGCACATCGAGCGGGCCGGCATTCACTCCGGCGACTCCATCGCCGTGTACCCCCCCTACAACCTTTCCGACCGCTTCCTGCAGAAGATCTGCGACTGCTCGGAGAAGCTGGCCCTGGCTCTGGGCACAAGGGGTCTGGTGAACATCCAGTATCTCATCTACGAAAACGAGCTGTACGTCATCGAGGTGAATCCCCGGGCCTCCCGCACGGTACCCTATATCTCCAAGGTCACCGGCGTCCCCATGGTGGATCTCGCCGCCCGGGTGATGCTGGGGGCGGCCCTGGCGGACCTGGGCTGCGGCACGGGACTCTACCGCACGCCGCCCTACTGCGCCGTGAAGGTCCCGGTATTCTCCTTTGAAAAGCTGAACGACGCAAACTCCATCCTGGGGCCGGAGATGAAGTCCACGGGCGAAGTGCTGGGCATCGGGAAGACAAAGGCGGAGGCTCTGTACAAGGGCCTGACGGCGGCAGGCTTCCGCGTCCCCTCCGAACGGGGCGGGGCCGGGGTGCTGCTCAGCGTGGAGACCGCCGACTATCCGGAGATCAGCTCCCTGGCCAAGCGCTTCTACGACCTGGGCATCCGCCTGTACGCCACCGCCGGGACGGCGGAGGCCATCGAACGGATGGGTCTGCCGGTGGAGAGCGTGCCCAACGCCACGGAGAGCGGGCGGCTCCTCTCCCTCATGGAGAGCGGCAGCCTGAATTACATCGTCTATACCGGCGCCGTGAAGGACGCCACCATGGGCGACTATATCGCCATCCACCGCCGGGCCATGCAGCTGGGCATCCCCTGCCTCACCAGCACGGACACGGCGAATGCCCTGGCGGAGATCATCGAGAGCCGCTTCCGGCCGGACAATACGGAGCTGGTGGATATCTGCGCCATGCGGCCCTGGAAGCAGAAGGTGCATTTCGCAAAGATGCAGTCCTGCGGGAACGACGGCATCTTCATCGAGAATTTCGACGGGCGCATCACCTGCCCCGAGTCCCTCTGCGTAGGCCTCTGCGCCCCCCACTACGGCATCGGCGGAGACAGCATCGTGCTCATCGAGCGCTCCTACACGGCAGACGCGAAGATGCGCACCTTCAACCGGGACGGCAGCGAGGGGAAGATGGCGGGCAACAACATCCGCTGCGTGGGCAAATACCTCTACGACAAGGGCTACGTCCGCAGCGAATACCTGCGCATCGAAACGGAGAGCGGCGTTTATCCCCTGCGCCTCTTCCTGCGGGACGGGAAGGTCAGCTCCGTTTCCGTGGATATGGGGCGGGCGGAGCTGAATACCGCCGCCATCCCCGCCAACGTGGACGCGGAAAGGATGATCGACTATCCGCTCACCGTGGGCGGAAAGGAATACGCCGTCACCTGCGTCAGCGTGGGCAATCCCCACTGCGTGGTCTTCTGCGACGGCATCGACGGCCTGGACCTGGCGGAGATCGGTCCGCAGTTCGAATACGCGCCGGAATTCCCCCAGCGGATCAACACGGAATTCGTGCGGGTCGTGAGCCCCTCCACCCTGCGGATGCGGGTATGGGAGCGGGGCAGCGGCGAGACCCTTGCCTGCGGCACCGGCGCCTGCGCCGCGGTGATCGCCGCGGTGGAGAAAGGGCTCTGTCCCAAAGGCGCCGACGTGACGGTGAAACTCCTGGGGGGCGACCTCACGGTGAATTACGCCGACGACCGCCTGACCCTCACGGGGAGCGCCGCGGAGGTCTTTGAGGGACAGTTCGAATACTGAGCAGAAAAAGGAAACCGATACCGCAGGTCCGGTATCGGTTTCTTTTTGTCCATTCGTTTTTCGCCGATCATTTCCTGCCGGCAGCCGGATGGCGCGCCCGGGCGGCCTCCAGAAGCTGCTTCGCCTCCGCGGAGATCTTCTCCGGGTAATACACCAGGTTCACCGGCAAACGGCGCTTCAGGGGAAGGTAGCCGTAAACCGGGTTGCTGATGGCGGAATCCCAGTCGCTGAAGAACATGACGCCCTTGCCGTTGGCCGTGTCGAACAGGGCCGTGGTGGCCTGGCTCATGCTGCGGAAGCGGGGCCGGAAGCCATAGTCTCCGCAGCAGTCCCGAATGACGCCGCTGAAGCGCTTGGAGAGCTTGCTGATATCGTCGTCATACACCAGGAAGGGGATGTCCTTCAGCTGCTCCGGGGATGTCACGTCCGGGTGCTGTTCGACGGAATACAGAAGGCCGCAGCCCGTCTCCTCCACGGGATAGCAGGCGGGTCCCAGGGGGGAAGACGCATAAAACTCATGGGTGACGATGATATCGAAGGTCCCGCTGCCCAGGCGGGCCAGCAGCTCGGACAGGCGGTAGGACTCCACGCTGTAGCGCAGCTCCGGGAGCTCCGCGGTGAGCTCCTTCAGCAGGGCATAGAGGAAATGGGGATTCCAGGTCTCGGGGCAGCCGATCTTGACGGTGCGGCCGCTGTTGCTGCTCACCCGGCGGATCTCTTCGATGGTTTTCTGAAACTCCCGTTCGGAGAGCTCCAGAAAATCATTCAGCAGCCAGCCCGCCTCCGTCACCGTCAGCGAGCTGCCGCTGCGCTCGAAGAGGCGGCAGCCCAGCTCCTCCTCCAGCTTGGAAATGTTCTTGCTGATTGCAGGCTGGGAAGTATACAGAAGGTTGGATGCTTTGGTGAAGCTCAGCGTCCGCAGGACGGCGGAAAAGCAGTTGAGCTGGGTCCTGGTCATTTTGACTTCCTCGGCTTTCATAATCATTCCGTTATATTTAAATTACTATAAATCCATTGTGTTTTCAAGAGCAATATGGTTTAATGGGAAAAAAGTTATGGCTTTCTTTCTTCAAGGGAATGGAAACCGCAAAAAACAAAGGAGGACATACCATGATTCGAAAAGCGACTGTCGAGGGCGGCGTCGTTCGGGGCATCCCCGCCGCCGATCCCCGGATCACTTCCTTCAAGGGCATCCCCTTCGCCGCGCCGCCGGTGGGCGTCAACCGCTGGCGCGCTCCCCAGCCGGTGATCCCCTGGGAGGGAGAGCTTCCCTGCCTCACCTTCAAGCCCATCTCCATGCAGCACGTCCCCGGCCTGGACAAGGACAACATCTATTCCCGGGAATGGAACGTGGATCCGGAGATCCCCATGGACGAGGACTGCCTTTACCTGAACGTATGGACCCCCGCAAAGACTCCCGAGGAGCGTCTGCCCGTCTTCGTCTGGTATTTCGGCGGCGGTCTGCGGGAGGGTAACCCCGCCGAGATGGAATTCGACGGGGAGCGCATCGCCCGCCGGGGCATCGTGGTGGTCACGGTGAACTACCGGCTGAACGTGTTCGGCTTCCTGGCCCATCCCCAGCTCACGAAGGAGCAGCCGGACGCGCCCTCCAACTTCGGACATCTGGACCAGCAGGCGGGTACCCGCTGGGTGAAGCGGAACATCGCGGCCTTCGGCGGCGACCCGGACAACATCACCATCGGCGGTCAGAGCGCGGGCGGCGGCAGCGTCTGCGCCCAGCTCACCTCTCCCCAGAACGAGGGCCTTTTCCGGCGGGCCATCATCCAGAGCGGCATCATGGCCGGCGTGTACAGCACCTTCTTCCCCGGCGCCAGACGCGGCTTTGCCGACGCCGAGGAGCAGGGCGTGAAGTTCTTTGATTTTCTGGGCGTCAAGACCCTGGAGGAGGCCCGGGCCATCGACGCAGTCACCCTGCGGGACAAGTGCGAGGAATTCAAGGGCTGGTTCGGCACCTCTTCCGACGGCGTGTTCCAGACGGGAGAGGCCACCGACAACATGATGAAGGGCAAGCGCTGGCCCGTTCCCCTCATGATCACCCGCACCATGGACGAATTCGCCTCCGGCCTCATGGCCAACAGCAAGGAGGAATTTGAGGAGAAAGCCCGGCAGATCTTCGGGGACGACACCTCCGTCTTCCTGCGCATCTGCTCCGGCGAGGTGGGCGAGAAGGTAAAGCGCTCCTTCGTCAACGGTCTTGAAATCGCCGTGAACGCCCTGGTGCGCCAGCAGAAGGAGTTGGGGCCGGATACGCCCGTCTATTACGCGGTCTTCGACGCGGAGATCCCCGGCTGGGACCACCCCGGCACCTTCCACAGCGTGGACCTCTGGTTCTACTTCGAGACCCTGGCCAAGTGCTGGCGTCCGTTTGTGGGCAAGCACTACGATCTCAGCCGGAAGATGTGCAACTACTGGGCCAATTTCATCCGCTCCGGCGATCCCAACGGCGACGACGCCGACGGCACGCCCATGCCCCGCTGGGAGCCCCTGAAGGCAGACGAGCCCTACGCCATGATCTGGGGCGACACGGTGGAGATCTGCAAAGAGAAGCCCGAGGAGCTGGTGGAGCTCTGCATCGAAACCTACCGCAGGGGCCTGAAGGGCAAGGAGGGCTGAGATGCCGAAGAAAGCGAAGCTGACGGTACACCCCGCCTTCCGCATCGGCGCCATCTCTCCCCGCCTCTACGGCGCTTTTCTGGAGCCCATCGGCAACATGGTCAACGGCACCATGTATAACCCCAGGCACCCCACGGCGGACGACAAGGGCTTCCGGGGCGATTTCATCCAGGCGCTTCGGGACACGCCCCTTCCGGCGGTGCGCCTCCCCGGGGGCAACTTCGTTTCCGGCTGGGACTGGAAGGATTCCATCGGACCCATGGAGCAGCGCAAGGCCCACCTGGACCTGGCCTGGCATCAGTATATCCCCAACGACGTGGGCCACGACGAATACCTGACCTGGGCCGAGCGGGCGGGGCTGGAGCCCCTGTACACCATCAACCTGGGCACCGGAAACCTGAACGACGCGGTATACATCACGGAATACACCAACCACGAGGGCGGCACCTGGTGGTCCGACCTCAGGCGGAAATACGGTCATGAGCAGCCTTACGGGGTGAAGCTCTGGTACCTGGGCAACGAAATGGACGGCCCCTGGCAGGTGGCCTCCTGGGAGCGGGATCCCCGGGGCTACGGCATCCTGGCCAACGAGACGAGCAAGGCCATGAAATGGGTGGACGGTTCCATCGAGACCGCCGTCTGCGTCTCCTCCTCCCCCTTCCTGGCCCATTATCCCCAATGGGACCTGGAGGTACTGCAGGAATGCTATGAATCGGTGGACTACGTTTCCCTCCACCACTACCATTCCGCCCCTCCGGGGGACTGGGCGGCCCTTCTGGGCGGCAGCGTCTATTTCGAGGACTACATCAACACGGAGATCGCCCTCTGCGACTTCATGCAGACCAGGTGCCGCTCCCCCAGGAAGATGATGCTCTCCTTCGACGAGTACGGCGTCATGCCCCGGCCCCACGGCAGCGTGGAGCCCGGCAACGGCATCCACAACCTCTACCGGGCCCACTACCAGTTCCGCCCCGAGCAGCGCTACGTGCGGCACGACCCGGACAAAATGTCCTCCTTCAGCCCCGGCATGGGCATGGGGGACATGGTGAACGCCCTGTCGAACACCGGGGTCCTGCTGGCCTTCCTGCGCCATGCGGACCGGGTAAAGGTGGGATGCATGACCGGGGGGCTGGGGGCCGTGGTGGCCTCCGACCACGACCACGTATGGCACAGCGCCTCCTACTACCCCTTCACCCAGCTGATGAACTGGGGCAGGGGCACCTCCCTGCTTGTGAGCGTGGACTGCGACACCTTCGACATCCCCGGCTACGTGGTGGACGATAACTCCGCCTATGCCCGGCGGGAGGGCCTCCCCTTCATCGACGCGGCGGCCGCCCTCAGCGAAGACGAAACCGAGCTCAGCGTTTTCATCATCAACCGCAGCTGGGAGAGCTCCAACAAGCTGGAGCTGGACGTCTCCGGCTTTGAAGGCTGGAAGCTGACTGAGCATATCGAGATGTACTCCAAGGACGAGAACGCCGCCAACACCTATGAGAATCCCGACGCGGTGAAGCCCCGGCGCAACGGGAAAACCAAGCTCATCGACGGCAAGGTGCAGGCCACGCTGCAGCCGCTCAGCTGGAACGTGATCCGTCTGAGAAAAGCGTAAAAGCTTCACAATACTCCCCGCGGCGTCTGCCGCGGGGAGTGTCAGACCGTCAAACAAGTACAATAACGACGTTCCGACAAGCATGGGGGATCCGTGAAGGGGGATGGGAATTCCCCTTCACGTTAAATCCATGCAAAATCAGAAAACATTTTCTGATTTTGCGGCTCAGCGTGTCGACATTTTGTCGACACGCTGATGCTCCCCGCGGCGGCCGCCGCGGGGAGCGTTCCTTCGTTTGCGTGTTTATTCTCCGTCGGTCCAGACGCCGCCTGCGGGGATGCAGACGGGCCCGCCCAACTGCAGCCACACGTCCGTGGCGGAGGGGTTTTCGATCATGCTGCCGTCGGCGGAATACTGCAGGGACTTCCAGGCGTCCACGTAGCGGATGAGCTCCCCGTTGGTGCAGCACCAGATGTCCTTCTTGTGGTCGGCGATATAGGCGCAGAGCTCCTCGATCACGTTCCAGTTCTTCATCCCGTCGAACTCATAGGCGTGCCCCCAGACGTAGAAAAGCATGGGACCCCTGGAGAAGCCCTCGGCGAACCTTTTCGCCAGCTCCATGAGCCTGGGATCGTTGTGGTGGCAGGTGGGATCCCAGCGCAGGAAATCTCCGGGCAGGGCGAAGGAGCCGGTGGAAACGGTGGTGCGGGCGCCCTTGTAGCCCGCCAGGCGCAGCTGCTCCACCACCTCGTCGTTGTAGGTTCCGAAGGGATAGGCGAACATGAGCATGGGCTTCCCTGCGTGCTTCTCCAGCCGCCGCTTGTCCTCGATGATCTCATAAGCCATGAGGGGCCTTCCCACGCTGTCCAGGGCGCTGTGGCACAGGGCGTGGCCTCCCAGCTCGTGGCCGGTGTAGACCTCGTCGAATTCCTTTTCCTCCATGCGCACCACGCCCTCGCTGAACTTGTGGCCGCACATGCCGGAATTGAGGTTGAAGGTGCATTTCAGGCCGTACTGCCGGAAGAGCTCCGCCAGTTGCCGGTCCTGGGTGACCCCGTCGTCGTAGCTTAGGGTAAAGGCCCGGCTCAGCCCGCCGGGAAAGAGCAGGGAATCGAAGCGCATCGTGAGCGTGATGGACATGATCTGTATCCTTTCCGCCCGTATGCCGGGCACGTTTTTGACTTCGGCAAGGCCGGTCTCACCAGGGCTGGTCGCGGATGAAGAGCTCCCCGGTGGGGACGAGGAAGCTGAGGCTGCTGCTCACGCCGCCGTCTTCGAAATACCGGCTGTAATACACCTGCAGCAGCAGAGACTCGGACTCGTAATAGATCTCGTCCGCCGGGATGTCCTCCGGGACGGGCAGGGGCAGCACGGAGCCGTCGCCGCCCACGAACCAGGCTTCGGTCTTCCCTTCCGCCGAGGTGCCGAGCACGAAACAGTAAAGCGGGTCTTCGCTTCCCTCCGTCCAGCAGTAGGACAAAGCGTCCTCCTCCTTGTTGGCAAAGCGGCTTCGGACCATATCCAGAGCGGGCTCCAGGCCGCGCATGGAGAGCTCTTCATCCCGCTGGGGGATCTCCACGGTCATGTTCCCGCTGTCGTCGGTCTCCGGATGCCAGGGGTCCGGCTCCGCGACATAGGTCACCGCGCCGTTTTCCACCTGACAGTATTCGTTCGCCGTGAAGCGCCAGTCCCCCGGCGTCAGGCGCAGAGTGACGCGGAAGAGCCCCTCCAGCCAGCGGGACGCTCCCGGCGCGAAGCCCTCGTAGTACAGGGCTACGTCGTCGCCCCGCTGCCAGCCGTAAAGGAAGATGGGGTCCGGCTGTCGGTTGGTATCTCCGTGGAAGCTGTAGTAGCAGTCCGTCTCCGGCACGTAGCTCAGCATATACATGCCCACGCGGTTCGTTTCCTCCAGGCGCAGGCCGGTGTAATCCGAAAGCACGTCGTCCAGCAGCTCCGCCGGGAGCTTGTCCGCGTCCGTCCACTGGTTCCAGGTGCCGTAGCGCAGGAGGAAGGACCGGATATCCGTCAGGTCCGCGGGCGGGACCTCACGGCCGGGGCCGTTGTAGAAAACCTGCATGATATCCACGTCCTCCGGCCGGCTATAGGTGGAATAGAGGAACTGATCCCGGATGAAATCCTCGCTGAACCAGGCGCCCCAGATCGCCAGCTCCCGATCGGAAAGCCAGCCGGCTCCCTCGGGCAGCGAGATCCATGCCGGGGGCACGCCGTCGATCTCCGTCCCGTCCTTGGGCCTGGAGCTGCCGCTTCCGGGGGCCGGGGTCTCCGAAGGGACGGGGGTCTCTGTCGGCACAGGCGTCTCCGTCGGTGTGGGGGTATCCGTCGGTGCGGGGCTCTCCGCTGGAGCGGACGACTCCGCCGGTGCAGGGGTCTCCGTTGGGGCCGCCGCGGGGGCCGCTGTGCGGGGGGGATCCGTGACCGCGGCGGGTGCTTTCGCGCAGGAGGCAAGCAGGATCAGACACAGCAGAGAGAAGAAGAGGAGCTTCTTTTTCATGGCGTTTCCTTCCTTTGACCCGCCGCCCGGCTGCCGGTCGGCAGGATGAACATCGGGTCCATGCTATCATATTCTCCGGAGGTCCGCAATCAGTTTCACCTCGTTTTTCCGGCGGCGCCGACGCTTTTCTGCGCCCGGCGCAGCACCCACAGGCAGATGACCGCCGCCAGGAGGAGGGTGAGGGCTTCGCTCACCGGCACCGCCGGCCAGACCTTTTCCAGAACGCCGCTGCGGGACAGGAGCCAGGCCAGGGGCAGGGACAGGAGCATCTGACGGCAGGCGCTGATGAGCAGGGTAAAGCCGCTGTAGCCCAGGGACTGATAGGAAGAGGAGCAGATGACGCTCATGGCCCCGAAGGGCAGGGACAGGGCGCAGATCCGCAGGGCCGGGACGCCCAGGGCCAGCATATGCTCCGAAGCGTCGAACAGGCGCAGCATCCCTGCGGGGACCGCCTCATAGAGCAGAGCGGCCAGGAGTGTGAAGCCCGCGCTCACGAACAGGGATACCCGCAGGGTCTGCTTCACCCGGTCCATGCGCCCGGCGCCGTAATTGTAGGAATAGATGGCGATGGTGCCGTTGTTGAGGCCGAAGACCGGCATGAAGGCGAAATACTGCAGCTTCAGCCAGACGCCGAAGACCGCCGCCGCCGTGGTGCTGAAGGGCAGGACGATGGCGTTCATGCCGTAGCTCATGGCGCTGCCCAGGCACACCGTCAGCGTCGAAGGGATGCCGATGGCGCAGATGTCCTTCACGATGGGCCAGGCGGGAAGCATCTGCCGGAAGTGGAAGCGGGTGGCCCGGTTGAAGCGGAGGCAGAAGATCAGGGCCAGGACGGCGGCCACGGTCTGGCCGATCACCGTCGCCCAGGCGGCCCCGGCCACGCCCAGCCTCGGGAAGGGGCCCACGCCGAAGATCATCAGGGGGTCCAGGGCGATGTTCACCACCGCGCCGGTGGCCTGGCAGATCATGCTCAGTACGCTGCTGCCCGTGGCCACCAGGAGCTTTTCCAGGTTCTGCCCGTAGAACATGCCCACGCAGCAGAAGCAGCAGATGGAAAGGTAGGTCGTCCCGTAGCCGATGATGGTCCCGTCGCTTGTCTGCATCTCGAAAAACCGCCGGGCGAAGAAGCCCAGGAGGGCGAAGACGACGGAATAGCAGAGGGAGAGAAACATCTGCACGTTGGCTGTGCGCTCGGCGGCAGCCCGTTCCCCCTTACCCAGATTCCGGGAGACGAGGGCGCTGACACCCACGCCGGAGCCCACCCCCACGGCGATCATGACGTTCTGAAAGGGGAAGGCCAGAGAAACGGCGGTGAGGGCGTCCTCGCTGAGCCGGGCCACGAACATGGCGTCCACGGCGTTGTAGAGGGCCTGCACCAGCATGGAGATCATCATGGGCAGGGACATGACCGCCACGAGCCTGCCGATGGGCATCGTGCCCAGCTTATCCTGTGTCTGTGTCTGCATCGTTCTCTCTTTTCTTTTGCGAGCGCTTCCCGCCCGGTCCGGCTCTTGCAAATCCCGCCTGAATCTGTTAGATTCTGCCTGAAGAAGGCAGAAAGGCGGTGCGGCCATGACCGACACGGAGGAAAAGCGCATGTATCATCTGCTGATCCGGCAGGAGGCGACGGGGCGGGAGGTCCCCATGGAGGCCCTGGCGGCCTCGGAGGAGGCGGCGCTGGAGTTCATCCCGGCGGGATTTCGCTTCGTGCGCCTTCTGGACCGGTATTACTGGCCCCTGACGGAGGAAGCGGCGGAGCCGCCCGCCGAATGAAAAGCGTCAGGCTTTGGCGCTTAGCTCCCGCAGATAGGCGCGGATGGCCTCCTCGGCCAGGCGGACCTCCTCCTCGAAAGCCTGGGCGGGCACCCGCAGGGCCCCGTGCCCCAGGATGATGACCTGCTCCAGCCCGTCGGAGGTGGCGACCCGGACCCGATGGTGCTTCCGAAGATCGTAGGTGGCCTTTTCGATGTACATATCCGCCGTCTCGGCTTCTTTGGTGTATACCACGTCCAGCCCGCCCAGGTGTTCGATGGAGCCGGGGTTCCCCTTCACCTTGTAGGCGTCGAAGACCACGATCACCGGCGACTGGCGGAAGCCCTGGTAGTTGCGGAGGATCTCGATCAGCCGGCTGCGCGCGGCGTCCAGGTTGTTTTCGGCAATCTCCCGCAGATCGGGCCAGGCGTGGATGATGTTGTAGCCGTCCACCAGCAGGTATTCCGGGCCTTCATCCTCCGGCGTCAGCTTCCAGGGCTTCTCCGTCCTCGGCTTCTCCGGGGCGCGGAGGGCCCTGCCTCTGTCTCTGCGGATGGGGCCGTAGGTGCGCTCGAAGATGGCGGCAAGCTGATCGTCCAGCGCCGTCTGGGCATAGTACCGTGCGGCCTGCTCCCGCAGGCTCCGCTCCGGGCTCGGCGGACGGAGCACGCTGGGCAGGTGCATGTGGGAAAACACCTGATCCCAGGGCACGGCGAAGCCCGCGCCGCGGGCGCAGAAGATGCTGTGGGGCGGATTGTCCGCGTCGGCCGTCGGATCGTAGTGCGCGTCGGCCACGATCTTCTCCTGCTCCGTGCAGGGCGCGTAGCCCGCGGAGGAAAGGCTGATGCTCCCCAGTCCGCGGGAATAGGCGGCCAGGACCGCCGGATATTCCCGCAGGGCCGCCACGGGAGCCCGTCCCGTGAGAACGGCGGTCTCCCCCTCCGTCCGGGGCGGCTCCTGCTCCGCGCCCATGCGCGTGAGATCGCTGACGGCGCGGCCCACGGAGGCTGCGGGCAGCTCGATGCGATACTGATACCAAGGCTCCAGCAGGACGGACCTGGCCTGCATCAGCCCCTGGCGGACAGCCCGATAGGTGGCCTGGCGGAAATCGCCGCCCTCGGTATGCTTCTGGTGGGCCCGGCCGGAAGCCAGGGTGACTACCACGTCCGTCAGCGGCGCGCCGATGAGCACGCCCAAATGGCGCTTTTCCAGAACGTGGGTGAGGATGAGCCGCTGCCAGTTTCGGTCCAGCTCGTCCTCGGAACAGGCGCTGCGCACCGTGATGCCGCTGCCCCGTTCCCCGGGGGAGAGCAGCAGATGCACTTCGGCATAGTGGCGCAGGGGCTCGTAATGCCCCACGCCCTCCACCGTGTTTTCGATGGTCTCCCGGTAGAGGATCTCCGGGGGGCTGAAGCCGGCGTCCAGGCCGAAGCGCTCCAGCAGCAGGGCGTGGAGCACCTCCAGCTGCACCGGGCCCATAACCTGCACACAGAGCTGTTGCGTACGCTCCTCCCAGCTGACGCGGAGCTGCGGCTCCTCCTCCTCCAGCTGGCGCAGCTGGGTGAGGGCCCGGTGGGGATCGTACCCTGCGGGCAGCAGCACCCGGCAGGTGAGCACGGGGGCCAGGAGCGGCGCTTCGGCGGCTCCTTCCGCTCCCAGCCCGTCGCCGGGGAGCGCGGCGGCGAGGCCCTCAGCGGCCACCACGTCGCCGGGCAGGGCTTCCTCCGTCTGCTCGTATTTCGCGCCGCTGTAGATCCGGAGGCGGCTCACCTTCTCGCTCCAGCCGGGGCCGGACACCGTGTCCCGCACCCGGAGAGCGCCGCCGGTGATCTTCATATAGCACAGGCGGGTCCCGTCCTCCCGGGCGACCTTGAAGACCCTGGCCCCGAAATCTCTGCCCGCCGGGGCGTCCGGCGCGAGAGCCATGAGCTCATGCAGGAATTCCGCCGCGCCCTCCAGGCGGAGAGCGGCGCCGAAGCGGCAGGGGAAGAGCTTTTCTTCCCGTACCGCGGCCCGGAGGCTCTCCTGCTTCATGCCGCCGGTGGCCAGATATTCCTCCAGCAGGGCTTCGTCCGCCAGGGAGACGTTTTCCCAATCCGGGTCCTCCAGGTCGTAGACGCCCTCCCCCAGCTGACTGCGGAGGGAGGCGAGCAGGTTTTCCTTCCCGCCGTAGGGCAGATCCGTTTTGTTCACAAAGAGGAAGGTGGGGATGTGCCGCTGACGCAGCAGCCGCCAGAGGGTGCGGGTATGGCTCTGCACCCCGTCCACGGCGCTGATCACAAGCACGGCGCAGTCCAGCACGTCCAGCGTCCGCTCTGCCTCCGGGGCGAAATCCACGTGGCCGGGCGTATCCAGCAGGGTCGCCTGCCAGCCCGGCAGGCGCAGCATGGCCTGCTTGGCAAAGATGGTGATGCCCCGCTGACGCTCCAGAGCGAAGGTGTCCAGATGGGCGTCTCCGTGATCCACCCGTCCCAGGCTGCGCACGGCGCCGGATTCGTAGAGCAGGGCCTCCGACAGGGTGGTCTTCCCCGCGTCCACGTGGGCCAGGATCCCGATCACCGTCCTGCGCACAGCCGTCCCTCCTTCCCGATCTGTTTGTGAGCGTCATTTTATCATGTTTCTTCCCGTCTGACAATGGCGGCATGCCGCCGTCCGTCGGTTGACCGGGAGCTTCCCGGCAGCGAAGTATTACGGTTTCAGGAGGTCAGTATGGACTGTTTGAGGCTCACCGTTTCCCACATGGACCGACTGTGGGAGCTGCAGAAGGCATATAAGGCGGAGATCGGCGAGGATGCGCCGACGGATGCGGACCGGGACCGTCTGACGGAAGCCGTGGAGACGGAGCGGATCCTGTTCTACGGGGCCCGGGAGGGGGCGGAGCTCATCGGCTGCTGCTCGGTCACCGTCGGCTTTTCCACTTATCTTTATGCCCCGAGCGGCGTTTTTGAGGATTTCTACATCTTTCCGCAGCATCGGCACAGGGGGATCGCGCGGAAGCTCGTCTCCTTCGCCCGCGCCGACAGCGGCGTGAGCACGCTGACGGTGGGCTGCGCCGACTGCGACGTGCCCATGTACCGGGCGCTGGGTTTCTCCGTTCCTTTGGGGAATCTGCTGGCGTTTGGGGAATAACCGCCCGGCAGCGGAAACATCCGGGGGCCGTCGGCAGACGTCGACGGCCCCCGGGTTCTTCACTTGCTTGAGGTGTCCCCCAGGACGATATCCAGGGGCTTGTCCAATTCCTCCGAAACGTATTTCCCGTTCTTCTTCCGCTGCCGGACGCACTCTGTCAGGAGATACTCGATCTGCCCGTTGACGGAGCGGAAGTCGTCCTCCGCCCAGGCGGCGATGGCGTCGTAAAGCTTGGGCGAGAGCCGCAGCGGGACCTGCTTCTTCTGATTGTCGTTACCCATGGACTAACCTCCCATCCGCCGCAGGGCGTTTTCCGTAGCGACCATCGGCGCCAGCATCACCACGCCCTGGACCAGGCAGACGCCGAGGCCCCACCAGCCGATCCGTTCCGAGTCCCCCGCCCGGCACGGCAGCATCGCAGCCAGGCTGACGGGCAGCGCCGCTGCCCCCAGGATGGTCCAAAGGCGACCGAAAAAGACGTGGGCGAAAACCCAGGCTTCCGGGCTGGCGAGGCTCCGCCGGGTGCGGTAGCCGGTTGAGCCGCCGTAGGGCGGGATCCGGCCCCGCCACCAGCGGAGTCCGAGAATGAGCATCGTCAGAGGGATCAACAGCGCCACTGCCAGCATGAACCACCAGAACCAGCTCATCTCAGTACAGGCTGCCGGAATTGACCACCGGCTGGGCGTCGTGGTTGCCGCAGAGCACCACCAGCAGGTTGGAAACCATGGCGGCCTTCCGCTCCTCGTCCAGCTCCACGGTGTGATTCTCGCTCAGGCGCTCCAGAGCCATCTCCACCATGCCCACGGCCCCGTCCACGATCATCTTCCTTGCGTCGATGATGGCGGAGGCCTGCTGCCGCTGCAGCATCACCGCGGCAATCTCGGGGGCGTAGGCCAGGTAGGTGATCCGGGCCTCGAGGATCTCCAGCCCGGCGTCAGAGACCTTGCTCTGGATCTCGTCCCGGATGCGCCGGGCCACCACCTCGCTGCTGCCCCGAAGGGAGCCTTCGTCGGCGATGCCGTCCCCCGTGGTATCCACGTTCTGGGCCACGTCGTAGGGGTAGACCCGCACGATATTGCGAAGGGCGCTGTCGCACTGCAGGGAGAGGTATTCCTTATAGTTATCCACGTTGAACACCGCCTTGGCCGTGTCCACCACCCGCCACATCACCGCGATGCCGATCTCCACGGGGTTGCCCAGGCAGTCGTTGATCTTCTGCCGGGAATTGTTCAGGGTCATGATCTTTAGAGAGATGCGCTTGTTGGCCGCGTCCTGCTGGGGGCTGTGGGAGCCGGCGATGACGGCGGCCACACTGGCCTTCCCGGAATCTACGTCGCCGCTCTGATTCAGCCGGGTCTTCCAGGCGGGGTTCACCGCGCCGCAGAAGGGGTTCACCGCGTAGAAGCCCTCTTCCTTCAGGGTCCCGATGTATTTGCCGAACAGGGTGAGCACCAGAGCCTCCTGGGGCTTCAGCACCCGCAGACCCAGCAGCGGGATCCAGCCGAAGCAGAGGTAGAGGATGCAGATGACGCCCAGGATCATCAGGTATCCGCCCGCCGCCATAAAGATGCCGCTGCCCACAGTGGCCGCAACGTAGAGCAGGATGGTAATGATGAGCACAGCCAGCCCGTTCTTCTTCCCTTTCAGAATGATCTCGTTCATTGTACTCCCTCCTTCTATGATTCTGATATCATTATGATATCGTTTTGTTCGTTTGTCAAGGGGGTGGGACGAAAAATTCTCCCGGCCGCGGGGCCGGGAGGTTTCGGGCTTCACGCATACAGGGCTTTGAATTCTTCTCTGTCCCGAATGGCGTCGAAGCAGGTCTTTACGTCCAGATAACGGCGGAAATCGTCCAGATCGCTTACCGGTGAATCCGTCGGGAGCTTCTCTCCCGAAACACGGTCGAACAGCGGAGAAGTAAACCGGTATTCGCTTTTCCTGCTGTGCTCGGTCATCCTTTCCGCGTGGTGCTTCGCCTTTCGCAGTTCCTCAAGGGCCTCGGCATACCTGGCTTCCCTGCACAGTATGACCGCTTTCGATTGTGCGGCGTACTGCAGCACATTGTGGTAATGCTGGTAGTTGCCGTCGGGGAAAAGGATCTCCAGGATCCGTTCCGCCGCGTCGTATGCTTCGAACGCGGGCGACGCAAAGGTCAAATTGATAATAAAGCGGTTCAGATCGCCTTCCGCAACGCGTTGGCTGTGGACGATCCGCTCTTCCCCCTCCAGACACCAGTAGAGCGCACCGTCCCGGGTATTGCGGTCTTCGATCTTCAGGGCGTATTCCCTCGCTTCTTCTTTTCTGCCCAGCATGCAAAGCGCCAAAGCGGCGCCGTGCAGCGCCCGATCCAGGAGCCCGCGGTCACGGGCATTGTCCAGCACGATCCGATAATGGGAAACCGAGCTTTCCAGAAGCCTTATATATTCCCCGTGATCCGTTTGGGGTATCGCAACATAGTATTCCGCCGAAGCGAGCCATTCCACGTACTCCATGTTTCCGGGATACTCCGCGGCGGCCTGCACGGCGATCTTATAATTCTTCTCCTTGTCGTCGTGTCTGTGGTATTCGAAAAACGCCTCGTCGAACGCAGCCTTCCGCAGGTCCTTTTCATAAGTGTCCATTCCCAGCAGATGATCCGTCGTCACCCCGAAAAGGTTCGCCAGGGGCGGCAGGAGAGAAATATCCGGCATGGCCGCGCCGGTCTCCCAGCGGCTCACCGCCTGGGGCGAGATGGACAGAAGCTCTGCGAGCTTTTCCTGCGTCAGCTGGTTTTCTAGACGCAGGGCCTTGATCCGTTCTCCAATGCTCATATGCTTCCCTCGCTTTTCCAAAGGTATTCTGAACCGGCTCGGTTTCTATGATAACAGCTATCTTCGCATTTGTCCGCAACTCTGTGATTGAGAGAAGGTCAACCGAAAATTGAGCCGGGAGGCGCGGTAGCAGATAAGCGGCGGCAGAAGAAGCTGGGGCGATGTCAACGAAACGGCGAACAAGGTCTCCTCATCCTTCCGGTGTCGTCTCCCCCGTTTCCGATGGGTTCGTTAAACGGTATGTTTACTTTCCAGGCATCGCTATCTATAATAAAACAAGAAAGAGAGGTGCCGGAATTGATGATCGGTGAACAGATCGCGTTTTACCGGAAGAGGAAGCGCATGACCCAGGAACAGCTGGGGGAAGCCCTGGGCGTGACGAATCGCACGGTTTCCAAATGGGAGGCCGGGGTATCTTCCCCGGGTATCGACCTTGTCCCTGCTCTTGCTTCTGCCCTTGGCATTTCCCTGGATTCCCTGTTTGGGATCGAAGGGAAGGAAGAATCCAACGAGCTCTCCGCGCTCATCAGGGATGCGGTTTTTGCCGCCGTCCGGGAGATCCTGCCTCCCGCCGTCGAAAACGCGCTGCAAGAATCGCTGCCGGACCACCTGTCCGCTCCGGAAAACGCCGATGATTACTCCCTCTCCGTTTTGAGCAGGAACAAGGCGACCGCCTGTCAGTTTTACGGCCGCGGGATGGTGCACGGCCCGTATCCCAGCGCGCAAGCTCCCGATAAGTGGCTAATTGGTGTATGGGTATCGGGAGGCTGGATACAGATGGGCGATTATACCAGCAAAAGCGAAGCGTCGCAAGACCTGGCCAGGCTGTTTGAAGCATACACCAACAAGGAAGCCGTGATCACCCTGTGATCTGCCGACCCGGACTTTCGCCTCCGGCGAAGATTCGCTCGCCCTGCGTCTGGGAAAGGCGCTAACCGGAATTTCGCCTCCGGCGAAGATTCGCTCGCCCTGCGTCTGGGAAAGGCGCCACCCGGAATTTCGGGGCTCCCCCGGAGCCCCGAATGTTGCGGCCCGGTCTCCGTGCTTCTGCACGGAGACCGAGCCGATCCGCCGATGACTGCAAACACGAACGAGACGACCAAAAAGGTCGTCTCGTTCGTGTTTGGAGGCGCCACCCGGAATCGGACCGGGGATGAAGGTTTTGCAGACCTCTGCCTTACCGCTTGGCTATGGCGCCTTATCGGCGGGAATTAGTGTACCATATTCCTCCCCACCGGTCAAGCATTATTTGATCATGTCCAGAAATTCTTCCTCACCGACGATCTTCACGCCCAGGGCTTCCGCCTTGGTGAGCTTGCTGCCCGCGTTTTCCCCGGCCACCACCAGGCTGGTCTTTTTGGATACGGAGGAGGCAGCCTTGCCCCCCAGGGCCTGGATGCGGGCCTCCGCTTCGCTCCGGGACATGGTCGAGAGGGTGCCTGTGAGGACGATGGTCTGCCCGGCCAGGCGGGTGTCCGACGGGGCCTCGGTGCTCTCCATGCGCACGCCCGCTTCCTTCAGCCTGGCGATCAGGTGCCGGGACTGGGCGCCCCGGAACCAGCCGGCGATATAGGCCGCCGTGACGGGGCCCACGTCCTCCACGGTTTCCAGCTCCCCCTCGTCGGCGGCCATGAGCGCGTCCATGTCCCCGTAGCGCCGGGCCAGGGTCCGGGCTGCCGACGTGCCGACCTGACGGATGCCCAGGGCGTAGAGGACCCGGGCCATGCCCGCGGACTTGCTGTTCTCAACGGCCCGCATGAGGTTCTCCGCCGATTTTTTGCCCATGCGCTCCAGGGCCGCCACCGCTTCCTCCCGCAGACCGTAGATATCCGCCGGGGTGCGCACCATGCCCGCGTCCACCAGGGCCTGCACCAGGCTCGGCCCCAGCCCGTCGATATCCATGGCGTCCTTGGAGGCGAAATGGGTAATGGTCCTCGTGAGCTGGGCGGGACATTCCGCGCCGGTGCAGCGCAGGGCGGCGCCGTCCTCATCCCGCACGACGGGAGCCCCGCAGACGGGGCAGGTCTCCGGCAGACGGTAGGGCTCCGTTCCCGCAGGCCGCTTTTCCGCCGCCACGCCCAGCACCTCGGGGATGATCTCCCCGGCCTTGCGGATGCGCAGGGTATCCCCGATGCGGATGTCCTTCTCGGTGATGAAATCCTGATTGTGCAGCGTGGCGTTCATCACGGTGGTGCCCGCCAGGCGCACCGGATCGAAGACCGCCTTCGGCGTCAGCACCCCCGTGCGTCCCACCTGCACCGCGATCTGCCGCAGCACGCTCTCCTTGATCTCCGGGGGATACTTGAAGGCCACGGCCCAGCGCGGCGCCTTCGCGGTGCTGCCCAGATAGGTCCGGTCCTCCAGGCGGTTGAGCTTGACCACCGCCCCGTCGATGCCGTAATCGTATTTCTCCCGCTCCTCCCCGATGGATCGGATGCGCCGGAGGCAGGCTTCCGCGTCGGTACACAGCTCCCAGGGGATCACGGGGAAGCCCAGGCTTTTCAGCCAGGCGAGGCTCTCCGCGTGGGTGGAGAACTCCCTTCCCTCCGCCAGCTGCACGTTGAAAATGAGGATGTCCAGCTTCCGGGCGGCGGTCACCCTGGGGTCCAGCTGCCGCATGGCCCCGGCGGCCGCGTTTCTGGGATTGGCCAGGAGCTTTTCCCCGTTCAGCTCCCGCTGTGCGTTCAGCTCCTCGAAAACGGAAACGGGCATGAACACCTCGCCCCGGACGATGAGGCGGCCGGAAACGCCGCTGAGACTCCGGGGGATGGAGGCAATGGTCTTCAGGTTTTCCGTCACGTCCTCGCCGATCCGCCCGTCGCCCCGGGTGGCACCCCGGACGAAGATCCCATCCTCGTAGAAGAGGGCCATGCTCAGTCCGTCCACCTTCGGCTCCACGGTGTACTCACGGGTGACGCGCTCCTGCTCCGTCCTGACGCAGAACTCCCGCAGCTCCTCCTCGGAAAACACGTCGTTCAGGCTCTCCAGGGGCACGGGATGCTCCACGGGGGCAAAGCCCGCGGCGGCGTGCCCCCCCACCCGGCGGGTGGGGGAAGCGGGATCGTCCAGCTCCGGATGGGCCGCCTCCAGGATCTCCAGACGGCGGAGCATCGCGTCGTACTCCGCATCCGTGATGGTGGGCGCGTCCTCGTCGTAATAGCGGCGGCTGTGCTCCTTCAGTTCCTCCCGGAGGCGCAGCAGTTCTTCTCTTTCGTCCATGGTCCGTCCCTTCCGTCAGCTCAGAATGTCGTACCGTTCCAAAGGCTCATCCCATTCCTCGCTGCTCTCGAAATACATATAGCTTTCCGGCACCCGGCCCACGATCACCGTTTCGGCCAGGACCACGTCGGCGTACACCAGGGCCGTCACCGAGCCGGAGGGGATCAGCACCCGCACCTCAGCCCGCAGCTCCAGCAGCAGACGGTGAAGGGTCTGGTTGATGCCCGCGGCGGTGAAGCGGCTCCGGAGCAGCAGCTCCGGCTCCGATACGCTGAGGATGCGGATGGGGATCCGGGGCCCCAGGCCGGAAAACAGCGGCGAGGGCAGCAGGTTCCCCAGGGGTACGCTGAGATCCGCCGCCGCCGGGGCCGTCAGCCGGGCGAGCACGTCCCCGGCCAGAGTGGCCTGCAGGGCGTTGAGGCGGCGCATATCCGTCACGGCGGCGGAAACGAAGCCCTCCCCATCCTTTTCCAGGCGCACGAGGTCCTCCGCCTCCCCTTCCGCCATCCGGGCAGCCACAGCGGCCTGTACGGCGGCGTTCGCAGCGTTTTTCGCTCCGGCCACCGCCAGGTCCCGCACCAGCGGATCCATGCCGCGGAAAAGGGAGAAGCCCGTGAGCAGCAGCCCCGCGAGCATGAGCAGCACGCCGGGGACAAGATGCCGCTTTCGTATCCTGTCCCTTCCCCCGCCCAGGCTCTCACCTCCCGGTGAGAAGGATATGCCCTTGTCCCGCTTCTTATTCCGTCAGCTCCCCGGCCGCAGTGAGGACGCCCAGCTTCCCGGATTCCCAGGTGAGACCGCCCTGGAGGTAGGCCGTGTAGGGCGGGCGCATGGGCCCGTCGCAGCTGAGCTCGATGGAGGCCCCCTGGATGAAGGCGCCCGCCGCCATGATGACGGGATCGTCGTAGCCGGGCATGTCCCAGGGCTCCGGCGTCACGTAGCTGTCCACGGGGCTGCCGTGCTGAATGCCCGCGCAGAACCTCCGCAGCAGCTCCCCGTCCCCGAAATCCACGGACTGGATGATGTCGCTGCGCCTTTCGTCCCAGCGGGGGAAGACGGCAAAGCCCAGCTTTTCCAGCAGGGCGGCGGCGAAGACCGCCGTCTTCAGAGCCTGGGCCACCGTATGGGGGGCCATGAACAGGCCCTGGAAAAGGCTGCGGTTGTGGCCCAGTGTCGCGCCGATCTCCCCGCCCAGGCCCGGCACCGTGAGCCGGAAGGCGGCGGCTTCCACCAGATCGGCCCGGCCCGCCACGTAGCCCCCCATGGGGGCCAGGCCGCCGCCGGGATTCTTGATGAGGGAACCGGCCAGCAGATCGCCCTTGGGCTCCCGCTCCTCCACGAATTCCCCGTAGCAGTTGTCCACCACGCAGGCTGCCACCGGGTTCACCCGGTGCACCAGGTCCACGATCCGGTCGACGGTCTCCACGCTGAGGGCGGGCCGGGAGGTATAGCCCCGGCTCCGCTGGATAAAGACCTCCTTTACCCCCGGCTCCGCAGCAGCCCTTTCGATGGCGGCGAGATCGGGCGTCCCGTCCGCCAGCAGATCCACGGCGGAAAAGCCGATGCCGTAGCTCCGGAGACTGCCGGGCTTGTCGTCGCGGACGCCCAGGGCGCTCCACAGGGTATCGTAGGGCAGGCCCGTGGCGCAGAGGAGTGCGTCCCCCGTGCGCAGAGGCGCGAACAGGGCGCAGGTGATGGCGTGGGTCCCGTTCATGAAGCCCAGGCGCACCAGGGCGCTCTCCGTGCCGAACAAGTCGGCAAAGACCTTCTCCAGGGTCTCCCGGCCCAGATCGTCGTAGCCGTAGCCGGTGGAACCGGCGAAGCAGGCTTCGCTGACCCGGTGCTTCCGGAAGGCTTCCAGCACCCGGCGGGTATTCTGCTCCGAGACCCGGTCGATCTCCCGGAAGCGGGGCAGGATCTGTTCCTCCGCCTCCGCCGCCAGCAGGTCCAGCTTTTCTTTCTCCATCACAGCGTCTCCAGATACGCCTTCACCAGGCGGTAGATGTTCTCAAAATCCTCCGTGTTCCCCACGCAGGAGGGGGAATGGATGTAGCGTACGGCGGCGGACACGGCGGCGACCCTCGCGCCGCAGGCGGTCTTCTGCACGGCGGAAGCGTCGGTCCCGCCGGAGATCCAGGTCTTCGTCTGCCAGGGGATGCTCTTCTCCTCCGCCAGGGCGGTGAGCTCCCAGTACAGACCCCGATCGTAAATGGCCCCGCCGTCCATGAAGGGGATCACCGGTCCCTTCCCCGGGGCGCAGACCTTCTCACTGCCCTTCTGGGAGGGCAGGTCCGCCGCGGTGGTGCCCTCCAGGATCAGGGCCAGCTCCGGCCGCAGCCGGAAGGCCGCCGTGACCGCGCCCCGGCAGCCCACCTCCTCCTGCACGGTGAAGGCGAAGGAGGCGTCCACCGGCAGGCCGCTCTCGATGAGGGCGATCATGACGGCGCAGCCGATGCGGTCGTCGATGGCCTTGGCCCGAAGGAAGCCCTCCCCGAACTCCTCGATACGGTCGTCGAAGCAGCCGGTATCCCCCAGGGAGACCAGGGCCTCCGCTTCCGCCTTCGTGCGGCAGCCGACGTCCACATGGAGGCTTTTGGTGGGCGGTACCCGTTTCCGCTCCCCATCTTCCGTCAGGTGGATGGCCTTCAGGGCGATGACGCCGGGCAGGGCCTTCTCCCCCACGCTCACCCGCTTGCCGATGACCACCCGGCGGTCCACCCCGCCGACGAAATCGAAGCGGAGATAACCCTCCTCCGTGATGCCGGTGACGATGATGCCCACCTCGTCCATGTGGGCGGCCAGCATCACGCTCTGCTTCGGGGCGCGCCGTCCCTTCACCCGCAGCAGCAGATTCCCCATGCTGTCGGTGATCATCTCGTCGGCAAAAGGACGAAGACGTGCGCCGATATACTCCCGCACGGGCCCTTCGTTTCCCGAAACGCCGGGCAGGGCGCACAGTTCCTTCAGAATATCCTTAATCATGGAGCCAACCTCCCCGGATGAAAGCGGTGATGAGTGCCGCGGCTGCTTCCGCGTCTGCCAGGGACGCGGTTTCCACCGGGCTGTGCATATACTTCACCGGCACGGACACGATGGCGGTAGCCACTCCCTGACGGCCGATCTGAATGGCCCAGCCGTTCGTGCCGCTGGAGCGGGGCATGACCTCCACAGCATGGGGAATGCCCTTTTCCTTCGCCGTCTCCAGCAGAGCGGCCGTGATCGCCCGGTTCGCGTTGGGCCCCACGCCCACGGTGCAGCCCTTTCCGGCCTCGAAGGTCTCCCCTCCGGGAGCGTCCGGGGTGCGGGCGTGGGTCACGTCCACGGCGATGCACCAGTCCGGGTCCAGGGCGAAGGCGCCGGGGGCCGCGCCCCGCAGGCCCACCTCCTCCTGGCTGCTGAGAAGCACCGCGAGATCGCAGGGCAGTTCTTCATCCCGGAGCTCGTCCATCACCTTCAGGATGACGGCGGCACAGAGCCGGTCGTCCAGCGCCTTGGAAACGAAATTATCCCCCTGCAGCCCGAACATGGGCCCTTCGAACACGCCGGGCGTGCCCAGGGGGATGCGCTTTTCCGCCTCGGGCTGGGAAAGCCCCGCGTCGATGAACAGTTCCTTGATTTCCACGGCCTGCTCCCGCTGCTCGGCGGTGAGCACGTGGGGCGGCAGGCAGGCGATCACGCCGTAGAGCTGCCCCTCCGGGGCCAGAATGCGCACCTCCCTGCCCGGCAGGGTACGGGGGTCCAGCCCGCCCAGGGCGGAGAACTTCAGAAAGCCCTCTGTGACCTCCGTTACGATGAAGCCCACCTCGTCCATGTGGGCGTCCAGCAATAGGCGTTTGGCGTTTTCCCTTCCGCAGCGGCGCAGGGCCAGCACGTTGCCCATGGTGTCCGTCCGCAGCTCGTCCGCCAGCGGCCGGAGAAGCTCCGCCGCCCGCCGGGACGCCGCCTCCTCAAAGCCGCTGGGGCCGCTGAGGGCGCAGAGCTCCCGGGCGGTTTCCCTGATATCCATATCGTTCCTCCGTTTATCCTTATGCGCAGTCACAGGCTGCGCACGATCTCCCTGAAGCGGTCGCCCCGCTCCTCAAAGTTTTTGAACAGGTCGAAGGAGGCGCTGGCGGGGCTCAGCAGCACCGTGTCCCCAGGCTCCGCCAGCTCCGCGGCGGCCAGCACCGCCTCCCGAAAATCCGTTTTCTCCACCATGACCGGCTTCGGGCCGGGCGCGGCCAGCACCGCTGCCCGGATCTTTTCCGCCGTAGCCCCGCAGAGCACCAGGGCCTTCACCCGCCCGGCGATCAGCCTTCCCAGCTCGTCGTAGGGGATGTGCTTGTCATAGCCCCCGGCGATGAGCACCAGGCTCCGCCCCTCCAGGGCCAGGAGGCCCGCCGCCGTGCGTGAGGGGCTGGAGGCGATGGAATCGTTGATAAACTCCACCCCATCCTTCCGGCGCACGGTTTCCAGCCGATGGGCCACGCCGGAGAACGCTGCGGCGGTCCTGCGGCAGACCTCCGGCCCCACCTCGTCACAGACGGCGCAGAGTGCCGCCATCCAGTTTTCCACGTTGTGCAGGCCGGGCAGGAGGATGTCCTTTCGCTCCAGCACGGCTTCTCCCCGGAACCAGACCCGCTCCCCGTCGAAATACGCGCCCTCCGGCTGCGCTTCCCGGCGGCTGAAAAAGCGCACGCGCCCTTCGGCTTCCCCGGCGCAGGCCCGGGAGCCGGGATCGTCGGCGTTCAGCACCAGCAGGTCTCCCGGCTTCTGGCCCCGGAAGACGTGCTTCTTCGCTTCCGCGTATTCCTCCAGGTCCGTATGCCAATCCAGGTGGTTGGGGCGCACGTTGGTGACGACGGCGACCTCCGCCCGTCCCTCCAGGTCCATGAGCTGGAAGGAGGAAAGCTCCAGCACCGCCCGATCCTCCGGCTCCATTTCCGGCACCTCCGCCAGCAGCGGATGGCCGATGTTGCCCCCCAGCCATACCCGCCGCCCCGAAGCCTTCAGCAGCTCGGCGATGAGGGTGGTGGTCGTCGTCTTCCCGTCCGAGCCGGTGACCGCCAGGATGGGGCAGGGACAGAGGGCAAAAAACGCCTCCATCTCGCTGGTGACCACCGCGCCCGGCTTCCGGGGGATCCGGTCCGGCCGAAGCCCGGGGGTTCGGAAGATCACGTCCTCCGTCAGCCCCTCCAGGTAGCCCTTTCCCGATATGCAGCGCACGCCGGGGATCTCCGGCAGATTGCCCTTGTCCCGCACAGTCACGTCCAGCCCGGCCTCCGCCAGGAGGCGCACCAGCGGGCGGTTGCTGACGCCGTAGCCCAGGACGGCCACGGTCTTTTCCCTGAACGACGAGAGGTATTCCTCCAGCGTCATGATCTCATCTCCCGAAGCGGCGGGCATTCCCTCCCGCCGCCGTTTTTCCTTTTCGCATTATATGCGCAGGGCGGAGAAAATTCAATCCTTGACAGGGATTCCGGGGGAGGGTAAAATGCCCGCGTGAGGAAACAGGGCAGTCGCGCGGCCGCCGCGAAAGCGCGTCCGTGAGGAAAGTCCGGGCTGCACAGGGCGAGGATAACGGCTAACGGCCGCCGGAGGCGACTCCAGGAAAAGTGCAACAGAAATAAACCGCCCCGCCGCTCATGCGAACGGCGGAGCAAGGGTGGAAACGTGGGGTAAGAGCCCACGGGACGGCGTGGAAGCGTCCGTCCCTGTAAACTCTATCCGCAGCAACACCGCGGCACGGGGGACACACAGGCCTGCCCGGCCGTCCCCCAGGAGGTGGCATAGAGCGTACCGGCAACGGTCCGCCAAGATAGTTGACTGCCGCGCGCGAAAGCGCGTACAGAACCCGGCTTACGGTTTCCTCACACCAACGGGAAGGGCGCGCGCTTCGGCGTGCGCCTTTTTCCGTGCGCGTGCGGCGGCATCTGCGGCTTGTGGAGCGGCATCTGCCGTGCTATACTGGTAAAAAAAACGAAGGAGCTGAGGCGCGTGGACGAGGAGATCCGGGAGCTGATGCGGAAGAAGGCGGAATTCCAGGCCGCCTGCGGAGACGAAGTCAACCAGGCCATTCCTCTGTACGAGGATCCTACCCGCTATCCGGTGGAGGAGCTGGTGGCCCTCTTCCTCCTCCAGCAGGAGATGGCGGAGGCCCGGACGCCGGAAAAACGGGCGGAGCTGAAAAAGAAGTTTTCCGAAAAGCGGAGGAGCATCCGGCTGCTGCCCAACGCGCCTGAGCGCATCTACCTCTGGCCGGAGGGGAAAATGCCGGTGCAGACGGACTATAAGGAAAACCCCGGCCGGCAGTATGACCACGAGCCGGATTTCCGGCCTTACCTGCTGGAAATGCTCCTGCCGGAGGACGTGACCCCCGTGGGCGCGGTGGTGACCATCGCCGGAGGCTCCCACGGGGCCGGGACCATCAACGAGTGCTATCAGATCGGGCTGGAATTCAACGCCCTGGGCTACCAGTGCTTCATCCTCCAGTGCCGTCCGAACCTCTGCCCCTGGAACGAATACGAGACCGGGGCAGACGCGGCAAGGGCCCTTCGCATCCTCCGCTCCCGGGCCAAGGAGTACCGCATCCGGCCAAACAGCGTCGCCATGGCAGGCTTCTCCAACGGGGGCATCACCATCGACTACTGCATCGAGCACTTTTCCGGGGGCAAAAAGGTGAAGGATCATTTCCCGGACTACGAGCCCGATGCTCTGGACGCCCTGGACGGCGGGCCGGACGCCTACCTCTGCGTCTACGGTCCCCGCCACGCCGGGAC
>JAEEGK010004237.1_pt1 | contig 35332 bp, 28 predicted proteins | sample 8958771 | NCBI WGS metagenome assembly JAEEGK01 (sample SAMN16246547, study PRJNA631951) | gut metagenome | biome: gut microbiome; feature: rumen; material: SC-attached | host: Bos | place: Iran: Karaj | collected 2018-10 | reverse complement strand
GCATATCTGTCCGGCTCATAATTTTTATCATACGGTTATTCTGCTCGTTTGCGATCTCGGCCGACAGGATAAATGCAGTAAGACTGAGCGTTTCCTTTATCATCATGACCTTTTCGGGGTCAAAATTGCCGGCCCAGATATAACCGATGGTCTTACCATCCGAGCGCAGAGGGTAAACAACAAGGCTCTTGATCCCTTCATATTTCAAAGTATCCATCCATTCCGGAGCTACTTTTCTTGCCTCTTCCATCTCCTTTTCGTTGGTGAAAAGGAAGCAATTACTCTTGTGTACAAGCCTCGGCCAGCTTTCAACCACTCTTCTAAAAATCTCTGAACTGTATACTGCCTGAGGCGGTGATACTACTTCGGCATCAAAATCCTGACTCAATATGGAATAGTTCCTTTTTTCAAAATCAGCCAAAAGGATACAGCAGCCTTTTGCACCGCACTGCCCTCTGATGTCCTTGACTACGGCATTCATGGTTTTTTGAAAATCGTTCGTCTCCCTGAGCTTAAGACATGTTTTTATTACATTGGTAGCCGTCTCGGATGAAATATCCGTCAGCTTGTCTATCTCAGCCTTAGGATTCATCTCATATGAGAACAGCAGCATTTTCTTATCGGGATCATCGGATTCAAGAGGTGTCAGAAATACCTCCATCCAAGCATTGTAAAGTTCGATATCAAAATAAGTATGGATAGGTCTGTCAGTGTCCACGCATTTGTCGCAAAGAGCCTCAAAGTTTACTGCCTTGGGGATATAGCGTGTATAAGGAACATTATATTCAAAGTCTTCCGGATTCTTTACAACAGTCTTCTTATATGCATCATTTGCATCTACGACAAAATACCTGTTGTCTCCCTTCTCTTTGAGATTTACCGACATAACACAGGCAATACGTCTGAAATTGGCTAAAAAACCTTTGTAATCCATACCCGTTATATCTCCTTAGTAATCTGACATCCTTAAACCTTAATACTGTCTTTCTTCTTCAAAGGATTTGTAAGTTTTTGAAATGATAATTACTTCAAAGACCAATATAACAAAATCTATAGCTGCAAGAATAAATGCGAATAATACAGTCCTGTCTGCAAGCGTGAGCAATTTGTATAATGAACTGGCATTCCTTATTGCAAAATACAGATATAGTAAAGATGCAATATGAAGTAACGTAGCACCTAAATAGATTCTCAAGAGCAGTTCCCATTTTCTGGAAATACCTTCATCCACCGACTCGGTCAGATCCGAAAACGAACCGCAATAATGGTACATGAAAAGGATTCCGCATATTGCACTGGTAACAGCGATCAGCAATGCTAACGTCTGATTGGTGATATTAAAGAACTGAGAAGCAGAAAACATTATCGTTACCGCTCCATATGCCAGTGCTTTACCAAATCTTTCTTCATAATTCTTAAGATCCGAGAATACAATCAATAATAAAATCGTAATAATGATATTTATTCCTATAAGGATATTAGGGAGAGTGTTCGCCACAAATTTATGCTGAAGCAAAAACGCGGGTGAAAAATAGGCTAATAGAGCCAGTACAAACGATACGGCATAACTGATCGTATAACCCAGCCGCAGGAAAAATACCTTTTTGATAGCGTCTGACGATTCTAGAAGAAATCGTCTCTGTTCATTTACACGGTTATACGACTGACCGGCCATGTTCGACCAGGGGGAAGCAGGTGCCTGAGCGGGCATATTCGACCATTGATTAACGGGTGCCTGTCCGGGTGCATTCGACCACTGTGAGGTGTTATTGCCTTGGGCTCCCGGGGCAGCTATCTTTGCTCCGCATCTCGGGCATGTCTGAGCACCGTCAGGTATCAGAGCATTACATGTAAAGCATGTCATTTTTCTAGTCCTCCTTAAATTAAAGTATCATTATTATATCAATAATAAATGATACTTTAAACAGCTCCTTTCTGCAATTAGATGGCTTTATTTCGCTATATTCACATCAAGCTCGGACAAGGTCTTTACCACAAAATCGACCGGCTCATTAAAGCCTCCCATTACCCATCTCGCAAGAACTGCTACGCATCCCTGTGCACGATAACAGGTTTTATAGATCAGTGCGGTGTTGTCCATAGCGATATCCTTTTTTTCAGATTCCGTCTTCAAAAACAGGCCTTCTAGGCGAAGTACCATAATACTCATCTCCAATATTTTATAGCTTAGTATACAACAGATAAAGTATACCAAATTTCGTGTTTTTAGTCAAATCTTTTGGGGCCTTTTTGTACCGAGCAGGAGGCATGGCTGTAAGGAATTAAACCCGTCCTCGCTTGCGCAGGGATATACTAAAGTCCGCATCCTCATCTTCTCTTCGGACGCTTGCAATCGTGCGTCCGCTTGATACCGGACGCACTTGTGCTACGCTCAAAAATCGATTCGGATAATCGATTTTTGCCTCATTCAGATGTGTCTGCAGACTAAGTATATCCTCTGCCGCTTTATGGTTTAATTCCTTACAGCCACGCCTCCCGCCACGATAAACTCCCCGCTACTAAACAAAAAAAGGCAGTCCAAGCGGACTGCCCCATCAAACTATGAAGGACTTCTATAGATTCACTCACCTTTATTCTTGTCTTTCTCAATTTCATTCATATAGCCTGCTGTAATAATACCGGCCGGAAGTGCCACAATAGCTATACCAAACACCGATGAAATCATAGTTATTATTCTACCTACTTTTGATACTGGATAAATGTCTCCATAACCAACTGTAGTTAATGATACAGTTGCCCAATATACAGCATCAAAAAAGCTTTCAAAAGAATCCGGTTCCACATTAAACACCACAAGGGCTGAAACAAGTATATATCCACCTGCAAGTGCACATACAGCAATCAAAGAATCTCTTGATGAATGAAGTACATTCCCGATTATCTCAAAACTCTTAGAATATCTCATAGCTTTAAAAACTCGAAGTACTCTTAAAGCACGTATCATACGTAGTACACGAAGAACCTTTAATCCATCATTTATAATTGTCAGCGAGGGCAATATAGATAGCAGATCAATTATAGCCATGAATGAGAATGGATATCTCAAAAAAGACACTATACCTTTTTTCTCATATTTATAATCTGCAGTAATCCATCTTAACAGATAATCAATTATAAAAATAGTTACGCATGCCTTGTCTATTATCACAAAAACCTTTGTATCACTCTTAAATGCCAACGGTACAAGGCTAACAATAATAATAACTATCATCAAGTAGTCATATATAGAACTAATTATATCTTTGCCATTTGATTTCTCGATTATTTCATATATCCTTTTTCTCATATCTTTATCCTGCTTTATATTTATTTATATAATCTATTATTTTTTGAATAAAAGCTCCATTGTTATCCGGTTTTTCTATATTATACTTTGACATCCCGATACAATTCCCACATGGTCTAAAACCTGCTATTTCTGCATCTTCATCACTTAAAAAGAATATTCTGTTTTTCTCTGCAGGCAATGATATACAGTTAATATGATGAAAAACTCTGGAATTGATATTCGCTATAACCGGCCCCTCTTCAACCTTAAGTCTATTCTCTGCTCCCCAATCAACCACATTTATGCATTCACATTCATAATCAGTCCCGTCTCCCCTTATTATAACAGTCCCATCTTTATCTGTCCTATATATGTCTGTTTCCATAAACTCAAGTCTGCGTAATACATTCTCGGTCGGATGTCCATATTGGTTATCACGACCAACACTTATCAACGCTATTTTTGCACCAGTACTTTTTAAAAACAATATCGGACTTGAAGTATCACTTCCATGATGCGGTATTTTAAGCACATCCGTAGCTATATCCTTACCTTCATCCATTATTCTGTTAAGAACCGATGCTGAAGCATCTCCTGTAAACAAAAAAGAATTATCATAGTATGTTAATTTCATGACAATGCTTGAATCATTTGTATCCTCAATTATATCAGACCCAAGAATACTGAATACACATCCATCACCTATCGAAAAAGAATTATCACATTCAACATAAATTGTTTTTAGGCTACTACCATTTAAAAGATTATCTAATTTGTTATACTCTTCTGAATTTCCCGGAGTATGGGGAGCTAATACCGTCTTAATACCGTAGTCTTTAATAACTAACGTTGCCGCTCCCATATGATCTGTATCCATATGAGAAATAATCAAAGCATCGATCTTTTCAACATTAAATGTGTTCAGTTGTTGTACCAGAAACTCATAATACTTCTTTTCTCCTGTATCTAAAAGAATCACATATCCATTCACCTTGATAAGGAACGCATCTCCCTGACCGATATCCAACATAATTACTTCAATATTACTTTTATCTACCTCAATTTTATAGATTGAAAAATTCTTTGTCTCATCGGTTACAAATACTATCGAATTTCCAGGTTTAATACCCTTCAATGTATTATTCCTTTGTAAAACACTATTCCCCATCTGCCAAATAATATGTATGTCTGTTGGAAGTGTATACTGTTCACCCACTTTTATTACAATATTTTTCGTTATGTCTGATGCCGCTTTGACATTTGTATTTCTAAACAGAAAACAGATGATAAACAATAGAAGTATAAACAACATACGCTTCACATTGCATCACCTGCCTTCAAAATACTTTAAATAAAAAACACTATTTAATACATTTCTTACAAGGCTCAAGGCCTTTCTTTTTTGCTTCTTCTATATCAACTGCAGTATATGTTCCATTACCACACTTTTTAGAGTGATACTTTGAACCTGTTTTAGTTATATATACTGTTTTTGAATTGCTACTTTTGGTTGTATCAGAATTATTGGATCCATTATTTTTTGTCTGATCCGCTTTTACAGTTTTAGTTTCCGTTTTTTTATACGCCTTAAGATCAACCTTTTTAACAGAACTGTATTTTCCTGTAGTAGTACCATTATATGCTCTGACTTTTATAGAAACAGCTTTATCACTAACAGAATATTCTTTTGAATATTCTCTTTTTTGAGTACCTGCTTCTTTTACAGTATAAATCTTTGTATAACCAGAGTCTCCTGATTTCTTTTCATAAATCTCGAAACCTTCCGCATTCTTTGTCTTTTCAATTGTTACCACTACATTTACTTTGTCATTCCCTTGTAATGATGCAGTTACACCAATTTTAGGTTGGGATGGTTTGACTGTCTTTTTCCCTGCAGCACTTACCGGTATCAATCCAAAAAGCATTGTAAAAGTCAATACAAAAACCATTAACCTGATTCTGTTCTTTTTACTTAACATATTAATGTTCCTCCCATCCATGATTGTTTTTAAGATCCTTCTTTATTTATTTCTATAAATATACATTATAATCTGTAACAGAATAACCTCCCTTTTCATTATCCCGTTCGAATAAACCACAACTATCCTCTACTTCTATTAATAATACCGCCTCATCTATTTGTTCGTTTGAAGATCTACGTCCTCCCGAACTATTTCCGTCTTTATCAGCATTTGCTCCAATAGCTAAAAGTACTATCCAAAAAATGATAGTAACAGTTAATTTCACTTTCAAATCCCATGTATTTTTTTTGCGCCATATTAATATCATTACAGGTGCCGGGAAAAAGAATATCCATCCCAAAACCCACCATTTCATATTGCTATTCCCCGAAGCATTAACTACCGGATTTACTTCAGAACCACCAACAGGGGCATTATATACAATATTAACATTATCCACGCTAGGATACCATGTAAAACCGCAATCTTTACAGAATCCCACTGTTCTATGAAGGATTTGTTTTGAATTACTTCCTCTAACCTCACCCTGACTTTCACGTGAAAATTCAATATTGGAGCTGCTACATTGTGGGCATCCTCGTTTGTTTAATTGTTCTTGTTCCCTTTTCATGCTATATGTTATTTGTGAACCACAATATTGACAAACTTTATTCGACCCAATTTCTGCCCCACAACTATTACACTTCATTAATAGCACCTCCTTTAAACCTTTTCTATATAATATTATTATCGACATAAAATACAAATTTGTTTATAAGTATTTTTCTGTATTTATTATTCATTTTAAATGATTGCCAAGGTACTGTTTTCCCTTGACTCTTTCCCCTTGTTGATATATCATATCCTTAAAGGTAGTCGGTAACCTTTATACATTTCTAAAATATCATTTTATCTAATTTTTTTACAGTCATCATAGACTGTCTTTCTTTTATTTCCCATTTTTTAATTATTTCAAGGAGGTATTATGCCCGAAAAACTTAATAACGGTTTAGACGACCAGATTAATAAGCATCATACTTTATATGATGATGTCTTTAAAACACAATGCAGTTATATGCTGCCATTACTTATCCCCGTAGTGAATGAGTTGTTTGGTACAGATTATGAGCTGGATAAAAGCGAACTTGAACGCTATGCTAACGAACACATGAAAATGGCCGTATCAGAGGATGATTCCCAGAAAGTATCAAAAGTAATCAGTGATTCATACCTAAAACTCAATGGGGTCATATATCATATTGAGTGTCAATCCACCGCAGATGGAAGTATACTTATACGTATTCTTGATTATAATATGCAGATTGCTTACGAAAATGCTAAATTGAATACTACAAAGGAAATTCTTGAGGTAAAACTCCCTAATTCTGCAATCATGATGTTAAGACCAACAAGCGAAGATGAACCCAAAAAAACAGAAAGAATTATCCGGTATTATTATAAAGATCAACAGATAGATATGGTCGTACCGGTAATGCATGTACAGGGATATTCCATGAAAGAAATATATGAAAAAAACTTGTATTTTTTAATTCCGTTTTTCCCTTTACGTTATGAAAAGTCGATTGAGCATATAGCAAATAATTGTCTTGAAAATCTTGAGGAATATGATAAAATATATTCAGAATTAAAAGAGTTTACAGCCCTTTTTTATGATGCCTATATTCATGATAAGTTGTCTGAGAATTATACCCGTGAACTTGCCACGTTATATCGTAAAGTAGTCAATCTAATAAGTGACAAACTTGAGGATGATTACAAGGAAAGGTTGGTGAACACTATGGATGGTCAGGTTTTAGAATTACAGTGCCAAAAATGGTTCCGTGAAGGACGTGAAGAAGCACTTCAGGAGGCGCAAGACGAAATAAATCGTGAACGTACACGAGCAGAAAATGCAGAAACACTATTGAACAAGGCTAACGCAGAGCTTGATTCTGCTAATGCTGAACTTGTTTCTGCTAACGCAGAACTAGATTCAGCCAATGCTTACATCAAGGAATTAGAAGCAAAACTTGCACTTAACAATTAAACATAATAAATCTACACCTTAGAGGATAGCCCGACTATCCTCTATTTTTTGTTCTTTCTGTATTTAAAATCAGGCAGGTCAGGGCGGACCATCCGGTATAAAACCATAAAGTGAGCAGTTGATATGCTATGACTTCAGACGTATTGCAGTGAGGCAAAATCCGATTAACCAAATCGGATTTTGAGCGCAGCACAAGTGCGTCCGGCATCAGGCGGACGCACGCTTGCAAGCGTCCGAAACGTAGATACAGATGAAGTCATATAGCATATCCTGCGAACGATGACGGGTTTTATAGCGGATGATCCGCCCTGACCTGCCGTCGCTCAAAACAAAAAACCGGCATACATTTCTGTATACCGGTAATCTTTGTGTTAAGATCCTTCGCTTACGCTCAGGATGAAATTTTATGTATTACTTTACATCCTTGATAGAGAAACTGATTCTTCCCATCTTGTCCTTGCCAAGGCATACGCACTTAACCTTGTCACCTAAGGTAAGTACATCCTCTACATGGTTGATCCTCTCCTTAGCGATCTTGGAGATATGAACCATACCTTCCTTGCCGGGAGCGAACTCGATGAATGCACCAAACTCCTTGATGGAAACAACCTTACCTTCGTAGATCTTGCCCTCTTCAAACTCCTCAACGATAATATTGATAAGTCTGATAGCTTCCTGCATCTGAGCGGGATCAGTACCGCATACTGATACAGCACCGTCATCAGTGATATCGATCTTAACGCCTGTAGCATCAATGATAGCATTGATGGTCTTACCGCGCTGTCCGACAACCTCACCGATCTTGGAAGGATCGATCTGGATCTGAACGATCTTAGGAGCGTAAGGACTAACCTCGGGACGAGGCTCAGCGATAGCTTTCTTCATGCAGTTGTCCATGATGAAAAGTCTTGCTTCACGACAACGAGCGATAGCACCCTCTACGATAGGACGGGTAAGTCCGTGGATCTTGATATCCATCTGGATAGCTGTGATACCTTCGGTAGTACCTGTAACCTTGAAGTCCATATCTCCGAAGAAATCCTCTAAGCCCTGGATATCGGTAAGAAGTACGAAATCATCATCTGTCTCGCCTGTAACCAGACCGCAGCTGATACCTGCTACCATACGCTTAATGGGAACACCTGCTGCCATAAGTGACATACATGATGCACAGGTAGAAGCCATAGATGTTGAACCATTAGACTCAAATGTCTCCGATACGCAGCGGATAGCGTAAGGGAACTCTTCCTCTGAAGGAAGTACGGGGATAAGTGCACGCTCTGCTAAAGCACCGTGACCAATCTCACGACGTCCGGGACCGCGGCTTACCTTGGTCTCGCCTACTGAGTATGCAGGGAAATTATAATGGTGCATGTAACGCTTGCTTACTTCGTTCTCATCAAGACCGTCAAGCTTCTGCATCTCTGAAAGAGGTGCAAGGGTACATACGTCACAGATCTGTGTCTGTCCACGGGTAAACATTGATGAACCGTGTACTCTGGGGATGATATCTACTTCAGCAGCAAGAGGTCTTATCTGAGTGATCTCACGGCCGTCAGGACGCTTATGATCCTTTAAGATCATCTTTCTAACGGTCTTCTTCTCATACTGGTAAATAGCTTCGCCAAGGATTGCAAGCCATTCCTCATTGTCTGCGAAAGCTTCTGTAAGCTTATCTGTGATAGCAGAGATATTAGCTTCTCTCTTCTGCTTCTCATCTGTAAATACAGCCTCTTCCATCTCTGCGGGAGGAACGATCTCTTTGATGGCATCGAAAAGCTCCTGAGGTATAGCACAGCTTGTGTACTCATGCTTGGGCTTTCCTACTTCCTTAACGATATCGTTGATAAATGCGATGATAGTCTGGTTAACATTATGTGCCTTGTAGATAGCCTCGATCATCTTCTCCTCGGGGATCTCGTTAGCACCTGCCTCGATCATGATAACCTTCTCTGCTGTAGAAGCTACTGTAAGGTTAAGATCGCCGCTCTTCCACTGCTCCTGTGAAGGGTTGATGATGAACTCGCCATCGATCATACCTACCTGAGTCATAGCGCAGGGCCCGTCAAAAGGTATATCCGAAATAGCTGTAGCGATAGCTGAACCAAGCATACCTACGAGCTCGGGACGGCAATTGGGATCAACTGCCATTACCATGTTGTTAAGTGTTACATCGTTACGATAGTCCTTAGGGAATAAAGGTCTCATAGGACGGTCGATAACACGTGATGTAAGGATAGCGTTCTCGCTGGGCTTGCCTTCACGCTTTGTGAAGCCGCCGGGGATCTTTCCTACTGCGTAAAGTTTCTCTTCAAACTCAACACTTAAAGGGAAGAAGTCGATACCGTCTCTGGGCTTCTCTGAAGCTGTAGCTGTAGAAAGCACTGTGGTATCACCGTAACGCATAAATGCAGCGCCGTTAGCCTGGGCTGCTACTCTGCCGATATCAACACTGAGTGTTCTGCCGGCAAGTTCCATTGAAAAAGTCTTGTACATTTTTTTCCTCCGTTTTTGTACGCCCGGGATGTTCGGAATCAAACTTGCAGTATCGCAGTCTATCCCGCAACCCATCCACAGGAAACTATAGTTCTACGGGGGCTCCGAAACAACTGAAGGAAACTCTCACATCGATCTGACGACACCTCATCAGTCAGCTAAAGCTGACAGCTTCACCTCAAGGGGAAGCCTTGAAATCGTATTACAAAATCAGAACTCCCTTCAGTAGTCTCGGATAAAGCCCCACAAATTAATATTATAGCACTTATGTAAAATAAAATCCACTCTTTTTTTACCTTATACCATTTTAATACTCTATATAGCAAAATCGGCAAAAAATTCACTGTAAATGTTAAAAAATTATCTTTCCTTTTTGTCTCTGATACATTATAATGTGATTATGGGAATATGTCCGCATATTCTCACGGACCGGCATATCTCTGCTGCTGGATATTCAAGAGTATGCCCGGTTATCAAATTATATGGAGAAGGAAAATGGAACAAAACTATCTGATCGCTACGGCATCAACCTGTGATCTGACAAATGATTATCTGGCAGAACACAACATACCGTTCATCAAGTATTCATATGCCATTGATGAGACTGTATACTATGATGACTGCAGCGAAGCTACAAGACAGGACATATACCGCAAAATGCGAAACGGTGCCCTGCTCACCACCTCTGCTATCAACACTTATGCATACAGGGAATTCTTCGAGGGTCTGATCGAGAAGGAAAATAAAAACATTGTTTTCCTCGATATGTCAAAAGCTCTCTCCGCATCACACAAGTTTGCCGAAGAAGCCATCGAGGAATTAAAGAAGAAATATCCTGCCATCACTATCAATTATGTAGATACCTGCTGTGTATCCGGAGGCTTGGGATTTCTGGTAATGAATGCGGTAAAGAATTATGAGGCAGGCTTTACTTACGAGCAGAATTTAAAATGGATTGAGGACAATAAATTCCGCATCGCGCACAGGTTCACCGTTGATGACCTTAACTACTTAAAGCGCGGAGGCCGTGTATCAAACTCTGCAGCTTTAGTCGGTACACTTTTAAACATCAAGCCCGTATTATACGTGCCCAACGAAGGTACTCTTCTTGTATCCTCTAAAGTAAGAGGCCGTAAGAAGGCATTGAATACCATCATTGATTCTATCATTGAAGAGATCGGACGTCCCGACAATATGGAATTCCTTATCAACCATGCTGACTGTCTTGAGGATGCCGAATATGTAAAGAATAAACTTATGGAGAAGTTCCCTTCAATCAAGAGCATCAAGATCCAGGGACTTGGAGTTGTAATAGGTGCCCATTGCGGTCCCGGACTGTTTGCAATCTTCTATATGTGTGAAGGACGTACCCCGTAATATTATCTTGCAGGGTTCAAATGGCGTTATCGCCATCATTTTCCCAACACATAAATAAAACATCTGTAAAAAAATAAAACGTGTATGCCAAAATTGACATACACGTTATTTTTTTCAGGATCCTTCGTCGCTGTAAACTCCTCAGGATGACAACCGGGAAGGTTCCGTCATATTCGGGCTCTCATCCTGACTTACAAGCTGAGACTCAGTACCGCAAGTGCCGCAAGCAAAGCCGGGATGGAAACGATCACGCCGTTTCTGATATATGATGTAAATTTAAATGCCACATGGTTTTTCTTTAAGATATTACTCCACATGATGGCTGCAAGTGCTCCAACAGGAGTAAGCAGGGCTCCCAAATTGGATCCCACTATCGAAGCATATACCGCAGGAGTTACCACTGCCTGTGAAGCGTTTCCTATTACGGGACAGAACAGAACGCTCATGGGGATATTGTTGATCATGTTGGCTGTAAGGAATGATGCTGTACCGTATGAAAACTCGGGATGCGAGCATTCCAGAAGTGTACTTATCTTTCCGGTTACCCCGTATTTATCAAGTGTAAGCACTATGACAAACATCGAAATGATAAAAGGAAGCATCTCCCAGGGCACTCTCTTCAGACAGCACTTGAGCTCGTTTCCGTGAGTATGTGACAATCCTCTGTATGACAGATCGAAAACAAATAATGAACACGCAAAAGCCAGAGTGATGAGCCACATCTCCATCTCGATATATGCGGAGATAACCAGCATGCCGGTGCAAAGGATAAGATGAAGCAATCCGATGCCGAGCAGTCTCTTGTCGGCTATCTTTTCCTCAGCCTTGTTGGGCTTTAAGGGAAGTGCCAGCTTCTTTCTGAATATCAGGTACAATACTCCGAATGCGACAAGTCCCGCCGCAAGTGTGGGAAGTGCCATTACCTTAAAATAATCCATGAAGGTGATGCCGTTGGCCGTAGCCAGATAGATATTGGTCGGATTTCCTATAACAAACATCATCGACCATGTATTGGCAGCTACCAGCTCACAGAAAAGATAAGGTGTGGGGTCTATACCCGCGTTCTTTGCAAAATAACATATGAACGGTGTAAACGTAAGAATGATTATATCGTTTGAGGTAAACACCGTAAGTACCGATACTATAACGAACAGACATACAAACAGTTTCTTCTGGCTTGCATTTGCCCTTGACAGCGTAAGGCAGGCCATGTATCTGAAGAACCCGACCTCATCCAAAAATACTGAAAGTACCGACATAGAAAAGAACAGTACAAGTATCTTTATAGGATTTACGGCTGTATCAGCGCTAAGTCCTTCAAACACTTCTTTTAAGGAGATGCACCCTGAAAGTATCAGTGCGGCAGCTCCCAAAAGCACTACCATCCAGTATATGCTCACGTTGTGCTTCTTAACATTTACGGATGGCTTAAACAATATGGATGTAAGCATTCCTGCACAAGTGAACAGTGATATCCCGACTGCGGTCTCCACTTTTTTCCTCCAAATCTATATACAACAACCGGTAAACTCTACCGGAGAAACATCTCATAAACTTAAAACACAGTATCTGTACGGCTTACACCGCTTACAGACCCACCAAATCTCATAGTATAATCATCTTCTCTCTCCACGTCAAGTAAAATATTATTTGATTTATATATTTTTTTATAATATACTACCCATATAAATACTTTGTCATTCTGAGTACATAAAAGAAAACAGAAAAAGAGGTAAATATGCGGATTGGAACAGGTTATGACGTTCACCGCCTGACAGAAAACAGGAAACTGATATTGGGCGGAGTGGAAATAGAATACGAAAAAGGGCTGCTCGGACATTCGGATGCGGATGTACTTGTACATGCCATAATGGATGCGCTATTGGGCGCAGCTGCACTCGGCGATATCGGGAAGCATTTCCCTGACAATGATATGCAGTACAAAGATATCTCCAGCATCGAGCTGTTAAAAAGAGTAGCGGCTCTGATAGACGAAGCCGGATACGCCGTGGAAAATATTGATTCTACTATTGTAGCACAGAGGCCCAAGCTTTCCCCTCACATCCCCCGGATAAAGGAAAACATAGCCGCTGCATTAGGTATAGACATAGGCCGCGTAAATGTAAAAGCCACCACCGAGGAAGGACTCGGATTTACCGGCGAAGGACTCGGAATAGCATCTCAGGCGGTATGCCTGTTAAACGAAAAGGACAGAGCTTAAACGGCTCTGTCCTTTATTTCTGTCCTTATACAATACTTATTTGGTTGCGGTATCAAGCTTTATCGTTACTTCCGAATAGCTGTTGGAAACATAGAATATCTCATTCTCTATCCTTATCGCATAGAACAGCTGGGTTGAGAATTCGGGATAATAATCATATTCCGTTCCGTTTTTAGCCTGCAGCTTAACCTCACAGGTCGTATTGGGCTCGGTCCTGACATTTACGTCATTGTTTGTGATCTTAACCTTAAGCGCGTCAAGTTCACGCATCTTGGTGATAGCCTCTGTATCGGTAAGTATGTACTGGGTAGATACATAGCCCGTTACATCACCCGACTTGATCTTAAACCACTCGGTACCTCTCTCGATTACCTTGCCGTATCCGTTGGCAGGAAGAGTTCCTACCACCTTTTTATTCTGGCCCGCTCCCGCTCTGACATTCATCTTCTCGTTTACATTGGCCAGTATATAATCAAACTTGGTATATTCCGGAAGCTCAATGGGTGTAGGCTCCGGAGTGACAGGTACATCCGTGGGTGTAGGTGTCACAGGAGGCACATCGGTAGGTTCGGGAGTGACCGACACTTGCGGGTTATCCTTTTCCAGCACCTTATCCTTTACGTCATTCAGCTGTGTTACCATGGTATCCTTTAGTCCGGAAGAATCCTTACCCTCCTTTGTTGTGAGGAAGATAATCCAGACTACGGCGATAACCGCCAATACCAGTCCGGACACCAGACGATATCTGTGTTTCATATACTTTGCATTTTCCTTTCTGTTACTGACATTCCGTCTTTATTTAGCGGACGGAGTGAAAAAATTCAGGACCTTTTTCTCATAATCGTAAGCGAAGGCCTGCTCGCTTGTAAAATCGAAGAAGAAGCAATAGCCTCCCGCGATGTTGATCCATTTGTAATTTCCTTCGGATATCTTTTCGAAAGCCCCGGTAGTTCTGTCAAGCATATAGATAGCCGCTGCATTTTTCTCGTCGCACTGGTAGAATACGTATCTGCCGTCCTCAGTGATGTTGTACCAGGATACCGCTTTATCCACGAGACACTCTGTACTGCCGTCCCTGCCTGCAAGATACAGGTTATATCCGTCGGCTGTAGAAACATAAAATGTACCTTCGCTGTTCACGATCGGCATATAAGCTTTTACTGACAGATATACCGAATCCTCTCCGGATATATCCACCTCATGTATGTTCTGGTCGCGGAGCTTTCCCGAGTAATAAAGCTTTCCGGTATATACCGATACCACAGGAGCGTCATCCGTTATAAGCTCAACGGTATTGCTTCCGTCTATATCGGTCCTGTCTATCGTGATCTGCTGTTTATTGTTCTTGGCGTAGGTCTGGTAGTACAACTTATTGTCATACAGCAACAAGCTTCCGCAAGGTTCAGTGGTAATGGCATTCAAGTCCTTGCCGTTCTTGTTCATCCTGTATACGCCTGTGTGATAAGCTACCAGCTTGCTCTGGGTGGGCGTATCCTTTTTGTTGTTCATACGTGTGTAATACACATAATTCTCGTCAACGTTTATATACCTTGCATAGTCATTATACAGCTTCTTTAAGTCGGTCATATCCGTCTTCATGGAATACAGCGCAAAATCATCATCCGGGTTGCTGAAGTATATCCTTCCGCCGTATTCACAGAAAAGACCGCCGTTATAGAGGTTGCCCGCAGTATTGCCTATAAGGCCTTCGCTGCTTAACACAACCTTATTTCCGAGTTTTTTAAAAAGCAGAAACAAAGCTATGATAAGTACTACAACAAATATCCCTATGACCGGCTTTATATTTGCTTTTTTCTTTGCCATATCTTTGTCCTCCTTTTCATATTATTCCAGTATATATATTATACAATATTATGCCGATTATTGCAAATAAGACTTTTATATGATACACTTTTAATATTATCACAGATTTTTCTGTAAACTTGGAGGTCTTTTCATGAGATACCCTGAATTTATAAAAACGGGGGAGCGGATCGGATTTATAGCCCCGTCCTTCGGCTGCGGTTCCATAGAGCCTTATTTTACGAGATTTAAATATGCTGTAAAGTATTTTGAAGAAAAAGGATACAGGACGGTTACCGGACCCAATGTAATGGAAAGCACCGGCATAGGAAAAAGCAATACTGCCGACAAATGCGGTGAGGAGATAAATGAGTTTTTCACTTCCGACAACTGTGACTGCATTATATCCGCAGGCGGCGGAGAGACCATGTGCGAGGACTTAGGGTACGTCGACTTCGAGGCAATAAAGGAGGCTGCTCCAAAGTGGTTCCTGGGGTATTCCGACAACACATGTCTCACCTTTACTCTTCCGGTACTGTGCGACACTGCAGCCATATACGGTCCGTGTGCCTCTTCCTTCGGGATGCAGCCCGCACATGAATACTTAAACGACACATTTAAGCTGTTAACCGGCGAGAAACTTAAATTCTCCAATTACCTCGCATGGGAGATAGAAGGCAAGTCTTCGGAAGAGACCCCTTTAGCTACGGTAAATGCCACCGAGCCCTACAGCCAGAAGCTGTATAAGGACGGTGAGCTCTACTTAGAAGATGCTATCCCGGATACGACTGTTTCCGGACGTATGATTGGAGGCTGCCTCGATGTCCTCAGCTGTCTGTGTGGTACAAAATACGATAAAGCGGCAGACTTTGCAAAAAGATATAAAGACGACGGCATCATCTGGTTCTTAGAATCCTGCGACCTTAATCCTTTCAGCATATTCCGCGCCGTATGGCAGTTGGATGCTGCCGGATGGTTTGAAAACGCAAAAGGATTTGTATTCGGACGACCGATGCATTTCAACGAATCGGCCATTGGAATGGATAACTATAATGCGGTGCTGGGCATCCTGAAAAATAAAAATGTCCCCATCATCTTTGATGCGGACTTAGGACATCTCCCGCCCCAGATTCCGGTCATCTCGGGTGCCTTGGCCAATATTCATGCAGCAGGGAATAAGCTGGAGATCGAGTATATACTCAAATAATCTTGCTGTACATAAACACTATAAACATGCCGCAAGGATAATCATTCCACATATGATAAAAGCCCATCTCGTATTATGAGATGGGCTTTTGAACTATATTGTTTACTTTTTTTATACAAGACTTCCGCTTCATTGCATAACGACCGCTTATAGTTATTTACATAACCTTCAGCAGCTCGCTTCTGATACCTGCAAGTCTGTCCTCGCACAGACCGAAGTTCATGCTCTTGTATGACCATGCCGCACGACCGATACCGTATTTTTCAAATATAGGATTGATGGTCTTATACCACTCAAGAGTATCCTCGGGTGTGGCAAGATCTATAACACCGTATTCACCGCAGTAGAGAGCTACATCCCTCTCCTGTGCAGTCTTGATGGCACTTTCAAACATCTTCTCAAAGTAGGTGCTGTCGATCACATCGTCGACCTTAGTCGGTACAAAGAAATCCTTGTCCCAGTATTCGCTTATGGGACGGCAAAGAGCCTTGTATTCGCCGTATGTCTTCTTAAAGCCCATACGGAAATCACGGGGCATTACATCTATCCAGCCTGCACCCTGATGTGTGAAGATCAGAGGCTCATAGCAATGGAAATTGTAGATGATGTTCTCGTCGTAAGGAGTATCGAGATCTTTTACTGCAGATACATGGTTGTTCCAGTAGCTTCCGACAAGTATCTTTACGGTAGGAGCTATCTTTCTGATCCTTATTATGCATCTTTTTACTATATCATTCCATGTCCCGATAAATGCCTGATCGGTCACTTCGTTTAAGAGCTCAAATGCTACGTTCTCACCGATGTTACCGAAACGTTCAGCCAGATTCTCCCACATCTTTATAAAGCGTTCCTGGCTGGAAGGATTCTCGAAAAATCCGCTCTCCCTCTCACCCTTATCAAATGAGAAACCATAAGTCTTATGGATATCGAGTATCATATTGAGCCCACTGTTTTTACACCACTCTATAGCCTTGGCGATATATCCGAAGCCTTTCTCAATGTAATTGCCTTTCTCATCCTCTATGAGATTATAATCTACGGGGATCCTCACATGGTCAAGTCCCCAGTTGCTGATATTTTTAAAATCAGCCTCGCTTACGAACTTGTCATAATGCTCATATGTATGTATGCACTGTGACAGCCATCCTCCGATGTTAACACCCTTTTTGTAACCTTTCCATTCTTTCATACGCCCCTCCTGCATATTATAATTTTTGCATTTCTTTTTGTTTCAGCCTTCTCAAAATATTAATCTACAGAAACTCTGCCACTTCCTTCAGATTCTCAAATATCTTCCAGGCTTTTTCCTTCATCTCATCATCCGGCATTATAAGGTCCGGTACCATAACAGGTCTCATGCCTGCCGCAAATGCAGCCCTGATGCCGTTATATGAATCCTCTATCACTATGGTCTTATCCGGTATCCCTCCGAGCCTCTCGCAGCTCATGAGGAATATCTCGGGATCCGGCTTACCCTTTTTATACATACCGCCGCCGACCACATCATCAAAATATCCGATAAGCTTAGTGTCCGTAAGCTGCGGCACCACGCGTTCTACAGGTGTAGACGATGCCAGCCCCAGCTTATATCCCTTTTCCTTAAGGGCTGCCAGACATTCTGCCGCATAGTACTTTAACGGCATACCCTGTTCTTCCACATACCTGTCAAAGATTTCCAAAGTCTCACTTCTAAATCTTTCTCCGTTAAGACCTTCGAAAGGTTTGCTGTCATCCAGAGCCCCGTCCTGTCTGCTCTTTTCTATATATCGGTCAAGCACGCTTATGATATTGTAATCGGGAGTCCCGATGCACTCCTTAAAAGCTGACATGATGTCTTTTATACCGTAATACTCCGCCAGCTCTATCCACGCCTTTTTATCCAGGCTTTCCGAATCGAACAGGACTCCGTCCATGTCGAAAATTATCGTTTTAATATCGTTGTACATTTTTATTCCTTACTTGTGGTACGGTTCACCCGATATGATCCGATATGCCCTGTATATCTGTTCCAGCAGTATCACACGCATCAATTGATGTGGGAATGTCATATCGGAAAAGCTGAGCTGCATATCACATCTGTTAAGCACCGCATCGGACAGTCCCAGAGAACCGCCGATTACAAAAGCGATATGCCCGGTACCGCCCGTACCCAGGTCTTCTATCTTTTTGGCGAGTCCTTCGGATGTAAGCTTCTTGCCCTTGATAGCCAAGGCTATGCAGTAACATCCGTCCTTCATCTTTGAGATAAGGCGCTCGCCTTCCTTTTCCTTTATCTGTTTTTCTATAGCTTCTCCCGCTCCGTCCGGTGTCTTTTCGTCCTGTACCTCTATGATCTCAAGAGTACAATACCGGGATAGCCTTTTGGAGTATTCCGCGATTGCATCGGAGAAGTATTTTTCTTTTATTTTTCCTACACAGAGAATTGATATTTTCAAGCTGACACCTCATCCGTCACGCCTTCGTCACCTTAGTGACGCGGCATTTACGGATCATCTTGTTCTTTACTTCCAGGATGCTTATAACATAATCACCGTAGCTTACATTTTCCCTTTCACCGTCACTGGGAATCCTGTCGAGCAAGCTTATGATAAGTCCGTTTACGGTATCAAAGTTTTCAAGGTCGGCTTCCGAGATCTCCATACCTGTCTCCTCGGCTACCTCTGCCAGATCGGCCTCGCCTCTTAAGATGTACGAGCCGTCTTTGGCCTTGATGATCATCTGTTCTTCGTTATCAAACTCGTCCTCGATATCTCCGACTATCTCTTCCAGGATATCCTCCATAGCCACGAGTCCCGCAGTCTGACCGTACTCATCTATGACTATGGCCATATGGTTCTTCTTAGCCTGCATCTGGTTGAACAGCTCATCTATAGTCATCGTATCGGGAACGAAAAACGGTTTTCTTGCTACGTCCTTAAGCTTCTTTGATGTATTGTCGGAAACATATGCCTTGGCCAGATCCTTTAAGTGCAGCACACCGACTATATTGTCAATATCATCCACATACAGGGGATATCTCGAAAATGCTTCTCCCGCCATGAACTTAAGCGCTTCCTCCATGCTCATCCCGGCATCGACAGCCACTATCTTGGTCCTGTGCGTCATGATATCCTTGGTCTGCTTCTCATCAAAGGATATGATGTTCGAGATCATCTCGGCTTCATCATCATCGATAACGCCCTGCTCCTGGCCTTCATTTACTATGGAAATGATCTCCTCTTCAGTGACATTACTCTCTAGGTCTTTGAGTCTTATACCGAACGGGAAAAGCAGTACCGCACAGAATCCTTCAAGCAGTGCACTTAAAGGTCTGAATATAAAAGTGATGATCTGCATGAACCCGAACAGTCTGTAAAACTTCTTCTCCGTGTTCCTGTTGCCAAGTCGGTCCGGAAGGATATATGTAAAAAGTATGAGCAGGAATATAAGTGCTATGGTGCTGATAACTATGACAATACTTCTTGCCATGGCATTGCCCAATGCTTCAAGCAGCCATTCAAGCGGTCCTGCCGCAAACAATATACCCGTAACTATCCACGCAATACCTCTTATAAGCCAGCATGCGTTATAGAAATTCCGTTCCTGCTTATCTATAAAAGCCAATACCTTCTCGCAGTCCCTGCCTTCGCTTTCTCCCCGTGCACGCAGTTCGTTTTCGCTGGCATGCTCAAAAGCGGATTTTGCAAGAGCCACAAAAAAATCAAATATGGCGATCAGTATTATAATAACAGTACTCACCAAAGGGTCAGTTTCCATATTATTCCTTTCATATATATCATATAAAGTATGAGGTATAATTTAAGTAATTATAACATAACATAAACCATTAATCAACAAGACCCTCATATATCCTCTTAAGGTCTAAAAAGGTATAATCCGGCTTGATGCTGCCGCCCGTTATCTCCTCCACGGTAGCCTCTCCGGTGAGCACGCATACCGCATCAACCTTAGCATTGATACCGGATAAGATATCGGTATACAGCCTGTCTCCGACCACCACGGTCTCATCCGCACCGATACCGTATTTCTCCATAACACATTCTATCATTACGGGCTCGGGCTTGCCTATAAAGAGCGGCTCGCGTCCCGTCACATTCTTTATCACGGCACATATGCTGCCGCAGTCCGGCATAAATCCGTAGGATACGGGACAGGCGAGATCCGGATTGGTAGCTAAAAACTCCACATCCTGTGTCTGCAGTATCTCGCAGGTCCTGCAAAGCTTCTCCATATTCATCTCTGTATCGAAACCTACGACGACCACATCTACTTTCTCTGTTTCCTCTGTCACATCGATCCCGGCATTCTTAAGCCCCGTGATGAAGCTTGCCGTTCCCTGGCAGTATATCTTTTTATCCCTGTAGTTTTCTGTCAGATACAGAGCTGTCGCCTGTGCCGATGTATAAAAAGAATCCCTGTCCGCCGGAAGACCTATGCGCTCCGCCTTAAGCAGATAATCATCCACCGATTTAGAGGAATTATTTGTGATATACACATATCTTCCGTTTTTATCCGTTATATACTTTAACAACTCCGTCGCTCCGGGCAGCAGGCTGTCATCCACATATACAGTTCCGTCCAGATCAAAAAGCCACAACTTTTTATTCTTAAGCCTTTCGGCATTTTTTCCAAAGTAATCCTTCATTATTTAAACAAAGCCTCCGCTGCCGCAAGATCGTTCAAGTCATCTATCTCAAACCAACGGCCGCTTAAAGGGCATACCTTAAATGCAGTATCAGCAAGTGCATCATTTAAGGCTACCTCACTCCATTTCTTTAAGTCCTTCTTTTCCTCGATATATTCACAGCATCTCTTATAAAATGCTGCTGCACCTTCTTCTCCGAATTTGTATACGTCTATGGAACATCCGTAAGCCTCAGCCTCCGGGATAGCCTTCGATATGGCTGTGATCCTGCCCTCGTCTACTACCACCTTCATGGATTCCTCCATATAGCGTCCGACGTCCGTAACTATGAAACTGCCGCAGCCTGTATTTTTAAGTCCCGCTATCACGCTGCTGTCAAAAAATACATCGGCATTCATCATGTAGAAACTCCCGATATTCCCGTCAGGGAACATGGACTTTATGCCGAGATAAGCCGAATACATATTGTTGGTGGAAGCATAGTCAACAGACTCCACAAGCTTTATACCCGAAAAACGTGCATTTACAGCCTCTGCCAGCTTATCTGCCCTGTATCCGGATACGATCGTTATATCCTCTATCCCGTTCTCCATAAGGTTCTCGATCTGTTTGATCAGGATAGGTTTTCCGTTGACCGGTACAAGCGATTTGGGCCTGTCATTTGTTATGGGTGCAAGCCTGGTGCCCAGTCCCGCAGCAAGTATCAGTGCTTTTGATACCTCACGTTCCATTATATATGCCTCCGAATAGATTGTATTCTCTTTATAAAAACAGGGGCTGTAAACTCTCGATTACAGCCCCGCATATAACTAAAAATGATTAATTCTGTCCTTTTTCAAGAGCAAGTGTCCTGGTTGTAAGATCACAAACAGAAGCAGGTCCGTAGTACTGGATAGCACCGGGATATGTGAAGCAGGTCTTTACAGCCCACTCTTCTCTATTTGCCTCAAAGTACTTGAAAGGAGCACCGTCAAGCTCAACAAGAGCCTTTCTGATAACGGGCTTATCCTTACCGTTACGACGCTCGATGTTCATCATCTTTGTGATAGGCATACCGCCTGCATTCCACTCCTCAGCGGGCTTTGAAAGGTTGGAAACCTTTGAAAGATATCCTGTATAACCATACTGGATAAGCATGAATGCATTGTATCCGAGTGAGTAGCAGTAGTCAGCATCGAAGTTTGAAGGGAATGCGCATCTTCCTTCATATCCGAAGAAGTGATGCTGTGTTCCGAACTTACCCTTGTATGTGCCAGCTTCCTTACGCTTCTTAAGCTCTGTAGCAACCATCTCAGCGAAAAGCTTCTCTGACTCGATGAGTGATACCTGTACGTTTCCGTGAGGATCTCTCTCAAGGAAGAGCTGCTGCTGGATGCCCTGAGGAAGGATATCAAATACCTTGAAAGCATCAGCTGTAAGGCCGGCCTTGATGAACTCATACTTAGCGTTCCAGTCGGGAAGTGCATTGAACTGAGCTGTCTTCTCACCTGCAAGGAGCTCGTTGATCTCTGCGATAAGAGCTGAGAACTCAGGTACGAACTCTACGATACCCTCGGGGATGATAGCTACACCGAAGTTCTCGCCGTTGTTGCCACGCTTCTCAACTGCATCTGCGATATAATTGGTGATCTGTGCCAGAGACATTTTCTTAGCAGCTACTTCCTCACCGATAAGGCAGATGTTGGGCTGTGTCTCTAACGCGCACTCGAGTGCTACGTGAGAAGCTGAACGGCCCATAACCTTGATGAAATGCCAGTACTTCTTAGCTGAGTTAGCATCTCTCTCGATGTTACCGATAAGCTCTGAATATGTCTTGGTAGCGGTATCAAAACCGAATGAAGCCTCGATATCCTCATTCTTTAAGTCACCGTCGATAGTCTTGGGACATCCGATAACCTGGATACCTGTGTTGTTAGCTGCCATGTATTCTGCTAAAGTAGCAGCGTTTGTATTGGAATCATCACCACCGATGATAACGATAGCGGTAAGACCGTTCTCTTTTGCGAAGTTAGCAACTGTCTGGAACTGCTCTTCTGTCTCAAGCTTTGTACGGCCTGAACCGATGATGTCGAATCCGCCTGTATTTCTGTATGCATCAATGAACTTGTCGTCAAATTCTACATAGTCATTCTTAAGAAGTCCGTCGGGACCACCCTTGAAGCCGAGAAGTACATTGTCCTTGTTTGTAGCCTTAAGTGCATCATAAAGACCGGAAATAACGTTATGTCCGCCGGGTGCCTGTCCGCCTGAAAGGATAACACCTACTACCTGCTTCTTAGCTACGGAAGTATTAGCTCCCTTTACAAATGTGATCTCCTCTTTTCCGTATGTGTTAGGGAAAAGTGCCTTGATCTTGTCCTGATCAGCAACGCTCTGTGTAGGTGCGCCGACCTTTACGCTTATCTCTGAGATACCGCCTCTAAGCATTCCGGGAAGCTTGGGAGTGTACTCGTATCTCGCCTTCTGAAGGGGTGAAAGATTCATTTTAGTTCTCCTTTAATATAGTAAAAATTTAAACAGGAAGTATTATACCACACAATGTCAATACCTTCCAATATTTTTTTTAAAGTTTTTTGGAAACCTCTGCGCAGGCATCCATAGCTTCGATAAGTGAGGATCTGAAGCCCATTTCTTCAAGTACTCTGACTGCCTCGATGGTAGTACCTGCAGGTGAACATACCATATCCTTTAACTCACCGGGATGCTTGCCTGTCTCAAGTACCATCTTTGCACTTCCGAGTACTGTCTGTGCTGCGAACTTATAAGCTAAGGCTCTCGACATACCGAGTCTTACTGCGCCGTCAGCCATAGCCTCTATCATCATAAATACATAAGCAGGTGCACTGCCGGATACAGCTACTACTGCATCCATCATGGTCTCGGGAACCACTGCTGTCTTTCCGAGAGCAGAAAGAAGCTCCAGTGCTTTTTCAAGATCATCCTGCTCTACAAGAGGGTTGGGGCTGACACCTGTCATACCTTCGCCTACAAGTGCGGGAGTATTGGGCATGGTACGTATAAGCTTAAAACTCTTGCCTGCTGCTTCCTCAAACCAAGCGATGCTCTTACCTGCCACGATGGAGATGAACAGTCTCTTGTCATCTATCTCATCCTTTATCTCTTCCATAACGATCGGGATTACCTGGGGCTTTACAGCTAAGAGTACGATCTCTGAAGTCCTTACTACTTCTTTGTTATTCTCAGTAACATTAACTCCGTAAGTAGCAGCAACCTTAACTCTTTCAACTTCTACAGGTGATGAACATATGATCTCGTCTCCCGACATAATATTCTTCTTAACGATCCCGCCTATAAAGGCACTTGCCATGTTTCCTGCTCCGATTACACCAAGCTTCATATCATTATCCCCTTTTCCGGCTCTTTTTGAGCCATTATTATCTTAAAACGTCATAAAGAGATTATATCCTAAACTTTTAATGATTTCAATGATTAATTACAATTCCCCGAAAACAGATCAACTAGTGCTTTCATCGTATCAAGTGACAGATGATTTGACTGGTTGTCACTGCAGTCTATCTTCTCACCGGAAGCATATTCTGCTTCAAACGAATAACCGAAATCATCGGGTATCCCGTTGGTATGTCTGTGTTCTCCGTTGTAAGCTACTATAGAACTGTCTTTTATGATCGCATCAAGGTCAGTCAAAAAAGAACTGTTTGCTTCAAAAGAATACTCTGTCAGATCACCATACTGCGGTTTAAACCCATATGTACCGGTAACCTTCCCGGATTCTTTATCCAGTTGGCACTTGAAATAATATCTGCCATACTCCAGTCCTTTTTCCTCTACGCCCACTACGCTGACGGTAGAAGCATTACAGTCCAGAGAAATGAGCTCGGTGGACTCTATTTTTGTCGGAGCATTTTTATCCTGTATAACCTCTGTTCCGCCTCTTTCATTTCGTTTGGAAAAGGAACAGCCGCCTGCGATCAGCACCAGTCCCATTATACCCAGTAATATCTTCTTCATACTTCACCCGCTTTTCTACATTTTTCATCATTATACTAAAAAATAGGGTGACTTACAACACATTAGTCACCCTATCTTTATATATATTACTTAACTTTAATCGATCCGAGTATAGCTTTAGCATAATCCGAATTATATGCAAAGCCTGTCATACGTACATTGATCACCTTGTCACCGATTGTAGCATACATCTGTGCAACATCAGAACCGAGATAACTGTATCCCACACCTTTCCATTCAATATCACCTGTCTTGACGCTAACTTCTTCAGGAGTGTACTTATCATTTACCTGTAAGGTGGCAGCTATATCTTTCTGGCTCTGCTCCTCAGTCGATAACACAAAGTAAAAATAATTCATTGCATTATCATCCTTGTTAACCCAAACTGCATTCTCATCTTTTTCATCTGTGGTGTTACCTGTTCTTATATGCATTCCTTCGGGAACAAATATCTCCGAGTAGATGCCCCATGATTCTGTGGTACCTTTGATCTTTGCTTTCTCAGGTTCAGGTGTCGTGCTTGAAGTGTCGTTATTTTTTCCCGAATTGCCACTTCCTGCAGAATCTCCGTCATTGTCGCCACATGCTGCAAGGCTGCATACCATCACCAAAATGCACATTAATAAAGCTGCTTTTTTCTTCATATTCTCATTCTCCTTGTTCTTAGGCTTTATTGTTGCCCTTTTCTTTATTCCTCCGTCATTATATAAAAAAACCGGGTGACCTTCATCACCCGCAAGAACCATTTTTCCTGTATAAGAAACACCGGGACTGCCATACGGACAATCCCGGTGTTTCTATATTCATCCGGCGGTAAAACCGGAGGAAAAGGCGTATTATTTAACTCTCTCGTAGTTAACAGTCTTAACGCCCGAACTCTTGATCAGAGCTGCTACAGACTTGCATACTGACTTCTTAGCCTTAATATAGTATGTTGCTTCTTTGGATATCTTGGAGAATGCACTCTTGCTTATCTTACTAAGTTTTGTAGCGTTAATATATATCTCCTTCAGATTCTTTAAGCCTACAAAAGCCTTGGTGCCGATAGTCTCAACATACTTACCGATCACAATCTTGGTGATGGAAGTGTTGCCCTTGAAAGCATCCTTTCCGATGGTAACTACATTACACTGGATTTCGTTGATAGTAACAGTAGCAGGTATAGTAATCTCTGCTTCATTAGTTGTAACCTTTACCAGCTTAGCCTTGCCAACCTCTATCATAGAATAAACAAACTCAGTTTTCTCAGCTTCCTTACCATCAGCTACAGGAGTCTCTGTAGTAACCGTCAACTTAGCTTTTCCGGCGGCACTTATCTTGGTAACTACCTTTGATGAGCTTCCGTCAGCCTGCTTAGTCTTCTCAACAATCTTTACGGATTTGTCAGCCTTGGTCTCTTTAGTAGTAGATACTACTTTGCCTGACTCGTATGTTGTAACAGTAGAACCTGTAACGGAACCATCAGATTTTCTGGTAGTCGTTGTAGCAGTAGTTGTACCTTCATTATCGGTGCTGACTGTCTCTGTAAAGGTGCTAACTATCTTACCGGAACCATCTATAACTACCTCTGTAGTCGTCTTGTCTCCGTTCTTCGACTCTTTAACCGTTGTCTCAGTAACCTTACCACTCTCTTCCAACATTCTGGTAGTGGTAGTCTTTGTACCATCTGCGTTCTTAACTTCCTTGGTAGTAGTACCAGGAACTTCAGGTGTAGTTGTAATAGTACTTACAGGAGTGTATGTACCGGTATTGTTGTTTGTGTTGGTAGTGCCGGAATTGCTGCCGGAACCACTGTTACCTGTATTCGAGTTATTATTGTTGTTGCCGGTATTTGTGCTGCCGGAATTGCTACCAGAGTTATTCTCCGAACCGCTATTGCCTGTTCCGTTATTTCCGGAGTTGTTGTTCTCAGTATTACCTGAACCATTGTTTCCTGTCTCGCTATTCCCGGAATTGTTGTTCTCAGTATTCTCAGAACCATTGTTGCCTGTCTCATTGTTTCCTGAGTTTGCGGCAGTTACAGTAATCTCCTGTGTGACAGTCTTAGTGACACCACCCTCAGTGTAAGATATGGTTATGATAGTATCATCAACACTTAGTGCTCCTGAAGGAGAAAATGTTAATGGTCCGTTAATATTATCAAATTCATAATAATATGTTAGTGTACTATTGATAGTATTCTTGTTATATATTGCATCCACAACCATACCTGCAGGATTGAACACTTCGCCTGCAGTATACGCCGTTTTAGTCGGACCAGTTTTTATTTTTATTTCCTCCAGATCATCTCTTTCATTAACAGTAATAGCCTGTATAGCAGTCTTAGTGATACCTTTTTCTGTATAACTTATAGTAATACTTGTATCCGTAGTTTTCAGACCACCATCAGGAGCAATCGTATAATCCTTAATCTCCGCTGTACTGTTATCATTATATTTTGCAGTTACAACCATGCCTGTTTTACAAAAGTTATCATAGTTCATATAAGTTGTTTTAGCAGGCGGTGTTGTAATTGAAATACTGTCCAATGCTTTTACTGTGACCGCCTGTTTAGCAGTTTTTGTAATACCGTTATCCGTATATGAAACTGTAACTTCTGTATCCGTACCCGCTCTAAGCTGTTCCGGCGTACATGTATAAGTAGTTATAACCTCAGTGCTGCCATCATTCCATTCTGCAGTTACAACCATACCGGTTTTGTCAAAATAATCATATATTTCATACGCTGTCTTTGTCGGCGGTGTAGTAATAGTGATACTTTCCAGACATTTAGGTTCTACTGTTATTTTCTGTGTGGTCGAGCAAGTTACTCCGTTAAATGTATATGAAATAACTAATTCAGAAACATCAGGAGTCAATTTGCCCGAAGGAGTGATAGTATAACCAGTGATCTCTTTTGTTTCTCCACCTACATATGTAGCAGTTACTACCATACCTGCAGGATCAAAACTCTGTCCCTCTATATAACTTGTTTTAGTAGGAGGAGTAGTCACTGATATACTCTCAACCACATCGTATGCAGGATTGACGGTAACAGCTAAATCTGCCGTATATGTTTCTCCGCATAATGTATAACTGATAGTTACTTTATCATCTCCATTTGCGAATGCATTATCAGGCGACCATTTAAAACCTTTTTTAATAATATCAGAACTTTCATCCGTATAAGTCACCTTGATTTCCATTCCGGCCGGATCAAAGCCTTCACCGGCTGTATATGTTGTCTTTGTCGGTGCCGTAGCTATTTCAATTCCCTTTATTGGTTTTGAATAAACCACGGTAAATGGATCACTATAATACCAAGTTTCATGATTAGGAACTCCATTAATTATGTTGTATCCTCGTACAGCCAATCTGTATACTCCGGGATTTAAAATCTTATAATCTACATATGCTGGACTAAAACTAGTATATCTCAAATCTGCATTTATATCAGATGTAAATGTGCTGCATACCGGGTCCCCAAAGCCAGACATAAATCCTGTTTCAGATACTATTGTTACTCTGCCTAAATCATTGTTTGCTAAAGTATAATCTATCTTTCCGATAGGATAAACACCTTCTCCAACTGTTTCACCCGTCAAAACAAATGAAGGTTCTTTTGAAAAAGCTTTATAATTTGCTCTTAAAGAAATATCCGATGTACCTACTTTTATCTTTGCCGGGTTGCTTTTAACATCGGTATTGTCTACAAACTCGGCATCTGTAAGCCCAACCCATTCTTTAAATTCGAGTCCGTTATTGTCCGGTGCTGTAATAGTTACTATCTCACCTTCAAGACAAGATATTTCAGAGACTACTTTTTCCTGTCCATTATAATAACTACCTGTATAAATAGATATGGTGTGCGAAGTACCGTACTTATATATTGTTGTTTTTACACCGTCTTCAACTGACTCATTTTTAGAGAAATTATTTGTATCATATTTCCATGCCGGATATGTATCTACGCAGTCAGTATTTGTATAATATTTATACTTTAAACTCATTTTACCAACCCTTATCAGGTTGTTATCTTCGCTATCATTATTTACTATAGGCTTTTGATTTTGTCCTGATTCAGCCCCGGCTTTTATTGTATCGATATTAACATCCCCTAAAGTATCTATGGTGATCTCTGAGTTATTCCCTCTTACAAAAAACCCATAGCCTCCAGTTTGGGTTGAGTTTATATTTACATTTACCGAAGCTGTGTCCAGAATATTTATTTCCTGTGCAAAAATTCCGGCAATAAATCCATAGCTTTCTGTCTTATCAATGTTTATAGTAACGCTTGCATCACCACATATTATTACTTCTCCGGAATCACCTATAGATTGAATACCATTTGATTCACACCCACTTACGTCTAATGTATTATTTATTTCCAGCGAGCCAACATTCCCTGATTGTATTTTAATAATTCCACCAGAATAATTATATATAGCCCTATCTCTACCAGAGTTTGTAACCTTATTATCACCGTATAAATCTATAGTGACATCACTATAAACTTGTACGGCTCCAAAATCATAACCGTTAAATTTCAAAATATCATTAATGCTATCAAAATATGCCGTACATCCGTTTTCACCTAACACACCACTTGAAGCCGCTTCATTATTTACCAGATAACTATTTGTTTCATCTAAAACAACTCTTGACAATCCATCCGGAGTAAATAACTCTACCTCTCCTGATGGTTGTGCATGTACCTGCAACTCTTTGCCCGCTGATAAAAATAAACATACAGCTACGCTTAGAAATGCGATAACACTTAAAATGTTTCTCCCTCTTAGTTTCATATTGTCCCTTTTCCTCCTTAATTTAAGGTTTTACCAGGGCTTTCACCCCGGAAGTTTCTCCGTGCGCAAAAACGTTTTACGCATTTTACTTCTGTATTATAAAAAAATACCGGGTGACATACATCACCCGTAAGAACCATTTTTATTAAATTTTGTGTGTAGCTTTTCTGTCATCGTCATGGACTACGAGTCCTAATGACTTGGCGTTTATGGCCAGCTCCAGCCGGTTTTTATAGCCTGTTTTGTTCAGCATGTTCTGGATATGACGCTTGACAGTATTGAGGGATATGTTGTATTTCTCCGCTATCTCCTCGTTGGAGCGGTTGGTGGTGAGCTCTCTTAATACTTCAAGCTCTCTTTCCGTAAGCTCTGACTTCTTCGTGTCTCCGAACTCATAATCGGGAGCGCTGCCGGGATATACTGATTCTCCGTTCATGGTGCGGTCCATGATATCGAGCAGGGAGCTTTCGTGATATTCCTTAAACCAGAAACTGTCTATCTTTTCCCTCTTCGCTTCTTCTATCCACTTATATTCTCCGGTGGATGTGGCTAATATCACTTTTATCTTGGGGTTATTGCTTTTTATCGTTTCGGCACATGTGAGTCCGTCCAGTCCCTTTTTCATCATGACATCCAGTATGACCAGGTCCACGGGGTTGACACGGCAGTAGTTTACTGCCTGCTCCGCTGTGGAGAAGGAGGCGGAGAGTTCATAGTTTATGGTGCTCTGTATGAGCATCTCGAACAGGGTTCTGGCTACATATTCGTCATCGGCGATGACTACTTTGTATTTGGAGTTTTCTTTTGACATTGTTACCTCCTTATATTTTTACACCTCATCCGTCATGCTTTGCATGACACCTTCCCCTCAAGGGGAAGGCTTTGGGATTTTGATGATTACGGTAAATGCTTCCTCTGCTTTTATCTCCATGGTACCATTCGCATTTTCTACCAGGGTACGGAGTGATGCTAAGCCTCCTGTTTCCCTGATGGCTTTTTGGGGCACACTGCCTGAGCTATCCGCAGCTTTTCCCGGTAATGTATCAGAGATGTCCGTATTTTTTTCCGGCGGTTCTCCGTTTCCCGTGAGGGTGAAGATGACTGCACCGTCTTTTTCTTCTGCGGTTACGGTCAAAGTGTCGCCGTCGGCATGTTTTTTAGTATTGGTGGAGCATTCATTTACTGCAGATGCCAGGATATCTCTCAGTTCTCCCGCTTCAGGGATCATACCGTTTATCTTTACTCTTACCGATATGGCTTTTGCCATCTCCATGGCTTCGGCCAGACTGTCAGCTTCGGTATCGTCCTCTTCGTATTCTTTTAGCAGATGCATGTTCGTAAGCTTCAGGGTACCTAAGAAGCTTTCTTCTTCTATGGAGTCCGGATGCTCCATAAAGTGACGGCTTGCGAGCAGTATGTGCCCTGTCTCGCTGTGTACCTGTCTTCTGGCATTCAAGAGCTCTCGCGATATGGTTATCTGTTCCGCTCTTCTGTTATATATTTCCAGACGGTTACGTATCTCTTTGAGCTTCTTGTTCTTGCCTTTCAGCTCATCGTTTATCCGGGCTTCTTCCGTTATGTCGTTTGCCGTCAACTGTATATACGGCTTTTCTCTCCAGGTGATATCTTCCTGCATAAACTGCCAGGTTTTGGTCCCGTCAGAGTATACCGTATTGTGATCGAAGCCTGTGATATCGGTCATGTTCTTCCCTGACCGGTTTCGGGATATGGCATTCATGGAAAGATTGGCGAATACTACACTGCCGCTCTTCTCTGCCAATGCCACTCCTGCAGGGAGCAGGTCCATGGCTTCCTTTACAGAAGTACGTGTGAGGCTTTCCTTACGGAGACATTTTCTGTGCTGTGTACCCCAGAACAGGTATATGGCTGTGATCAGCTCTATAGCCAGTACCAGTACTGCAGGGAGTTGACAGAATGCCGTGGTCACCTTGGGCCAGGTCCTTATATAGTCCACGTCCATGTAATAGTAATAATCGGGCTCCACATAATGGAACTTGCCATCCAGCATCATATAGAATGCTGCAAAGTATACCACAAAAAGTATGAGCGATATTGCGATGTTTTTGTCTTTCTTCCCAAGTCTGTAAAATGCCATACACAGATATCCCGCATAGAGCATGATGAGCATAGCGCAGGTGATGAGTATTTCATCGAGACCGGTGTTCATTGATTCCCATATGGTCATGTCACTCACCGCCTTTCTGCTTTAGCTGCTTTTCCTGTGCGGTAACTGCTACACGTGTATGATGTTTTTTAAGCTGTACGACCTTTACGGTCATGTACAGTATGTCATCCTGCTGCTCGGTAGTTACAGGGAGCGGTGCTCCTTCTGTGTTTATCGTTATGTCAGTATCAGCGGTTAATCTTAAGCCTTCCCCTCCAAATGAGATCATGAGTAGTGTTGCGTGGCTTATAAGCTGCTCAACAAGGAGTTGGAAGGTGTCGTAGAGGGCGATGACGGTGTCGGAGGGGTAAGTTGAATCCACCTCATCCACCGCTTCGCGGTCCCCCTTCCCCTCAGAGGGGAAGGCTGTGAAACCGCTCTCGTCCACAGAGGTTTTTAGTCCTACGAACTCTAAGTATCTACCTGATTCGGAGACTGCTAGCAGGAGCTCGTTTATATCTATCACGTCATGCTCCGATGCCACAAGGAGCATATTTGTTTTTCTTTTTACAAATGCATTGAGTACGGATACTTCGGCCACGATACTTAAGAATTCTTTTGTACCGGGCTTTGCTTCGTTTAAGAGGTCTTCTATCCTCTTCTGATAAGGGTACATCTCCTGCGCTATCTCGTGGTAGATATGGTGGTGCAGGCGCAGGTATGCATTTTCTTCCTTCTGATTGTTTTCGTACTCTATAAGGGTGTTTTCACCTTCGAGCAGTTCGTTGGCTTCGTTCAGCTCTTCGTTTGCATGGCGGATGTCGCTTTCATCCTCTATCCAGAAGGTGTAGCCTCCGCGGATCGTTCTGCCGGAGAGCTTGCCGTCGGGTATGGGATATATGGGAGCTTTAAGAGCTTCTTCCAGTACATCGGGCTCTAAGTCGATGCTCCCTGCCGAACGGTATACCGGGAGGAACTTTTTGTCGGTGATCATCACCGGCATAGGCAGACTCGCAAAAAAGCCGGCGTAGTTTTCGTTATAAGGTATAAGCCTCTGCCTGATGGCGAACTCGAAAACGGCCAGCATTGTGAATATATGTATTTCCGGTGACTCGTACGGTGGCGTGAATTCTATGAATTTTTTAAGTGTATGCAGCTGCGTGAGTATCAGCCAGACGGCTATGATCCCGCCGAGATACAGCAGCCTCCTCTTTTGCCTGAGTCCGAATGTTTTTATGAGTAGGATAATTCCGGCCAGTATCGCCAGCACTATCCATGCGTATGTAATATAGAAGGTTACCCGGTATGTGTATGTCCCCGATTTTCCTATGAAGTTGGATAGTCCCGGTTCCGGTACAAATATGAGGTGATGCAGATCATTTGTCATGATGAGCCCCGAGAGCACTGCTGCCGGGATGAGGAAAATCTTTTCGTCCACCTTCAGCTTCGCCGCACCTTTTTTGATACGGATGCAGACCATGAGGAACAGGGCGGGGATAAATGTCATGGGGATATAGTAGGCATACCACGACAGTCTCAGTCCCGCGTCCTCTCCCGCTATACGGTATTTATATGCACGCAGTACCAGGTAGAATATCATGAGCAGTGCTACTATCACCATATAGTTTCTGGCACGGGACGGTAAGAGTCTCGTGTGTACCGACTGTATCCAGAAGATGATGAGTACCGTGTATATCACCAGTTCCAGACAGAAGAACAGGGTTACGACCGCGTAGTGCGGTTCTCCCAATGCGCTTATGTCATGTATCGTATGTTCTATTATGTGAAACAGCCCCGCAAGCAAAAGGAGGCCGACAAATAGCAGCAGGTTTCTTTTTGAATTCTGCATATGGGTCCTCCTTTCTTAGGGGTATTATAGCGGATATTTTTACTGATTACATCACTCTTGGGAACCATTTTTAATATTGTATTTGCACTTTTATTTTTTGCTCAGCAGCACGACCGTTTCCACATGCACTGTCATGGCAAACTGGTCCACTCCGCGGATCTTTTGAATCTCGTAGCCGCCGTCACAGAGGATTTTCAAGTCCCTGGCCAGTGTAGCACTGTCGCAGCTGACATATACGATACGTTCCGGCTGCATTTTCAGCATGGTTGACAGACAAGCCTCATCACAACCCTTGCGGGGAGGATCCACCACTATCACGTCGGGATGCAGCATGTCATCAGAAGCTTTTTTATCACCTATCGTACCTTCATAAAATGCAGGCAAAACCTCCTCTGCCTTTCCTACAAAGAACCTGGCATTGGTGATCCCGTTACGTTCCGCATTTTCCTTTGCATCATCTATCGCCTGCGGGACTATCTCCACTCCGTATACCTGCTTGGCACTTCCGGCCATAAATAAAGATATCGTCCCTATCCCACAATACAGGTCCCATACAGTCTCTTTACCTGTAAGTCCGGCATATTCCAGCGCAAGGCTGTACAGCTTTTCTGTCTGCACAGGGTTTACCTGATAGAATGAAAGAGGCGAGATCTTAAATGTGAGTGCATCACCTGTAAACGGATATCCGTCTTTCTGCATATCACGTACATGGATGATATCTGAAATTGTGGGCTCTCCCCAGATGGTATGCACTTCATTTCCCATGATAACATTGGTGTTTTCCGTATTGATATTTACAGAGATACTTTTCATCCCCGGGATATCAGCCAGTTTCCGGATCAGAGACTCCTGATGCGGCAGCTCTGTTATCTTTTTATTTATAACAAGACATACCATCAGTTCTCCTGTGGAGAATCCTTTTCTGATCAGCACATGTCTTATGAGTCCTTTACCGGTTACCTCATCATATGCCTCTATCTTATACTCCTTCATATAAGAAAGGATGATATTCAGTATTTCTTCGTTTTCTTCTGCTCCCAGATAGCATCTCGTATTAGGTATGATGCTATGTGTTCTACCGGCGTAGAAGCCTGCTATAGGTTGATTTTCCTTGTCTGTTCCTATAGGATACTGTGCCTTGTTTCTGTAATGAAAAGGCTCTTCCATCCCAACTATGGGGTCCATATGCTCTTTTATGAATTCAGGAGAAAATCCTCCTATACGGATAAGATTTTCTGTTATCTTTCTCTCTTTAAGTTCCAGCTGCTTTTCATAGGAAAGGCTCTGTATCTGGCATCCGCCGCATTTTCCGGATATCGGGCACTTGGGTGTAACACGAAAAGGCGAAGCTTTTATCACCTTCACCAGTCTGGCATATCCATATGTTTTCTTGAGTTTGGTAGCTCCGGCAAGTATCCTGTCTCCGGGTACTCCTCCCTTTATAAAGAAGGTCATACCCTCGTATTTTCCGATTCCTTCGCCTTCATTTCCGATATCGGTTATATCTATTTCAAATTCATCATTTTTCTTCATGTGCG
>JAEEGK010004236.1_pt1 | contig 35341 bp, 29 predicted proteins | sample 8958771 | NCBI WGS metagenome assembly JAEEGK01 (sample SAMN16246547, study PRJNA631951) | gut metagenome | biome: gut microbiome; feature: rumen; material: SC-attached | host: Bos | place: Iran: Karaj | collected 2018-10 | reverse complement strand
CGCGGTCGTGGTACTGGTTGCCACCGTTGAGTTCGCATTTGATTTTGTAGCCTGGTCCTCCTGTGCCAACTCGCGGGTCGCCAAGATTGCGCGAAAACGGGCATCCGCCTTGAACAACAAATTCGGGAATTACGCGATGGAAGCGCAGTCCGTTGTAGAAGCCTTCTTCGGCCAGTTTAATGAAATTTGCCACCGTATTTGGTGCATCGTTGAAATAGAAGTTCACCTTCATGGTGCCAACTTCGGTTTTGATTTTTGCTATCTTCATGATGTAAGTTTTTTTGTTGAATCGCGCCATGGCGCGATTGTAATTTAGGAATTGTCTATTATATTTATTAAGACGCAAAATTTTGCGCCTGTACAATTATTTCTTTATCCAACAGTTAACGTTGAAGTCACAGTCCTTGTACTCGTCATCGACCTTTATGTAAACGCTCTTAACTTTGTCTTTTACCCATTTGTCGACGAGTTTGCTGTTCTTGTCTTCGAGTGCATATTTCTGGATGGTCAGATAGTCGTCCTTCATATTAGCTTTGTGTTCCTTTACATCAAGGTCGAGACGAATGATTTTTATGACGCGAATTCCCTTGTTGTCGCTCGACAGGAATGGTTTTGAGAATTCTCCTTCCTTTAATGACGATACAGCCATCTTTGTATATGGGTCGAGGAAGTCGTCGGTCATGTGGGCATCGCCGAAGTATGGGTTCATTACTTTTCCGTCGGAGCCCTTGCTGTCGCCGTTGCTGTATTTTTTCACGGCATCGATAAAGCTGATTGTGTCGGACTTGAGAATATTGTAAACTTCGTTTGCCTTCTTGTCGGCTGCTTCGAGGGCTTCCATGCTTACTTTTGGCTTCATGAGAATATGGCGGAAGTTCATCATGTTACCTTTCTTTTCAATCATTTGTATGATGTGGAATCCATACTCGGTTTCAACAACCGGAGATACGTCTAACGGGCTAGTTAGGTTGAATGCTACCTGTGAGAATTCGGGAACAAGGTCGGTCTTGCTGACGAATCCGAGTTCGCCGCCCTTCATTGCCGAGCCTGGATCCTCGGAATACAGCACAGCCATAGTTGAGAAACTTTCGCCGTTTTGTATGCGTTCGCGAATTTTGTTGAGTTCAGCAATGACCTTTTCCTTGTCTTCTTTGCTTACTTCGGGTTTTATTACTATTTCGGAAAGTTCGTAGTAGGCTTCGATTGTCGGTATGCTGTCAGCCGGTAACGATTCAAAATATTTCTTTACTTCCGATGGTGTAACCTTGATGTCGCCAATTATTTTCTGCTGAACTTTTTGTGCCATCATTTGTTCTTCGATAGTACTTCGCAAATCGTCCTTTATCGCCTTGATGGTCTTTCCAAAATATTCCTCTAGTTTTTGTTCCGAGCCGATCTGGTTTATGAATACGCTCAGACGGCGGTCGAGTTCCATGTCTACTTCTTTGGTCGTTACCTCGATGCTGTCTTTCTGGGCCTGAACATAAAGCAACTTTTGGTACATTAAGTCCTCAAGAATTTCGCAGCGAGTGTTTGGAGTTATTTCCATCTGCTGGCTTTGCATCTGTATATATTGGTTCTCGATGTCGGACATCATTATAATTTCGTTGCCGACTATACCTACTATCTTATCGATAATCCCCTGTGAATAGGTATTAGCACCGATGAGTAGGGTCAATATGGAGATAAAAATAATTCTTTTCATGTATTATTGGTTGACAATAGTAATATTTCCGTCTGATTTGTATTTGTTCAATAATTCTTTTTTGCCTTGTATGTACTTGTCGTGTCTGCGCTTGTTCATGATAATCTGTATTATCTGGGGCTTGGCAAGTTCGATAGGCAGAAGGTCGCCAGGGACGACATAGTCGTCGATTTTCACCAAATAATGTAAAGTGTCGCGGATATAGTCCAAAGTATTCTTATATTTTAATTCGTAAGGTTCCAAGGATCCACTGAAATTTATAAGTTTAAGAAAATCGTTCAGCTCAACCCAGTCTTTTACAAAGTAAACGTTTTTGTCCGGACCGTCGCAATAGTCGCCAAGTTCCTGTTCGCTGTCGAGATCGCTTTTGCGCAGTTTGTCAAAAATCTCGTAGTAGCGTGTGATTTGTGGCGGAATTGTCATATAGTGCGCCTTTACGTATGATGTGTTGATGATATATTCGTTGAGATGCTTGTCGTAGTAGTCGGATATTTCTTTTTCGGTTATGTTCATGTTGACGTTGCTGTAGATATATTTGTTGCAGTATTCGTGCGAATATAGTTGTCTCCTATATTGCATTATCTTCTTTGATATTTCTGCAGTGTCGGTCATGAGCTTCATCGCTTCGTTATACATTACTCTTTCGGTCAGCCAGTCGTCGATGTACTTGTCGGCAAGCTTTGCACTGTCGGTGGCATCGGCATATATACCTATTGCCTGCATAAGCTCTTTTTCGTACAACTTTTCCTGTCCAATGCTGGCAACGTATTTCTCTTCAACGGGAGATTCACTCTTTTTATTGCACGCGAAGAGTAAAAAAGCAAGCGATATCAGTAATAATGACTTGTACATTATTGTTTGTTTTCAGAAAGTTCCTTTACAATCTGGTCGAGCATTTCGTTGTGTATCTTCACTGTATATTTTTTGCGAAGTCCTTCTATCCACAATTTTTCGAGATAATCCTGATATGCAGCAGTAACGATTCCTCTGATTTCGCTGAGTTCCTTTGTCCGCGGCTGTTGATATGTTATCCAGGTTACGATGTTATCCTTGTTTCTGTAGATTGCCTGAACAGTGTCTTGGTTAACTTTGTGTTCGCGGATGGCATTGTCAACAAGCAGGCTCTGTCCTTTTTCGCTTAGAGCTGATTCTCCAACAACTACGGCTGTGGAATCTTTTGCGTTGAGTTTACTGATAATGTTATCCTTTTCGAGAGGGTTATTATGAGAAAAAGCGTCTAAGAGAGCTATTGCTGTCTTCTCGTCCTTGCACTTGAAAGTTTGTACATAGTAGCGGTCGCCCCACTTGTAATTGTCCTTTACTGTCTCGTAGTAGGCTTCGAGTCCCATGGTGTCGGCTATAGCCTTGTTCCATACAGCTTCGTTGGTAAGGGCAAAGAGCAGTATTCCATCGTGGTATTCCTTCATAAGGTAACGGAACGACGGATATTTTTCTTCGAGATGCTTTTCTTCGTATTCGATGATGCACTTGTCGCCAAATTGCTTGTAGGCGTTTTGCACAAGCATCTTTATGTCAACAGGGTCCTGCTTTATGTTGAATTTCATCAAGTATTGGGCAAAATCCTTTTCTGTGTATTTTTCGTCTTTGATTTGGAATATTATCTTGTCAAGTTTCAATGTTGAATCGATTTCCCATGTGCCACTGAAGATGGAGTCTGTTACATAAGACTTGTAGAAAGGAGCAATTTTTTTCTGCATGTCCTTTACTCCGTATTCTTTCTTCAGGTTGGCGATTACAACGTCGCGGCCCTTGTACGACCTCATGTTTCCGCTTACCTTCGACTTTAGTTCGGCCTTGCATTCGTCAAACGACTTTATCGGTTCTTTTTCGAGCAGTTTTATAATGTGGTATCCGTAGCCTGTAGAAACAATTTCAGAAATATCGCCGACATTTTTAATGTTGAATGCGGCCTCTTCGAATTCGCGTATCATTCTGCCGCCAACGCTTATCCAGCCAAGTTCGCCACCTTTTACAGCGGTTCTGCGGTCTGCACTATATTCGTCTGCCATTTTTGCAAAGTCGGCACCCTGTTTCAACTGTGCATATACATCGTTGATGGTTTCCTTGGCTTCTTTTTTCTGTTCGTCGGTTGCATCCTGTGGCGAAACTATCATGATGTGGGCTATTTTGTATCTGCCCTTGGCGGGACGTTTGTCGTTGACCTTTAGAATGTGGTAACCAAACTTTGTCCTGAACGGAGCCGATATTTCACCTGGCTTTGTGTTGTACATAGCTGTTTCGAATTCATATACCAATCCGAAAACGGTGCAATAACCAAGGTCACCATGATTTTTTGCCACCGATGGGTCCTGCGAATATTCGTCGGCAAGTTTCGAGAAGTTTTCTCCCTTAGTAGCTCGCTTGTAAGCCTCATTTATCTTGTTCCAGGCCTTCAGTGTGTCTTCTGGCGATGCATTCGAACTTACTGTAATTAGGATGTGGCTCACATTGACGTCGTATTGCATTCTGTCGTAGGCTTCCTTTACTAGTTCGTCCTCGATGCTCTTGTCGCTAAGGTAAGGTTGCGCAAGTTGCTTGCGGTAACCTGCGATTTCCTGCTTGAAACTTCTGGAAGTGTCGAGACCGAGCGCTTGGCCTTCGTAGACCTTAAGTTTGAAGTTTACAAACAAGTCCATATATTCGTCGACATCCTTGCGGGTAACATTGCCGTTATTGCCGGCATTCTTTTTGCATATGTGAATGCACTCGTCGGCATCGATCTTTTCATTGTCGATTTCGAGCAGAGTTCTGTCCTGCGCATAAAGTATTGCCGCAAAAAGCAGCAATACGATTGTCAGTACGTTTTTTTTCATTTCAGTATCCTTTATTGATTTCTAGAATAGTTAGGAGCTTCTCTTGTGATAGTTATGTCGTGCGGGTGGTTTTCGACAACACCGTTTGCGGTTATGCGTACAAACTGAGCCTTTTCGTGCAATTCTTCGATGTTCTTAGCGCCGCAATAACCCATACCGGCTTTCAGACCGCCGATAAGCTGGTAGATAACCTCGTTGAGAGTTCCCTTGTAGGGTACGCGTCCCGAAATTCCTTCCGGAACAAGTTTCTTGACATCGTCTTCCATATCCTGGAAGTAGCGGTCCTTTGAGCCGAGCTGCATAGCTTCGAGCGAACCCATCCCGCGGTATTCCTTGAATTTACGTCCGTTGTAAATGATAGTTGAGCCAGGAGCTTCTTCGGTACCTGCGAAAAGTCCGCCTGCCATTATTGACGATGCACCTGCAGCGATTGCCTTCACGATGTCGCCCGAGTAGCGGATACCGCCGTCGGCGATTACCGGAACGCCCGAACCCTTGATTCCTTCGCATACGTTCATGATTGCGGTAAGCTGTGGTACGCCTATACCGGCAACTATTCTTGTCGTACATATCGAGCCAGGGCCGATACCGACCTTAATACCGTCGGCACCATTCTTGACGAGCAGCTTTGCAGCTTCGGCAGTTGCAACGTTTCCAACTACGAGGTCGATGTTCGGGAATTTGCTGCGAGCAGCCTTTAGCACTTCGTTTACACTCTTGGTGTGTCCGTGTGCAGTGTCGATTACGAGAGCATCAGCACCAGCATTTACAAGTGCTTCCATACGTTCGATGGAATCGCCAGTTATGCCGACTGCTGCAGCCACGCGCAGACGTCCGTTGGAGTCCTTGCATGAGTTGGGGCTTACGCTAGCCTTTGTGATGTCCTTGTAGGTGATAAGTCCCACAAGCTTGTTGTCCTTATCGACAACAGGAAGTTTTTCGATGCGGTATTTTCTGAAAATATCCTTTGCTGCGTCGAGTTTGGTATTCTGGTCGGCAGTGACAAGTTTGTCGGCTGGAGTCATGATTTCCCTGATAGGCTTGCTGGCATCGTCCTGGAAACGCATGTCGCGGCTGGTAAGAATACCACAGAGACGTTTTTCTGCGTCAACAACTGGCAAACCGCCAATGTTGTATTCGTTCATTATTTTGCGAGCATCACCTGCAGTGCTTTCAACATCAATGGTGACAGGATTCAGAATCATTGCATTTTCGGCGCGTTTTACCTGACTTACATGGCGAGCCTGAATGTCGATAGGCATGTTTTTGTGTATAACACCAATACCACCCTGGCGAGCCATTGCTATTGCCATGCGGCTGTCGGTAACAGTATCCATAGCTGCCGAAACTATTGGAGTATTTATTTTTATGTTTCTGGAAAACACCGATCCAAGCGTTACTTGTGCCGGTATAATTTCCGAATATGCTGGGATAAGAAGGACATCGTCGAATGTGAGACCGTCCATGATGATTTTGCTGTTCGTTGCCATAAAATCTCTATTTAAATTTAAGGTGCGAAGATAAGACTTTTTTTGCAGAAATTGAAAAGTTTTTTTTGCAGTATGTAAACTTGGTTGTTTGCGCCAATTTTCTTATTTTTGCCTTTTCAACATCATGAGCCAGTTTCGTGAAATATTGCTGAAATACTGGGGATACGACACGTTCCGCTATCCGCAGGAGGAGATTATCAAGTCGGTGTCGGAGGGAAAGGATACCCTCGGACTTATGCCTACTGGTGGTGGAAAATCCATAACTTTTCAGGTTTTTAGCATGGCGAACAGCGGAGTTTGCCTTGTTATTACACCATTAATTGCCCTGATGAAAGACCAAGTAGCCAATTTGCAGAAGCGTGGAATAAAGGCTGTGGCAATATATTCGGGCATGACCCAGCGCGAGATAGAGGTGGCAGTAGATAATGTAACATACGGCGACTATAAATTTCTCTATCTTTCGCCCGAAAGGCTCAAGAACTATTATTTCCGCGAGCGACTCAAGGTTATGCATGTCAACTTGATAACTGTCGATGAGGCGCATTGTATTTCGCAGTGGGGCTACGATTTTCGTCCTCCCTACCTCGAAATTGCCGAAATCCGTGATATTCTTCCTGGAGTTCCAGTGCTTGCACTCACCGCGACGGCTACCCCCGAGGTGGTTGACGACATTCAGGATAGACTGAAATTTCCTGTTCACAACGTTTTCCAGAAAAGTTTCGAGCGCAAGAATTTGGTTTACTATGTGATAAATACCGAAGATAAGATTCGCAAGTTGTTTTCAATTCTGAACAAGGTGTCAGGTTCGGGTGTGTTTTATGTGCGCAACCGCAAGAAAACCCGTGAATACGCGATGCTTTTGCAGCAGAACGGTATTTCGGCCGATTATTATCATGCTGGTTTGTCAGCGCAAGAAAGGTCTGAAAAGCAGGAGGCATGGCAGAAAAATCAAATACGTATAATGGTGTGCACCAATGCGTTCGGAATGGGAATTGACAAACCCGATGTGCGACTGGTAATTCATCTCGACTTGCCCGATTCGCCCGAGGCGTATTTTCAAGAAGCGGGACGTGCTGGACGCGACGGAAAGAGAGCGTATGCATTCCTCCTTACCAACAATTCGGATAAGGCACAGATAAAGAAAAACATTACGACTTCATTTCCCGAGCTACCAAAAGTTAAGGAAGTTTACTCGGCTGTGTGCAGCTATTTGGGAGTGCCGTACGAAGGCGGTGTGAACCAGGATATTCCTTTCGACATATTCGACTTTTCGGCTCATACGCACATCGATGTGCTTACGACGCATAGTTGTCTTAAGACTCTCGAATTTGCAGGCTTTCTCGAATATGTTGAAGATACAAATACGGTTTCTAGGATAATGTTTACCGTTCGTCGCGACGACCTGTACCAGTATCAGCTTGAGAACAAGAATATAGATGAGTTTATTAAGCTGATACTCAGAATGTATACAGGTGTGTTTACCGACTATGTGAACATAAGTGAGGAGTACATTGCAAAGAAAGCTGGAATATCGGAGCAATCGGTTTACGAATACTTCAAGTTGCTGTCTAAGCATAAGATAATTAGCTATATACCAAAGACAAACAAACCGCTTATAAGGTTGCTAATGGAGCGTAGGCGCGAAAACGACATGTATTTCGACCGCAAGGCTCTCGATTCACGTAAGGATAGGGTTGTGGCTAAAATGGAAGCAATGTTGCAGTATGCTACGAGTGACAATAAGTGCCGGAGTCAGCAACTTTTGGCGTATTTTGGAGAAACCGATGTTGACCGATGTGGGGAGTGTGATGTTTGTAAACGTCGTAACGAATTGGGACTCAGTAAGTACGAATTTGATATTATTCTCGATAAAATAAAGCGGATATTGGGAGAATCGCCATATCTTTACAACGATTTGATTGACAAGGTTGGCGAGGATGAAGCCAAATGTGTAAACGTTATAAAATGGCTTTTCGACAACAATAAAATATTATACAACGAAGAACGTAAAATAATTTGGCATAAATGATGAGAAGGAAGATTTTGATATTGTTAGTAATAGTGCTACCTGTGGTATTGTCTTTTTTTTCAGGTTGTGGACCTACTGCTACCGATCGGGAGTGGGAAGATTCTATCAAGGGTTATTGGAAACCAGTGAACGAAGAGAGCGGTGAGCTATGCAAAACGATACCATATTATCATTTTGGCGATAGTGCCCAGGGTGCAACCAAATATTACAAGAACAATTACACCGACACTATGGTTTGGGAAATTCGTCGCAAGCAGATGAATATTTACTACAAAGAAGCAGTTAGTAGTTATAATATAGGTTATAATCAGTACAATAGTCGAGCGCTGATTCATATACGTAAAGTTGCCGAGAATGAAGTTTTGGTTTCGCAATTATACAATAGTGGTGCACAGTCCGACTATAAGTTAGTACGTATTACCCCTGAGCAGTTCTACTCTAGTTATGTTGACACTACAAGTTCGAGTAGTAGTGGTGGGCATCAGAGTATTGACGATACATTTTAAGTGAAATTTAGAAATATAAGATAATGAATATATTGGTATTAGGTTCGGGAGGAAGAGAGCATGCAATAACATGGAAAATTGCATCGAGTCCGAGAGTTGAAAAGTTGTACGTTGCTCCTGGAAATGCAGGAACTCGTGATATTGCCGAGAATGTAGCAATAAAAGCTGATGATTTTGATGCTGTTGCAGATTTCGTTCGCAAGGCGAAAATAGACATGCTGGTTGTCGGTCCGGAGGATCCGCTAGTAAAGGGAATAGTGGATTATTTTGAGGCTAAGCCGGAATTTGCAAATCTTATGTTGGTCGGTCCCGACAAACTTTCGGCTCAACTTGAGGGGAGTAAGGAGTTCGCAAAGATGTTCATGCAGAAGTATGGCATTCCAACTGCAAAATATTTATCGGTAACGGCTGAGAATTTATCGGAGGGAGAAAAATTTCTCGAATCGGTAAATCCGCCATACGTACTTAAGGCAGATGGACTAGCAGCAGGCAAGGGCGTGTTGATTCTCGACAACCTTGACGAAGCAAAGTGCGAATTGAAAAATATGCTTGGAGGAAAGTTCGGCAGCGCAGGCAACAAGGTGGTGCTCGAACAGTACCTCGATGGTATAGAGTGTTCGGTGTTTGCCTTGACAGATGGCAAGTCGTATGTACTTCTACCCGAAGCAAAAGACTATAAGCGGATCGGCGAAGGAAATACTGGATTGAACACAGGCGGTATGGGTTCGGTTTCGCCAGTGCCGTTCTACGATAAGGATTTTGCAAAAAAGGTAGAAGAAAGGATTGTTAAGCCGACCATTGATGGTATTCGTTCGGAAGGCATGAACTATCGTGGTTTTGTTTTCTTTGGACTTATGAATGTAAAAGGTGATCCGTATGTTATTGAATACAACGTGCGTATGGGCGATCCCGAAACCGAATCGGTAATGCTTCGCATCAAATCGGACTTGGTAGAATTGCTCGAGGCTGCTGCAAGACGAGAATTGGCTGGCAAATCGATAGAGTTTGATCAGCGTGCGGCTGCAACTGTGATGATGGTTTCGGGTGGGTATCCCGAAGCATACGAAAAGGGCAAGACGATACGCGGTCTCGAAAAAGTGAAGGATAGCATTTGTTTCCATGCCGGCACGGCAGTTGCTGACGGAAATGTAGTTACATCGGGCGGCCGGGTTATTGCTGTAAGCAGTTATGGCAACACTATATTCGATGCTCTGAACGTTTCTTATTCGTCAATCAAAAATATATCGTTTGACAAATGCTATTATCGTACCGACCTCGGTTTCGATTTGAAATGACTTTGTAGATGCTGAAACTGATAAAATCAAATAATCCGTTCAACTATTTCCTGGCATTCTTGTTTATGCTTGGCTTATGGGCATACAAATTTGCAGTGATGCCTACTGCAGTCGACACGGGAGGTATGCATTCGTATTTTTTCAGGTTTATATATGAGTCGTCGAAGTTTCAGTATATTTATACAGCAATAGCCTTTGCATTGACGTTTGCTTTTGCTTGCTACGTGTCGGTATCTAATTTCCGATTGCAGATAGTTGAATCGGGATACCAGCTGCCTACATTATTTTTTACATTGCTTACAGGAAGTCTCATAAATGCGCAGCGATTTATTCCAGAAATGTTTGCTACATTATTTGTGGCTCTGGCCATCTTGCGTATATTCTCGATGTACAACAAGTATGAGGATATTAGAAGCAGTCTTGATGTCGGACTTCTTTATGGCCTTTCGCTTTTATTTGCATATAAGTATATTGTACTTCTACCGGCAATAGTTGTTGTATTTATAATTGTTAAGCCAGTAGCATGGCGCGACTTGTTTTCTTTTTTCCTTTCCGCTTCGTTTGTTTGCGCTATAGCATTTTGTCTTGTATGGCTATATGGCGACCTCAACGAGATGCTGCTATCTGTAAAGAACGAGGTTTTAACCCTCATATTTGCGGAGAAGTATAATTATCTCAATTACATTTTCTTTATTCCAGTCATTTTTTCGCTGTTTGTATCGTTGCTGTCAGTTTTTATCCTTAGGGTCTTCCGTAAGGCTGCGGAAATGAAATATTATCAATCGATGCTTGTCCTATTGATATATTTTGGGCTTTATGTCGGTTCTCCGCTTTCATCAAACGAATCAGTATGGCTTATGTTTTTCCCTCTTTGCTATCTGCTTTCAAATATAGTGGTCAACGCCAGACGGAGAGTTGTTCGGGGACTGGTGTTTTATGGACTTCTTGTGTGTTTGGTAGTTTCGCAGATATTGCAAGTGGTATATTATAAATCGATTTTTTAGGACTTATACCTATATAATTTAGTATATGAAAACTCAAGAGTATTATTTGGATTATTTCAAAGAGCACCTTTCTTCGTTCCTTAATGCGATGGAAACCGAACCTAAATTTTTGTACGAGCCTGTTAGATATGCACTTTCGGCAGGTGGAAAGCGTATCCGTCCTGTGTTGTGCCTAATGTCGGCAGAGATGTTTGGCGCAAGTGCAGAAAAGGCTATAGATGCAGCTCTTGGACTTGAGATTTTTCACAATTTCACATTGCTTCACGACGACATAATGGACAAGTCGGATATGCGCCGTGGACGTCCTACTGTGCATAAGAAGTGGACAGAGAATATAGCAATTCTTTCGGGCGACCTTATGTCGCTGGTTGCATGCAAGTGTGCTGCAAAAACAGCTGTTAATAGAGAGAAAGTACTTGAAACTTTTTTGCAGACGGCTATAGAGATTTGCGAAGGTCAGCAGTACGATATGGATTTCGAGACCGAAACCGATGTTAGTGTCGACGAATATATGAAGATGATAAACCTGAAGACGGCGGTTTTGCTTGCAGGAAGCTTGAAGGTAGGCGCGTTGATTGCAGGAGCAAGCGAATCAGATTGTGAAAACATATATCAGTATGGACGATATGCTGGGCTGGCATTCCAATTGCAGGACGATTTGCTCGATACATACGGAAATGCTGCCGTATTCGGCAAACCAATAGGTGGCGACATTGCCGAAAACAAGAAGACTTTTTTGCTCATTAATACAATAAACCTGGCTTCGGTTAGTACTAAAAAGGATTTGTTGGAATGGATTTCGAAAGAAAACTTCGACCGTGACGAAAAGTACAATTCGGTAAAAGCAATATACGATACCTTAAATATAAAAGACCTTACGATAAAAAAAATAGAGGAATGCTATAGCATTGCCGATTCGTATCTGCAGAAGGTGTCCTTGCCCGATTCGGAGAAAGCTGTGCTTCGCAATTATATGGACTCGATGAGGTCGAGGAGCTATTAAAAGGTTTGGAATGTACTGACTTGCAAAGAAAAGGCGAATAAGCTTTCAAAAGTTTATATTTTCCTTTGTTTCGAATATCCTAAAATATTAATTTTGCGCCCTCAAAAATTGGATTGTGACTGAATTTTTGCAAGGCATATTTCTGTATGATGAGAATTCTCCGCTGATTTTCACGAAGATGTTCTTCTGGATATTCTTCGCGGTGGTTCTGTTTGGATATTCGTTCATCTGCAACCGTCCTAAACTCAGGGCGTTGTATTTGTTCCTTGCAAGTTTGTTCTTCTACTACAAGTCGAGCGGATTCTTCTTTATCCTGTTGATAGTTAATATTATACTGAACTATTTCATAGGTAATGCAATCCATAGGTCCGAAAAGGAGGGGAAACGGAAAACCTATCTGGTACTCAGTGTTTTCATAAACCTTTTCATACTTTCGTACTTCAAATATACATTTTTCTTCGTCGATGCCTTCAATTCGATGTTTGGGACGCATCTGGTAGCGACAAACTACCTTGCAGGACTGTCGAATATGCTGGTTGGTACGCAGTTCAACTTGTCGGAAATATTCCTGCCGGTTGGAATTTCATTCTACACTTTCCAGACAATGTCATACACCATAGACATTTACCGTCGTAAGCTCGAACCTGTGAAGAGCATCATCGACTTCGGATTCTATGTGTCGTTTTTCCCTCAGTTGGTGGCTGGACCTATTGTCCGCGCATCTGAATTCGTACCACAGATTTACCAGAAATATTCACTCACACGCTACGAGTTTGGTTCGGCTGTGTTTATGATACTCAAAGGTTTGGTAAAGAAGATTATGATTGGCGACTATATTGCCGTCAACTTTATCGACCGCGTGTTCACAAACCCCGACATGTACACAGGCTTTGAGTCGCTGATGGCGATGTTCGGATATTCGTTGCAACTCTACTGCGACTTTTCGGGTTACACCGACATAGCCATAGGTGTTGCCTTGCTGATGGGCTTCCGCCTGAGCAAGAACTTCAACTCGCCGTATAAGTCGAAAAACTGTTCCGAATTCTGGACGCGCTGGCACATTTCGCTGTCGTCGTGGCTCAAGGACTACCTCTATATTCCGCTTGGCGGAAACCGCAAGGCAACAATCGGAACCTATCTAAATTTCGGCTTCATTCTGCTGGTTATCATGCTGATGGCATCGAGTTGGATAGTAACCGTTGCAATATTGGTGTTTGCACTCGTGTTGTTCCTGCTTATAAGGTTTGTTCCTTCGGTGGCAGACGGCATCAAGTCGAATATTAACCGACTGATAACCATGCTTCTCGGTGGTATGTGGCACGGCTCAAGCTGGAATTTCCTCGTGTGGGGCGGACTTAACGGCATTGGTTTAATTTTCGACAAGTACTGGCAGAAAATCAGTCCGTTTGCAAAGTTCAATGGAGGGTTTGTGAATTTTATCAGGGTACTCAACACCTTCCTTTTCATAACGGTAACATGGGTGTTCTTCCGCTCGCAGGATTTCGACACTGCCATTGCCATGTTTAAGAATGTTTTCACCAATTTCCATTTCGAGTATGTCCCTGCAGTGATTGCCGCCTACTACAAGGTGTTCCTGCTCATGGCGTTTGGCTATCTGACGCATTGGTTCAGCGGAAGGTTGAAGGACAAGTGGCGCGACAAGTTCATCGATATGCCACATTGGGTTCATGCTATAGTGGTTCTGCTTGTAGTATTTGTGGTATATCAGTCGATTTGCTCCGACATGCAGGCGTTCATATATTTCCAGTTCTAGGGCTGACGCCGTTTCTGAGTTTCTATGCCTACGGCGTTTCAATGGGCTACGCCCGTTTCTTGTGGCGCGCCGCGACTGTACAATGTTTCCGTTTCTATGATTACGCCATTTCTCTTGAGACACAATGAATTGCGTCTGTACAAACGTCTTTGAGCCTTCAAGCCTTTTCGCCTAATACGTTAATATTTCGTTTCCCGTTTCAGTAATCAGTATCTGGTGTTCCCATTGAGCCGAAGGCTTGAGGTCCTTGGTGACGACGGTCCAGTCGTTATCTTCGATGAAGATTTCCTTCTTGCCCATGTTTATCATAGGTTCAATGGTGAAGGTCATGCCGGGGATGATAAGTTCTTCGGTACCGCGCTTGCCGTAGTGCAATACCTCGGGTGGTTCGTGGAATTTTACACCGCAACCGTGTCCGCAAAGTTCACGAACGACAGAATAGCCATTCTTTTCGGCGTGTTCCTGGATTGCTGCGCCAACATCGCCCATACGTGCCCATGGCTGAGCAGTGGCTATGCCTATTTCGAGGCATTCTTTTGTGACTTTGACAAGTCGCTGGCATTCTTCGCTAACCTCGCCAATCATGAACATTCGTGATGCATCGGAGAAATAGCGGTTGTAGATGGTTGATACGTCAACATTTACGATGTCGCCGTTGCGGAGGAATTCCTTCTTGCTCGGGATGCCGTGGCAGACGATTTCGTTGCGTGACACACAGCAACTCTTTGGATAGCCCTCGTAGTGAAGCGGAGCTGGGATTGCACCATGAGAGGTTGTAAACTCGTAAACCATGTCGTCAATGTCCTGAGTGGTAATGCCCTCACGAATGTTTTCCGACAAGTAGTCGAGTAGAGCGGTATTTATTTTTGCACTTTCGCGAATGCCAGCAATCTGTTCTTCGCTACGAATTATTCTCAGTGGCGGAATCTTGTATCCTTTTGCACGGTATTCCTTTATTTTGTTCCGCAGTTCTATCGGTAGAAGCGGTGCGTATTCCTTCTTTGACATTGTTTTTGAAATTTTTTGCAAAAATAAATATAATTTATGATTTACGAATTACGATTTTAGATTGGGTTTCTCGCTTCGCTGTTTCTATGGCTTCGCCGTTTGAAAGTTTCTAGGTTTAGCTTACGCTGAGCTAAAGGTTAACTTCGTTGAGGGCTTCGCCGTTTCTATGTGCTTTGCACGTTTCTATGTTTTAGGTTCAATGTTCAAGAATTCAACGTTCAAGGGAGTCAATGCTTCGCGTTTCTAAAAAAGCGGAATGTCATGCTGGACTTGTTTCAGCATCTGATTCCGCTTTTTTTGTTTCTGGGTTGGCTTACACAGAGCAAAAGGCTGAAGATTTGAATGTTCAACAGTTCTATGGTTTGTAGCGATGCAATGCATTGCGTCGTGTTTTTGGTAATAATGTGAGGTGAACAAAAATATTTTTGAGATGATGTCTATTATATAGGTATATGTATGTAAGAATTAATCCACTAAATAGTAGTAATTTATTATGTTTCTATTTGACGAATGAGCATTTTCGATGTGTTTGATAATTTTTTTGCCATAAATTAATAGAAGTAAAAAATTATTTTTGTAATTTTGTACCTCCTTTAGGGGACTATGTTTAACAAAATAAAATTTTTTATATGTCAGGACATAATAAATGGTCAACGATCAAGAGAAAAAAGGGCGCATTGGACGCTAAAAGATCAAAAATCTTCTCGAAATTAGCAAAAGAAATAACAATAGCAGTTAAGGAAGGCGGAGGAACCGACCCCAACTATAATGCAAAATTGAGACTTGCAGTCCAGAATGCAAAGGGTGTTAATATGCCAAAGGACAATATCGAAAGAGCTATCAAGAAAGGTGATCAGGATGGAGCAAACTTCATGGAGATTACATTCGAAGGATATGCAGCACACGGTATTGCACTTTTCGTAGAATGCTTGTCGGACAACAACAACAGAACTGTTTCATCTGTACGTGCAGCTTTCAACAAGTTCAATGGTACTCTTGGAACTAACGGTTCGTTGAGCTTCTTGTTCGAGCGCAAGGGCGTTTTCGAGATTCCAATGTCGGATTCTATCAGCATGGACGATTTTGAACTCGAAATTATTGATGCTGGTGCTGAAGACATCGAAATGGATGAAGAAACCATTACTGTAACTTGCTCGTTCGAAGATTTCGGCAACGTAAACAAGAAATTGGAAGAAATGAATATCGTTCCTACTTGTGCCGAACTCAGAAGAATCCCGAACGACACCAAGGTTATTTCTCCGGAGGATGCAAAGGGCGTATTGAAGCTCATAGATGTTCTCGAGGACGACGACGATGTTGTAAACGTATTCCACAATATGGAAATGACCGACGAAATCGTCGCTGCAATGGAAGAATAGGGATATTGATTTTTAGAATATCGAGGTCGGGAGTACAAATTCCCGACCTTTTTTTTGTATGTGTCCTTCGGAATTTGTACTTCCGAAGGCAGAGTATAAGGGTATTTTATTCGCCAAGCACAAAACATCACTTTCGTTATGCTATATTTAGTTTGTTGATTTTTAATTGTTTATGTATTGTTATTGCCCTAAATGCAATATTTTTCAAAAAAATGTAAAAAAACATTTTGTCATGTGAAAAAAATGCACTTATTTTGCAGTCCCAAAACGATGGGAATTTTGGTCCGATCGTCTAATGGTTAGGACGTCAGATTTTCATTCTGGTAATCGGGGTTCGATTCCCCGCCGGACTGCAGAAAGCCACTGAAATTCGGTGGCTTTTTTGTTTGATATGTTGATATGACATGTAGGATTGCTATAAAACTTGCCGAATTTGAAAAAGTAAACTTGCAATCCCGTCAATTTTGCTTATATTTGCGGCATGAATAAATGTTTGTTTTTGTTTTTATTGTTTCTATCCGCCGAAGTCTTCGCACAGGGCGTAGCTAAGGTTTCGGTGGATACTTTATCCACTTCAGACAAATATGTCAAGATAGTAATATTCAGCGATAGGACGTGGGATTCGCTGGTTTTGCCCAAGCCTAAGCATGTGAATTCCGAAATGTACGACATCGATTGGATTACTACCGACCACAATGCACATAGGAATTTCGACATTACAACTCTCCCCGACACCATAGTGTTGCCGCTAATTGAAGACTCGACCGACTTTTGCATACCTCGCATAGGTTTCGTATTTTCAAAGTACGGTTGGCGACATGGACGTGCACATACAGGCAGCGATATACCTTTAAATGTTGGTGATCCCGTGTATTCGGCATTCGAAGGAAAAGTTAGATACACTGGTTATTGCGGTGGCTACGGAAATTTGGTTGTGGTGCGCCATGCCAACGGACTCGAAACATACTATGGACACCTGTCGAAGATTCTAGTTCGCGAAAACGAGCCGGTTGATGTGGGCGAGGTTATAGGTTTGGGCGGAAGTACTGGCAGAAGCACTGGCCCGCACCTGCATTTCGAGACCAGGTACAAGGGCTTCCCGTTCGACCCTGAGACGATTGTCAACTGGAAGGATACGACCTTGCGTTGCGATACTCTTGTGTTGCCGCGCAACAAGCTTAACTCGACTTCGAGGTATTCGTCGTCTTCGTCGTCATCGTCGGCAAGTACGGTCGAGACTGGCGAAGGTACATATCATATCATCCGTCAGGGCGACACATTGAGCGCTCTTGCTCGTAAATATGGCACCTCGGTAAGCAAAATTTGTTCGCTCAACAATAACCTTACGCCAAATACCGTACTCCAGTTGGGACGCAAAGTGCGTGTAAGATAGCTAGTTACAGTGATTGATAACGCAAAAGAAAATTCTTGGAATATTTTTGAACAGAATTTTGTGGAATAAAAAAAAAGTAGTACCTTTGCCGTCCAAAAATTAGTAAGAATAATTTAAAAGTTAAATACAATGAAAAAGGGAATACATCCTGATAAGTATCGCTTGGTAGCATTCAAGGACATGTCGAATGAAAATGTTTTCATTACCAAGTCAACCGCTAACACTAAGGAAACGATTGTTGTTGATGGTGTTGAGTATCCTTTGTACAAGCTTGAAATCTCCAACACATCTCACCCGTTCTACACTGGTAAGATTAAGCTTGTTGATACCGCTGGTCGTGTTGATAAGTTCCGCAACCGCTATCAGAAGCACTTGGAACAGCGTGCTGCTGCAAAGAAGTAGTAGCATTCTTGCAATATTAAAGGATAGGGAATACCCGTTGGGCTTTCCCTTTTCTTGTTTGTATATGCCATTAAATTTATAAGTATATGAAGAATTGTTTTTATTTGTTAATTTTGTTTGTATTCACTATGGTATCGTGCAATAACAACAAGACAGAAACTGTAGAAGAAAACAGCAAGTGCGAACAGCAATGTTCGGAACAGAAGAATCAGGTAGTTGACTGCATAATGAGCCGTCGTAGCATCCGTGCCTACAAGCCCGAGCAGATAAAGGACGAGGAATTGAAGACCATCCTCGAATGCGCTATCAACGCACCGAGCGCACGCAATTCGCAGCCGTGGGAAGTTCGCGTTATGCAGAACAAGGAAGCTATCGAAAATCTCAATAAGGAAGTAATCGCCGACATGATTGAGAAGCGTCCCGAAGCTAAGGAACGTTTTGCCGATGAAAATGCAAGCGTTTTCTTCCATGCACCGACTTTGCTCGTAGTTGCCTACGACACAACCCAGTACTGGGGACAGAGCGATTGCGGTATGCTCGTGCAGAACATTTTGCTTGCAGCCGAATCGATGAACATTGGTTCTTGCGCTGTTGGCTGCTGCCGCGACTACATCAATTCGCCTAAGGCTGCAGATTTTGTTAAGTCGCTTAACCTTCCCGAAAACTATGTGGTTTACCTTACCGTAACCCTCGGCTACAAGGACGAAAATCCCGATGCCAAGCCACGCGACGACAAGAAAATTGCGTATATGGAATAAAATGTAGTGATTATGCCAAATGAAAAAAGCTTCGTAAATCGAAGCTTTTTTTGTTTCTAAGTATTCCAACCATTAAAATTTGGCAATTAGAAACCAAAAACAGGATGTCATGCTGAACTTGTTTCAGCATCTGATTCTGTTTTTGCTGAACACCAAATCTTCGAACCATCGCAATGCTTTGCGATGCTATAGTATCAAATCATTGATAGACCCTTCCGCTTCGATACTTCGACAAGCTCAGCAAGCGAAGCTCAGTGAGCGTAATCTTTTGAATCTTTGAATTTTTAAATTATTAAATCAGCGAAGCTGATCTTGAATCTTTAAATTTCCTCTCACTGCATCCTTTCCATCAAATCCATGATGTCAGATTCCATGGATTCCGTTCTCGGCTGTTCAAGGAATCGGCAAAGTTCCTCGCCTTTCTTGTAGAAGACAATTGCAGGAAGAAATTGAACATAATAATCTTCTACATTTAGCACATCTACCGTAATTTTGCTGTCGAGGCAGATGAATGTCACAGGAATATCCTTGAAATAGTCGAGATCGAAAATTTTGCAGAAACGTGGAACTTCGCGCCTAGAATTGCTTTCCCAAGTTCCCATGAAAACCTGTACGCTGTCGAATTTCTCTGGCAGTTCAAAGTTGAAGGTCTCTGTTTTTACCGTATATGATTCGTATTCTGCCTTGAACCATCCACCACCATGATTTTCGAGTGCTTCGCGGGTGCAGTAGCCATATAGTATGTCGTTGCCAGTCTTTTCATCGTGTATAGTTCTGTTGAGTTGCGAAAAAGCACTGGATGAACCAAGAATAAAAGTTAGTGCGATAATTATAAGTTTCTTTTCCATAGTTTTATCTGTTAAATTTTAGTTTCATTGCCGATTTGCCATTTATGATATTCCCATTGTCGAAGACGATTTCTCCATTCACTAATGTTTTGACTATCTTTGAATTGAAAGCATGTCCTTCCAATGGTGACCATTTGCATTTATACATTAGGTTGTCTTTTGTAACTTCGTATCTTGCATTCGGGTCAACAAGCACAAGATCTGCAAAATAACCTTTTCTAATGAATCCGCGCCTATCTATATGGTATAGCCGTGCAGGATTGTGGCTCATCCACCTTACAATGTCTTCGATTTCGAAATAACCGCGCTGTGCGAGTTCTATCATCACTTGCAGCGAATGCTGTACCATTGGTGCGCCTGATGGACATTTGGTGTAGGGTGCGCATTTTTCTTCCCAAGTGTGTGGAGCGTGGTCGGTAGCGACTACATCTATCTTGCCATCTTTAAGCGCTTGTATAAGAGCAAGTCTATCGGATTCATACTTTACTGCGGGATTCCACTTTATACGCGATCCGAGCCGTTTGTAGTCTTCGCTGTTGAAGAACAAATGATGTACGCAGACTTCGGCGGTTATTTGCTTTTCGTTCAGTGGTTTGTCCGATAGTAAGGAAATTTCCTTTTCGGTACTGATGTGGAAAATATGTAGGTGTGCGCTAGTACGTTTCGCTATTTCTGCAGCTTCGCTACTCGATTTATAGCAGGCATCTGCAGATCTTATTTCGCAATGCTTCTCCATTGGTATGTCATCGCCGTAAATTTCCTTCATGCGGTTTAGGTTTTCGGCAATTATGCCGTCATCCTCGCAATGGGCTGCGATTATGGTGGGGGAGACCTGCATTATTTTTTCAATGTCGTTCTTGTCCTTGACAAGCAGATTGCCGGTTGATGAACCGAGGAACAATTTTACGCCAGCAACCTCTGATGTGTCGATTTTTGCGATGTCATCGATGTTGTTTTCAGTTGCACCAATGAAAAACGAGTAGTTGACGAGGGAATTTTCCCCAGCAATGTCGAATTTTTGTTTCAAAAGTTCGTCATTTATGGTTGGCGGATTGGTATTTGGCATTTCCATATATGATGTTACGCCACCAGCCGCCGCAGCTCTTGATTCCGAATAAATGTCAGCTTTTTGAGTGGATCCTGGTTCGCGGAAATGAACTTGGTCATCAATTACGCCTGGCAGAAGAAGCAATCCTGTTGCATCTATTTCGTTGTCGAAACATCCTTGTATTTTCCCGCAAGGTGCGATTTCATCAATAAATTCGTTTTCAATAGCCACATCGAGCAGAGCTTTTTGACCCTCGTTTACAACCGTTGCATTTTTTATAAGTGTTCTCATTGCTGTCATTTCTATTGGCAAAGGTATTATTTTAATGCCATTGTGCAAAAAAATAAATTTCTTTCTTGTCTCTGCGAAAAATGTATTACTTTTGCGGTCGGGTAAGTCTTATACGACCAGCTCCCTCTGAATCCTCCAGGTTCGGAAGAAAGCAAAGGTAAGAGGTTGTAGCGGTGCGATATGAGTAGCTTACCCTTTTTTTGTGGCTTCGCCTACAGCGTTTTATGGGCTGGCGCCGTTTCTGTAGAGACGCGCCATGGCACGTCTTTACAGAAACGGCGCCAGTTTCAAGGTTTCAAAGTTTCATTGCCTGCGGCTTTTGATGGCTAAAGCCGTTTCAATGTTCAAAGTTTAACAATTCAATCGTAAATCGTACATCGTAACCTTTAGCTCGGCGTAGCCAATTCGAAAATGAATTCTAGAAACTTTCAAACTAGAAACTTCTTCTTTTGTGTTTCTATTTTTTGTAATTTTGTGGGCAAATTAGTCATAGCGTTTTGGATATGAACTGTATAGTTGTTGACGATAGCGAAATGGTGCAGAAACAGATTGCTGGTTTCATCGAGAAGTCTGGCTTTTTGACTTGTTGTGGAACATTTGCAAATCCTATAGGCATTGAGACTTGCATTGAGGAGAACAATGTTTCGTTGATTTTCCTTGACATTGAGATGCCGCAGATGAGCGGTTTCGACTTCCTTGACAAATACAAGAAAAACATCCAGATAATAGTCATATCGGCAAGCAGGAAATATGCGCTCGATGCCTACGACTACGACATAACTGACTATCTATTGAAACCAATTGCTTACGAAAGATTTCTTGTCGCAGCAAATAAGGCAGTCGAAAAGCATATCTTGCAAAAACATTTGAACGATGAACATCTCGCATAGGGAACTTTTCCTTAATTACATTGGACAGACATCCGAAAGCCCATATCTTGTTGAAATAGAACGCGCAAAGGGCGTATATATGTATGGTCCTGATGGGAAAAAGTATTTTGACCTTATTTCGGGCGTTTCGGTAAGTTCGCTCGGACATTGCAACGAAAATGTTGCCGCAGCCGTGCGCGAGCAGATTGACAAGTACATGCACCTAATGGTTTACGGCGAGTTTGTTCAGTCGCCACAGGTGGAACTTGCTGAGTATCTGTGTGGTATGCTGCCAAAGAAATTTGACAATGTTTATTTCGTTAATAGCGGTAGCGAGGCTATCGAGGGAGCGACCAAGCTTGCAAAGCGTTATACTCGCAGGCACAAGATGTTTTCGTTTGTGAATGCTTACCACGGAAGCACACAAGGGGCTTTGAGCCTTTGTGGAAACGAGGATTTCAAGCGTTCGTTCCGACCCTTACTTCCCGATGTGTATCACTTGGAACTCAACAACTTTGACCAGCTCTCGCAGATAGATGAAGATACGGCTTGCGTTGTTCTTGAGTCTATTCAAGCAGAGGGCGGTGGGATGGTTCCGACGGTTGAATATATGCAGGAATTGCGTTCTGTTTGCACGAAAAAGGGCGCATTGCTCATCCTTGATGAAATCCAGACTGGTTTTGGTAGGACAGGCAAGATGTTCGGATTTATGCACTTTGGCATTGAGCCTGATATTATTTGCTTTGCAAAGGCCTTGGGCGCAGGAATGCCGATAGGTGCTTTTGTCTCATCGCGAAAGATAATGTCGTCGTTTATGACCGACCCAGTTTTGGGACACATAACGACTTTTGGGGGACACCCGGTTTCTGCAGCAGCTGCACTTGCTGGTGTGAAAATCATAAACGAGTCGGGCATTGTGGATACTATTCAAGCTAAAGCCGACAGATTTATTTCCAACTTGAAGTCGCATCCGATGATAAGCGAAATAAGGGGCAAGGGCTTGCTTCTGGCTGTTGAGATTGGTTCTTTCGACAATGTGCTGAAATTCATCAAGCGTGCAATAGCAAACGGACTTATTTCCGACTGGTTTATTTTCCACGATACAGCCTTCCGTATTGCTCCGCCGTTGGTAATTTCAAACGATGAAATTGACGAGGCTAGTGAGCTCATAATAAAAACTCTCAACGAGATATAAAAACATTGGTGTTCGCTATCCTCTGTCTGTCATTCCACAACCTTTAGCTCACGAAGCTTGCGAGTAAAACAGAACGAACAGCATAAGGAACGTTGCTTGTGAGTTCGTTTGTGCGGAACTGAAAGTCGCGACACGAAGATAGCAATCTCCCATTAGTACACAAAGGAGATTGCTCGCAGGCTTCGCGAGGTTGCAAGCAACGTTACGGACAGCAGTCTTCACAACGCTCCCCATTCCGTATCGCGTGTTACGACTAGCTTCCGTACCTTTAGCTCACGCAGCGAAGCAAGTAAATGACAAGTCCCTTTATTAATATTATCATCTAGTCGACAGATAATATTGTAATTATATGTGTTATCCCATTCTTTAGCGGACACAAAAAAAGCAAGCATCAATTGATGCTTGCCGTAAGTGTTTTGGGAAAGCAAAATGCTATCCTATTTCCTTGATTTAAGTTCTTCAATCAGAGCAGGTACAATTTTCTTGTAATCGGCAACAACCTTGTAGTCTGAGCATGCGAAAATAGGAGCATTCTCGTCCTTGTTGATGCTGATAATCAGACCAGAATCCTTTATGCCACAGGTATGATGTGCTGCACCGGATACGCCTATGCCAAGATATGCTTTCGGACGCACTGCAATTCCACTGGTGCCTATCATAGCCTTTTCGTTGCTAACCCAGCCAGCATCGAGTACAGGACGGGTGCAACCATTTGCTCCGTTAAGCAGCGATGCCAGTTCTTCAAGTTTTGCCCATTCTTCTTTAGATCCAATGCCAAAACCCCCAACTACTATGCAGTCGGCTTCAGTCAGCGACTTGCAGGTTTCGTGTTCCTTTTCAACCTTTACGACTTTCATTCTGTCAAAGCCCTTCAGTTCGCACGAGAAATCTTCCACTACGCCATTTTTCTGGACAAAATCCAGCTTCTTGGTAATGCCAGCCTTTATCGATGCAATTTGTGGACGATGGTTCGGAATGTAAATGTCGCCAAGAACCTTGCCGCCAAAGGCAGGAACAACCTGTGTAAACTGTCCGTTTTCAAGTATCTTGAGGGCGGTGCAATGTGCCGCAAGACCTGTACGCAGCTTTGCTGCAACAGTCGGTGCAAGTTCGCTTCCGAGAGCGGTTGCGCCAATCAGCACAATTTCTGGATGATATGCATTAATAATTCCTGCCAATGCTTCTCCGTAAAGGTCTGAACGATAGTTCTCTAGTTGAGGGCTGTCGAATGCAACAACTTTGTCGGCACCATAACCGAAAAGTGTCGGAGCGTATTTTTTCACATCATTGCCAACCATTGCTGCGATTACCCAGCTGTCGTTGTTGCGCATTGCTTTCAGCCTGTTGGCTTCGCCAAGCAGTTCCAGCGAATTTTCGCAAACCTTGTCATCACCGACTTCGGCAAATACCATTATGTTCTTGTATGAATTAATTTCCATCATAAAGTCCCTTATATCTCGTGTCTGCGTAGTTTGCACGCCTACATATATATTTTTCTTTTCCTGAATTTCCATTACTTTATCCCTGCTTTATAAAGTTCATCCACAATGCGTTTTGCAATTTCTTCTGGAGTGCCGTCAATCTTTTCCGACTTGCGTCCCATTTCTGGCGATGCAATTCCGCCAGGTTGTGTTGGCGAGCCTTTCAGTCCGACAAAATTGAGGTCGGGTTCAATATCGATGGCAGTAAAAACATTGAAAGGTTTCTGCTTAGCCTTCATCAGTCCCATTATGCTTACAAACCTTGGTTTGTTCACCTTGCGCGTAACGCCAACGACAGCAGGAAGTCCGATTTCGTAGTCGATGCTTCCGTTGTCCTGCTTTGCTGTTACAAAAATGTTATTCCCATCACAATCGATTTTGGTAACATTCATTACATGAGGCATTTCGAGCCATTCGCCAAGCTGTGCCGAAACTTGTGCTGTGCTTCCGTCATCGCTTTCGTTGCCAGTAATTACAAGGTCGAAGTCGCCTGCTTTTCTGATTGCTGCCGACAAAATATTTGATGTTGCAAGCGTGTCGGAACCAGCAAATGCGCGGTCGCTTATGAGGTAAGCTTCATCGGCACCCATGCCGAGTGCTTGCATTATGGTATCCTTCATTGTAGGGGGAGCCATAGTGAATACAGCTACTTTTCCACCGTGCTTTTCCTTGAATGAAATTGCCGCTTCGAGAGCGTGCTTGTCTAAGTCGCTAATTACTGTGGGAATTCCCGAACGGTCCCATGTCTTTGTTACCGGATCTATCTTTATCTGGTCGTAGTATTTCGAGTCAGGAACCGGCTTTACACAAACTGCTATGTTCATACGAATATTTTTTTGCAAAGATACAATATTATTTACGATTGTGGATTTTAGATTTACGATTTTATACTGGGCAAAAAGGCTAAAAGAAGAGAAGGCTAAAAGTCAAAAATGGCTTTAAGCCTGTTAGCCTTTGAGCCTGTAAGCCCAGAAATTTTCAAAACGCCGCAGGCATTCAAACGAGCGAAGCCCTAGAACGGATATCCGATACCGAAATTCAGCGTAAACTTGTTAACCTTGAATGGCTTAAACGATTCGAACCAAGCATCGGTACCTGTTAGCGATGGGTTGTACACTGGGATTCCAATGTCGAAACGAAGGACGAGGAACTTAAGGTCGAAACGTAGTCCGAAACCTGTTCCCATCGCGATTTGCTTATAAAATTCAGTAAACTTGAACAATGCGCCAGTTCTGTTATCATTTTTGTCAATAGCCCAGATGTTTCCCGCATCGATGAAAAGTGCACCCTGCAAGAACGAAACTATAGAAAAACGATATTCCATGTTGAACATCAACTTCATGTCAGCAATTTGGTCGTAGTTGCGGTAGATGTTGGAGTAAGAGCCAGGACCAAGAGTGCGCACTTGCCATGCTCTAATGTCGTTGGCACCACCTATGAAATACCTTTTTACGAAAGGCAAACCTTTGGTTGAGTTGCCATACGGAAGTCCAATGCCGAAAAATGCACGGTAAACCATTGTGTTTCTCTCATCTATGATGTTGTAGAAGCGGTAATCAAAGTCGGCTTTTACATACTGTGCAAATTCGACGCCGAGAAGCTTATACGAATCCGATTCCTTCTCGATCTTGCATGCTGAATATATGCCGTACAATAAGTTTCCGCATGTTTCGACATTTAGCCAGAAATAAGTGAAGTTCCTCTTTACGTTTACATTCTGGTTGTTGAATATCATATCGTAACTGAAAACCATGAGGAATTGGTCTTCATACGAATACTTGATGTATAGGTTTTGTATTCTTCGCCTGAAGTCCTCGCTGAAATCGAGAATTTTTACCCAGTACAGTTCTATTGGGTTTATGTAGTGCGTGATGTTTTTGTTCTTGTATCCAATCCAGCTGTAGCCGAAATTAAGGTTCGCAATGGTGCGAGTGTAGTCTGGGCGGTTTTGGTAGTTGAACGAAACGCTTAATTGTGTTTTGGGGTCGTGGCGTTTGATGAACTCGAAATTGTTGAAGAAGGGAAGGAGCAGTTTTGGGAAAGTTAGCTTGATTTCCCCACCATATTCGAGCGTATTGAAGAATTTCGACTTGATTTCCTTGTTTGTTACTGTGTCAAAAATTGCTGATGTCTGGAACGAAATGTTTGCTTTTGCCGAAAAAATCTGTGCACCACGGAAAATATTTCTGTTCTTGTACGACAATACCCCAGCCATACCTAAGTTGCCCGATGTGTTGCTGCCTTCAAGTTCTATGTTGAACGATTGTCGTTTCATTGGAGCAAGGTAAATGTTGGCATCGAGGAAACGCTTGCTGATATTCTCAAGGTGAACCTCTTCTATGTCGGGCGGAGTAAGCTTAATGTTTATTAGGCGGAACTGCTTTAGGCTCGACAGGTGGCTGTATGTGTCCTCTACATCGCGTATGCTGTACTTTTCATCCGGCTTGAAGAAGCACGACTGCATGAATACCGATGTTTTGTGCGACATCTTGCCGTCGTATGTAAACTTTATGCCGTCCTTGACGAACATGTTTGTCTGTTTTCCTATCGAATCATTGTTCTTGGTAAGGTCGTAATTCGTGTATATATTTACATTTCGTATTGTTTGACTCTGGAAAGCATCGTCTACGGCATTTTCCGTCTTTTGTATGCTGGTGGTAAGTTTCACGGTGCAGTCGCCTTGGAGAGTGTCTGCAAAGAAATGCACATTGTTTATGGAGAAGTAGTAGTAGCCGTTAAGTTTGAAAAACCTCGTTATACGTTCCCTCTCGGCTTTCAAGGTATCGGTATTGAAGCTATGTCCTTTCTTTATGATGGTATTTGCGGTGTCGGAGAAAAACAGTTCTCTGATTGTTTCGTCCGAAATGTCGTAACTGATATCCGATATTTTGTATGATGGACCAGATGTGATGGTGTATTTTACCTTTGCTTTCTTATGTTTGTTGAAGTGTTCTTCTACGCTTACCGATGAACGGTAGTACGATTGGCTTGCCATGTATGCATTTATGTTTTCTATGCTTTTGTTTGTCGCCTCAATTGCATAAATGGTAGGTTCTTCTCCTATTGAATTTGCAAGTTTTTCTTTCCATTTGCGAGGTTTGCCACTTTTCATGAAATTATATACATGCAGATTGAAAGGTACTAATCCGAGTATTTTTTTGTTGCTCTTCTGGCTTAAAGTAAGCATGAGGTCTTCCTCTTTTATGCTATTGTTGTCGCACTTAACCTTGTTTTTTACAAGAAGGTATTCTCCTTCGCCAACAAATTTTGTCGCACGGCAAGAGGTCATTGTGACAAGCAATACGAATATTGAAGCCAGCAATAAAACATATATACACGATATGTAGGTTCGGCAACCCATAATGTCGCAAAAGTAATAAATCAATCATTATTGTCCGAAAAATAATTGTAGATTGTTTTGCAGCTGGGTATAAAAAAAAGGAGTGGCTTTTACATTTGGCCACTCCTGTGATATTTTTGTGTATAGTTGATTAATTCCGTTATGGTTAGAATTTACATCCAAGCGTAAACGATATTTGATGGCGGTTGAACTTTACCTTGCTCGGATCGCTTGATACAAGGCCTTCGTACATATAGTACACATACGAATTTTGCAGGTACGAGTATGCAATGTCGAAGAAGAAATAGTTAGTGCGGAATCCCAGTCCAGCGCTTACGAGCCATGTATTGGAGTTGCTATTTGGCGATGAACTCTTGTATGGGCTTGTATAATATGCACCTCCGAGTCGCATGTTCAGTGCTCCTAATCTATATTCGGCACCTAACTTTACGCAGTGTCCCACCTTGTAGTTGTTTATGATATTTTGTGTTTCAGTTGCAAAATCATAGTCCTCGCTTCTCATTTTTATCGAGTTGTAGTTTGCAAGGTCGTAATCAAAGTTAATTAGAATGTGTTCGTTTGGAATAACGCAGATGCTAGCATTTGCCCTAAGTGGCGACAGTATGTTGTACTCGAATTCGCCTTCTGGCGACTGGTATGTCATTGTGGAGTCTCCAAGCTGTGTTGCGCATGCCGTGTTGTATCTGTCCCTAAGGCTCAGCGATGTTGGTGTATGTATTGATGCTCCGAACCTTATCATTTCGATTGGTGAGTAAAGTATGCCGAGCTTGAAATTAACGCCGCTTCCTGTAGTTCTTACATAATCCTCGAAAGAAAAGGTTTTCGGTCCGTTTGTGACGTTTTCCCTATTTTCATACGATATTATGTTCTGCCTGTAGTTTACCGACTGTATTCCAAGGTTCATACCTACAAATATTTTGTGCTTGAAGTTGAATGCAATAGCGATATTGTATTCTCCAAGTGAACCTTTCTTTGTTATTCTTTGGCTTTGCTTTTCGCCGTACTGGTCGTATGCGCTAACATACTGGTCGGTTATTGTATCAGCAATAGGGTCGATGAGGTATGTTTCCCATGCAAGGTGGCTGTAGAACGGATCGTTGTCGCCAAGTGCTGAATAGTTTGTGCCGTTGGCTCTTGTTGCAAACCAGTCGGTAAGTGAACTATTGTCGTTTATGCCAGTTATGCCTACATTCTCCGAGAACTTGTTAAGCTTGTTGTATGAAAATCCCCATACGAAATAGGTTAATCCTATGTTGTCGTTTTTTCTTTCTATTGCCTGTACGAATGAAGCTTCGTTGATGTCGAAGTAGTTTGCGCTGTAGTCGCGGTTCTTTGTTCCAAGATACGAAGATTCGGTGTTGTTAATCTTGAAACTTGGCGAGAACGAGAGCTGAGTTGTCTTGTAAACGCCCATGCTTGCAGGGTTGAATCCTATTACTGACGGGTCGGCTCCCAATGCTCCGAACGAACCTGCCATTCCGTTGGCGCGTGCTGTACCGCTAGGCATATAGAAAGAATACCTTAATGCGTCGGTTTCATTCTGTGCTATTGCCAATGTGCACAAAAATATTGCAAATATGCTAAATACTAACTTTTTCATGACTTATCTCCTTCCTGAACTTGAGTGTGACGATGAACTTGAATGTGATGAGCTAGAGCTCGAGTGAGAAGAACTTGAATGCGATGACGAAGAACTTGAATGAGAACTTCCGCTGTAACTGCTGCTTGAGCGAGAACTGCTACTGCTTGATGACGGTGAGTAACTTCTGCTCGAACTGCTTGAGGAGTTGTAGCTTCCGCTTGATGACGGTCTGCTGCTCGAACTCGAAGAACTGCTGTTGTAAGACCTTGAGCTGCTTGAACTGCTGCTCGATGATGGTCTTGAAGATGAATTATAACTGCTAGAACTACTGCTCGATGGTCTTGATGTCGAACTGCTTGAGCTGCTGCTCGATGAAGGTCTGCTGGAACTTGAAGAGCTGCTGCTTGAGGGTCTCGACGATGAGTTGTAGTTGCTCGAACTTGAACGGCTCGGCTTGTTGTAGCTGCGGTTGCTGCTCGACGAGTTTACCCTGTTACTTGAATTGTTGGAAGGTTCCTTGCTTGTCGTAGAACTTGAGTTGTTGCTGACAGATGAGTTATCTCTGTTGCTCGAGTTGTTATTATTACTTGCAGGTTCCTTGGTTGCAGATGAACTGCTAACATTTTCGGAAGAGTTTATCCTCGATGTCGAATTTCCGTTTGCAGGTTCCTTGGTGGCACTTGACCCAGAATTTATTCTGTTGCCGTTATCTTTAGTTTCGGAGCTACCATTTGAAACTCTAGTTGCGTTTGCCCCATTATTGTCATCTGCTCGTGAGGTTGTTGCGCTAGAATTATCAATAATTCTGCCTGTATTTGTAGTTGGATTTTTTATAGTGGTTGTTGTGGTGGTGGTATTGTTGTTGCCGCTATTGCTACCGCTTATAAAGCGTCCGCTACCTCCGTTGTAGCCACCCATCGAACCGCGGTGTCCATAGTAGGTTGAACCGAAAACGTTGTCGTCGTTTGGTCCATGTCCGTTGTTATGACCATGGTTGTGTCCATGATGATTGTGATGGTTGTGCCAGTATCCGTAATCGTTCCATCCCCATCCGTAGTAATGGCTGTAATATCCGTAGTGGTGGTGATAGTATGGTGTGTAGTAATATGGCGAGTAGTACCACGAATAGAAGTACGGATCGTAGTAGTAACTGTACGAATAATAAGGTGTGTACCACGGATCCCAATATGGGTCGTAGTAATACACAGGCGTATAGTATGTACCGAACCTGCGGAAGTGCGAGGTGTAATAGTAGTCGTCGCCTATGTAGTAATAGTTGTTTTCGATGTAGTTTCCACTGCCGTCGTAGTCGTAGTAGCTGTCGCTATTACCATAACTATAATCGTCGGAATATGATTTGTTGTCGCCTTCGGTGTAATATGTTACAGTACCGTCGTCGTTGTGATAATATCCGTCTTCGGGGTTATATGTGCCTTCGGGAGTAGTTGGATTGCTTTCGTAATTGTCGGCGGTTGTAGTTTTTGAAGGCATCACTTCTTCCTTGCTTTTGCTGTAGTAAGCATCATCGTAAACCTTTGTTGTATAAAGGTTTGACTCGCAAGATGCTAGGGTGAGAAGCACAATGGTCAATATGTAAAACAAATGTTTCATAGTGATGAAATTTTTTCTAATTTTGTAACTTCAAAAATAATAATTTTTTTAACGCAATAACAAATTTTATACCAAGATAAGATGGCAAAGTTGACGAAGAGATCTGAGAATTATTCTCAATGGTACAACGAGCTTGTTGTTCAGGCAGATCTGGCGGAACAGTCCGCAGTTAGAGGATGTATGGTTATCAAGCCTTACGGTTATTCGATATGGGAAAAGATGCATGATATTCTTGACAAAATGTTCAAGGAAACAGGTCACACAAACGCATATTTCCCGCTATTTATTCCAAAGTCGTTTTTCAGTCGCGAAGCCGACCATGTTGAAGGTTTTGCAAAGGAGTGCGCAGTGGTAACTCATTATCGTCTTCGCACCAATGCCGACAAGACGGCTGTTGAAGTCGACCCAGAAGCAAAACTAGAGGAAGAACTCATTGTTCGTCCGACTTCCGAAACCATAATCTGGAATACCTACCGCAACTGGGTTAAGTCGTACCGCGACCTACCTATACTTGTTAACCAGTGGGCAAATGTTGTTCGTTGGGAAATGCGTACCCGTCTGTTCCTTCGTACTGCCGAATTCCTGTGGCAGGAAGGTCATACCGCACACGCTACCAAGGAGGAGGCTATGGAAGAAGCCGACAAGATGGTTCACGTTTATTCCGACTTTGTCGAAAATTACCTTGGTGTTCCGGTAGTTATCGGTCGCAAGACCGACAGCGAGCGCTTTGCCGGTGCCGAAGAAACTTTCTGCATCGAGGCTCTCATGCAGGACGGTAAGGCATTGCAGGCTGGTACTTCGCACTTCCTTGCGCAGAATTTCGCAAAGGCATTCGACGTTACTTTCCTCAACAAGGAAAACAAGCCCGAATATGTATGGGCAACTTCGTGGGGCGTTTCTACCCGTCTGATGGGTGCGCTCATTATGGCTCACTCTGACGACAATGGACTTGTGTTGCCGCCGCATCTGGCTCCTATTCAGGTTGTCATCGTTCCTATTTACAAGACCGACGAACAGCTTGCTATGATATCGGAACGCGTAAACGAACTTTGCGCAAAACTGAAGGCTGCTGGCATAAGCTACAAGTACGACGACCGCGACACTCAGCGTCCGGGATTCAAGTTTGCAGAGTGGGAAATGAAGGGTGTTCCTGTACGTCTGGGAATTGGTCCTAACGACTACGAAAACCATACATGGGAAGTTGCCCGCCGCGACACTCTGACCAAGGAAAATGTTGCAGATGATGGCATTATCGAACACATCAAGAACTTGCTCGAGGACATCCAGAAGAACATCTACAAGAAGGCATACGACTACAGGGCTGCACATACCTATAAGGTTGACACATGGGACGAGTTCAAGCGCGTAATCGAGGAAACTCCAGGCTTCATTCTTGCACACTGGGACGGTACTGCAGAAACCGAAGCTAAAATCAAGGAAGAAACCAAGGCTACTATCCGTTGTATCCCGATGGATGCTCCCGAAGAAGACGGCGTTTGTGTTTATTCTGGCAAACCATCAAAGAGGAGAGTGCTGTTTGCAAAAGCATACTAATACAGTTGAAAGTTAATAGTTAAGAGTTAAAAGTTATTGCAAGTTGGTTGAGAGGATGCAAAAATGGGCTAAAAGTCTTTAAGCCTGTTAGCCTTTGAGCCTTCAAGCCCAACATAGAGAAACATCGTATGGAAAGAGATACAGAAATACGCGACGGAATAATAAAGACCATGCTCGAGAAGTCGCAGCTGAAACAGGTTGTTTACGACAATACCAAGGAGGCATTTTCGATTCTGAAAAAGGTATTGCACGACATTGTAATCGAATACAATGAAATCCTGAAGGATGCCGACGACAGAATAAAGCTCGAATACCGCGACCGTGGTCTGTTCGAGACCGAAATCAAAGTTGCAGGCGACTTGCTGATATTCAATATGCACTCCAACATATTCGAATTCCCGCGCAACCACGAAATTTGGAAAGACAGTTACTATATTGACCGTCCGTTGGTTACATATTCGGGGATAATCAATATTTACAACTTCTTAGCCGATTCGTTCAAGTACAATAGGGACGAGGACCTTGGCTATCTGATTGGCCGTATGTTCATCAACAACGAAAGCACTTTCTTCATTGAAGGTCGTCGCGAACTGGGTTTCGGCTATCCTGCTTTCGGCAAGAATAAAATCGACTACGAAAGTCTACATCAGCTTGTTGAGTCTGCAATTGCTTATGTGCTTAAGTTCGACCTGCTGGTTCCACCGTACAACGATGTGAAGATTGTAAACGTCGACTATATGAAGGAGCGCATCAACAAGTCGAAGATGCAGACTGGCAAGCGCCTCGGTTTCGAGTACAATGCCATAAAGGGACTTCCGCAGATGGGTGGTGATAAATAATTTGTATGAACGCCACGCCACGCTTAATATTGAAGCGCGACAAGGAAAAGTCGCTTATGCGCCGTCATCCGTGGGTGTTTTCGGGTGCAGTCGCCAAAATGCTGGGTAATCCGCAGGAAGGCGACTTGGTGGAAATCTATTCGTCCGACAACAGATATTTGGCAACGGCACATTACCAAGACGACAGTATAATTGCAAAAATCTTTGATTTTGAACATAATGCTATCGATGAGGCATTCTGGACCAAAAGATTTGAGTCGGCAATAAACTATCGTCGCAATTTTGGCTTTTTCGACTCGCCCGACACCAATGTATTCCGCCTCGTGAACGGCGAGGGCGACTTTATGCCTGGTCTAATTGTCGATTATTACAATGGTGTAGTTGTTTTTCAGGCTCATTCGGTAGGAATGTACAGGTTGTTTTCGCAGTTTGCCAAAATTGTCTGCAATTTGTTGGGCGATAAGGTTATATCCATATTTGACAAGAGCAGTGCAACAATTCCGCATATTCAAACTGAGGATTCGTTCATTTGGGGTGCAACAATTGAGGAGCGTGAGATTTGCGAAAGTGGCAACCGTATGATAATCAATTTCTACGAAGGTCAGAAGACTGGCTTTTTTGTTGACCAGCGCGAAAACCGCAAACTGGTTGGCGAATTATCATCGGGCAAGCGTGTGCTTAATACTTTCGGATATACTGGCGGATTTTCGCTGTCGGCATTGCGTGGCGGTGCTAGCTATGTCGAGACAGTTGACATTTCAAAGAAAGCCATTGCACTTTGCGAACGCAATGTGGAACTTAATTTTACCAATGCACTGCATAAGGGCGTAGCAAAGGATGTTCTTGATTATCTTGGTACTATTGACAATAATTTTGATATTATAATCCTCGACCCGCCGGCGTTTGCAAAGAACCACCGCAGTTTGCAACAGGGATTGAAAGGTTACAAGAACATAAACCAGAAGGCTATAGAAAAGATTAAGCCGGGCGGACTGATTTTCACCTTTTCTTGCTCGCAGGCTGTAAGCAAGGACGATTTCAAGACTATGGTTTTTACATCAGCCGCCAATGCACACCGCAATGTACGTATCGTCAAGCAATTGCCTCATGCAATCGACCATCCAGTAAGCATTTACCATCCCGAAGGAGAATACCTGAAAGGATTGATGATAGAAGTCGAGTAGTACCGCAATGCTTTGCGGTAGTATTGATTTTATCGCAATGGTTGCCAATTTGCCTTTACCTAATTCTGTCAATTGACCTTATTAGGGCTTCGTCCTTGGCGATTCCTCTTATTGCCAAAGCAATGAATATTGCAGCAACGACGGGAAGAACAACAAGGATGCTGGTAGAATAGTTAGTGGCAAATTTTTCTGATGCCTGATATAATAGGAAGAATGCAAGTCCGGTGCATCCTAGAGCAAGAATCATGTTGAAAACACAAATTCTCATTTGTAGTATCCTGTGCTTGAATAGTAATATTGAAACAATAAGAGTAAGCACCACAAACGACACCAGTACTAACATTGGTATTGTGGAGTAATGTTCTTCTCCGAAGTTAATGCCGTAGAGTCCCATAGGAACATCAGAAATGCCTGCTTGGGTGGTTAGTTCAAGGCTTCCGAAAGGAATAAAATAAAAGATTGCCATGCACACAAGTGCAAGCAATAGAAATAATGTTTGGATCCTCTGTATCATATTCTAATTTTTTGCAAAGGTAATCCATATTTTTGGTATATTGAGCAACCCCATAAAAAAGAGAAATATTTTTTTGCGGACACAAAAAATAGTATTATCTTTGCACCGCTTTTTCGGGGTGTAGCGCAGTCCGGTTAGCGCACCTGCTTTGGGAGCAGGGGGTCGCCAGTTCGAATCTGGCCACCCCGACAAAAAAGCAAGTCAATGGTTAATTATTTAGTGTTTCGGATTCCCTAATGGGAATTTTTTTTATTGTTCCCTCTTTTTCGTGTCGATTTCAGTCTTGTAGTGACTATATATTTCGTATGCGATTTGTTCCACGTTTCCCTTTAAGAATCTTTTCCTGCCAAGTCCGACAACCCATCTTATTCCGTTGATAGGATC
>JAEEGK010004232.1_pt1 | contig 35364 bp, 29 predicted proteins | sample 8958771 | NCBI WGS metagenome assembly JAEEGK01 (sample SAMN16246547, study PRJNA631951) | gut metagenome | biome: gut microbiome; feature: rumen; material: SC-attached | host: Bos | place: Iran: Karaj | collected 2018-10 | reverse complement strand
TTCCGCAATATAGACATACCCCTTTTCGATAAGAGTAGGCGTAAGTCTGTAGAGCATCGCGAGTATAAGCGTCCTGATCTGGAAACCGTCGACATCGGCATCGGTACAGATTATGATCTTGTTCCATCTTAAGTCATCCAGATTAAATGCGCTCATATCCTTAGTGTGCTTATTCTTAATCTCAACGCCGCAGCCGAGCACTTTAAGAAGATCCGTAATGATCTCGCTCTTAAAGATTGTGGCATAATCAGCCTTCAGGCAGTTTAAGATCTTACCTCTTACTGGCATGACAGCCTGGAATTCGGCGTCACGGCCGAGCTTGACCGAGCCCAAAGCCGAATCACCCTCAACGATATAAAGTTCACGCTTTGCTACGTCCTTGGATCTGCAGTCGACAAATTTCTTGATCCTGTTATTGATGTCGACCTTTCCCATGAGAGTCTTCTTGATGTTGACCTTTGTCTTCTCGGCATTCTCCCTGGCACGCTTATTGATGAGGATCTGCTCTATCGTCTTATCTGCGGCATCCTTATTCTCGATAAACCAGACTTCAAGGTTATCCCTTATGAGCTGTGTCATGAAGTCCTGGATGAACTTGTTGTTAATGGCCTTCTTGGTCTGGTTCTCATAGGAGGTCTGCGTAGAGAATGTATTGGTTACAAGTATCAGGGAATCTGCAACATCCTGGAATATGATCTTCGATTCATTCGCCTTATATTTGTCGCGCTGCTTGATCTGCTTGTCGATCTCAGCAACAAAAGCATTCCTTACAGCTTTATCGGGTGATCCGCCGTGCTCAAGGAAACTGGAGTTATGGAAGTATTCGAGAACATTCACTTCGTTATTGAAGCAGAATGCGACTTCAGCCCTGACCTTATATTCATCACGGTCTTCCTTGTCTCTGCCCTTTCCTTCGCCGGAGAATGTATGGACTTCAGTAAAGCCCCTCATGTCTGAAAGCTCTTCTACATAGCCTTTGATGCCCTCAGGGTAAATAAACGAAAACTCTTCACCGGACTCGGCGTCCTTAAGGATAAACTCGATACCGCTGTTGATGACGGACTGACGCTTGATGATCTCCTTGAACGTGGCAAGAGGAATGATGATCTCGGTAAAAACTTCCGTATCCGGCTTCCAGCGCTGGATTGTACCGGTCCTGTTAAATCTGTAAGGAGACTGGATAAGCTCAGTTATTACCGGCTTACCCTTCTTAAATGACATCTCATACTTAGTGTGATCCCTAAATACAGTTACTTCGAAAAACTCAGAAGCATACTGCGTGGCACAGGCTCCCAGACCATTAAGTCCCAATGAGAACTCATAGTCTCCGGATGAATTATTATTATACTTACCGCCCGCATAGAGCTCGCAATAAACAAGTTCCCAGTTGTATCTTCCCTCTTTGGCATTGTAATCCATGGGGATTCCGCGTCCGAAGTCCTCGACTTCGATCGTACCGTCCGCAAATCTCGTGATTATGATCTTATCACCATGACCTTCTCTCGCCTCATCGATGGAATTAGATAAGATCTCGAAAAAGGAATGGATGCATCCTTCCAGATTATCAGAACCGAAAATAACAGCAGGACGGAGTCTGACTCTGTCCGCACCCTTGAGCATCGAAATACTCTCATTGCCGTAATCCTTCTTACCCGGCATATTCCTGACCAACTCCTTAATAATAATAAAATATAGCTATGACTTTTCGATTATAACACAAAGATTTCCATATCCTTCAAGGAGGGGGTCAGGCAAAAGAAAAGTTGTCCTCAAAAGCGAACTTAGAATAGAAACACTACAGTAGTCAAGAATACTTCGGCATATTCTGACGAATATTTCGGCTGTGACTGCAATTCCGTTTTTGTGCCTAATTACAGGGCAAATACTCTCAAAATAATCATTTCGAGCAAGAAATGACTTTTTTGTGTAGGATGCGGGATGATTTAGTCACAGATTAGTCTCTGAAACAGATTGCATATATAGAAATTGACAAATCCAACCCACCGTTTTTTCAAAAGGACCCGTTATAAAAACCAAAAGCGCTCCGTAATGTCGAAGCGCTTTTTCTGGTGAGCCATGGGGGACTCGAACCTCCGGCCCACAGCTTAGAAGGCTGTTGCTCTATCCAGCTGAGCTAATGACCCTGGAGCGAGTGATGGGAATCGAACCCACGTGGTCAGCTTGGAAGGCTGAAGTTCTACCATTGAACTACACTCGCATATGGCACTTAAGCTAAGTGCCTATGTATATTACACTAAGGTTTGAAAATAATCAACCGATAATTATCAGTTAGGCATCGTTCCCGTGAGGTAAGTCTCAGAAACATAGAAACCGTCCTCTGTCTTGTACCATCCGCCGCTGGCTTTAGCTACAACGACTACAGTCTGGCCTCTGGTCAGGGTTCCGACCTTCTCATATGTCGTGTTGGGTCCTTTTCTTACGTTAAGAAATTCGCCCTTTGAAACCTGTACATAATAAGTAGCCGGTGTCTCAAGCGCAGTCTCGGTCCAGGAAATGGGCTCGTCATTAGGCATCGGTCCTGAATACTCAGTAAGCGTAGTAGTCGGAATAGTTGTGGTGGTGGTAGTTGTCTGTTCAGTAGATTCAAGAGTTGTTTCCGTAGCTTTTGCCTTCTTGCATCCGACAATTCCGAGAGCCATTACGCTCACCATCATTGCCGCAATAAGTACGGTCGTAAATCTCTTTCTGTTCACAATTATCACCTCCGCACAATCGTATAGCTTATTATTACACACTTTGCAAATAAATATATGGATTTTTTGTTACAAGTTAAGGCAAATTTTAATTTTCGGGCTTTCAAAGCCCTGAAAGCCATTACTACATATCGTCTTCAAGGATATAAAAAGCTTCGTGATCCCTGTACTCCCCGTTGATGTGCATATATGATCTTCTCAGTCCTTCATAATGGAATCCGAGGCGCTTAACCAGATTGATCGACGGTGTGTTTTCGGGCACTATGAAAGCTTCTATCCTGTGTAGCTTATATTCATCGAAAACGAATGCCATCGCTCCTCTTAAGGCCTCAGTCATATATCCCCTGCCGGTATGATCCTTATCCAGATGGTATCCGCAGGCACAGGACATCATGCCGCCGAATGCGAAATTGAAAAAGGACACACGACCTATCACTTTCTCATCCCCTTTTATCGAGATCCAAAAAGGCACCAGAGAACCTTCCAAAAAAGAATTGCAGTCATAAGCAAGATACTTTTTCTGCGTGGATACGGTGAAATAGTCATCTGTATGCGTCTGGGAGAACTTTCTGTGGAACTCCATGTTGTTTAACAGGTACTCGGAAATCCTCGGGGCTTCGCTCTTGCGGAGAACAGAGAGCCTCAGGTTCTCCGTCTCCAAAGCGAACATCTCGTATCTAGCTCTTTTCTTAGCTACACTGTAACCGGCTCTGGACATCAACGCGTTAATTCCCGTTACTCGTCATCAGAAGTTTCTTCTGTTGTTTCTTCTGTCTGATCCGCATCTTCCGTATCAGCAATATCTTTTAAGAACTGGTCTCTCGCGTAAAGTCCTGATTTTGAGAGCAGACCTTCCGGCCAATGTCCCGAACGGATCTGCTCGAAAGTATATTTATCCGTGTTCATCAGGAGCGCATTCGTATCATTATCAGCATCACTTCCAATCGCAATGTTGCACCATGAGATCTCATTCTCATCGAGGAATTCAGCCCATTTATCGCTTTCCTGCGTGAAGATTCCGCCCTTCATATCTTCCGTGCAGTAACTCCATTCTGTTACGAAAACGCAGATCTCATCATCAATTGCTTCCTGCACCCTGTCTCTTTGATCCTGTCTGTGCGTGCCGGAGAAAAAACGGCACCCGTATGCGATGTTCTCGTAATCAAGCTCAGAATCGGAAACAGCATCAATTTCAAGGCCTTTATTCGGCGCACCTACTATGATCAGACTGTCCGGACTGTTCTCTCTTACAGCATCAATGACCTCAGATGCGAAAGGCTTTATGATGTCTTCCCATTCATTGGTCTCATCATCTTCATCATCTTCATCGTCATCATCTTCCGGTTCTTCATATACCAGCGGATAGTTATTGACCTCATAAATCACATTTACCGATTCGGAATATATGGTCGACAGTCTTTTGAAAAAATCCACAGCGGCATCTTTATTTACGTCCTGATCTTCCGAATAATTGACATCCCAGTCAACGATCACATAAATACCCTGGTCCGTACACATATCGCAGATCTTGCAGACCATATCGAAATACCTGTCCGGATCATCCAGATATCCTTCAGTGTTATCAGAACCGGTAATCGCTATCCTCAGGACATCACAGCCCCAGTCTTCTGCCAGAGTCTTAACGATCTCGGACGTGAAAAAGCCCTCACAGTCTCCTATTCCGAAAGAACTAATACCTTTTAGAACTACCGTATCGCCTTCACTGTTTACTATCTTGGTTCCGTCTGTCTTAAGGCGTCCTTCTTTTTCAACAATGCTGTCCGTTATTAAGGCAACACTCGACGGTTCCGTTTCCTCGGGAGCAGAAGTCTCAGTCGGTTCTGTCTCTTCAGGCAGCGTCTCCGTAGGTTCAGTTGAAGGTGTGGTTGACGGCAACGTCTCAGGACCGAGGTTTGTAGTGCATGAACAGAGCATAAACGCTCCGGCAAGCCCCAAGACAGTTAATCCGCGCAGTATTTTACTCATCTTAAATTCCTCACAAAATCAATCAAAAAAGATAAAAAAAGCCTTTCATTTTTTTGAGTTTTGATTGTATAATCAAAACTATTATAGAGCAAATTATATTAAAAACTAACATCGTTTCAGGTTATTTTGGTGATTATGATGTTTTTTTTGAGGTTTTACTCTATAATATTGTTAAGCATTAACGATATCGGGAGTCTATAGGCTATGGGACGTACGGACGCTTTGAAAGATAAAATCCTCAAACTCGGATCGAAGCAGAAGCTTGGCGCGTTGCTCAAGTTCGCAGACAATCCTGAGGATGATGTACGTATGACTGTAGCGATCGCCATGGGTATGATCCCTAATTACGAATCAGGAATGGCTCTTATTCCGCTTCTTCGTGATTCTTCCCCGATGGTAAGAGCTGCAGCTGCTACTGCTGCTGCAGATATCCACGCTAAGCATTGTGAAGAATACGTTAAAAAGCTTGCCTTTGCTGATTCTGATCCTAACGTAAGGCAGGTTGCCAAGGCCGCTTTCGATAAGCTTAAGGACAGCGTAGTCTGATCAGTAACTAAAAAGATTTTTAAAGGGCGCTTCTTTAGCGCCCTTTTTATTATGCATCTTGAAAAACATTTTCAGACAATCATTTTTTTGTTTTGATCTCAAGTATTCCAAGGAAAAAGCTGCTGAACATCAGCTGGAGACCGCATATCATGGCAGTCAGGACAGGTATTGTCAATCTGAACATAGTCTCCGGAGTAAGATCTCCAAAACCGGCTTTTGACCATATAACGACTGAAACAATCGCTCCGATCAATCCTAAAACAAACAATAATGCTCCAATAAAGATTCCCTTATTCATGGTAATGCTGATAAGCTTTGAATCGGAATTATTTACAGGAATAAATCCCGTCTTGGCAGCATACTTTTTCGTCAGAACAAAAAACAGGATAAGCTGGAAGCCGAGAATTATCATCATTGCTGAATAAAGCAACGTGTTGATATCGTATCTTACATTACCGATCCGGACAGGTCCGATCAATAATACAATACTCATACACGTACCGACAATGAAAAGGAACAGTCCGGGAAAAAGAAACAAAAACTGCGGAGAATGCATCAGCAAAAATGTCAGATGTCTCCAACCGTCAGACCAGCTTCTGAGATGCGGAGGTCTGTCCCTTCCGTCTTTCTTTAATGTAGTCGGGACCTCGGTAATCTTAAGTTTATGAAGAGTTGCCTGAACAACCATCTCGCTGGCATATTCCATACCGGTAGTATGGAGGTTCAGTTTCAGGATGCTTTCCCTGTTATAACCGCGAAGCCCGCAATGAAAGTCCCTGATGTTGCTTCTGTAAAGAACTCTTCCGATAAATGAAAGAACGGGATTTCCAAGATATTTATGCAAAGGCGGCATTGCACCTTTCTCGATGCCGCCTTTGAAACGGTTTCCCATAACAAGCTCATATCCTTCGCGCAATTTCTCAACAAAAGGCATAAGATTCAGAAAGTCATAAGAGTCATCAGAATCTCCCATGATCACATACTTGCCTGCTGCTGCATTGCATCCGCCGATAAGAGCTGCTCCGTATCCTTTCTCGGATACATTGACCACGCGGGCGCCCAACTCTGTGGCAATAGCCTGAGAACCGTCAGTACTTCCATTGTCAGCAATAAGGATTTCTCCGTCGATATTATTATCTTTGAGAAAAGTCTTAGCCTTGTTAATGCATATGGCCAATGTTCTTGACTCATTTAAGCAAGGCATAAGTATTGTTAACTCAACCACAGTTCTCTCCTATTACAGTTCAGTCAATCCCGGAATACAACCGGATCACTCTTCGATGCTGACTATGTTATCCGCATCCTTGAAAATGGACTTCTCAGGAATAACGCCCCTGACTCTTGAGAGCGGATAGACTCTGGAGCCTCTGCCGATTACCGTACCGGGATTAAGAACGCTCTGGCATCCTACTTCGACGTTGTCTCCGACAATTGCAGCAAACTTCTTAAGACCTGTCTCGATAACCTCGTCGCCATTCTTAACGCATACGAGGGTCTTGTCTGATTTAACGTTGGATGTGATGGCACCGGCACCGAGATGTGACTTGAAACCGAGGATCGAGTCACCAACATAATTGTAGTGAGGAACCTGAACGTTATCGCTGATGATCACGTTCTTAAGCTCGGTGGAGTTTCCTATAACGCACTTGCTTCCGATAAGAGCGCTGCCTCTGATAAATGCGCACTGACGAACTTCCGTCTCCGGTCCGATGATGCAGGGGCCTGCGATATATGCTGAATCAAAAACCTTGGCGCTCTTAGCGATCCAGATGCCTTCGCCCTTGTTCTCATATACTTCAGGGTCAAGCGTGGGACCTAATTGCAGGATAAATTCCTTGATGAGCGGAAGCGCTTCCCAGGGGTACTTCTTGTCTTCCAAAATGGGAGCGGCAAGGGTATGCGTCAAATCGATAAGGTCTTTTGTTTCTAACATATGATTAATCCTTTCAATTCATGATTTATTAAAACAGGGATGGCATTTGCCATCCCTGTATCTTGTTTTTAGTTTCCCTTTGCAACAACAGCGTCAGAGATAGCAGCCTCGTCACCGATGACTACGACGTTCGGATGAAGCTGGAGGATCGATGCAGGGACCTTAGGTGTAACAGGACCTGTGAATGCCTTCTCTACGATGCCTCTCTTGCCTGCGCCAGTAGCCATGAGGATAACTGTCGTTGACTTCATGATGTAGCCGATACCCATTGTGTAAGCCTGTGTGGGAACTGCGGCGAGATCGCCGTTGAAGAAGAGTCTTGCGTTGTCCTGGATCGTCTGCTCTTCAAGGTCGATGCACTGTGTGTTTACGCAGAAAGCGTCAGCAGGCTCGTTGAAGCCGATGTGTCCGTCTCCGCCGATGCCGAGGAGCTGGATATCAAGGTGTCCCAATGACTCAAGGATCTTGTCGTAATCTGTGCAAGCCTTGACTGCGTCCTGCTCAAGTCCGTCAGGTACATATGTCTTGCTCTTGTCGATGTTTACGTGATCGAAAAGGTTCGTATTCATGAAATATCTGTAAGACTGGTCATGATCACCGCCAAGTCCTCTGTACTCGTCAAGGTTAGCTGATGTTACCTTGGAGAAATCAAGGCTGCCGGCCTTATACATGTCTACAAGATCCTTGTATGTTCCTATAGGTGTGGATCCTGTGGCAAGACCGATCTTGCAGTCAGGCTTGAGTCTTATCTGTGATGCGATAAGCTCAGCGCATGCCATTGAAGCTTCTTCGTAGTTGCTTTTTCTGATAACTCTCATAATTCATTCTCCCAACTTTTTTCATTATTTAAAACGGCCCCGCATAAACCCATGCGAAGCCGTGATACTCAAACCTTCTCAAAAAACGTATCCGGTCTATCCGGATTGAACACCTCATTACAAGTCATAACAGTAACAAGGTCTTCTGTATCTGAAAGATTGATTATGTTATGCGTCCATCCCGGAATCATATGAACTGCTTCGATCTTCTCACCTGATACATCAAATTCAACAGTCTCACCAGTATTAATGTTTCTTTCCTGAATAAGACCATGTCCCTTAACGACAATGAAAAGTTCCCATTTAGAATTGTGCCAGTGCTGACCCTTAGTAATTCCGGGTTTACTGATATTAATTGATACCTGTCCGCAATCTTCTGTATGAACGAGTTCAGTAAAAGAACCTCTGTCATCAACATTCATTTTCAGAGCATACTTAAACTTATCAGCAGGAAGATATGACAAATAAAGGCTGTAGAGTTTCTTGGCAAAAGAACCATCGGGCATTTTGGGCATCATGAGCGTCTTAGGCTGAGTTCTAAACTGATCAAGAAGATCAACAATTTCGCCGAGAGTAACCTTATGAGTTACAGGTACAAAACAAAACTTTCCATCCTCTTTAGCAATGGTTTCTACACCATCAAATTCGCAGTGTTGTTCCTTTCCTTCCAGAAGGTCGTACATACCTTCGATAAGATCATCTATATAAAGCAACTCAAGTTCAGTTGAACGGTCGTTTACAGTAAATTCCTCATCATTAGCAACAGCCCAGCAGAATGTTGATACAGCAGAGTTATACTTCGGTCTTGAGTGTCCCATGAGATTTGGAAATCTGTAGATGGCTACCTTAGCACCTGTCTCTTCTCCGTAGAAGAAGAAAAGATCCTCACCCGCTTTCTTGCTCCTGCCATATTCTGAATCGCCGAAACGACCTGAAAGCGTAGCCTGAATAGATGAACTAAGCATTATAGTTGCTTTGTTGTTATGTGCTTTTAATGCCTCCAAAAGCTCACTGGCAAAACCGAAGTTTCCCTTCATGAATTCTTCAGGATCTTTCGGACGGTTAACACCAGCTAAGTTAAAAACGAAATCACAGTCTCTGCAATAATTGTCGAGCTCTACAGGATCAGAATCAATATCATATTCATAGATCTCTTCAATCTGAATATCTGGTCTGGTCTTGTTCTTTCCGTCTCTAATGTTCTTAAGATTATTGACTAAAGCGGTGCCAACCATTCCTTTGGCACCGGTTACGAGTATCTTCATATATCTTTTCTCCAAACCATCTTGTTGACTACACCTACATAAGACTGAATGATCTTAACTACCTTATCGGATACATTCTCATCTACATAATCAGGAACAGGAATACCATTATCACCATTCTTGACCATCTCCACAGCTGTATCAACAGCCTGTAACAATCCGACGGTATCGATACCTGAAAGGATAAAACAACCCTTGTCTAAAGCTTCTGGACGTTCTGTAGAAGTCCTGATGCATACCGCCGGGAACGGATTTCCAATAGATGTGAAGAAACTGCTCTCCTCAGGAAGAGTACCAGAATCAGATACTACTGCAAATGCATTCATCTGCAGGCAGTTATAGTCGTGGAAACCTAAAGGTTCATGCTGGATGACTCTCTTATCAAGTTCAAAACCAGAAGCCTCAAGTCTCTTTCTTGATCTCGGGTGGCATGAATAAAGGATAGGCATATCGTATTTTTCAGCCATCTTATTGATCGCAGTAAACAGAGATAAGAAGTTCTTCTCTGTATCGATATTCTCTTCTCTGTGAGCCGAAAGAAGAATGTACTTACCCTTCTCAAGACCGAGCTTAGCATGAACATCTGAAGCCTTGATCTTATCAAGGTTCATACGGAGGACTTCTGCCATCGGAGAACCCGTTACATAAGTTCTTTCCTTAGGAAGTCCACAGTCAGCCAGATAACGGCGTGCATGCTCACTGTAAGCTAAGTTAACGTCTGAGATAATGTCTACAATACGGCGGTTGGTCTCTTCAGGGAGACACTCATCTTTACATCTATTACCAGCTTCCATGTGGAAAATCGGGATGTGAAGTCTCTTAGCGCCGATAACTGAAAGACAGCTATTTGTATCACCTAAAACTAATACTGCATCAGGCTTAAGTTCAACCATAGCCTTGTAACTCTCAGCAATAATGTTTCCCATAGTCTCACCAAGATCTGCACCTACAGCATTGAGGTAGAGTTCAGGATCTTCAAGTTCCAAGTCTTTAAAGAAAACACCATTAAGATTGTAATCGTAGTTCTGACCTGTATGAACAAGGAGAGTATCGAAATACTTTCTGCACTTCTTGATTACTGCGGCAAGTCTGATGATCTCAGGTCTAGTGCCTACGATTATCATGAGCTTGATTTTTCCGTTATTTTTCCACTCAGCCATATTAAGCTTCTCCTAACTGTTCCTTAACATAATCAGTTGTCAAAATCTTCTTAACTACGCCATCAACATCAAGCAACTTAGTGTTATGAGATGTATATGCTTCTTCAGCTTCTGTCTGAACCTGACCATTTACAAAGAACTTATCGTAATTAAGATCTCTATTATCAGCAGCTACTCTATAGTAATCACCCATATCTTCAGATCTAAGTCTTTCTTCTCTGGTCATAAGTGTTTCATAAAGTTTCTCACCATGACGTGTACCAATGATATTTGTACCAGTATCACCAAATAATTTTTGAACACCTTTAGCAAGATCACCTATAGTTGAAGCATCAGCTTTCTGAATGAACAAATCTCCCGGATTAGCGTTGTTGAAAGCAAATCTTACTAGTTCAACCGCTTCATCCAAATTCATCAGGAAACGAGTCATTGCCGGATTGGTAATAGTAATAGGATTACCAGACTTGATCTGATCTATAAACAAAGGAATTACAGAACCACGAGAGCACATAACATTACCGTAACGAGTACAACAAATAACTGTACCACCACGTTCCGCAGCAACACGTGCATTTGCATAGATGACATGCTCCATCATGGCCTTTGAGATACCCATAGCATTTATTGGATAAGCAGCTTTATCTGTTGAAAGGCATACTACTCGCTTAACGCCAGAATCAATAGCAGCGTGAAGGACATTATCTGTTCCCTCAACATTTGTCTTTACTGCCTGCATCGGGAAAAATTCACATGACGGAACTTGTTTTAATGCAGCTGCGTGAAAAATATAATCAACACCGGGCATAGCATCAGCAACTGAACGAGGATCACGAACATCGCCGATATAAAACTTTACCTTTCCTGCAGATTCAGGATGCTTGGCTTGAAGCTCGTGCCTCATATCGTCTTGCTTTTTCTCATCACGAGAAAAAATGCGAATCTGACCAATATCAGTATCTAAGAAATGTTTTAAAACGGTGGAACCAAATGAACCGGTTCCTCCTGTAATCATCAAAGTTGCACCATTTAAATCTGACATAAACACCTCACAAAATCATAATATTTCAAAAACATAGAATTCACTCAATTACTCTTAATGATTTAATTAAATAAGGAACTGAAATAAAAGAAATAAACAAAACTGTAGATATTGTTGCTAAAGCTGCTCCAACAGCTCCTAAATTAATAATTAGAACATAATCTAAAACAATATCAAGTATTCCAGCTGCTATACCTAACCATAAATTAAAGTTAACTTTATGCAAGACAGCAAGAATATTAGTACAAGGCATTCTGAAAGTAGCCATGAAGAAATAATTTATTGCGAGAATTCGAAAACAAGGAACGCTATCTAGGTATTCAGAACCCCATAAAAGACAAATAATATATGGAGCAAGAAAAAATAAAACCACCGAGATTAAAACATTCATTATTCCACTATACAAAATAATTTTCTTAGTGTTTTGTCTTAACCATTTACCATCAGTATTGTGTTCAGCGATGATAGGCACCAAAAAAATCATTAATGAAGATGGAATAAAAGATAAACCTTCGGGAATTAATATGGCTACTTTATAAGAAGCAACAACCTCGGCATCAAGTATTAATGCAGATATTAATGCAACATCAATTAAATACAAAATTTGATTTAATGCACTAGATATGCCATTTTTAATCGAAAAAGACCATAACTCTTTTGTTTTTTTCTTTCCAAGTCTAATGTGTTCAGATGCCTCAACTTTTACATATGGAAGAATGGGTTTAATAGTTACAACAATAACTATAAGATACGAAATGTATCTTCCCAATATGGTTCCGGTTATACCCCAAAAACGAGCGCCAACACATCCAAGTACAAGGTATGAGAAACTAGCTACATTAATATATTTAGCATATTGTTCATTTTGTTTCTGACTTCGAAATATAACAAGAAAATACTGCATTACATAGTCAAGTAAAGGGAGCATAGATAAAAGTATAATATATCGATGCGATTCAATGATACCAATGGTTGTAAATGCACCATATAAAAGCATTCCTAAAGATAAGGCAATACTTGCAATAAAACCACTAATCAAACCATACTTATAATATGCTTTTTTCTTATCATTAGTTCTATTTTCAGAACAATAGACAAGAATTGCCCCCGTCATACCTAGACCAGAAAAGATAATAAAAATACTATAGATGTTATATGCAGCACCAAATACACCATAATCATATTTTCCTAAAAAACGAGCAATTAATATATTAGTAATTGCCGTAATAAGTCTATTTAGTATATTAGAACCAGCAACGTGAAAAAAACCTTTATTAAATAGTTTTTTTATAGCATCTTTATATTTTTTTATATCTATATTCATAATGGATTATAATATAAATTATTACAATAAAAAAATAATCATTGGAATGCGTTATAATCTCCACCAAAGCATTTTTGTTTTTTTCAATTCATCAATATTATATAAACCCTTAACATCAATAAGCACTTTCGTTTCATCTGCTCCAGCTTTATAAAACTTCTTAAGATCTCCTAAACTTAATGCTCTAAACTCATTGTGTGCTACTGCTACTATTATACAATCGGCATCAAAAACATCATCAATTTTTGACAATTTGACACCATATTCATGAAGAGCATCTCTCTCACTTGCCCAAGGATCAACTACTACCGGGCTAATACCATACTTATTTAATTGTTTAATAATATCATCAACCTTACTGTTTCTAGTATCAGGACAATTTTCTTTAAAAGTCAAACCCAAAATCACGACTTTACTTTTTTTGGGTGCTTGTCCCGCTTCAATCATCTTTTTTATGGCAACATTAGCAATATAAGACCCCATGCTATCATTTACAATTCTACCATTAAGAATAATCTGACTATGATATCCTAATTTTTCAGCCTCGTAAGTAAAATAATATGGATCTACGCCAATACAATGCCCTCCAACTAACCCAGGTCTAAACCCTAAAGCATTCCATTTTGTATTCATACCATCAACTACTTCATTTGTATCAATATCCATACGATCAAAAACCATAGCCAACTCATTCATAAATGCAATATTAATATCACGTTGACTATTTTCAACTACTTTAATTGCCTCGGCTGTACGAAGATTAGATACTGGATGAGTTCCTATATCAATAACAATGTCATAAATGTTTTTTATTTCTGTCAATGATTCCGAATCAATACCTGAAACTATTTTTTTAATATTTTCCAGACGATGCACTTTATCACCAGGGTTAATTCGCTCTGGGCTATATCCAACTTTGAAATCCAATCCACATTTAAGACCTGATTCCTTTTCAAGAATAGGAATACACACATCCTCAGTACATCCTGGGTAAACAGTAGATTCATACACAACAATTGCGCCTTTGACAAGGTTTCGACCAACAATTTCTGAGGCTCCAATAACCGGGGTTAAATCTGGTGTGTGATCAGTATTTACAGGAGTAGGAACTGCTACAATGATAAACTTTGCATTTTGCAATTCTTTTTCTTCTGATGTAAATATAACTTTAGACGCTTTAATCTCATTATCACCAACTTCTTTAGTAGGATCAATACCAGCTTTATAAAGTTCTATTTTTTCTGCATTAAGATCAAAGCCAATTACAGTAACACCTTTTTTAGCAAAAGCATGTGCAATTGGCATTCCAACATAACCAAGTCCTACTAGTGCTAAAGATTCTTCGTTCGCTAATAATTTATCATATAGTGACATTTATTTAATCTCCTTTATATATATTTAAATCAGCATTTATTCTTTTTACTATAAGTAAAGCATCTTGTAAATCATTTTCCCACCATTTGGAGAAAAGAAGGCTGTCTATAACCTGATCATTAAACCTTTTCCTAATTACATGTGCAGGTATTCCAACAGCGACTGAATATGGAGGAATATCTTTTGTCACAACGGCATTTGCTCCAACAACTGAACCAGTCCCTATAGTAACACCTTGCATAACTACAGCATTAGCACCAATCCATACATCATTTTCAATAATAGCCCTCTTTTTTAATAATGAGTAACCGATATTAATTGAACTGATTTTTTGAGAAGTCGTTACATAATCTATGCTATGATGGGATTGACCAATCTTAACATCAGGAGCTATTGAACAATAATTCCCAATTGTTGCATTACCTATCATAACTCTATCACCAATATGATTATAGTTACCAATAATAGAAGTTGACGTCAATAATATTCCTGGTCTTAAGTCATTATGCTTTCCAATTTTACCAAGTACAATTCTTCTATAACGAATACATTGAATTAATTTCTGAAATTTATTCACCAACAAATCCATCCTACAACAAAATTATATCTATCGGTTAATTGGTTTACCATTAATAGTAAATGTTACATCAGAAACCAATAATACCCTCATTAGTAATAATGTAATAAATCCTTGATTAAACAAAACCAAAGGTGTATCAGCAATCCAGTTGCCTAGTACTACAAACATTGCAGAAAAAATAAATATTCTCAATTTTGTAATAGGTTTAGAAACAAAACTACAATACAATCTATGATAGGCAAAACCAAGAATAAAAGGGAATAAAACAATGCCTAACAATCCCCAATTATAAAAGGTCGATCCCCATATACATGGAGGTGCAGTACCTCTTGTTGTACCATACATAATTCCAAAAACAACATATGATAATTGAAGATAATCATTTTTACCAGGAAGGATATCTAGGAGAGAGAGAAACCAGTCTCTTCCCCATTGCACAGGTTGAGAATCAATATACCTAAACGCTATAACCGCACATTCTTGATTATCATCAAAAACACGTTTTAAAACTGCACGAAACACATTGCTATCAGATGCAACTCGTCCATTAAATATAGTCAATAAAGCAAATAGCAAAGTAGCAAAGACTACTAAAATTATTAATATATATTTTACTTTTTTTTCGTGATAGAAAAAATATAAATACAAAAGAGAGACAACCCACATTAATACAAACATAACGAATCCACCTCTCTGTCCAGTTCCTAACGCAAAAACAATCATTATAGGGAAAATAAAATAACCCAATTTGCGGATTTTTGAGTTGTTTTTATAAGAGATAAAAAATGCGCAAATCAGGGGTAATATAACAACACGAAATTGATAAACATATCCTACGCCAGATAAATTATTTAATGCTATTCTTCTATCCGTTAAATTTACTGCACCAGACCCTAATGATAATACTATCTGAAGAAAAACATTATAACCAGCTTTATAAAAGAACCAAAAGCAAACCAAAATAGATACAATGACCATAGCTACTAATAATGTTAACTGATATTTTGTTATGTGTTCCTCAGATGCAGTAACTACAGTTGCATTTCTAACATTTGCAGTTTTAGTCTTTTGTGATAAATAATTACCAAATATAAACATTATTAAGGCCAATAAATATATAATCATAAACTTTCTATCTGAAGGATTGTCAAAATCCGAATATGTTAATATTCCAGAAAACATAACAATCTGCATTCCAACAAAAACAAAAGAAGGGGTAATAAAATATTTCTTTAATGTTGCAATTTCAAAACAAATTCCAATTGTATAAAAAGCAAAAATAATTATTATCATTTACAACTCCAATTTAGTCATAACTGATTATATAATTATGACTATAAACAGATTAACCCCAAAAAGAATTATTTATAAAACTTAAATACTAATTTAAACATTATCCAAGGAAAAAAATATAAAAGTTTTGAAACAAATTCGAGAAAAACGGAACTCTTACTACGTTTCTCAAACCAACATAGAATCTGTTCACCAAAAACACATATTTTAAATCCCAATAGTCCAACGCCTCGGATACGGTATTTACTATTCTGATTCGGCTTAACTACTTTGTTATATATAATAGCTCTAGCTCTTAATTGTACTCTAGCTCTCAAAGCTGCATTGCTTCCACGTATTCTTACCCTAACTAAAGGTTCATTTATAGCACCTAATTTATACTCAGTAGCTATATTTGACCATAAATATTGATCCTGACCATATCTCATTTCATTATTGAACCGCCATAACGGATGAGTCATTAGAATTTCTTTTTTTATTATAATACCAGGTGTAGCTATAGGATTTGAAAATAACATTTTTGGATAAATCATGCCTTCAAATTTACTTATATTAACAGATTTAATAACATTTCCTTTTTCACCATCAGTATTAAAAGTTTCGTAACCTGTGTGAGACCAAACACACCCATTATCAATCATATATTTTATCTGTTTCTCTAGTTTTTGAGGCAACCACAAATCATCTGAATCTAAAAAAGCAATAAATTCACCATTTGCAATTTCTATCCCCATATTTCTTGCTGTGGCGGGGCCTCCATTTTCTTTGATAATATATTTTATTCTTTCTCCGTATTCATATAAAAAATCATCTACATTTTCTTTAGAACCATCATTAACCACTATAATTTCAGTAGGCTTGTATGTCTGATTTATCACACTTTCTACAGCCTCACGAAGCCATTCAACTCCACTATAAAATGGAATAATAACACTTACAGACTCATTGATTTTCATTATTGATTTGACCCTCCAATTGAATCATACTTTTCTCCCCATATCATTAGTACAACAATAACTAAATTTCATAACAATAATGTAACCCAAAGCAATTAAAGTGAATTCTTTAGTTCTGCTTCAAGCTTATCCATAAATTTATCTTTTGAAAAATAAGTGTTATAGAATTTTTTAGCGTTTTCTCCCATTTGCTGTTTTTCGTTGCTGTTTACAAATCTATGAATGTTTTCAACAAGTGCATCAACATCTTCAGCTTTACCACAATAACCGCATTTAGCCGCATTTATTACTTCAACGGTTTCACCATTAATAGCACCTATGATTGGTTTTCCAACAGCCATATATGATTGAACTTTTCCAGGAAGAGTCAATGAAAGAATAGGATCGGCTTTAAGCGTAACAAGCATTGCATCCGCGATTTCATAAAAGCTAGGCATATCTTCAACCGGGTGGCGCCCATGGAATGTTACATTGTTAAGGCCCTCGGAAAGCTTTTTTATTCTTTCTAAATCAGTTCCGCTACCAACAATATGAAAATGTATGGGTTCCGCTTTTAATTTGGATGCAGCTCTAATTATGGTATCTACGCTTTGGATCTCACCAATATTTCCTGCAAAAACTAAATTTATGACGGTTTCTATATTTTTATATGGGAGAGAATTAAACAAATCTTCAGCATACTGTGGAAGATACTCAATTCTTTTTTCGTTTATATCAAATTCTTTTACGAGATATTCTCTAAATAATCTGCTTGTGATTAAAACCCTATCCATTTTTCTGTATATATTTTTAGATATCATATGGAAAATCTTATATATTATTGATGATCTTGAAATACCACCTGCAACTAAACTTTCCGGCCACAAATCTAAACAATACATAACAACAGGAACATTATTTTTTTTCTTGTAATAAATTCCTGGTTCAGCCATCATTACAGGACTAAGCTGATTGATAAATAGAACATCAAAATTATTTCTTTCATTCGCCATTAAATTCTTAATATATTTTTTGGCTTTTATCGGATAGGAAAAATAATTCAAAATGCGATATAACGCACCTGTTTTTCTTGGAATAATAGGGCACCGATGAACTATAACACCATTAATAACTTCATCAGAACGATTATGGTTCTCATATCCTTTATATATCTGTCCGTCTGGATAATTAGGCTCTCCAGTAACAACTGTAACGTTATGACCTCGCCTAACAAGTTCTTCACAAACATCATTAATTCTAAAAGGTTCTGGATAATAGTATTGACAAATCACAAGAATATTCATTATTCTTTTTCCCTTTTACTTAGTTCACCTGTGCCACCCTCAACAACACTATCATCTCCTTTAAATACACCGAGAGATCCGAAGAAGCACTTCATATCCATACCAAGACTTAAATGATTGCAGTAATAACCATCAAGTTCAGCTTTTACAGGGATCTCAAGTTCATCTCTTCCGTTGATCTGTGCCCATCCGGTGAGTCCCGGCCTGATATCATTAGCACCGTACTTATCACGTTCAGCAGTAAGAAGATCCTGATTCCAAAGACCTGGTCTCGGTCCTATAACCGACATATTTCCGATAAAGATATCCCAGATCTGCGGTAATTCATCTAAACTATGGGATCTGATAAACTTACCAGCCTTAGTAATATACTGTTCCGGATTCTCCAACATGTGAGTAGGTTTATCATGGGGCGTAGACATCTTCATAGATCTGAACTTGTGAAGCTTAAAGTACTGCTTATCTCTTCCGATTCTTTTCTGTGTAAACAACACCGGACCGGGATCATCTATCACGATCCATAAACTCAGAAAAAGAAAAACAGGACTTAAGATAACTAATCCGCCAAAGCTTAAAATAATATCAAATAACCTCTTGAATACTTTTTCATAAGCTCCAGCTTTATGTTTGCTGTCACCTATAGCTTCAAGATGGCCTCTTACGCCGTCTGCATTTTCTTTCTCAGAATCATCCGCAACAAACCTAACCATCTTTCCCTGCATCGGATTCTTTTCTACAGGTTTATTCTTATAAACTGATGACGGTTTCTTGATAATAGCGATAAGAGCCATAATCAAACCTAAGGCTGCAATTACGATCAATATTATCAATAAAACCTTCATTAATACTTCGCTCGCTTATTCACTTTACTCATGTAATTCGATAGGAAGACCGTCAGGATCAGAAATGAAACAATAATTCTCTCCAGTCCAATCTTTATCCAATTGAGCATCCATAACACCTAATTCAATTAATGTTGTATCAATACTGTCAACCTTTAATGCCAAATGTCTTAAGCCCTTCGATTCAGGATTGGAGATTCTGTCAGGATGATTCGGATCAATAAAGATTTCTATCTTATCGTCATTCAATTGCATTATCACAACGGTATCGTGTTGTCTTTCCTTACGATAGGTCTCAATAAAGCCAAGTCTTTTATAAAAACTTATGCTTTCTTCTGAACTGACTATTATTGCTATGTGATCAATGCTTTTTATCATTTCTTATGCCTTTACAACAGACTCAAGTATATCAATAACACATGCCACATCATCATCACTTAGCTTAGTATGTAACGGTAATGTAATAAGATTGTGGTAATAGTCATATGTATTAGGAAAATCCTTGATATCCCATCCCATATCTTTATAAGCTGTCATCATCGGTAAAGGTTTATAATGAACATTTGTCGATACTCCTTGCTCAGCCATATTTGAAATAAGTTCATTACGCTTCTCAACAGAAATATCAGGAATTCTAATAAGATATAAGTGATTAGAACTATCCATATTATCTGTATGATGGACAAGATGACTGATTCCTAATCTGTCACAAGCTTCATCATATTTCTTTATTATCTCTACTCTTCTTCCTAGAAGCCCAGCATATCTGTCAAGCTGTCTTAAGCCAATAGCAGCCGTAATATCGGTCATATTACACTTATACCAAGGACCTATAATATCGTATTCCCAAGCACCAACTTTAGTCTTAGCAAGTGCATCCTTACTCTGTCCATGAAGTGAAAGCAACTGATACATATGATATATTTCTGCGTTATCAATGCCTTCCTTTGTGGTCCAGGTAGAAGCTCCACCTTCAGCAGTAGTGAAATTCTTTACTGCATGAAAAGAGAATGAAGTAAAGTCCGCAATAGCACCGCAACACTTCTTCTCTCCTCTAAATACTCTGCTGGCACCAAGACTATGAGCGCCATCTGCAACAACAGCGACGCGACCGATAGACTTTTGAATCCTTGAAGAAAGATCTCCAAGAGGCTTGCCGTCACTCTCTTTAGGAGTAAACAAATCCTTCTTGCGTCCTACAATATCAAATACTCTGTCGTAATCGCAGATTATTCCACCAAGATCAACTGTAATTATCGCTTTAGTTTTATTGGTTATAGATTTCTCAAGAGCTTCATAATCCATCTCAGGCATATGCGTTACACTATCGCCGTCCTTCTGGATATCAACAAACTTAACAGTTGCACCACAATGAATCGCTGCTGATGCTGAAGCAGTATATGAATATGCTGGAACTATTACTTCGTCTCCTTCGCCAATACCGAGAATCCGTAGATTCAGTTCTTCAGCAGCTGTAGCAGAATTAAGACATGCTACCCGGTTACTCCACCTTGCACTATCACGTTCAGTATCATAATCAGTCTTACCAGTCTCTAAGAATGCAGCAAGTCTTCTCTCAAGAAGCTTTACGCGCGGTCCGGTAGTAATCCAACCGCTCTTCATAGCTTCTACAACTTCATTTATCTCTGCATCACCGATATCCGGTGGAGAAAAAGGTATGATCTTTCTTTCTTCGAAACCTGGACTTGGTTGGGTGCTGATAACATCTACAAATGAATCGACATCACCTTTATAACTAAAAAAAGAAGTATAATCGCTAAATTGAATGTTATGCTCTTTACAGTAATTAACTACAAGTTTTCTGATATCCTGGTCAATCTTAACTTCAGCAAGAAAAACTGCCTTTATCTTATTTTTTAACATTACTGCTTCGAACTCATGTCCCCCGTAAACAGGAATTCCGTTCATAAGCTTTCCGACATCTTTATTATCAAAATCAATTACTGCGACAGGTCTGTATTTAACACCCATACTAAGGAGTTTTAATGTCTGACTTCCATTCTCTTTAGTTCCGATAACAAGAGCGTTTATAGCATTTGATTTGGTAATTTGTCTCTTCTCTAATACAGCTAATCTATATGAGAATCTTATTATTCCGATTGTTACGAGCTGCATTGCGGCTCCCATTACATAGTAAGTAATAGGCATTCTCTGATAGAAGAGAACCGTCACAACTACATGAATAATTGTTGTAACTACATTGGCCAACAGAATACGGTTAACATCACCGATTCCGGCATATCTCCACATTCCGCCATAAAGCCTGAAAATAAAAAACACGATAACACAGATTATCGTGTAAATAGGTGCAAAAGTTATTACGGTCTCCAGGTACTTGTCTATTAGAGGATCCATCTTCCAACCAAGGGAGAACCTCAAAATAAGAGCAAGGAAATATGAAGCATTTACCGCTATAACATCAAGCAGGAAAATGAAGAAATCGTACTTTAAAAATCGTTTTATATTATCCATTAATTAGACCCTATTTTGTATGTAGGAACGATCTCCTGAACGATTTCTTTTATATTCTTGTCATCAGCTTTACTCTCGCGATCAAGCTCTTCGAGTTTGCCTTTGAACCATTCGTCATCCATCTCTATGGGCTTTCCGATGAAGATAAGCTTGTTATCTGTCATCTGCATGCCTTCTTCAGCCATAAGCTTTTCCTCATAAAGCTTCTCGCCGGGACGGAGACCTGTATATTCGATCTTAATATCAACATCAGGCCTTAAGCCTGAGAGTTTGATAAGGTTTCTTGCCATGTCATCAATTTTAACCGGTTCACCCATATCAAGAACGAATATCTCACCACCTTTAGCATAGTAAGAAGCCTGAAGGACAAGAGATACTGCTTCAGGGATTGTCATAAAGAATCTATTGATATCCTTGTGCGTTACTGTTACAGGACCGCCTTCGGCAATCTGCTTCTTAAAGAGCGGGATTACTGAACCATTAGAACCTAAGACATTGCCAAATCTAACAGCTACATATGAAGTTCCGGGTGTCTCTCTTTCCATCATCTGGATGATCATCTCACAGATTCTCTTGGTCGCACCCATTATATTGGTAGGATTAACCGCCTTATCCGTTGAGATGAGTACAAACTTCTTTACTCCTGCCAAAGCAGCTGCTTTAGCAGTCTTATAAGTACCCATTACATTATTCTTTATAGCTTCATTAGGACTATCTTCCATGAGAGGAACATGCTTATGAGCTGCTGCATGGAATACTATATCAGGTTTATATTCCTGCATTACAGATGTGATCCTGTGAGTATTACGTACTGAACCGATGAGAGTAACCAGATTCAGTTCTCTGTCTCTGTATTTTCTCTTAAGTTCCTGCTGGATCTCATATGCATTATTCTCATAAATATCAAAAATTATGAGTTGTTTCGGTTCATGAGAAGCGATCTGACGACAAAGCTCCGATCCTATAGATCCGCCACCGCCAGTAACCAAGATTGTCTTACCCTTGATCATGTTAAATACAGTATCATTATCAACAGTAATGGGATCTCTACCAAGAAGGTCATTAAGCTCAACATTACGAACTCTGGATATGCTTACCTCACCTTTGGCAAGCTGATACATACCCGGAATAGTTCTAAGCTTACAACCGGTTTCTTTAGCTATGTTAAGTATAGCTTTACGGTTAGAACCGGATGCCGTAGGAATGGCAAAGATAATCGTATCAATATTATATTCGGCTGCTTTGGAAATAATGTCGTTTCTTCCACCTACAATAGGAACACCAAAGAGTGATCTGCCTATCTTATTCTCATTATCGTCAATTACACAAATCGGAATCTGATTAGTGTGAGTAGAATTCTTTAATTCCTTGATAAGAACAGAACCGGAATCTCCGGCCCCAATAATCATTACCCTCTCTACATTGGTTTTATTCTCTGTGATATTCGAACTGACTGCTCCGCTAAGTTTCCTTATTATCCTGTAAGCAAATCTGATTCCGATATGACAAACTATGCAGCCAACAATACCAATCATGTAAAAAGAAATCGGCATTCTGAACTTGAGAATCAAAGAAGATAAGACCATAAGAGGAGCAATCAGGCAATAAGCCCGTAATACCTGTAAACCCTCATCAATACTTACAAAGCTCCAGATGCTGTGGTAAAGACGCACAGCATAGAAAATTGCAACGATAATCACACACCAGATGGGTGCCAAATAAAGATACCAGGTAAAATAGTTTTCGGGGATACTCCCGAATGAGAAATCAAACCTCAATAAGAGTGCCATAAAGAAACAGAAGTAAGTGGCGACGATATCGCCCAACATTACTACCAAAGCATTACGTACCCACTTCTTACCGGTTAAGTGGGAATTTATCTGTTTCTTTGTGTTCTTTGATTTTACGTTATCTGTGTCACTCATTTTTTCTGACCTACGTTTTTGATATTATTTCCAATCCTATGTTTATCCTTGAAGATCTTCCGAACATGTTTAATTCTATCGTCGCAGTTCTCTTATGCCTGTTGATATGTCTTATCGATCCTTCTAAACCAATTAAGGGACCTGATAAGATCTTTATCTTGTCTCCTTCAATCATGCCGATAGATGAGCCTAAGATTCCTTCATTGCAATATGCATTATCTATAAGATATGTCTCTTCTACATTAACAGGAGTGAATTCACCATCTGTAGAAAGTATCACGGCAAAAAGTTCAGATTTTTTAAGCTTCTGTGCAATCTTTCTGATATTTTGTTCATCCGTCTTTATGAACAGATATCCAGGAAATAACGGCTTCTTAGTCGTCTTCCACTCGCCCTTGAACTTTCTGTTCTGCTCGACAAGAGGTACAAAGCAATCTTCATAAAGCTTCTCAGGAACGAATTCCTTTATCCATGAACAGAGCTTTCTTTCAGATCCTGTTGCTGTCCAGATCGCATACCACATGATCAAAACCTTTCTTCTCATAAAGCATAATACTCTAATACCGCTTATATCGGCATCAGAGCTGTTTCACTTAGAATATGTCCGGAGCCATTAACGACGCGCAAGACACAAGGCGACGATCGGTCATGGAACCTTCTTAATCAAATATTTATTATATTACACAAAATTCAAATAACAAACCTTGTGCGTTTTAACAAACACAGAACATATATTAATCTATAATTTGGATTTTAAGTCAAACATTTTTTTATTAATTTGACTGTAATAAAAGTGATATAGACAAAACCTCACATGTTCGGTATTATCGTGTCTGTGAAAATATAAATATAATATTTTTACTATAATGAAATCGATTTCTAAGGAGATTCCTCATGAACGACAATAATGGCGAGACCGTCATTGATCTTTTTGAACTGCTTGGCGTAGTAGTTAAAAAGATATGGATTGTAATAATACTCACAGTTGCCGGTGCTCTGTTAGCTTTTGCGTATACTATATTTCTGGTAACTCCGCTATATGAATCAAGCGCTCTTCTATATGTTAACAACTCTGACTTCTCCCTCGGAAGCGTATCAATATCTACGGCTGATCTGTCGGCTGCTAAGTCTCTTGTAGCTACTTACTCTGTAATCCTTAAGTCCAGAACCGTTATTAATGAAGTCATCGAAGTGTCCGGTGTTAATTACACCTATGATGAGATGGTAAAAATGGTCGATGCTAAGGCAGTAAATAATACGGAAGTATTCAGCATCACTGTTACTTCTGCCGATCCTAGAGAAGCTGAAATGCTCGCTAACCTCTATGCTGAGGTTCTTCCTCTCAAGATCTCTGAGATCGTTAACGGCTCCGAGCCTAAGATTGTTGACTATGCCGTCATCGCTGCCAAGAGGTCATCTCCGAGCTATACGAAAAATACAGCTGTTGGCGCTTTCCTCGGATTGGTTATCGCTGCCGGCATTATCGTGATCATGTATCTCCGTGACGATATCATCCACTCCGAAGAATACCTCTCGAAGACATACCCGAATATTCCTTTGCTTACTGTTGTTCCTGACCTTATCAATTCGAAGAATAACGGTTACGGTTACTATCATTCATCCGTAACCAAGAGCACCTCTCAGGTAAGATCAGCATCAGACGCGATAAGTTTGGAAAAAAGTCCTTTCGTAGTTGAGTCAATTGATAAGGACAAGGATAATACGGATGGTGATGACAATGGCTAAGAATAAAAAAGACAGAATGAGTAAAGAGAACATCATGAACGAGCAGAAGTTCATGATCGGTCCCCGCTTAAGCTTCGCAGGTGCAGAAGCCTATAAACTCTTAAGAACTAACATTCAGTTCTCTTTCTCGGAAGATACAACTAACGAAGGCAAGGTCATCAGCGTTACCAGCTCCATCCCAAGCGAAGGTAAATCCATGACGATCCTGAACCTGGCATACACTTTCGCAGAGACAAACAAGAAAGTTCTCCTTATCGAAGGCGATATGCGTCTCCCTACGCTCGCTACCAGACTTAAGCTTAAGCAGACACCGGGACTTTCGAATCTCCTTGTAGGTCTTAATACGGTTAATGACGCTATCCAGCATTTCGCCACTGCCAAGGAAGGTTCTCAGCCCGTTACCGTTGACGTTATCGTATCCGGCACCATCCCGCCGAACCCTTCAGAGCTTCTTGGTTCCTCAAGACTCGATTCATTATTAAAGGTATTAAGAAAAAACTACGATTATATATTCATCGACCAGCCCCCGGTTACTGCCGTAACGGATGCGCTTATCACATCCGATAAGACAGACGGCATCATAGTCGTTGTACGTAATAACCACGCTTCACGCTCAGGTCTTGCTGAGACCATGAGACAGTTAAAGCTCGTTGACGCTCATGTATTGGGATTCGTCTTTAACGGTGCAGCTACAGACGGCCGTAAGTATTATAAGAAGGGATATTATAAGAAGTCTGATTAAGAGGGCTCATATCTTATGATCGATTTCCACTCTCATTTTCTCCCAGGTATAGATGACGGTTCGGACAGCATAGGTCTGTCCCTTAACATGCTCAACACCTGGTGTAATCAGGGTATCGATACGGTAATCGCTACCCCCCACTTCTACGCTACACGTAATAATCCCGAGAGATTTCTTAGAAGACGCGAGGAAGCTTACAACGCTGTCAGAGACGCCATGGCTAGATATAGGCCTTCGAATGGCGGGCCCTGGCCGGACATCAAGCTCGGTGCCGAGGTGTATTTTTTCTCCGGAATAAGCAGATATGAAGGTCTCCATGACCTCTGCCTCGAAGGAACTAACCTCCTTCTCCTTGAGATGCCCTTCACCCCCTGGACTTCCAGAATGATCGATGAGGTTGACGTAATTGCTTCTACAACAGGCATAATGCCCGTCGCAGCCCACATCGAGCGTTATCTTAACCAGCCCAAGAGCCTGGTTAAGGAATTCCTTGATCTTGACATCTTCATTCAGAGCAATGCCGAGTTCTTCCTTGACAGAGGATCTGCACGTAAGGCTCTTAAGATGCTTAAGAAAGGTGTTATCACCTTCTGGGGTTCTGATGCCCACAACATGGACTACAGAGCACCCAATCTCGGACCCGCCCTCAAGGTCATCTCCAAGGCTCTCGGTGAGGAGTTCGTCGATAACCTCACCAACCGCCAGTATGATATAATCGAACAATTCAGTAATGACTACTTCTAAAGGTATTCATCGCTGAAGCGCAACAAAATAATTAAGTATTGTATTTATAATAAGCATATATAATAAGCAAATTATTTAATAATCATAATATATAAAGAAGGTCAGATAATATGAAGAAGAACAGCGGTTTGGATAAGGGTGTCAGAAAGGCTGAGATATCCGGTTTCAGCTCACCGGACATGGTTAATAATTCAAGACCTGAGAATAACGGCAACAGAAAGAAGGCTAATTCCGGCACGATCGTAAAGATCGTAATCGGCAGCATTCTCGGCGTCGGCGCGATCGTATGCGGCGTTAAGCTCGCCATGACTCTTTACGCTCCGAAGCCGAAGCTTACGGCTACGATGAATACTGCTCCTTCTATTTCTGAGACTACCACAGTTCCTTCAGCTGACGATAGTCAGATCGTTATGCCGACTTATTCCACTAAGACAGTCGATCCTTCAGCCGAAGGCTACGTATGCCCTGCTGACTTCGAATATCTGCAGTCCGTTAACGATGACATATATGCATGGCTCCATATCGAGGGCATGTACGTTGACTTCCCGGTATGCCAGTCCCCTAATGACGATACTTTCTATCTTACATATAACAGTGACGGTGAATATTCTGCCGCAGGCGCCATCTTCACCGAGCATGAATTCAACAGCACGGACTTCAATGATCCGGTTACGATTCTTTACGGACACCACATGGGCAGCCGCGTTATGTTCGGTGACCTTCAGGAAGATATCTCCGAAGAATCCTTCTGGGACACAAATCCTGTCATCACGATCTATATGCCCGACAGAGAATTAAGATATCAGGTATTCGCAGCCGTCCCTTATGACGATTCACATATTCTTTATTATCATGACTTCTCTGACGAATATGTTTATGAATCATTCTTCGACGACATCATGTCAACATACAGCGATGCGGCCAGGTTCCATCCGGAATTCGCTCCGGAATACGGCGACAGAGTAATAATGCTTGCTACCTGCCTCATAGGAAACCACAGCAGAAGATTCATAGTAATGGGCAAATGCGTATATGATTCTGCAGAATTAACTTAAAAGTAAGAAAGGCGCCACTACGGCGCCTTTTGTGCAATATGTTCAATAACAAACATAAAATTTTGTTTACAAGGAAATTACAGAGCAAAAAATGTTTGACTTTTTTTCATAAAAGGTTAAAATCAAACTATCTTTGAAGAAAGGAGGAATTTCTAGTGAAGAAGCTTATTGCTATGATTGCTACTGTTGCAGTAGTTCTTTCAATGGGTGTAACCGCTTTAGCAGCTCCCGCAGTTGACAAGTACACAAAGTCCCCTGAAGCTGAGGAAGAGAAGATCGCAGCTTCTATCGTAGGTCATGACGATGTAATCGTTGAGATCGAAGAGATTGGTAAGGGCGAAATGTACAAGGAGTACGAGGACAAGCTCGCTGATAAGGTTGCAGATGGACAGATCGCAAGAGTTTTCCAGATTTACGTTGATGGTGAGATCAAGGTTGAGGATGGTAAGATCGTTTATAACGATATGGATTCTACAACACTCGCTCGTATCTCTGGCGGTGCTTTTGAGGTTGCTTTTACATTTAATGACGCTGATCTCGTTACAGCAGTTTACGTTTTCGATAATGGAGAATGGGAAGCTCTGGCAGACGACGCTTGGTGGATTGAAGATGGCAAGGTAATCGTCAAGACAGCTGATAATGGTGCTTTCGCATTCGTTATCACTCCTGCAGATTCTGAGGCAGCTGATTCTGAGGAAGCTAAAAAGGCTGAAGATAAGAAGAAGTCAGCAGCTACAGGTTATAACTCTACGGCTTACATCGTATGCGCTATTGCTCTCGCAGCAGGAGCAGCATTCTTCTTTGGCACTTCAAAGAAGTCCGCTAAGGAAATGATGTAATTTTTTGGCCAAAAAGTTATTATCAGGTCAAAGCGGAGGGCGTTCGAAAGAACGCCCTCTTTTCTATTCCCTGTTTTATTTATTCATTTTAATTCACATCTGCCCTGCTCTTTCTCCTACAGATTTGATATAATACCTTTATGTGCTAAGCAGAATGTAATAAGAAGTGATTACCGGTTTTATCATTTCTTATTGCATTTATTTTGTGTTTTGGAGGTCACTATGAGAAATAGTAGAATGCTTAAGCTAATTTCCATTCTGTTGACTTGCAGCATTATCGTTATGTCCTCGGGCGTAATGGTTTTTGCTGATGAAGTTGATCTGTTCGGGTCAGACAGGTCTTCAGAAGATATTCTTGTCTCCCCGTCTGATGACAAGGAAATTGATGCAGACATCCTGATGGCAGATGACGACGATGTTGTTGCTCCTGATCTTCTCGATGGATCAGACGACGAGCTCGAGATCATCGCTAATGACACTGTCGAAGTAGTTGATGAGGATGATGATTCAAGTTACGAAATCCCCGTTACTACAAATGTTGATTCTCCCGAGATCGTAATCCCTGCCGGAACGACTTATTACGATTATTATGAGATGTTAGAATCCGGAGCCATGGCTTCTACAGCTTCTACCGGTTCAGGATATTATCTTATCAGCGGTGTTGATCTTGTCAGATTCAATAAACTGAAGAGCCAGATCTCTGATGTAGCTAACGGTAAGCGTACCAGTACGATTTTTGATGTTTCCTTATCAGATCTCGGAATTGCTGAACAGTATTATTCGGCTAAAGATCTCGGTGTTAAATCCTTATTAGATACTGAAGGCGAATTAACTGAAGAAGCCATGAAAAAACTTGATGAAATTGCCTGTGGTAATTTTAATCTTCTTTTCTGCACTCTGTTATCGGATTGTCCGTATGAGATGTTCTGGTTTGAAAAGGTCCGCGGTGCATATGCTTCCGGCTATTCATATGGTCTCCGTATGAATTATAAGACCGGTGAGAAGGAAATATGCTTAATGGGCACTGTTTCTTACTTCTTCTATGTTACATCCGATTATAGCAGCACGGGTAAAGCACAAACTTTTGAAGTTTCTCCTTCTCAGATAAACAGAGCTATTCAGGCATCAAATAATGCAAAGAGTATCGTATCAAAGTATGCTTCTCTGTCAGATTATGATAAGCTTGCAGCCTATTCTACTGAGATCTGTAATTTGGTTGAATACAATAACGATGCTTTAGATAAAATGTCTGATCCATATTATTATGGTGATCCCTTCCAGTTAGTTTATGTTTTTGATAATAATCCCAGCACAAATGTAGTTTGTGAAGGTTATTCCAAAGCATTTAAGTATCTCTGTGATATGTCATCCTTCTCCTCTGATATTACTTGTATTCTCGGCGAAGGAGATGTTGATTACGGGCCTGCCGGCAGCGGTGGACATATGTGGAATATCGTCCGTTCCGGCGGCAAGAACTATCTTGTTGACGTCACAAACTGCGACGGTGATGTTTACGATGATGATCTGTTCATGAGAAATGCAGACAAAGTCGTTAACGCTCTTACTTATCAGTATAATTATCATAATTATGTATTTACATATGTATACGATGACGTAGTAACAACGACTTTCTCATCTAACGCATACAGCATTACCACTGATCCGTATGCAAAGCCTTCGACAACGACAACGGCTACACCTACGGCTAAGCCTACAACGACAGCTACGCCTACGGCTAAGCCTACAACAACGGCAACGCCTACGGCTAAGCCCACAACAACGGCTACGCCTACAGCTAAGCCTACAACAACGGCAACACCTACAGCTAAGCCTACAACAACGGCTACACCTACGGCTAAGCCTACAGCAAAACCTACGGCTAAACCTACAGCAAAGCCTACAGGTAAACCTTCAGACAACGGCTCAGACTTGGTAAAGCCCGGTAAGGACAATAACAACAATAACAAGCCGAATCGTAACGACAACGATATCCTGAAGCCTACAAACAACAATAACAACAATAAGCCGAATCGTAACGATAACGATATTCTGAAGCCTACAAACAACAACAATAACAACAACAATAATAAGAATCGTGACGACAACGATATTCTTAAGCCTACGAACAATAACAACAATAACAGTCCTTATAAGCCGAGGAATAACGATGATGATTCCCCGATCAAACGTAAGAAGCTGGTATTCAGTTGGGATTTCTTCACGTAAGCAAACAGGCTGATCGTTAACAATGACGCCGGGCATCTGCCCGGCGTTTTTATTTTTCTTATATGCTTCTATGTCAATTAACCACCTATTTGGTATATAATTAATAACATTTAAGCAGAATGTAATAAGAAGTGATTACCGGTTTTATCATTTCTTATTGCATTTATTTTGTGTTTTTGGAGGTCACTATGAGAAATAGTAGAGTGCTTAAACTTATTTCTATTCTATTGACTTGCAGCATTATCGTTATGTCCTCAGGCGTGATGGTTTTTGCTGACGAAGTTGATCTGTTCGGGTCAGACAGGTCTTCTGAAGATGTTCTTGTCTTCCCTTCTGATGACAAGGATACTGATGCAGACATCCTGACAGCAGATGAGGACGATGTTGTAGCTCCTGATCTTCTCGATGGATCAGACGACGAGCTTATTTTCGAGCCTGTTGACGTTGTCGATGTAATTGATGAGGATGATGCCGAAGATTCAGATTACGGTGTAATCATTGAATCTACAGAGGATTATTCTCCTGAGATTACCCAGATTCCTGCTCAGACTGTATCTGTCGATTATTATTCAGTTAGAAATTCCGGTGCCTTAGGTTCTACTTCTTCTACCGGTTCCGGATATTATAAGATCTCAAGTTCAGATCTTTTCAGATTAAATAAGCTGAAGCCTATGATTTCTGAAGTTGCAACAGGTAAAAGAACAAGTACGATGTTTGATATTCCTTTAACTGAATTGGGATTATCAGAAGATCAGCACTATTCAGCTAAAGATCTTGGTGTTAAAGCCTTATTTGACGCGTCCGGCAATTTAACAGAGGAAGCAAGTAATAAGCTGGGTGCAATAGTATTCGGCGATTTGAAGATGATTTTATCTACCATTCTATATGATTGTCCGTACGATTTATATTGGTTTGATAAGTTAAAGGGAATAAGTGCCGGTGGCTATTCATATAGTGTAGTTTATAATTATAAAACCCAAGAGAAAGAAGTTGTATTAGTAGGTACTTTAACTTACAGGTTCATTGTTTCTTCCGCCTATAGCGCAACAGGTAAAGACGGAACTACAACAGTAAATTCTTCTAAGATTAATTACGCTATTAAGGCATCTGAAAATGCCAAGGCTATCGTAAATAAATACTCTTCTCTGTCAGATTATGACAAAATGTATAATTATTATCTTGAGATCTGCGATTTGGTAGATTACGACGATGCAGCATGGGACGACTTTGAAAATACGCCTTATGATGATACCTTCCAGGCAGTTGCTGTTTTTGATGGTAATCCCGATACAATGGTAGTTTGTGAAGGTTATTCAAAAGCTTTTAAGTATCTTTGTGACCTGTCAGATTTTTCTTCTGATGTTACCTGTATTCTCGGTGAAGGACCTTGTGATTTCGGCTCTGTCAGCGGTAATCATATGTGGAATATCGTTCGTTTGGGCGGCAAGAACTATCTTGTTGACTTAACAAACTGTGATGGCTTCGATGATCAGTTGTTCATGAGAAATGCAGATAAAGTCGTTTCTTCAGACACATATAGATATGATATTGATGGACAAGCATTTATTTACACTTACGATGAATTTCAGTTGATAACATTCTATCCTGAAATATTAGAAATCAGCACAGAACCGTATAATAAGACAACAACAACTACGCCTACAACAACAGCTACTCCTACGGCTAAGCCTACAACAACGGCTACACCTACAGCTACGCCTACGGCTAAGCCCACAACAACAGCTACACCTACGGCTAAGCCAACGACAACGGCTACACCTACGGCTAAGCCTACTACAACGGCTACTCCTACAGCTAAGCCTACGACGACGGCTACACCTACAGCTAAGCCCACGACGACGGCTACACCTACAGCTAAGCCCACAGCTAAGCCTACGGCTAAACCTACAGCCAAGCCTACAGGTAAGCCTTCAGTAAACGGCTCTGACCTTGAAAAGCCAGGCCACCCGTACAAACCGATTAGCGGCCTTGACGAAATTCTCGCTATTTACAAGCCCACGAACAACAATCCGTTTAAACCGAATTCTGACGATGACGATGACATCTTCGGACCTACGAACAAAAACAATCCCTCTAAGCCGAGGAATAATGATGAATCCCCAGTCAAGTGCAAGAAACTAATATTCAGTTGGGATTATTTCACGTAAGCAAACAGGCTGATCGTTAACAATGACGCCGGGCATCCGCCCGGCGTTTTTATGTATTCTTCCCCAAGCTCTTCTCCTACCCAACCCGACCTCATGAACCCCAAACAAGCACCTGCAAGCATGCCGTAAAACATGCCGCGCCGCGGTTCGATTTTCGGCACAAATCGTCATTTTAAGGCCAAACATGCCTACAAACATGCCATACAGCGGCACGATCCGCGGTTCACTTCCCCCACTTTTTATGGCGTCATCATATCCAGAATGCTGCTTTCAAAATAAAAAGCCCCCTGCACTACCAACTGCAAGGGGCTCTGAAAAGTTATGTTCAAATATAATTAATTAACCTTCGTATAGAATGTGTTGATAATGATCTCCTTTAAAGAGGAATCGTCAATATAGAACTCCATAAGCTCATTATCACCGATCTCCGTGTGTCCTTCCGGAGTTACGATCTTATCAAGAGTGTATCCGGAGAACTGACTGATGTAAGCACTGAGCTGATCGTATGAGCAGTCCGTGATCATGTACGGAGAGAGCTTGTCGAAAAGGTCAAAAGCAAAGCTGTTGCTGCTCGAGGTCTTCTGACCGAGCAAAACCAATAATTCAGACATATAAACACGCTGTCTGTTCATTCTGTTAATGTTCGTAGGACTGTTACCGATACCGCCTCTGCTTCTGACGAAAGTCTCAGCCTGAGATCCATGCAGCGTTACGGTCTGTCCCATAACAAGTGATTCATCGATCTGCGAGAAATCATCCTCGATGGTAACCGTTACACCGCCGACAGAATCGTTAAGGATCGGGATAGCGTCCATCGTAAGCGCAAAGTAATTGGAGATCTCAACGTCATTCAACAGGTGCGATACTGCAAATTCCGTATCAACGCATGCATCCTCATGTCTCGTCCGGTATGTGTGCGCCAGAGAAATCTGCTTCGTTTTCATTCCGGCAAAATTACCTAAACGATCATAAGTCATTAATTCGGCCATCGTATCACGGTTGATCTGGATCAGCGTATAAGTCTTATCCGTCTTATCGAAAACAGCTACAAGAAGAAGGTCTGCGCATGCATAATTCTTATTCTTTCCCTGTGCCTCATAATCGATGATGTCACGGTCATCAAGACCGATGATCAGCAGCACGTCGAGATTCTCGTTATAAGCATAAGAATGTCCGTTAAAGCTCATGGTGGGCTTGGCATTCGCATCTTCAATGATCGATTCACGCACGCTGTTAGACGCCTCGATCTCAGTACGGCTGATAGCCTCACCCGCGCCCTCGATCGACTCATTAATGTTCAGTTTGTCCGTAAAAAGCTTCGCAACCAAAAATGATCCCCCGAAAAGGACCGCTGCGCCCGCAACAAATGCAAGTATCGTAATAATTGTCTTATTTGATTTCATACGTACAGGATTATATCACACAATATAAATAATAATAAATAAATATTATTGATTTTCAGTGTCAATGTGTTGTTAACTTTGATGGGGTCAGACCCCTTCTTAACCAACATAATAAAGACTCTCCGAAGAGAGTCCTCATAGAATCATTTACATATATTATATGCTCTCCATCCTTGAATTGTTAAATGTAACGTCTGGCATCTTTGATGCAAGAGGTGCCTTGCACCTCTTGACCACCAAACAAGCACCTGTAATGAGCACAGTCAAGGATGCCGAAGGCAAGGCTTGCCGTTCCTTGACGGTGCCTCATGACAGGTGCTATATGACATCTAACCCATTAAAGATTATTGGCTTTAGCACCTGCAGTGTCACCCGTCAAGACACCGGCTCCGCCTTGCTAGCGCAGTCTTGACTGCTGCCACTTCGCAGGTGCTTATCAGTGTTTAAGGTGCGCAAGGCGCACCTTGCATCACAGATGCCGGTGATATATACATCTGTTTTTCGAACAATTATCGTTCCAACCTAGTACCTCCCGGTTCATTATAGTTTGTCGTATCCTTAGGGGATTCTGTAAGAGGTTTCAGAGATTCCTTGTAGGTTTTTGTTATATCGTGTAGGCATTTGTCGATTTTGTTCGGGATGTTGTCGGAAATCCTGTCGGTTTTTCTTTGACATTGTCGGTAAGGATTTGGCCGGAAACCGTTGATCCCTAGATTCTCAGATGACCATGTATAATTGCTGAAAAGGCTTAGATTAATATATTATTAGACACTGTTTGTCGCTTTTTGGACATAGGTTCTGAACTGATAAGCTTTTTTTAGACACATGTTGTCTTTTTTTGTACATTGGCTCTATATAATTTAATCAAGGAACATCTTTCATCAGTCAGGAGATTTTCTATGAAATACAA
>JAEEGK010004230.1_pt1 | contig 35374 bp, 25 predicted proteins | sample 8958771 | NCBI WGS metagenome assembly JAEEGK01 (sample SAMN16246547, study PRJNA631951) | gut metagenome | biome: gut microbiome; feature: rumen; material: SC-attached | host: Bos | place: Iran: Karaj | collected 2018-10 | reverse complement strand
AAAACGAAGAAATGCAAAAGCGCATTCTCCGCGAAAACCCGGACCTCGTGAAAGTGTGGGACGAAAAGTACGGCGACCGCATCATCCGTCTCGTATTCATCGGCCAGCACATGGACAAGAAGAAGATCATCGCCGCGATGGATTCCTGCCTCGGCGAATAACTTCCGAAAAGCCATCAAAAACTATAACAACACGCCTCGACCCAGTCGGGGCGTTGTTGCATAGTCGAGTACGTATTTGTGCCAAAACTAGTGAACGAATAAAATTGTTTTATATTTGGCGCAAAAAGGAGCGTTCAATGAAACTGTATACAACTGATTTTATTACGGACAAAGAAATCGAGACGCTGCAGATGGTGCGAGGGAGTGTGGTTTTTAGCAAGAACGTAGCTCGTGACTTTTTTGCAGCCATCAAGACGCTTGTGGGCGGCGAAATCGCTGGCTACACCGAAATGCTGAACGACGCCCGCAACATTGCCATTGAACGCATGGAAAAACAAGCCGGCATCATCGGCGCAGACGCTATCGTAAATGTGCGCTTTGCAACCGCCTCGGTGATGGCTGGTTCCGCAGAAATCATTGCCTACGGAACCGCCGTGAAATTTAAGAAGTAAATAGATTCCCGATAAAGTCGGGAATAATAGTTCGTTACTTCCCAGCGATTTCCTTAGCCTTCGCCTCGATTTCGGCGATGGCTTTTTTGTGACCTTCAGCAGAGTCTTCGTTGCCGAGCACGATGTTCACGAACACGGAACCCGCGACCACGGCGTACACGTGCTTGGAAAGCACCTTGGACTGTTCACCGTTACGGATGCCGAAGCCACCGAGCACCTTAGCGCCACCCTTACCGACGGTGTCGATAAAGTCGAGTGTCGCCTGGTCAATCGTGGTTTCGCTGCCGGTAGTACCTGCACGGAGAGCCGCATAGATGTACTTGAATCCATGAGAGGCCATCGTTTCGAGGCGTTCCTTCGTCATGCTGGGTGCTGCCACCGGGATGTTCTCGAGGCCATACTTCTTGCAGGCTTCGGTGAGGCCTTCGTCGCAATCAAACGGCAAGTCCGGAATAATGCAGGCGGAAACACCCGCGTCCTTGCACATCTTCACAAAGTTCTCGACGCCCGGAGTGAAAGCGAGCGAGCCATAGGTCATGATGTAGATGGGCGTTTCGGGGTGGCGTTCGTGAATTTTCTTCACGATTTCGAGTCCCTGCTTGGTAGAGAAACCCTTTTCAAGCGCGACTGTAGAGGCCGTCTGGATAGCGGGACCGTCTGCGCTCGGGTCACTGAAGGCGAGCTGGATTTCGAGGATGTTGGCGCCACCCTTCACGAGGGCATCGGCGATGGCGATGGATGTTTCTGCGTCCGGGAACCCGGCAATGAGATGAGACATTAAGTTCATAGCTTAGACGATAGACCGCTTCGCTGGTAGACGATAGACGAAAGATCTTAATTTCAATCTACTTCATCTAGAAGCATTGCTTGGTCTTCTCCTTATAGTTAAAGTTTAATTGTTTATTAATTGGATTTATCCTTAAATACGAGAAAATGAAAATTCTTTCGTCTTTCGTCTGTAGGACCGAAGGTCCGTTCTTTCGTCTAGTTGTTCATTATCTCCGCGTCGTGGATGTCTTCGTTGTTTTCGAGGCGCTTGAGTTCCGCCTTCAGGAATTCCTTCCACTTTTCGGGGCGGAACACCGGGCTCGTGATAAAGATGTCCTTGTCACCGCGGCCGCTCATGTTGATGACGAGCGCCTTGTCCTTCGGGAGTTCCTTCGCAATCTTCATGGCGGCGGCGCCGGCGTGCGCGCTTTCGAGCGCAAACAGGATGCCTTCGTTGCGGGCGAAGAACTTCACTGCGTCTAGGGCTTCCTTGTCGAGGATGCTCGTGAATTCCACGCGGCCCGATTCACCGAGGGCGGCAAGCTGCGGGCCAATACCCATGTAGTCAAGACCGGCAGAAATGGAGCGGGTCGGCAGCGACTGGCCGTCTTCATCGATGAGGAAGCGGCTTTTGTAACCCTGCACAATGCCTTCGCGGCTCGCGTTACCCGTCATGCGGGAAGCGTTCTCGCCCATGTTCGGGCCGATGCCACCGGCTTCGGCACCGATCAGGCGCACGTTCTTGTCTTCAATAAACGGGGTAAACACGCCGATGGAGTTGCTTCCGCCACCTACGCAGGCGACGACCGCGGCGATGTCGATGTTACGTTCGGCAGCCTGGCGCTTGACTTCTTCGCCGATGATGGACTGGAACGTACGGACGATATCTGGGAACGGAGCAGGGCCGAGGGCAGAACCGAGCACGTAGTGCGTGTTCTGGAAGTTCGTTGCCCAGTCGCGCATCGCCTCGTTCACGGCGTCCTTCAAAGTGCGGCTGCCGCTCGTGACCGGCACGACCTTCGCACCGTACATTTCCATAGTGGCCACGTTCGGCTGTTGGCGGCGAACGTCCACTTCGCCCATGTATACGACGCATTCAAGCCCGAGCTTGGCGCAGGCGGCGGCGGTGGCGAGCCCGTGCTGACCGGCACCCGTTTCGGCGATGATGCGGGTCTTGCCCATCTTCTTGGCAAGCAAGCACTGACCGATAGCGTTGTTGATCTTGTGGGCGCCCGTGTTGGCGAGGCCTTCAAGCTTGATGTAAATCTGAGCGCCGCCCAGAAGTTCGGTCGCCGTCGGGGCAAAGTACAGCGGAGTCTCGCGGCCAATATAGTCGCGCTGGATGATACGGAGCTCCTCGAGGAATTCCGGATCGTGGATATACTTGTTGAATGCCGCTTCGAGGTCATCGAGCGGGCGGCGGATGATTTCGGCAACATACTTGCCGCCGAACTTGTCAAAGAAACCGTTATTAGAAGAAGTAGTCATATTGGGTTTGGGGTTTAGGTTTAAATTCTCGGGGTAAAAAAATTAAGGCTTCCGGAGAGTCCGAAAGCCTTTTGCAAACACTTGATGAAATCGGCAAAACCGGACTCTATGTTCTAGAGCCCCACCACCAACGGTTGAAACGGATTGCAGATTTCATCTTCATGCCGCATAATTTAGGAATGTCTTTTTTCAATGGCAAGGGGTCGCTTTTAGAAAAGACAAAAAAAATGAAGGCTTCCGGAGAGTCCGAAAGCCTTCTGTTAAACACTTGATGAAATTGGCAAAACCAGAATCCCGTTTCGAGAACTTCATCGCAAGCAGCGCAAGCGTCGAAGCGGATTGCCAATTTCATCTTTATGGTAAACAATATAGACTCTAATTCATTGATAGTCAATAGTTTAACGTAAGATTTTTGTAAAAAAAGAATCACAATTACGTTCGAATTTCACTTTAAACGCAAAAAAACGCATTTTCTTTTTTTTCATTAATATATATTTACAACCGCATCGTTTGGAGTTCGCTCTTATTCTTGTAGTTGGAAAAAATCCACACTTTTTTTTGCGCAACCGCAATCCCCAAAAGAGATGGACTCCGCAGTTGACCTTTTCAACAAACGGAGATGGCATGAGATTTTTCTTGCTAGTCCTGCTTTTTGTCTTGGCTTCGCTTGCGTTTGCCCAAGACGAATGTTTTGATCTGTGCTCGTCGTGCATGAACAACGACAAACAGGATGTTTGCGCAAAGGTAGAATCCCTTTGCAAATGTTCAAAAATTCTGGAAAGCCTAAAGCAAGAACTTCTGACAAACAGTTCCTCATCTGCCGATACCGTGCAGGTGGACCAAGCAGTCCCTGACACAAATACCCAGCAAACCGACTCACTTGCAAAAGCAGATTCTTCTATACATAATGATTCGGCCATCATGGTCGTTACGACTCAAGATACTCAAGTAGTCGAAAAAAGGCAGGTACCTTCACTGGGCGAGCAGAACATCAATGTGACAATCTCTGTAGTTACAGAGAAAGAAAAGGCGGAAGAGAAAAAAGACCGGATTTTCTATTTTGGCATTTCTCTTGGCTTTGAACAATTCCAAGAAAAGACTGTTGCCAATTACGAGGTCGAGGAAGCGGAAGATTATATCGACCACTTGGGCGCAAATCTGGGATTTTTCTTGCGCTGGTATTTCTACCGTGCGGGTAGTTTCCAATTCGGCTTGAACGCCATCTATCATCACGGGTACTACTATATAGAAGAATCAGATTATAGAATTGGCTGGGGTCAATACCATTACAACCATGATATAAGCATAGATTACCATAGCTTTATGGCCGAAATTCCGCTAACCTTCCGTTTTGGCATTCCCTTAATAATAAGCCCCTATCTTAGCCTGGACTTCCATGTCCGTAAACCAATCTTTGCGAGAATTGATTACGATGTCTTTGTGGACGTGCAGTTAGGAGACTATTATGACTACAACAACCGCGATTTCCGTTACGACGATTATGGAAGCAACGAAGGAACATTTGCCAACAGTGACTGGGAATTCCTTGGCTATCTCGGTTTCGGTTTTGAATTTACAAGGCATATTTCCATTCAATGGCAGATGCTTCTGCTAGATGCGGTCACCTACTCCGCTGAAATGGTTAACTACAAATTGCTGGCAGACACCTGGCGCATAAGCCTCGATATTGCATTCTAGGGAGGATGTATGATGGTTAGCAAAATGACAAAATCAATCTGGATTGGGAGCCTTGCACTAATTGCATCCATATTCCTTACTGCGTGTAGCGAAGAAAGCCCGTTTTCAAGGGCCGAAGAAAATCTGGAAGACATGAAGAGCAACGTCAAAAGTGATTATGATGACGAAGACGATATGAAGAATGACTCCAATAGTGATTATGACGACGAAGACGACATGAGGAACGACACCAATAGTGATTATGACGACGAAGACGATATGAGGAACGACACCAATAGTGATTATGACGACGAAAACGATATGAGCGAAAAATACAGTAGCTCCAGTTATCGTTCCAATTCTAGTTTCCGATCTAGCTCCAGTTATCGGCAAAGTTCCAGTAGTACGAAGACAGATTATTTGTCGGAATACGATTACCTGACAACATCAATGACGATGAATTTTACCCTAACCTATTACAAGCAGACCGTGTGCTCAATGGAAGGCAAGGGTTCAAAATCATGTAATTACGCCGATGGAGATCCAAAAATTTCATTCAAGCTTGTGTTCGTTAAATCTACTGGAGATTCAACGACATATTCAACGAGTGACAAACTCGGGAAAAAATGGTTCTATTATGATAACACGGGCGAATGGGATGGCAGAAAATCATTTACAGTAAATGTTCCCGCATACACAGAAATAATTCGCGTGTGTCCAACAGTTCTTGATGATGACTTTAGTTTTGATGACGATATGTCATCCGGTTATTGCTACATTCGTGATGTCGGTTTGTTGGGTTATCGCGAAGTGGTTTATCAGTCGGATTACGCAAATGATAACTGTGAACTTGAATGGGAATGGTATTTGGAATAATTGAAAAGGCGGGTTGAATCCCGCCTTTTGGACAATTTTACTTCTTCAACGCCCTGAAAAGCGCTTGCAGCTTTTCGGGGTTCTTTATTCCCGGGGCATCTTCGACACCGCTGGAAACGTCGATGAGTTCGGGATGGAACTTTTCGCAAATCGTGCCCACATTTTCGGGCGTAATGCCGCCTGCAAGCCAGATCGGCAAATCGCCGGCTTTTTCACGCAGCAATGACTCGGGAATGGTCTTGCCGGTACCACCGGGAATACCTTCGACTTTCGCATCCAGCAAGATGCGCGGTTCTCCGTTCTTGCGGAGGCTGGCGACTTGCTCAAAGTCGGAAGCTTCGCCTACGCGGACGGCTGCATAGCAGGGAATATCCGGATAAAGATTGCTTCGCACTTCGTGCTCGCAATGACATGTTTGGTTCGATTGCGCGGGAACTTGCTTGGGCAGCACGGGAGTCGGGATTCCGTGGAACTGAACTGCATCCAAAACGCCTTCCTGCGCGAGCTTGATGGCTGTCTTGCCTTCTTCGGAATTCGGGTCGGTAATGACGCCGACGAGGAGCGGGGCTTTTTCGGGTATGCGGGCTGCGCGAATTTTTTCAGCGAAACTGCGCACGAATTCCTCGGTCGTGAGCCGTTTTGTAGTGCTGAATACAAACCCGAGCATGTCGGCACCGAGTTCAGCGGCCAGCAAGCCGTCTTCTTCGCGCGTGATACCGCAAATCTTGACCAAAGGACGATTCTTGCCAAAAATTGCTTCGTCACTTTGTTTCTCGCAATGACAAGTGACGTTGGACGATGCGTGAATGTGTTTCAGCACTTTTCGTTCCGCGAACTTTTTCCAGAACCTGCCTCGCGCATTTTCGCCGCACGCTTCAAAGGCGCCAACCACTTCTTTCGCCAGCGGAGGATTCTTCGCGACGGCCTCCCCCACGAGGATTCCCGTAAACCCGAGGCTACGTGCATAGGCAGCATCGCCAGCACTCAAAATGCCAGATTCAAAGACTGCCTTTGCCGGGAGCTTGCTACGCACCGACGCCGGTACCAGCGGATCCGTATGGAACGTGGCTAGGTCGCGCGAGTTTACGCCTGCGACAATCGTCTTTGCAGCAGCATCGCCGAGGGTTTCCGTCACTATTTGCAACTTGCGGAAGTCATCCTTTTCGCGGACTTCGACAAACGCCTGCATGTCAAAAGACTGAGCGCGCTTTGCCATCTTCACAAGTTGCTCGTCATCCAAGATGCGAGCAATCAAAAGGACGGCATCGGCACCGCAATGGTAAGCGATGTCGATTTCGTCTTCGTACAGCAAGAAGTCCTTGCGGAGTACGGCGCAGGCGTGTAGCCCCTGCTGGCGGCGGATTTCCATCAGATCTGCAACTGCAATCAGGTCGCGTAGTGAACCCTTGAAGTAGTTCATCTCGGTCAGCACCGATACCGCCTGGGCATGCGCTTCAGCATAAGTCGTCGCCAAAGTCACCGGGTTTAAATCCGGCGCAATGTCGCCCTTTGACGGCGATGCGCGCTTGACTTCGAGAATCGCACCCGCATTGCCGAGGAATTCCGTGTGGCCTACACGGCACTTTTCCGGAATGTCGATGCCAAAGTTCAGACCGAGCCGCTCGATGTCGGCGCGACGCTTCTCCACGATTGTTTGCAGTATATCAGACATGTAAATTGTCATGCCCGCTTGCGCGGGCATCTCCCATTACGAGTTGGTTTGAACCTTCACTTCTTCGATCTTCTTCAGCACGGAGCCGTCTTCCATGGCCTTCATGGCCTTGTCGAAGCCTTCCTTGATGCTCTCTGCCTTCTTGCTGATGTAGAGGGCGGCACCAGCGTTCAGGGCGCAGGCATACTTGATGCCCGGGCGACCGTTGCCATTCAGCACGTCAAGAGCGAGGTTGAAGTTGTCGACACCCGTACCGCCGGCGAGGTCTTCGGGGTCCACGGCCGGGACGCCGAATTCCTTCGGGTCAATACGGTATTCGCGATATTCACCGTCTTCCAGGATTTCGGCAATGGTCGTCGGGACGCACGGAGAGATTTCATCGTAGCCGTCATCGGAGATGGCGACCATCACGCGCTTGGCACCGAGGGACTTCGCCGCCTTGGTGAACGGTTCCAGAATCGACTTGCTGTAAACGCCGAGCATGAGGTACTTGGCTTCGGCCGGGTTCGTGAGGGGGCCGAGCAGGTTCATGATGGTCTTCACGCCGAGGGCACCACGAACCGGGCCGGCAAAGCGCATGGCGCTGTGGTAGACCGGAGCCATGAGGAACACGAAGTTCGTCTTGTCGATGACGCTGGCAGCCTTTTCCGGAGTCATGTCCAGTTTGAAGCCGGCTGCGGTGTAGAAGTCGGCAGCGCCAGACTTGCTGGAAACAGCGCGGTTGCCGTGCTTGGCCACCTTGGCGCCGCAGCTGGCGGCAATCAGGCCGGAGAGCGAGCTCACGTTGAAGCTGCCCTTGCCGTCGCCACCGGTACCCACGATGTCGGTGAGTTCGTCACCGCTGTACGGGAACTTGCGCTTCTTGCTGCTCAAGACCTTCGCGCAGCCCGCGATTTCTTCGGTCACGGGGCCCTTGCTGGAAAGTGCGGTAAGAATAGCGGCCATCTGGCGTTCGTCCATGATACCGTCGGTCAGGTCTTCCATGAACATTTCAGCGGTTTCGCGGCTCAGATCCATGCCTGCGGTAAGCGTGTTCAGGATTCCACGGATGTCGAGCGGTTCGCGACGGTAGTTGAGGAATGCTTTGAAGAATTCGTCGGCGCGGCCGCTCGCGATAGATTCCGGGTGGAACTGCACACCTTCGATCGGGAGCGTCTTGTGGCGAATACCCATGATGTCGCCGTCGGTGGCGCGGGCAGTCACTTCGAATTCCGGAGAGAGCGTCGCTTCGTCGATGACGAGGCTGTGGTAACGCGTGAAGATGTTTTTCTTGCCGATGGTGCGGAAAAGCCCCTTGCCGTCCAGGTCGATTTCTTCGGCGATGCCGTGCTTGATGAACTTGGCCTGCACAATCTTTGCGCCGAAAGCGTAACCGATAGCCTGGTGACCGAGGCACACGCCGAGAATCGGGAGCTTGCCCGCAAAGTGCTTGATGGCTTCCACGGAGATGCCGGCGTCTTCGGGGCGGCCCGGACCCGGGCTCACGATGAGGCGGCTCGGGTTCAGCTTTTCGATGTCGGCGACGGTGCATTCGCGGCTACGGAGCACACGGATTTCTTCAGTGGTAATCTTGGCCAGCGCCTGGTAGACGTTGTAAGTAAAAGAGTCGTAGTTATCGATAATGACGATCATAGTTGTAATCTCTTTTTTTAAAGTTTTAGGGATTTATGTCATTGCGAGGCTGAAAGCCGAAGCAATCTAATTCTCCCCCTCCAGTACGGCTCTGATTGCTCCGAGCTTTTCGTTCGTTTCTTCAAATTCGCGGTCGGCATTCGAGGCCGCGACAATGCCACCACCGGCCTGCAGGCTGATGGTCTTACCCTGCTTGAGGCAGCAACGGATAGCGATGCAGAAATCCAAGTCGCCGTCGGATTCCATGTAGCCCACCGCACCGGCGTAGAAGCGGCGCTTGACCTTTTCAAGGCCAGAGAGGATTTCAATCGCGCTGATTTTCGGAGCGCCGCTCACCGTGCCTGCCGGGAAGCTGGAGCGCAGCACTTCGATGGCCTTCTTGTTCTTTGCCACACGGCCCTGCACGTCAGAGACCAGGTGAATCACGTGGCTGAACTTTTCGCATTCCATATACTTGGTGGTTTCCACCGTACCGGCTTCACAGACGCGGCCGAGATCGTTACGGGCCAGGTCCACGAGCATCAGGTGTTCGGCGCGTTCCTTCGGGTCACCCTTCAGGTTCTTCATCAAGGCTTCGTCTTCCACGTCATCCTTGCCGCGGCGGCGAGTGCCTGCAATCGGGTGAATCGTAGCGATGCCGTCACGCACGCGCACCAAGCTTTCCGGCGATGCACCGATAAACTGGTGCGTGCCGTAATCGAGGAAGAACATGTACGGAGACGGGTTCACCGTGCGGAGGCGGCGGTAAATGTCGAGCGCTTCGATGTCGCTTGCAAATTGGATGCGGCGAGAAGGCACGGCCTGCACGATGTTGCCGGCGATGATATGCTTCTGCAGGGCCTCGACCTTTTCGGTGTATTCCTTGCGGGACTGTTCCAGGTCGGTCATCGTAATGCCCTTGCCGTACTGCTGTTCCGGGGCGAGGTAGCTGAAATCGAGGTCAGCAAGGCGAGCCTTCACGCGTTCGATGGCTGCCTTCAAGTCAATCTGGTGTTCTTCGTAGTTCAGGGCGAACAGGTGAAGCTTTTCGGTAAAGTGGTCGAACACGATGTAGATGTGGCCCACCAGGAATTCAGCTTCGGGAATGTTGAGTTCGTCGACCTGCGGGGCAAGGCGAATCGTATCGCAGCGGGCACAGAATTCATAACCGAGGTAGCCCACGCCCGAAGAGGGAATAGGAATCTGGTTAGGCGGCACCGTATTTTCGGCAGAGATCAGCGTGAGGGCGTCAAGAATGTCACCCTCGCCTTCCTTGAGGAACGTGCTTTCCTTGCCGTCGATGATGATGCTCACGTCCTTCTCGTTCTGGCGCAGACGGAAGCCTTCGTCCACCATCAAGGTAGAGTAGCGGCTACGGCCGTGCGAGAAGCTCGCCGATTCGAAGATGGCCTTCGCGCCAAGCTTCTTGCCGAGCGAAAACGGGGTGTAACGTTCACCGGGCAGCGCCACGTAGATGCTGTCGGTACGGGGTTCGTAGTTAGGACTTTCCGTAATGTGCTTTGTTGCGGTTGTCATGTTATCCTCTGGTTTAAAAATTCGTTTGCCTTTTTCGTTTCGGGTTCCGCAAAGGCTTTTTTGTCCCGGAGGATTTCGTTTTAAGCAAAAAAGGAAGGCCTCCGTGAGTCCGGAAGCCTTTGCTTAAAATCTTGGGTGATTAGCTACAAATACCGGGCTCTATGTCAGAGTCCGCGCCACCAACGACGGTTAAGGGTTGCACTTGTTGCGTAAATCATCATGGCCCAAAAATATCAAACAAAAATACGGCTGGCAAGGGGTTACTTCAAAAAAAGTTCTTTTTTTCAAGAAAACGAGAACATAATATATATCTAATGGCACCACCAAAAATACGTTGATAAAGGCAAATCACCTCGACCAATCGTCAAACGAAGCGTCACTGGGCATGCGCCAATCGGCACGCGGGGACAGCGAGATGGTTCCCACCTTCGGGCCATCCGGGATGCAACTACGCTTGAACTGTTGCGTAAAGAAACGACGCACGAAAACGGCAAGAGCCTTTTCCAATTCCCCGTCAGTGAATCGGCCTGCAAAGGCATACTTGGCGAGGAACAGGAGCTTTTGAGGCGGAGCACCGTATTTCACGAAATGGTACAGGAAGAAATCGTGAATTTCGTAGGCACCCAGGATGCTCTCGGTCTTTTGCGCAATTTGTCCGTTGGGAGCGGCAGGCAAAAGTTCCGGAGAAACCGGAGTGTCCAAAATATCCTTGAGCACAGTCCTAAGCGCAGCATCGGAACGGCCTGCATACCAATCCACAATATGGCGCACGAGCGTCTTGGGGACATCGCAGTTGACAGCGTACATCGACATGTGATCGGCATTGTAAGTGCTCCACCCGAGCGCAATTTCGGAGAGGTCTCCCGTGCCAATAACAATTCCGCCCTCGCTGTTCGCGACATCCATCAGTATTTGGGTGCGTTCCCTAGCCTGGACGTTTTCGTAAGTCACGTTAAAAACCTTCGGATCGTGCCCAATATCGGCAAAATGCAATTGACAGGCATTGCGGATATCGACAGTCCTGAGTTCCACGCCCAAAAGTTCCGCAAGTACCACCGCATTATTCTTTGTACGCCTCGTGGTTCCAAACCCGGGCATCGTGAGCGCAAGGATTTCGTTGGCAGGGCGCTTCAGCAACTTGAATGTTTCCGCAACAACGAGCAAAGCCAAAGTCGAATCGAGGCCGCCCGAAAGCCCGATGACGGCACGCTTACTATGCGACGCATCGAGACGCTTTGCAAGCCCCGCGCACTGGATGTTGAAAATCTCGGTGCAGGATTGATCCCTAGTCTCAAGGTTTCCCGGCACAAAAGGCGCCGGCGAGACAAAGCGGAACTTGAGCGATTCAACCGGACGTAAATTTTCAATCGTGGCGGCACGGGCATAGACCTCCCGGCCGTCAAAGTCCTGGAAGGAACCTTCGCTTAGACGCTGCATGTTCAGTCGATCGGCATCGACATCGGCATAAATAATTTCTGTTTCGCGGGAAAACGGCTTGTTTTCGGCCAGCATGCTACCATTTTCGGCAGTCATCAAATGGCCGCTAAAGACCATATCCGTCGTCGATTCATGTACGCCAGCCGAAGAATACACGTAGGCAGCCATGCAGCGTGCCGACTGGTTCAGCACCAGGTTACGTCGGTAATCCTGCTTGCCCACCAACGCATCGCTCGCGGAAAGGTTTACAATGACATTGGCCCCGGCAAAAGCAAGCTCGCCGCTAGGCGGCGCCGGAGTCCACAAATCTTCGCAAAGTTCCACGCCCACGCGGACCTCGGAACCAGAACCTTTCACCGTAATAAAATTCGTCACCGGGACATCGCCCGCCCCTTCGATACAGCAAAGGACCGGATGCCCGTCAGCACCGCCCCGCAACAAGTCTCGGCCACTCGAAAAATGGCGTTTTTCGTAGAACTCGCGCTGGTTCGGCAAATGAATCTTGGGCGTTACCGCAACCACCTTGCCTCGCTGCAAAAAAGCGGCACAATTATAAAGACGGCCAAACATCCGAAGCGGAAGCCCTACGGCAATAACCGCGTCCGACTCTTCGAACGCCTTTGCGATTTTCAGTAGCGAATCCAAGCTATTCCTGAGCAAAAGTTCCTGATGGAACAAATCGCTGCAAGTGTATCCCGTAATGCTGAGTTCAGGGAACACGACAAAAGCCGCCCCGTTGGAAACAGCGGCAGCGGCACTTTTAATAATCTCTTCGGTATTGTAGGCGGTATCGGCCACCCGCAAACGCGGAGAGACACACGCAAAACGATAAAATCCAAACATGAGAAAGATATGTTAGAGTCTGCTTACCTTCGCGCGAGCGTCGGCCATGGCACGGACCACAAGCGAGGCGCCGTTCGCACAGTCACCCACCGCGTGGATATGGCGTTCGGGTTCAGCGATAATCGCCGTACGCGGGGTCAGCTTAAGTCCGAGATCGTTCACGATGCCTTCGGCAGGAACGCCGGTGAAGCCCATCGCGAGCACAACAAGGTCAGCCTCGATGATTTCCGCCGTATTCGGGACCTCGTTCGGCTTGAGCGGTTTGCCTTGCGGAGACATTTCCCAGTCGACCTTCACCACTTCAACACCGGCCACGTGACCGTCCTTCACAATGAACTGCTTGGACGACACATTCCAGCGGCGTTCACCGCCTTCATGCTGGGCATAGCTCGTACGCAGCACGTAAGCCCAATCGGGCCACGGCGTCGACGGAGAACGGGTCTCGGGCGGCTTCGGCATAAATTCCACCTGCAGTACGCTTGCGCAGCCTTCGCGGATGGATTTGCCCACGCAGTCGTTACCCGTATCGCCACCGCCGATAATCAAGACTTTCTTGCCCTTGGCACTGAAGCGTTCGGGATTCGTTTCGCCGGGTCTGTTCGCCCCATGCAAGAAATCAAGCGCGAGGAAGATGCCTTCGGCTTCGCGGCCAGGGATTTTCAGGTCACGGGCGTTCGGAGTTCCAATGGCAAGGATGACCTCGTCATAGTTCTTGCGGATGTATTCCGCTGAAATGTCCTTGCCGATTTCGGTATTGCACACAAACTTAATACCGGCGGCTTCGAGAAGCGCAACGCGACGGTCAATGACGGACTTGTCGAGTTTCCAGTTCGGGATGCCGTAACGGAGAAGCCCGCCCACCTTCGGATTCTTTTCGTAGACCGTCACCGCGTAACCCTTGCGGCGAAGCGCCTCGGCAGCGTACAGGCCCGAAGGACCCGAGCCGATGACTGCAGCAGTCTTTCCGTTAGGTTCTGCAGACGGGAGCTTTACCAAGCCCTGCTCATAGGCAGATTCGATAATAAATTTTTCAATCTGGCGGACCATCACCGGATCGTCATGGACATTGCCGGTGCAAGCGGATTCGCAAAGCGCCGGGCAGACGCGTCCCGTGAATTCCGGGAAAAACGCCGTCTTGCTGATGACATCGTAGGCACGTTCCAGATTGCCAATGGCCACTGCCGCGTTGAATTCGGGAATCAAGTTCCCGAGCGGGCAGCCTGCACCGTGGCAGAACGGGATGCCGCACGTATGGCAGCGACCCGCCTGGTTGATGACCTCAATCGAAGTGAGTTTGCGCTCGACTTCCTTATTGTCCTTGACGCGCTCTTCGACGGGGCGGTAGATATCTTGAATTCGGGTTACTTGTTCCATAGAGACCTCATCCCTTCTTTGCCAAAGCGTTACGGTAATCGATCGGGAATATCTTCACAAACTTCGGACGTTCGCAGTTCCAGTTTTCAAGGATACGCTTGCCCTTCTCGCTACCCGTAGCGTCCACATGCTGCTGGATAATATCCATCAGTTCCTTTTCGCTTTCGGTACCGGGGAGCACGCTTTCCAAGTCAGCGGAATCCACGTTGCAGCTCAGGTCGAAATGACCCGTTTCGTCGTACACGTAGGCAAATCCGCCCGTCATACCGGCAGCGAAGTTCACGCCCACACGACCGAGCACGACCACGCGGCCACCCGTCATGTATTCGCAACCGTGGTCACCCACGCCTTCGCTCACCAGGAGCATACCGGAGTTACGGATGCCGAAGCGTTCGCCGGCGAGACCGTTGATGAAGATCTTGCCGCTCGTTCCGCCGTAACCGATGACGTTACCGGCAATGACGTTCTCTTCGGCCTTGAACGAAGCGTTGTGCGGCGGACGTACGATAATCTTTCCGCCCGAAAGGCCCTTGCCCATAAAGTCGTTCGCTTCGCCTTCGAGGTCAAGCGTGACACCCGGAGCGAGGAAGGCACCGAAGCTCTGGCCCGCGACACCCTGAAGGTGAATCTTGATGGTATCTTCGGGGAGACCCTTCACGCCGAAGTGTTCGTCCACTTCGCCAGAAAGTTCCGTACCCACCGTACGGTCGGTGTTGTGCACCACCGTGCAAAGTTCCACCGGAGCACCGCTCTTGAGCGAGTCGCTTACGAACGGGAGTATTTCGCGACGGTCGAAGTTTTCGAGAGCTTCCTTCACGTAATTCTTATCGAAGGACTTGACGCCGCCTTCGACAGTCTGGAAAATCTTGCTGAAGTCAAGGTGCTTGGCCTTGTAGAATTCGATAGCGGAATCCTTCTCGAGGAGGTCGCTACGACCGCAGGCTTCTTCGAGGGAACGCAAGCCGAGGCTGGCGAGGATTTCGCGGACTTCGTCGGCGATGAAGAAGAGGAAGTTTTCCACGTATTCGGGCTTACCGGCAAAGCGCTTGCGGTAAGCGGCATCTTGCGTGGCGATACCCATGGGGCACTGGTTCGTATGGCACTTGCGGTCCATCACGCAACCGAGGCTTACCAGCAGGTTGGTAGCAAAGCCGAATTCTTCGGCACCGAGGAGGGCTGCCACCACGATGTCACGGCCCGTCTTGAGCTGGCCATCGACCTGGAGCTTGATGCGGCCACGCAAATCGTTGAGCACGAGCGTCTGTTCCGCTTCGGCAATACCGAGTTCCCAAGGAAGGCCGGCATGCTTGATGGAGGTGAGCGGAGATGCGCCCGTACCGCCATCGTGACCGGAAATCAGCACCACGTCGGCATGGGCCTTAGCCACACCCGCGGCAATCGTACCCACGCCCACTTCGGACACGAGCTTCACCGAGACACGGGCCTTCGGGTTCGAGTTGCGCAAGTCGTAAATGAGCTGGGCCAAGTCTTCGATGGAGTAAATATCATGGTGCGGCGGCGGAGAAATCAGCGAGACGTTCGGAATGCTGTGACGGATGCGGGCCACAAATTCGTTCACCTTGTGGGCCGGCAGCTGGCCGCCCTCACCGGGCTTCGCTCCCTGCGCCATCTTGATCTGCAAATCCTTTGCATGGCGCAGGTAGTCGATCGTGACGCCAAAGCGTCCCGATGCCACCTGACGGATGGCAGAACTGCGGATATCTCCGTTAGCAGCCGGAGTATCGCGGTCGGGGTCTTCACCACCTTCACCGCAGTTACTCATGGCGCCGATGCGGTTCATCGCAATGGCAATCGTCTCGTGGGCTTCAGGGCTCAAAGAACCAAGGCTCATGGCACCCGCCACGAAGTGCTTCAAAATCGATTCACGGCTTTCGACTTCGGAAATATCGATCGGAGTCGTTTCCTTGAACTTGAAGAGTCCGCGCAAAGTCGCCTGACGTTCGGACTGGTCGTTGATGAGCTTGCTGTAAACCTTGAACTTTTCGTAATCGCTGCCCTGCACGGCCTGGCGGAAAGCAGCCAGGGACTGCGGAGTCCAAAGGTGCTTCTCCCCTTCCTTGCGGAAGGCATACTGGCCACCCGACTGCAGCACGCGACTGGCGTCGGCAAAGGCGATTTTCTGACGGTCGTTGACTTCGCAGGCAATTTCCTCGAGTCCGATACCTTCGATGCGGCTTGCGGTTCCCGGCAGGAACTTTTCCACGAGTTCGTGGTTCAGGCCGACGGCTTCAAAAATCTGGGCGCTACGGTAGCTGCGGAGCGTCGAGATACCCATCTTCGACATAATCTTGAGGAGGCCCTTGTCCACAGCCTTCACATAATTTGCAGCAGCCGTCACCGGGTCGACATCCAGGTCGCCGGTGTGGCACATGTTGGTAATGGTTTCAAAAGCGAGGTACGGGTTAATGACCGTCGCGCCAAAACCGAGGAGGAGAGCAAAGTGCATCACTTCGCGGACTTCACCGCTCTGCACGATCAAGCCGATTTCGGGACGGACGCCCGCTTCCACCAGGGCACGGTTCACGCTAGCCGTTGCCAAGAGCGAAGGTATAGGCACATAGCCCCAGTCAATGTTCTTGTCCGAAAGCACGATGATATCGTACTTGTCGTTCACCGCACGCACGGCATCGCCGGCGAGGTTCTGCAAAGCAGCTTCCAGCACTTCGCCGTTTCCGCCGAGCGGGAACTGCATCTTGAGCACCTTCGCCTTGAAGGCCTTGTCGCCAATGTTTTCAAAGCGGCGGATTTCGTCTTCTGTCACGATGGGGCGCGGAATCTTAATGAGGTGCGCCTGTTCCGGAGTTTCTTCGAGGATGTTGCCGTGGTTGCCGATGTAGGTCGTCAAGCTCATCACGAGCTCTTCACGGATCGGGTCAATCGGCGGGTTCGTCACCTGGGCGAACAGCTGCTTGAAGTAGTTGAACAGCGGCTGCGGCTTGTCCGAAAGCACGGCAAGCGCGGCATCGTTACCCATGGAGCCAATCGGCTCGGCACCGTTCTTGGCCATCGGCTGCAAGATGATGGAAAGGTCTTCGGCAGAATAGCCAAAGCGTTTCTGCTGCACCAGGATGTCTTCCGGGACATCGGACGGGTTGATTTCGCTGAAGAGGCCGCGGACGCTCATCTTGTTCTCGGCAACCCAGCGGCGGTAAGGCTTGGCTCTCGCCACCTGCGCCTTCATTTCGGCGTTCTTCAAGATACGGTGGTTTTCGAGGTCGAGGTAGATGATCTCGCCGGGTTTGAGGCGGCCCTTTTCTTCCACCTCGTCATCGCGGAGGTCGAGCACACCCGTTTCGGAGGCCATCACGAAAAGACCGTCTTTACATAAAGTGTAACGTGCCGGACGGAGGCCGTTGCGGTCGAGGATCGCACCCGCATTCACGCCATCGCTGAACGCCACGGCGGCAGGGCCATCCCACGGTTCCATAAGCATGGATTCGTATTCGAAGAAGCCACGCACGTCGCGGCCGAGGTAATGCTTCTTGCCCCAGGCCTGCGGCATGAGCATCATCATCGCATGCGGGAGGCTACGGCCCGCTGCGACGAGGAGCTCAAACATATTGTCCAAGCTGGCGGAGTCGCTCTGGCCCGGCATCACGAGCGGAAGGAGTTTCGGCATGTCATCGCCGATGATTTCGCTCTTCAGGTACGGTTCGCGGGCGCGGAGGCTGTTCAGGTTACCACGCAGAGTGTTGATTTCGCCGTTGTGCGCAAGGTAGCGGAACGGGTGCGCAAGCTGCCAGGTCGGGAAAGTGTTGGTAGAGTAGCGCTGGTGAACAAGGGCGAGCGGGCTTTCAAAGTCGAGGTCGTTCAAATCCTTATAGAAGCCTTCAATCTGGCTTGCCAGCAACAGGCCCTTATAAACAATGCTACGGCGGCTGCAGCTGCAGACATAGACTCCCTTGCAGGCCTTTTCGATCAGGCGGCGGATCACGTAGAGTTTGATATCGAAAGCAGAATCGTTTTCGAACTTGGAACCGTCGAAGAATGCCTGGCGAATATGCGGCAAAGTCTCGCGGGCCGTGTGACCGATAGAAGAAGAATCGACGGGGACCTCGCGGAAGCTCACGACAGGCACACCCTCGGACTCGGCAATGCGCTTGATTTCAGCATCGAAGGCAGTCGCCTCAAGCGTATTCTCGACGAAGAACATCGCCACACCATAGCGTTCCGGCAAATCCACACAAACCTTGCGGAAGAACTTGTGCGGCATAGAAAGCAAAAGACCCGCACCGTCTCCGGTTTCCGGGTCTCCGCCTGCAGCACCACGGTGCATGAGCCTCTTCAGGACAGTGATGCCCTGAAGCACAATCTGGTGCGAAGCAACATTATTAACATTGGCGACCAAGCCGACACCGCAGGCGTCATGTTCGTTGGCCGGATCGTAAAGAGCTTGAGCGTGCATATAATTCCTTTCTTCGTTTCGCGCAACCACGCGCGACATTTATTTTTGCGAACAAGGAATGCAAAATCCGTGCCAAACGAGGGAAAACCGCTCCAAAAAATGAAAAAGCGGAAATAAAATGTAAAACAACAACAAAAATGCGTATTTCAACCAAATTCCGAATTTCAATTTTTGTAAAAGAACTAACAAAATTTACAATATTTGTAACACTCCCCAAAATTTAACCTTCATTAAGCAAAGATCCCTCTTATCCTTTATATATTTTAGCCATGCGAAATTCCAGGGGAATTTTTCACAGAGTCATCCCTCTTCGAGGCTTGACTGCTGCGGTTATCCAATACGAACGCAAGCGTTCGTGCTGTCTAACCTTGCACGTCATTCTCTCGCTCGCGATGCTTACAACACCGCTTTTCGCACATGACTATTGGCTAGAACCCGAAGAGGTTGGATGCTACGGTCTCGCGGGCCTACTTGGTGGCGGAGGAGGCGGAATCGCCACTAAAATACGCTGCCCTCTTTTGCTTGAAGATGGGCCAAAAGACATTTTCCCCTGTTACGTGCCAGACACCAACGGAGGCTGCCGTATCGCACGGTACGCAAGCAGAACAAGGCTCCCGATGGTCGGCTCACCCGAAGTTCTCAATCAAGACATTGAATGTTTCCGCTACAAGAACGAATCCTACATCGTCATTCCTACATCTATCCCGGAACAGGTTCATGATTCGCTTTTTCACTTTCCCACTCAAGCCAAATGTTATAGTGACAGTTTGAACTGTGGCAACATCAAAAGCGACACATTACCCCACGAAGGGCTTCCAAAGCCGTATTCTCATAAATATTTTTACTCCTGCAAGTATGCGGCCGCAACAACAGAAGGCTGCCCAATTGCAGAAAAGGGACTTTCCCTTGTCTTTGACGAGACGGGCAAGCTCAAGCACTGGAAACGGGACGGTCTATTGCTCTATCTCGAAATGAAGGCTGAAAACAACGTTACAAAATTCATGAACCGCGTAGAGCAAGAAGGCAAGCGTTATCAAAGCTATAAGCTTATATCGCCATGGCATTTTTACGATAACGACGCAACAAACATTATCGAAAAGTCCATCCACAAGGCGAGTGGGATGCAGTTCTTCTCAGGAATAAAAAAGTCTGAACGGAAGGACCGGCATTTCAACACGATGCAAGAGGCCATCAAGACTTGCAAAGAATGGATCCCCCTTAAAACGAATCAGAACGGAGGTGGAAAATGAATTCTTTTTCTGCACTCCGCATCATTGCTATTGCTGTATTTTTTGCTGGAGTCTGCTTAACGGCTTTCGCCCAAGACCGCTCTGCATCAGCAAAAGACAGCGTCGCCGCCTACTGCGTCACGTTCGAAAACGACAGCACCTACACGGCTCGGCTTTTCCGCAAAGAAATTTTGCCCGCCAAAAAGAAACCTTTTAAAAGCGACGATTACTTTCTCAATATTCCACGAAACCTAATAAGCAGTTATTCTCCAAAAAACGTATTCCATCTGACAAATGCCCCAAAAAATCTTCCGCATTACTACGGACAGCTCTTCCGTGCAAGCGAAAGCAAATCGGAATGTCACTCCGACATCACACGCAAAGAACGGGAATACAACGTATTACTTGTTGGCCCATGCGTAAAATCCATGCCCGTCGCCCATTACTGCCTTATAGAAGGGAAACATCCCGCACTTTACCGCACCGAACTTTTCGAGAACGTTCCGGAAATCAGCCTGTTCGATGGTACGGGAACAGATCTAAACAGCTTGACTTGCAGCGGCACGGCGCAAAAAGAAACTTCAACCGAATGGGATTTTGCAGAAATTGGAAAATTTAGGCTTGGCCCCTATACGGAAGAAGACACCTGCCACGGGAAAAGTTCCTGGGAACGGAAATCGTCCGCTCTAATCCCCGAATACATCAACTTGTCCATAGACACCAATTTCAAGGCTACCTCAAAACAGCTAAAAGGTTTCTACGGCAAAAGCATTTCTGCCGTTTGGAACATCTCCATGGAATGCGGATTCGATAAAGTAAAGCAAGCCTTTGAATACGAGATTATACTGACAGGAAAATGTCCGAGATTCATAAAACCACCGAAGACCAAGTTAAAATCCGATGATTTCTGGGCCTTGAACATGGTTCAAGTTCACGGAGAATACGAGACTAAAAACTGCGCTATAAAGGGAGGCCTCGAATGAGAAAATTCGCCCTACTCCTTTGCTGTTTTTTGGTCATCCAAGCATTCGCCAAAACACCCGTCCAATTCTGCGTCTCGTTCGAAGACGAAGAACACTACAGGTTGCTGCTTCTCGATGAAATCCCGACGGATTTTACGCCTTCAAAAAAAATTGAAAGTGCACCCGATTCCATATTTTGCGACACGCCCTTCTGGGCATACACCTTCTGGCCCAGTTTCGAAGGCGATAAACGGAGCAATTTCCGACGCAGTGATTACGACCGCGGAGAACTCGACGATCTAGACAAGCAATGCGACGAGAAAAGCCTTTTGGCAGGCACACCAAAAGCAGTACCTTCTCTTGAATGGAATACCGGCACCATCGACGGCAGCATATACCACAAGAAAAACGCACGCAAGTTTATCCAAAAATTTTACAAGAAAACTTTCACGGGATACTGGATGGCAGACCTCGTCTGCACCTGTCCCCATTTTGAAATAGCTCACCACGCATCCACCATCAAGGCCAAAATCGTCGGGGAATGTAAACCGGATTTCAAAAAAGAATTGAGAATTGTCCCCAAAGCAATTCCAAAGGATACCGCCATTCCCGAATGGGACCGCAAACCAGAACCCATCGCCAACCCAGACTGGATCCCATGTTACACCAAAGACTACGTCAACGGCGGCTGTAGAATCGAAAACTACGCCAGCATGAAACCGTTGCCCGTTCATGGAAAAGCTTCTGGAATCGACGAAAGCTTGGAATGCCACCACGTTGACGGGAAATCCTACATTAATTTCGGCACTGATTTACCCGCCGAAACATATTATAGACAGTTTCCCGACAAAACGTTCGCAAAATGCTATACAGATAGCACCAACTGCAATTACAGCGATACTACCGCACCGCAACTCACAACACCATTCTATTTATGCAAAAAATTCAACCTGAAAGAAGGCGGCTGCGAGCCTACGGAGCACGGCATTGATTTTATCATCGGGGAAAGTCTGCAATTCGAAGGCTGGAACCGCAATGGCATGCACTACTTCTTTAGGCAGAAAAATGAGGGAATCGACGAATTTATCAACCAGCTATTCTATTTCGACCCGCCTAGCCAAGAATATCGCGAAATTTTGCCCGAAGGGATTTCTAATAAAGACATCGGCAGAATGGGCGACGAAGCGGCCCGCAAAACGCCCGGTATGTTCTTCTACGACGGCCTCAAGAAAGTCGGCTATGAAAAATTTGAAAAACCGATGTTCAAGAATCTCAAAGAAGCCATGCAGCACTGCAAGGAACGCAAGTTCTGAAGATAAATCCGCTAAAAAAGACGGAATCTTTCCAGACAATTCATTTACACAATTTGTAAATTACTTAGCGTTTTTTCAAAAAATGTAACCTTTACACGAATAAAACGCGCTTCACGGAGCACGTCTTTTTTTTCGTTTTTCGAGCAAATTTTGCGATTTCACAGGAAAAAATGTTTATTGGCATGCTTTTTGCACTCATGGCACCGAAAACAAAACTAAAACTAGGAGATTGCCATGAGCAATGAATATAGAATGAAAGCAATCAAGGCCATCGCCGCGGAAAACGCCGGCGAGAACCTGCCCGCAGCACCCGCAAGCCTCGACTTCTACGGAGAAGACGTTTTTAACGCCGACGCCATGCGCGCCTATCTCCCGAAAGACATTTGCAAGAAGCTTTTCGCCACCATCGACGGCGGCGCACCGCTCGATGCCTCTATCGCAAGCGAAGTCGCCCACGCCATGAAAAAGTGGGCCATCGACCGCGGCGCAACGCACTTTACTCACTGGTTCCAGCCTCTCACCGGTTCCACCGCCGAAAAGCACGACTCCTTCCTTGAACCCGAAGACGGCAAGGCCATCATGGCTTTCAGCGGCAAGAACTTGATCGTCGGCGAACCGGACGCCTCCTCGTTCCCGAGCGGCGGCCTGCGTTCCACCTTCGAAGCCCGCGGCTATACCGCATGGGATCCGACCTCCCCCGCATTCATCAAGCGTCACGGCAACGGTGCCACGCTCTGCATCCCGACCGCCTTCTGTAGCTATACCGGCGAAGCGCTCGACAAGAAGACCCCGCTGCTCCGTTCCATTCAGGCCTTGCAGAAGTCTGCCGACCGCCTCATGGGCCTCTTCGGCGTCGCCGCCCAGAAGGTCACCGTCACTCTCGGTGCCGAACAGGAATACTTCCTGATCGACAAGCGCTTCTACCTGCAGCGCCCCGACCTCTACCAAGCCGGCCGCACACTGTTCGGTGCCGCCCCTGCCAAGCACCAGCAGATGGAAGACCACTACTTCGGTAGCATTCCTGCCCGCATCATCAACTTCATGAACGACGTGGAAAAGGAACTCTGGAAACTCGGCATCCCGGCCAAGACCCGCCACAACGAAGTCGCCCCGGCCCAGTTCGAACTCGCCCCAATGTTCGAGGAAGTGAACCTAGCCTGCGACCACAACATGCAGATTATGGAAGTGCTCCGCCAGGTTGCAGACCGCCACGGTCTCGTCTGCCTGCTGCACGAAAAGCCGTTCGCCGGCATCAACGGTTCCGGCAAGCACAACAACTGGTCCGTAAACTACGGCAAGGTGAACCTCTTGAACCCGGGCAAGGACCCGCACCAGAACGCCATCTTCCTCACCACGCTCTGCGCTGTCATCTACGCCGTCGACACCCACGCCGACCTGCTCCGTATGGCAGTCGCCAGCGCCGGTAACGACCACCGTCTCGGTGCCAACGAAGCTCCTCCGGCAATCATCTCCATGTACCTCGGCGACCAGCTCGCCGATGTCATCGAGCAGCTCGAGAAGGGCGAACCCAAGTCCAGCAAGCAGGCTGGCGCCATGAAGCTCGGTTCCGACACGCTGCCGCCGCTCCCGCGCGACGCTACCGACCGTAACCGTACTTCGCCGTTCGCCTTCACCGGCAACAAGTTCGAATTCCGCGCTCCGGGTTCCAGCCAGAGCTGCTCCGAACCGAACGTCATCCTCAACACAATCGTGGCCGAAGCCTTCGACCTCATCGCCGACAAGATGCAGAACGTGCCGGCCGACAAGTTCCACGAAGAACTGCAGAACCTCTTGCAGAAGATCGTCAAGGAACACAAGAAGGTCATTTTCAACGGCAACGGCTACACCGACGAATGGGTCGAAGAAGCAGCAAAGCGCGGCCTCCCGAACATCCGCACCACCATGGAAGCCCTCCAGGCCCTCGTGAAGAAGGAGAACGTGGCCCTGTTCGAAAAGTACGGCGTGTTCAACAAGCGCGAACTCGATTCCCGCTACGAAGTGAACATGGAAGACTACCACAAGAAGATTCACATCGAAGGCAAGATCGCTTTCGACATTGCAAAGAACGTGGTGCTCCCGCAGGTGCTCTGTGCATACGGTAACGCGTTGAAAACCAACGAGATGGCTAAAACCCAGGGCTTCTACGCCGTGGACGGTTACGCTCGCGAACTCGGTGAAAAGCTCAAGGATCTCGAAGCCGCCGTTGCCCAGATGGAAGCCGCTCTCGGCGACAAGCACGAAGCGATCCTCGACGCCATGGCGAACCTCCGCATCATCGTCGACAAAATCGAGAGCGTCATCCCCGACGAGAAGTGGCCTCTGCCGAAATATCGCGAGATGCTTTTCATCTACTAAGATAAAGCCTAACAAGAAGTTAAACCACATAAAATGCAGTCCGTTGGTCTAGTACTGGCGGATTGCATTTTACAAAAAATGAAACCCCTGTGCTCCAAAAAAAATATTCAAAAAACCTCTTCCAAACCCGGAAAAAGATTTACTATATTTTGAGTCCGATGAAAATATCGGAATCCATCGAGGCACACCTGAGCGCAGCCGTTGCAGCAATCTCGCAACGGAACCAAGCGACTCTCCCCGGATTTCACAAAATTATCATTTCCCCCGTTTTCAACATTTTTCGGATTTTCAAGGCAAAGGCATTTCGCTTTTGCCTTTTTCTTTATACGACCGGAGCGGCCGGCAAAGTTCTTTTCGGCAAGCTCAATGAACTTAAGTTTTTTAACACTTCAGCAATGAGAATCGTATGACAGACAAGTTCAACTGGAAAGCGAAACGCGAAAAGAAAGCGTTCCTTGCACTGGCGGATGGCGCCGTGTTCCACGGGTATGCCTTTGGAGAGGCTACCGATACCGTCGGCGAAGCGGTGTTCAACACCGGCATGGCGGGCTATAAGCAGATTTTGACGGACCCCTCCTACGCGGGCCAGTTCGTGGTGTTCACCACGGCCGAAGTCGGAGCCTATGCGGCAAACCTTGAAAAATCCGAATCGCGCGACGTCTTTTTGAACGGCATCGTCGTGAACTCGCTGGACGACGTGAGCAAGGAAATTGGCGAAGAAAGCCTGCACGACTACATGCTCGCCCACAAGAAACCGGGCATCGCGGGCGTCGATACGCGAGCCCTCACCATCCACCTGCGTGACCATGGCGCACAGAAGTCCTACCTGCACGTGGACGGCACCGAAATGAGCGAAGCCGACGCGATTAAAAAAGCGCAGGAATGGGAAGGCCTTGACGGCCAGGACTACGCGAGCAAGGTGAGCGACCCGAACGGTTACGAATTCAGCACCGAAGGCGACCTGAACGTAGTCGCGCTCGATTTCGGTATCAAGACGAACATTTTGAGGAACCTCGCCGCACAGAACATGAAGGTGACGGTGCTCCCGATCAACGCGACGTTCGAACAGGTGATGGCGAAGAAGCCGGACGGCGTGTTCCTCTCGAACGGCCCTGCCGACCCGAACAGCCTCCCGCAAGTCGCTGCAGTCGTCAAGCAGCTCTTGGGCAAGGTCCCGCTGATGGGTATCTGCCTCGGTAACCAGTTGCTCGGCCTTGCACTCGGCGCGAAGGTTTCCAAGCTCAAGTTCGGCCATCACGGCTGCAACCATCCGGTCAAGAATTTGAAGACCGGCGCCGTGGAAATCACGAGCCAGAACCACAACTACGCCATCGAAGAAGCATCGCTCCCCACGAACGTGGAAGTCACGCACATCAACCTGAACGACAACACGGTCGAAGGCATCCGCCACAAGGAACTTCCCGCGTTCAGCGTGCAGTACCACCCGGAATCTGCTCCGGGCCCGAACGATTCCTACTACCTGTTCGGCGAATTCAGGCAGATGATTCTCGATTTCAAATCTGGTAAAAACAGCGCCGGGGAGGTGAAAAATGGCTAAGGCAACTGCAAAGAAACAGACCAAGTACATCTTCATTACCGGCGGCGTGGTTAGCTCCCTCGGTAAAGGCATCACCTCCGCATCACTCGCGCTGCTATTGAAGAGCCGCGGCTACAACGTGTTCATGCAGAAGCTCGACCCGTACCTGAACGTGGACCCGGGCACCATGAGCCCCTACCAGCACGGCGAAGTCTTTGTGACTGACGACGGCTACGAAACCGACCTTGACCTCGGCCACTACGAACGCTTCGCGGGCGTACACTGTTCCAAGGCATCGAGCTACACCTCCGGCCGCATTTACTCTTCCGTGCTTTCCAAGGAACGCGCAGGCAAGTACCTGGGCGGCACAGTGCAGGTCATCCCGCACATCACCAACGAAATCAAGGACGCCTTCCGTTCTGCAGCCGAAAGCAGTGCCGACATCGTGCTCTGTGAAATCGGCGGTGTGGCAGGCGACATCGAATCTCTCCCCTTCCTCGAAGCCGCAAGGCAGTTCCGCTTCGAAGTCGGCGTAGAAAACACCTGCTTCATCCACCTGGTTTTGGTGCCTTACCTCAAGGCCGCTGGCGAACTCAAGACAAAGCCTTCGCAGCACTCGGTTGCCGAACTCCGCAACATCGGTATCTTCCCGGACATTCTGGTGTGCCGCACCGAAATGACAATTCCGCAGGATCACCTCGACAAGCTTGCGCTCTTCTGCAACGTGAAGCCCGAATGCGTCATCGAAGAAAAGGACGTGACGGATTCCGTCTACGCGGTACCGCGCGAACTTTCCAAGCAGGAACTCGACCTCCGCGTGCTTGAACAGCTCCACCTGAGTGTTCATCCGATCGTTCACTCCGAATGGGACAAGCTCGTCAAGAAGGCTACACAGCCCAAGTACGAATGCACCATCGCGCTTGTGGGCAAGTACATCGCTATCCGCGACGCCTACAAGTCCGTGCACGAAGCTCTGCAGCACGCCGGCATGGAACACAATGCCAAGGTGAAAGTAGAATGCATCGAGGCCGAAGAACTCGAGAAGAACCCGAACATGATCAAGAATGCCGACGGCATCCTGATTCCGGGCGGTTTCGGCAGCCGTGGCGTGAACGGCAAGTGCGTAGCCATCAAGTATGCCCGCGAACACAAGGTCCCGCTGCTGGGCATCTGCCTCGGCATGCAGTGCTGCGTGATTGAATTCGCCCGCGATGTACTCGGTTGGAAAGATGCCAACTCCACGGAATTCGACGAAAAGACGGCCCACCCGGTCATCGACCTGATGGACGAACAGAAAAATGTCACCGAAAAGGGCGGCACCATGCGCCTCGGCGCTTACCCGTGCAAGCTCATGAAGGATTCCAACGCCGCGAAGCTCTACAAGAGCGAAAAGATCAGCGAGCGTCATCGTCACCGCTACGAATTCAACTACAACAGCGAATTCCGCAAGAAACTTGAAAAGGCCGGCCTCAAGATTGCCGGTACTTCTCCCGACGGAAAGCTCGTTGAAATGGTGGAAATCAAGAACCACCCGTACTTTGAAGCCTGCCAGTTCCACCCGGAATTCAAGAGCAGGCCTACCGCGCCGCACCCGCTGTTCAGCGGACTTGTCAAGGCGGCACTCGCGCAGAAGAATGGCAAAACAAAAACCGCGACCGCAAAAGCCGCGCAGAAGAATGTGAATGGAGGCAAGAAGAATGCCTAAGCGTACCGACATCAAGAAGATTATGCTCATTGGCTCCGGCCCGATCGTGATTGGCCAGGGCTGCGAATTTGACTACTCCGGCGTGCAGGCCTGCAAGGTGCTGCGCCGCGAAGGCTACGAAGTGGTGCTGGTGAACTCCAACCCGGCCACCATCATGACCGACCCCGAAATGGCCGACCGCACCTACATCGAACCGCTGAGCGTCGACATTCTGCACGAAATCATCCGTCGCGAACGCCCCGATGCATTGCTCCCGACTCTCGGTGGCCAGACGGCTTTGAACCTCGCCATGGAACTGAACGAACGCGGCATTTTGGACCGCTACCAGGTGGAACTCATCGGTGCGAAGGCCGAATCTATCCAGCGCGCCGAAGACCGTCACCTGTTCAAGGAAGCCATGCTCAAGATTGGGCTTGACCTCCCCCGCTCCGGTTCTGCACACTCCATGAGCGAAGCTACCGCTATCGCCCACACCATCGGAAGCTGGCCGCTCATCATTCGTCCGGGCTTCACCCTCGGTGGTACCGGCGGCGGTATCGCCCACAACGAAGAAGAATTCGAGACCATCGTGAACCGCGGTCTTGACGCCTCGCTCAACAACGAAGTGCTTATCGAAGAATCTCTCCTCGGCTGGAAAGAATTCGAGATGGAAGTCATGCGCGACAAGAAGGGCAACGCCGTTATCGTGTGCTCCATCGAAAACCTGGACCCCATGGGCGTGCACACCGGCGACTCCATTACGGTCGCCCCGATTCAGAGCCTTGATGACCGCGCCTACCAGGCCATGCGTGACGACTCCCTGAAGGTCATGGAAGCTATCGGCGTGGAAACCGGCGGATCCAACGTGCAGTGGGCTATCGAACCCAAAACCGGCCGCCGCATCATCATCGAAATGAACCCGCGTGTAAGCCGTTCTTCTGCTCTCGCCTCCAAGGCTACGGGCTTCCCCATCGCAAAGATTGCAGCATTGCTCGCCGTGGGCTACACGCTCGACGAACTCCGCAACGACATTACGCAGACGACCCCGAGCTGCTTTGAACCCGCCCTTGACTACGTTGTCGTGAAGGTTCCTCGCTTCACCTTCGAAAAGTTCCCGAAGGCCGATTCCACGCTCGGCACCCAGATGAAATCCGTGGGCGAAGCGATGGCTATCGGTACAAACTTCAAGCAGGCCATGCAGAAGGCGCTGCGCTCCCTCGAAACGGGATTCGGCGGATTCGGTGCCTGCGCCAAATGCGAAAAGTTTGCCGCTTACGACGACGAAACGCTCGCCAAGGAAGTCGCCCGCCCGAGCGCCGAACGCATCTTCGTGTTGCACGAAGCACTGCGCCGCAAGTGGGGCGTCGAGAAGTTGTACGAAATCACGAAAATCGACCGCTACTTCTTGCGCCATCTCGAAGAACTCGCCCTCTACGAAGACGAAATCCTTTCCGCAGGCTCGCTGGAAGCGCTCGCCAAAGATTTGCCGCTCTTCCGCCAGGCCAGGGAACTCGGCTACAGCGATATCCAGATCGGTTACCTATTCCACAAGACTCCCGAAGAAGTCATGGCGGTACGCAAGCAGATCGGGCTCATTCCGAGCTACTACTCCGTAGATACCTGCGCCGGCGAATTCGAAGCCATCACGCCGTATTACTACAGCTGCTACGCCGAAAATTCTGAACCGGTCCGCGAAATTCCGGGTCACGGTCACAAGAAGAGAATCATGGTGCTCGGCGGCGGCCCGAACAGAATCGGTCAGGGTATCGAATTCGACTACTGCTGCTGCCATGCCGCCTTTACGCTGCGTCGCGAAGGCTACGAAGTCATCATGGTGAACTCCAACCCCGAAACGGTTTCCACCGACTACGACACCTCCGACAAGCTCTACTTTGAACCGCTTACGCTCGAAGACGTGATGGGCATTTACGAACGCGAAAAGTGCGCGGGCGTCATCGTGCAATTCGGCGGCCAGACTCCGCTGAACCTCGCCATGCGTCTCAAGAAAGCTGGTGCAAACGTCGTCGGCACGAGCCCCGAAGACATCGACCTCGCCGAAGACCGCGACTTCTTCAAGCAGCTCGTTGACAAGGTCGGCATCAAGCAGGCCGAAAGCGGCATCGCCCACAACGTGGAAGAAGCCCTCGCCATCGTCGAGAAAATCGGCTACCCCGTTTTGGTGCGCCCAAGTTTCGTTCTCGGCGGCCGCGGCATGGTGATCGTCTATAAGGAAAAGTACCTCCGCAAGTTCGTGGAAGAAGCCGCCGCCATTGGCGAAGGCAAGCCGATTCTTATCGACCGCTTCCTCGAAGACGCAACCGAACTCGACGTGGACTGCATCAGCGACGGCAAGCACACCGTGGTAGGCGCCATCATGGAACACGTGGAGCCCGCAGGCATCCACTCCGGCGACTCCGCAAGCGTGATTCCGCCCATGACTCTCTCCAAGGAAATCCAGGACAAGGTTCGCGCCTACGCCAAGGATTTCGCGAAGGAACTCCACGTCTGCGGCCTCATGAACATGCAGCTAGCCGTGAAGGATGGCGAACTCTACATGATCGAAGTGAACCCGCGTGCATCCCGCACCGTGCCGTTCGTGTCCAAGTCCATCGGCGTCCCGCTTGCAAGTTACGCAAGCCGCTGCATGCTCGGCGAAACCCTCGAACAGATCGGCTTCACCGAAGAAGTCCACGTGCCTTACGTGAGCGTCAAGGAAGCCGTATTCCCATTCGTCAAGTTCCCGGGTGTCGATATCACGCTTTCTCCGGAAATGAAATCCACCGGCGAAGTCATGAGCATCGATCGCGACCGCGGCCTTGCCTACCTCAAGAGCCAGCTGGCATCGGGCAACAAGGTCCCGAGCCAGGGCAACATCTTCGTCTCGCTCAAGGACGAAGACAAGCAGAAGGCCGTCCCGCTCATCAAGCGCCTCGTTGACATGGGCTACCAGATTTACGCCACCCGCGGCACCTCCACGATGCTCTACAACGAAGGCATCAAGACCCGCGCCGTGTTCCGCATCTCCCGTGGCCGCCCGAACCTGCTGGACTTAATCCACGACAAGGAAGTGCAGTGGATCGTGAACACCACCGAAAATGGCGCCGAAGCCATGGTCGATGAAATCCAGATGCGCTCCAAGGCCGTGGTCTCCGGCATCCCCATCACCACGACCATCGCCGCCCTCACCTCCACCGTGGAAGGCCTCATGGATAAGCATGACTTCGGAAGATTTGAAGTCTGTAGTTTGCAAGAGTACCATCGCCACGTGAAGAAGTGACACCCATTCGACAAGCTCAGGGCCGGCTCTGTGTCATCCTGAGTCCCGGAACAAGTCCGGGGTAAACTCCGCCTCTAAGGCGCGAAGTCGAAGGATCCAGAACATTATAAAAGAGAATTGCTTATTAGCAGTTCTCTTTTTCATATGTAGGGGAAAGCCTTCCTCTCGCTTCAGCCCCGACCCCGCCCAAAGTGTCAAGCCCGCGAAAGCGGGCTTTTCCTTTTTACCCCCACCCAGCCGGGTCTTCCGCTACCCTTTCTAGCGGGCTTCAAACGCCAGCCCGCAACGCCCGGCTAACTTTGCTTCAAAAAAAAGCCTTTTTCAAATTAAAACATCTATTTTGGCACAAATTGTCAAAAAAAAGAATTATTTTTTTGAGGCAACTATTATTAAAGAGATATTACAAATATGTCAGAACAAACCATTCAAAACGCTTTGTATTCAAATCCCGTAAGCATTCTTGACAAGTATACATGCTATAGCCTTGGCGCAACAACCATTAAAAACCTTGTAAAGCAGAATGTTCTTGCCGACGTTTTGCAAACCGTAAATTTTGGAAAAAAACCAGATGTTTTGATTATTGACAAAGACAAACATGTTGTTGTTTTTCTTGAATTCAAACTTCCTAAGGAATTAAACTCTCAAAGTAAGATTGAAAAGGCCGTAAAACAAGAAATTCATGTAGCTAGAGATGTTAATGCCAAAATATACGTTGTATCCGACGGAACATCTTTCTATTGGTACAACCCAATTACAGAAAACAGAATTAAAGATGAAAATGGAAATGAAGTAAATACAGAAATAACACCCAAAAAAGAAGAACTAAAACTTGCAGATTTTATTAACCGTGTTGCATTGACAATTTCGCCAACAAATGACTGTTTGTTTAAAAGAATAGACTGCGATCCAACAGATTTGGCAATGAAAATAGGGAGCATTCTAAAAAATATTAGTTTTGCCACGCCGAAAGACTCTCTATATACATTTGTTGAACTATTTTTATTCAAATACCTTTCTGATATCGGAATATTAAAAGGAAACGACTCATTTAATAGTGTTTATTCGTTATACAACAATACATCAGAAGAAGAAGTCTTATTTAAGTACTTGTATGGAGCTAGAGAAACAATAAATGCATTGTTTCCGGCAGCTCCCGATAAAACATCAATTATAAACGGTACTATATTCCATGCATTCAAAGACTCAAAAGGGGAATACAAGTGTAACGGAACGGACGCAAAAACTTTTCATGCTATTTTAAAACTATTTCATGAATATGAAAAGGCAAATGGTCTTTTTTTGAATATAAGTCGAGATTTTAAATCAAAATTATTCGAAACATTTACAAAACAAGAAAAAACAAAGCAAAACGCAGGAAAATATTTTACACCCCTGAAAATTGTTCAGGGAATGGTCAACATGGTAGACATCAAAGAAGGTATGACTATATGTGACCCAGCTTGCGGTGTCGGCAAATTTCTTTTGGAAGCATCTATGAAAATAGATTCACCCTTTTCTTTATCAAAAGGAAAGGTGTCAAAAAAAGTCAATCTAATTGGTTTCGAAAAAGAAATGGATGAGAAAGGGGCTACGAGCGGTTATGATTTGACAACCATATTGGCAAAAGCCAACACATTAATTTATTATTCCAATCTTTTCATGGAGAACAATAACAAAGCTGACATTCAGATTTTGTCACAAGAATTATTAAATCAAATGTTTCTTTCCAGCAAAACAATTTGCGGCACATTGGATAAACTAAATGAAAATGCTTATGATTTAATATTAGCCAATCCTCCTTATTACCAAAGCGCGATAATTACACGAGAAGCGAAAGACAAGGGTTTTTATTCCGAAGGAGGATCCGGAGTTGAAGGGCTATTTCTTGAATGGATTGTAAAATCATTAAAAACCGGAGGCACTGCAAACATTGTTTTGCCAGACGGTATTTTCAACAATCTATCCAATCAAAAATTAAGAGACTTTATCATTAGAACATGTTATGTTGAATCAATTATTTCTTTACCATTAAATACTTTCTTTAACACACCCAAAAAGACTTTCGTATTGACTATTACAAAAAAGAATAATATAAATGACACCCAGAAACATCCGGTATTCGCCTATCTATGCAACAGTATTGGTGAAACCCTTGATGTAAATCGCTTTGATATTGATGATAATGATTTTGGTGAAGCTGTAAGCAAATACGTTCATTACCACAAGTCGCCAGATAAAACAAATTTGCCAAAATTTTTATCAGATGCATTTTCTCTGGACAAAAAGCTTAAATTCTTGCCAATTTCATCATTCAGAACAGGCGACGATTGGTTTATTGACAACAGATGGACTGATGACGAAAAAATCGCATTAGGTTTCAAGCAACAAACAAATGCAATGACTGTATCGGAAATGCAAACATTTCTTGATACTGTCGTTGAAGAAATTGCTAGCTATAAGGAAGAACTGTCATGCCTAAGCGAGTAATGCATGTCCCTCTAGGGAACCTTTTTTCGTTTGAACGAGGAAACGGAAAACTGACAAAAAAATATTGTCACATGCACAAAGGACCTTATGAAGTATACACGGGCACAACAACAGGTACCTTTTCAAGCATAGATACTTATAAATATACAAGCCCAAATTTAACATATACGACTGACGGCGTATATGCGGGAACAGTCAAAATAATATCCGATGAAAAATACAGCATCGGAGGACATCGCGCAATTTTAAAGCCTTTAGATAACAATCTTGATTTGTTGTATTTTGAATATACATTAAACGCCATTTTAAAAAAGAAGATAAAAGAAGGGAGCGTTCCGTCTTTAACTTGGACGAATATAAAGAAAATTCTGGTTCCGATACCTATCAATGAAAATGGCGAATATGACTTAACAGAGCAAAAGAAAGTTTCTGATCAATTAAAAAAATTGTCCGAACAAAAAGAGCGACTCGTACAAAAATACAATGAACTTAACGAAAGCTATATAACAATATCTGAAAATGACGATGGTTATAGAGAGGTTCCCTTAAATGAATTGTTTAGTTTTAAACGAGGAGGAAGTTGTACGCGAGCATTTTGCAATCAAAATCAGGGAAGTTATCCCGTTTGGTCTGCAAATAATATAACACCATTAGCATATGTTAATTTTTACAATTACGACGGGAAATATCTTTCTGTATCAAGAAATGGAATTGCTGGGAAAATCACCATTCTAGATGGTAAATTTAGCATAAATGAGGATCGTTTCTTATTACTGCCTTTGCTAAATGATATTGATTTCGATTATATCCGCTATACTGTTGAGCCTATTTTACGGTCAAGAAAAAAAGGCCGTAATGGACATAATGGAGAAAACGAATTCACAAAATTGTCTTTTCATATTCTTAACAGAACCATGGTAAAAATGCCTATATTAAACAATGGGAATTTTGATCTAGAACGTCAGAGAAGTTACGCTCAAAAATATAAGACAATATATATGGTGAAAGAAAAAATCTGCAATATACTTGAATCAATCATATCAACAGAAATAATTATTGACTGACACAGACATTTGTTTTTTTGCGTTAGGAATAGTGACCCCTTGGGGACAAGACTCGCATTGCGAGGCTTGGTTCTAGGAGGCAAGCGACAAGCGTAAGCGCAGGCGATTGCCCCTAGAATATAGCCCGACCGCACATATATGTGCGGGAACGCCCATAAGCAGCGACATCATCCACACCTCCCGCACGGTGCCGTTCATTTCCATGTTCATGAATTTGGAAAAAGGTCATTCTGAGCATGAATTGGGCGACCTGTGCTTCAAAAATTTTTATATATTCAGTAAGTATAAGGATGTTACCGAGCAGTCGGTTAAGGAATATCTTGAATACTTTGCGACCAACAAGGCTACGTCCAAGGAAACAAAGGACATTGAACGCCAACGGCAATGGTATCTGTCGGACAACGAAACAAGGAAGCGCTATATGACTTGGCAGCAAGAAATTGACGAAGCCGTATATCTAGAGCGCGAACGCGCCAATGCGGCAGAACGCCGCGCCGACGAGGCAGAATCCCGCGCAGACAAAGCGGAGTCCCGTGCCGACGAGGCGGAGTCCCGTGCCAACGAAGCAAAATCTCGTGCCGAAAAGTATGAGAAAATTCTCAAGGAGCATGGCCTTCTTTAATTTTAGAGGCTGCTCCTTCTTATCACTCAAAGTCTTGAGTATTTGTCGTACATCGAAACAAGGAAGCGCTATATGACTTGGCAGCAAGAAATTGACGAAGCCGTATATCTAGAGCGCGAACGCGCCAATGCGGCAGAACGCCGTGCCGACGAAGCAAAACGCCGCGCCAACGAAGCAAAATCTCGAGCCGAAAAGTATGAGAAAATTCTCAAGGAACACGGTCTACTTTAATTTTTGTTGGACGATTCCAGCCACCGAGCCGGAATATCCCTTCAAAATTTTAAACGCAGACTCATCTGAGCCTGCGTTTTTTATTTATAACATCCGTATTTGACTCTATCTAGCTACTTCAAAATCATATGTTGCATTTTCGCCTTGCCGCATTTGACCATGTATACACCGCGACCTAGGCCTGCGCTTGTCATGGCATTGCGGAGTTCGCCAATATGTCCGGCCTCAAATTCGCCGACAAACGCGCCAAGCGGGCTAAATACTTTATATGTACGTTGAATATTTTGGGGTA
>JAEEGK010004227.1_pt1 | contig 35388 bp, 32 predicted proteins | sample 8958771 | NCBI WGS metagenome assembly JAEEGK01 (sample SAMN16246547, study PRJNA631951) | gut metagenome | biome: gut microbiome; feature: rumen; material: SC-attached | host: Bos | place: Iran: Karaj | collected 2018-10 | reverse complement strand
ATGCTGTAGCCTCGCGGAGAAATACAGACTGCCTTACCCTCTCTGAGCAGGGTTTCGGGATTTGATTTTTGAGTATCTTTATCCGTCATAAATGGAAGTTTTGCCTCATGAATGATAAAATATTCCGACAGTGAGGTTCATATGTATAAAAACCCATATTTTACATTGATAAATATAGGAAAAAGCTGTTATCTGCTTCCCTTCGGGCAAAGCATCAGCGATCATAAACGCGGTATCAGGATAAGCAGTTCCGGTGCAGATATCTGGAATATGCTTGAAAACTTTGATTCCGAAGATGACCTTATATCCGTATATTTATCGGAAAATCAGATTTCCGGCGATTCCACCTGCGATGCTTCCTCAGATATCAAAGCTTTCTTAGATCAGCTGAAAAAGCTTGGTATAATACTAAGCGAAAAACCTCATATGCCTGACATAGAGGCAGATGAAGGCTCGATCACTTTGGAAGATGCATTTCAAAATGCAGGATTTTCAGAGCCGTTAAAGATTACAATCGCAGGATTCAATCTGGAACTGTCTATAGATCCTGCCCTCACTGACGCCAAATTTGCCTCTTTCAGATCGGACTTTGAAACAAGTGCCGATCTCTTTGTATGCACCACTGAAAAAGATATCACAGTTTCCGAAAAAGAGACAATCCTTACAGATGCATCCGAGATGACCATCTCCGGATCAGTCTCTTACCATATCATCAGATATAAGAAGAATATCTGTGTTAAGGATATGTATATTCAAAAGGAAGGTCACAAGGCCCTAATCCGCCTGAAGGAAGGTTACGATGCAAAGACCGCTGCCGAGGAAATCTTCCACGCGATCAGGATTCCTTTCTTAATGCTGGCTGAAAGCAAGGGGATGTATGCAATCCACTCAGCTTCGGTTCTTTACAAAGAAAAAGCATGGTTATTCTCCGCCCCCTCTGGAACCGGAAAATCAACTCATGCCCGTCTTTGGACTACTTATTCCGATGCTGAGGACATTAACGGGGACCTCAACCTTATCGGCATTTTAAACGGTATACCCACTGTATTCGGAATTCCCTGGTGCGGAACATCGGAAATCTTCAGTAACAGAGATTATCCCTTGGGCGGTGTTGTCTTTCTGAAACAGGCTCCCGAAAACAGTATTGAAAAGCTGAACTTCGAAAAAGCTTTGGTAACCTTGAGCAGACGCACCATCTCTCCTCTTTGGAATTCGGCATCTCTGGAAAAAATGATCAATGACCTTGAACCGGTATCGGAAGCAGTCACCTCATTAAGGCTGTATTGCACCAAAGACCCGGAGGCTCAGAAGATCTTACAGGATTACATCACGAATTAATGACTTCCCTGATTTCTTCTTTACTTAGTTCATGACAATGTTTGTCAGCTATCCTGTAAACCCTGTCACAGCCTTTAAGCATTGCCGGTCTGTGAGTTGTCAGGATACAGGTTCTGGGATATTTATCCTCTGTTATATTTTTAAGCAATTGTTTTGAAGTTTCGGGGTCAAGAGCTGAAGTAGCTTCGTCCAGCAAGAGTATGGGTGATCTTCTAAGTATCGCCCTTGCGATGGAAAGCCGCTGGGCCTGGCCTTCCGAGAAGCCGCCGCCCCTTTCTTTGATCTCGCTGTTAATACCATTCGGCAATTTTTCTACAAACTTCCATGCACACGCTGTCTTAAGCGCGTCTATTATCTCATCATCCGTTGCATCTTTTTTGACCTTTCGCATATTATCTGCGATTGTTCCGGAAAACATGGTATTTCCCTGAGGAACATACGAAATAAGCTGACGAACGGAAGAAGTCAGAGGAAACGGATCAGCATTTATACCATACACCACGGCACTTCCCTCCGCAGGTCTTATAAGTGCCAGAAGGAGCCTCAGCATAGTGGTCTTACCCTCTCCCGAAGGTCCGATGAGAGCAACAACTTCATTGGGATCCGCGTAAAGGGAGACTCCGTCATATACTTCATTTCCGTTTTTATAGGTATATTTTACATCGTCAATCTTAATACCAAGACCGCCTTTACCGTGCTCTTCAAAGTACTTCTTTACTTCATCACGGCCCGAGAAATCCTCTTCATGTAAATTCTCAATCTCCATAAGTCTGGATGCAGCACCGGCCAGAGGAATACCGGAAGGAATAAGGGTTAGCAGGTTATTGAGAGAGCCGCTTAAAGTGGAGGAAAGAGTCAGGAACATGGTCATTGTTCCATAGGTGATAACACCGCTCCACACTCTGTAAATACCCCATCCGTAGGAAGTATAGGAAACAAGAAGCCCCACCGAAACCATTAGGATAGAAGTGATGATTGAAATCCTCTGATAGCTCAATCTGATCTTAACCTGATCTTCCTGGATTTCTTTTAATTCATCGATATATGACTTTATAAGATCAAATGCCTTGATGGTCTGTATGTTGGAAAATGCTTCCTGATTAAAAGAGCTTATTCTGGAATTCATGGTCATGCTGCGGGCATTACTTTTTCTCATTCTTTGTGTAAGCTTACGGGAAATTAGAAATGTAAAAGGAATACCTACTAGAGAAATAAAAGCAAAAGAAATATCGTAATAAGCCATCATGCAAAATGCGATGACGAACTTAACAAAAAATACGATCATATTCGGAATGTAATTGAGAATTCCGCTTGCAAGGCTCGAAGAGTCCCCGCTCCAGCGAACCAGAAGGTCTCCCGTACGGAATCTGCCGAGTTCTTCCCAATCCGATACCATGATCTTTTCGAAGATATCGGCTTTGATATTATTTTCCACCTTCAAACTTACCATGGTAGAAAAATACGAGGATATCTGTCCGATCAAAGTAGAGGCAAGTGTCATGCATATCATTGTGACGAAAGTAGATACAACCTGCCCCGTATCATGCCCTGTTACGATATCAACAAGATTCTTTGAAACGAGCGCACTGACAAAAGTAAGTGCAGTACCCGACAGTCCGAGCAAGACATAAAGAAGCATCTGCTTCCAATACTTGCGGGCATATCCCAGTATCCACCATAAACGGGTTTTAAGAGTCGGCCATTTTATTTTTTTACTGATCTTATTAAGCAAACGCATATTTCAATAATACTTAAATTCAATGAAAAGTAAAATGCACTGTCTGCAATCGCAAACAGTGCACGAATAAACAGATACCGGATGGATCAGTCAAATCCTCCCTGAACATTCTCCGCATGGGTACAGTAAATCACAACATCAATCACTCTGAGTTCTGCAGCCACTTCGGGAGGACATGAGAATCTTACGTTAACGGTAAATTCATCCCCCGAATGATATGCATCCCCGAGAAGTTCTCTGGTAAACTCAACAGTAGTACCGTTTGTATTTACCGGATATCCCTGAGCATCCACAGAAGTATAACCTGCGGAACTGAGCTGCATAGTAACTCTCTGCTTAGATGAAATATGCTTAAGATTAGTTTTGTGATTACCCTTTACCTGGTATATAACAAATGAATCGCTGGGATTTGACGAAACTCTCTGTACTTCCTGAAAGCTTCTGATCCAGCAATCCGCATCGTTTTCATAATCTACGGTTTCTTCTCCGCCGGTCTCACCGCCGCCTTCTTCTCCACCGCTTTCTCCTCCGCCGGTCTCACCGCCGGTTTCGCCGCCTTCATCTATATCTCCGCTGGCAGCATAGATTCCTTCGGCAACATCTTCATATTCAAGAACTATGGGCTTTTCGTACTTAAACATTACCTTTTCCTTCTCTCGGGATCCTACCGTTTAAATAAGAACTACCATATCCCGTGTAAATGCCTTCAACTTTTTCAAGTCTATTCCGTGACACATGTTTTGTCAAATTAAAAATTGCTATTTTTTCTGCGAAAAAAGTCTTAGTTTCGCATTCATTTTCCCCCGTTCTCCCGCCTTCGAGATAACGGATGAAAAACTTACTTTTCTTACCTTCTTATTATTGACCATAAACCTGATAAAAGTCACTATCCATAATATCGGCCAGATCAGGAAATATCTTGACGCTTTCGGAAAATTCAGCTTCATCTGATGGTGAAATTCCCTGAAATAATCCGAAATGTTATTTCCTCTGAGTGAAACCATACGGTCCTTTGATGTTTTTCCGAATTCGCCGGCATTCATGAAATCTTCAAAAAAGATTTCAAGTTCCGAATCGGTGAAACAGGTCTCTACATTCAAAACTCTCGCAGCACTCTCATCAAGCCCCAGATATCTGATGCATACGCTTGTGATCATGTCAGAAAAACCTTTGATACCGCATTCATCAACAAGTGACAAATATTCATCCGCCGCACTCTCACATTCGGGATTGTTCCAAAGAACCACCCAGTCGCATAGAAGTCTTATTCCGAACCCTGACCTCAGATAATGCTGCAGCATATGGAGAAGCAACTCATAAGACATATATGCATCTGAGAGCATTTCAAAAGAAATCCCAAGAATATCCTTACTTTGAAAACATTTCTTTTCGCTTTCGTAATCTTTAAACAGCTCGGACAACTGTCTTGCGATAAGCGCATTTACGCTCTCATCATCAAAAGGCTCGGCAAGCATGGTATGAAGTTCGATATCAGGATTACCTTCCTTAGCCATTACGACATGGTGATGCGCCCTTTGGATTTCTTTGACCTCATATCCGATTCCTTTACAAACATCAACAGCATCGTACAGAATAGTTTGAGGTATCAGAAGATCAATATCCCCGCTTTTCCTGTGTAGAGGCTGGGTATAATATGATGCCGCAGTAATTCCCTTTATGATCACTGACGGAATTCCGTTTTGGAAAAGACGCTCGGATATATCTTTGGAAACATAGAGAAGGTCAAATGAAGTATTAACCGTACTCAAAGCCATCTGGTCAATCTGCCTCATAAGCGCAGGAGGACAGAGACTCAACTTTTTGAATTCATCAAATACCAAAGCAGAGAGTTTATGGATCCTGATAAGCCGAACAAGCTCCGCGTATTCGGCTCCGGGCAGATCATCCGCATACGAAGCGCAGAGATTATTATTTTCGGTAAGAGAATTTTTTACAATTTGAGCAAATACATTCTGAACTTTATTCATTAGATCTAATCTCGTAAGATGATGCTTCGCCGAAAACAGATTCAAAAGAATCGATAAGCTTCTTTGAAACTTTCTCATCATCAGGCGAACTTACAGTGTCATTAATACAGAGTATCTTTACGGCAGGGGCTAAGAATCTTTTTCCCCCCGACTCAATAACTTTAATCACCTTGCTGTTATCATCCGAAATCTCGGAGTACATAACATGACGTGTGATGTTCGAAGGTACAAATCTGCCCTTTAGCTTCCCCCACTCCCTGAACAGATATTGGTTAACATCGGAATCACTTCGGAATCTGTTTCCTGCAAGTGATTCAAGATACTTTCCTTCTTCGGCCCACACCTCTTCAAAATTGCTCTTTAACATTGGTGCGGCACTGTGTACCGAATACAGGCCCGAGAACTTGGGAAAACACATCTCAAGCATATTGTATATAAAATAAAACGCAGGATATCCGATGTGGAAGAACTTTCCTATGTTTTCTTTTACAACCTTCCTCTTATCAAAATGCCTTGATAGAACAAGTGCATCGTTGAGAAACAGGTGGGACATTCCCGGATCCTTGGGATTGGCAACAACAGGTTGGAAAGCCAGCATATCCCTGGGAAGTCCGTTTTTAAAAAAGTATCCTTCGCTTACGGGCGAAAGGACGTAGCAGTCATCATTGGAATAAATGAAATGCTCCGAAAGTCCGGGTATCAGATGAAGATACCTTTCGAGGAGCGAACTGTTAAAACATGGAAGTGCATTTTCGGGAATGAAGTCCTCATGCTTAACTACGCGGAGCTTAGGATTAGATACGTCAAGCCATGCAGGAGCGTTCTGACGTGTAATAAAATACACGTTTCGAACCCAGGGCATGTTCTTATCGATGCATCTGAAAAAGTACTTTAACAAGCCCCTTTCCCTGAACCTTTCGGGGCGGTCACCGTAAGAAGATACGGAAGCATATTTACTTTTATCAGCCTGCCACTCGGGATCTGACGAATCCACCCAGGGCACAACGATATCAATTTCCATATCAGTTTTCTTTGACGTCACCGTTTATTGCATCTTGAGTCCTTAATCTGGAATCATCAAGTTCAAATCCAAGCTGATACAAACAAGCGGGATTTTGTCTGAAATAATAGCAGATAAAATTCTCGTCCTCGTAATACACATGAAGCTCGTTGGGATAAAGGTTGTTAAAGTCATCAACCCATTTAAGCATTCTGGATTCCAGAACAGTTCTGGTAAGCCAATCTTTATAAGATCTTGATGATACAGGGAACTTGTAGAAAGGTCCTACCGCGATCTCGGGAGATGCTGTCGAGCGAATATAGTTGGGATACCTGCTTGCCGTGTCGTAGTCATAATAATCAACATACTTATCTTCCGCTATCCATGAAGGTCCGACAAAGAAATTGAACTGAGCATACTTAAGGGGGCGCTTTTCAAAGAAGATAAATACATATTCCGTAGGAAGTGTATAGTCTTTCTCAACACAATCATTTATGAACTGAACAAGTTCTTCATGAAAGCCGTATTCTATAGAGTGATAAAGATCATCAACGGGCGATACGATGGTATACGTATGCTTGTCCATATTGGAGGTAATTGATTCGGTAACATTTACTACAGAGTTATATCTTGTAAATTCGCAGTACAAGTATCCCCTGAAATTACCGGTCTTGATACATCCGAAATAAATTGCGGCGGTCACGGCAATTCCGAGAATGCTTACGACCACATTTGCCGTTACCTTCTCAAGAAGCATGAAAATAAGATCGACAGGTATAAAGCAAACCGCACATAAAAGGAATCTTTCTATACCGCAAAGCCTGCTGGATGCAAACAGACTTGGTATACCTGTCGCATACGAGCTGTAAAGAAGCATGAACAAAACGGATGCAAATGCGATAACGAAATATCCGTCAAAAAGTCTCATGTTAACGGAAGCATCTTTTTTGACAAGCACATAAGTAATATTCGCAATCTTACAAATTGCAAATATGATAAATGCAAGAACGGTAAAACCGATAATAACTGAACCTCTTTCCTTACCATACAGAGTTTCGTACCCGCCTCGTCTGAATGCGCCTGCAAAAGTCTTTATTCTCTCGGAAAGACTTACCTTTACAGACTCATAAACTACGGGAACAGTTTCTTCAACAACAGGTTCTGATTCGTCCACGATAACAGTCTCCTGTGAATAGACCTCGGAAGCTGTCTCCTCTTCGGAAGGTTCGGAAGAAGACATTTCCTCTGATGAGGCTTCCCGGGAGGATTCTTCTTCTGTCTCAGGTTCGGTGGTAGTGTCTTCTTCGTAAGGGTTTTCTCCGTTCTCAATAACGCTCATAGCCCATCCGATGGAGTTTTCGAATTTGATGCCGGATGCATACGCAAGTGCCATTGGAGTAATCGAAATAAACAGAACCAATATGATCGAACCGAAAACAGGAATAAATCTCTTATAGTTAAGCAGTTTATGAAGCATGAACGGAACGATTGCCACGCACAGGAAAAACGCCATTCCCGTTGCATAGAAATGTGAAATGATAGTTCCTACAAGTGCTCCGATAAAGATAACGAGCTGATCATTGTAAATAAGCTTATCGAGAAGTTTATGTTCTTTTTTCTTCTTGGCGATACGGATTGGAAATCCGCCTTCTCTTCCATCCTCTTCCAGATATCCGTATAAAGCCGTGGCGCAGATAAAAGCAAACGCCATACCGAATTCCATGGGAAGCGTCCACTGGAATCTGGACATGCCGTAAACTTCATCGATACACAAAACATCAAGTGTAAGGAAAAGTGCAAGCGAAAAGATTGGAGTAAATCTCGATCTGAGCAGTTTTCTGAGGAATAAATAAACGCTCACCAAGATGATAAGTGAGTGCATGGGACCGGTATAAAGAACGGAACTGAATAGACTTATTCCGAAAGCAATGTGCATGGTATAGATAAAGCAGTGCATTGCTTCGGGATAGATTCCGGAGGAGAATATTCTGCCGTCAACAAGGCCGTATATCCATGAGCTGTGGACATACATATCTCCGAATCCGAAAGAGTGATTCTGTATGGTTCCGTATGTGAAGTAAAGAATACCGAAGAGGAGAACAACTGCAAGCAAACAAAATTCAATTTTACGGCCGCGAAGTCTTTCGGATAAAGCTTTCTTATTCTTGTGATATGTATCGATCGTATTTCTGAACAGGTTAAAGAAAAGCTGCTTTACGCCATAGCTTCCCGCAAGAACTCTTCCGAATTCCTTTACCTTGCCTCTTTTATCGGGGATCATCGAGATCAGACTTACCAGGATACTTCCGTAGAAAATAATACGAAAGACGGGGATGTACAATACATGTAACAATCCCAGTACCATAACGATCAGATTATATGAGAATACGCTGCTCACAGTGCAGAACATAAACCGGAAAGAAAACGATCTTCCCTTTAAGAACTTGTGAAAAATGATCGAAGGCCAAACAAACATCAGCAACATGTATGCGATGTTTACCTTGCAATATTCCAATATCCAGTAAAACAATTCCATTTAATACAACTCTCCCAGATACACTCTTCCGTCTTCGTAAGGAGTATTCACAAAATTAATTTTCCTGCCGTCACATCTTCTGACTGTATTAAGCAAAACGGTGACAGGCATTTTAAACTCATCAAAAATCTTATCGGGAATAACGGCTTTTACTTCCATCGACTTTGAAAGATCAAGTTCCGTCTCCTGCTCAAATGTATTTCCTTCGCTGTCCGTATAAACAAAACTGCTCTTCGTACTTCTGTAAACAGGTGCAAATCCCGAATTATTTACCTTTACACTAAGTATCTTAGTACCATGTGCAAAGCTTGCATTTGATACATATAATCTGTATCCCAGATGCGATGATATATATCCAAACAACTTGTGATTTCCCCTAAGATGATCAAGCAGTTTAAGATCATGTTCACAGTTAAGGTATGTGATCTTTTTCTTGGCAATAGTGCCAAGGATTTCCTTATCGGATAAAGTCTTGATAAAACCGTTTCCGAATACAGTCTCACCACCGTAAGGAACGGACGCGGATACTTTGCTCTCATATTCGGAATCTATCTCCGGATCCGCAAAGGTCCCGAGTTCATCCTCCGATGCAAATATCGCATCGTTGAAAAGTCCTAGTTTATCTCCGGGCTTAGTAAGAGTCATATGTATATCGGGACGCCTAACGCTCAGATAGCAAGAGGATGCATCGCCGATACCTTCACAAAACTTCATATAAATCTTTTTAAGAGATTCAAGATCGTCATACCTGGAGGTATGCATCTCACCCCAGTTGCCGATAAGAAGTCCCTGATAAACAAAGACCTTATCGCCGAGATCTGATATAAGCTTTCCGATCATTTCGGCACAAGCAAGAACCTCATCAAGATCTACAGGTTCCTTCTCAAGAGCATGTCCTTTAGTATCGTAGGTTACTCTTAATACGATATCCTTACCGCCACTATGGAAATGATTGATGATCTCTTTGATCCTCTTTTCGGTTTCGGAAGTAACTTCTTTTCCGATACGAATCAGTATCAAGACTACCGACTGTCCCGAATCCAAAAATGCTGATCCAAGATCATAACCTTCTCCATTGTCAGTGACATCGAAGGCATATAAATGGAACCACCCCCTGTCCGGATTAACGGGATCGATATCTTCTTCCTTAAAGCGGGCGGCTTTAAATGAATATGCATTTTTGAAAAGTTTTAAAAATGCCATTATTTCAAGCTTTCGGACTTCTCCTTGAATAAAGTGATTCTTATCCAAACCGCGATTATCGAAACAGCCATTCTGAACATATAAATGATGGGCTTAAGTCCGGAGTGCATGCTCTCACCCGTTGTCCTGGTGTGCATCACCGCATGTATCTCACGTACGTCAAATCCCAGAAGCAACATCTGCATCAGCATGTTCGCATCGGGATACTTATCATCAAAATGTCCGTATTGCATGTAATGCGAAAAAGCTCTTTTACTGAGGCCCTGAAGTCCCGTGGTGGGATCGGTAATCTTAACTCCGGTACCGCATTTTATGAGAAAAGAAAACAGTCTGTAAGCTATCCTTTTAACAAATGAAGTCGGGTAATCCGTGAACCCGTTAGTAAATCTTGAACCCAGGATAATATCCGGATATTTACCCTTTTCATCAGGAGTGATCAGAGCAGAGTAGATCGAAGCAAGATTACTTACATCATGCTGACCGTCCGCATCCATCTGAAGGACATAATCATATCCGTGGTAGTATGCATATTTATATCCCAGCTGAAGTCCACTTCCGTATCCCAGATTATAAATATGTCTGACCGTCTTAACCCCCTTGCTCCTGACAACCTCTTCGGTATTATCACGGGAAGCATCATTCATAACGAGGATATCAGCGATGTCGGAAATATCGAGTTCTTTGAGTCTGTCGAGCAAGGTTCCGATAGTTGCTCCCTCGTTATATGCGGGAATTATTATCAGCGCTTTTTTATTTTTTCGATCAAAATCATTCATCATAAATATCACGCGATCACAGACATAAGTTTCGGGGTATCATCATAGGCGGACAATTCCTTTTTAGATGCAGCTTCACCAAGCTTTACAAGTAAATCATCATCATCTATGGTTTTCAGGATCATTCCGGCAATGTCTTCGGAATCCAGATTACATAAAAGTCCGTCGATCCCGTCATTTAACAATTCTTTGTTATCGCCTATGTTAGTTGCAATTACAGGTTTTCCGAGGATGAGTGCTTCACGAATCGCTATACTTCTCCCCTCAAACTTGGAAGCCTGTACATAAATATCCGCATCCTTTATATAAGGGTAGGGATTATCATATGATCCGCATAAAACAAAATCTTCGGAAATACCACACTGATCAATATACTTTTCGAGTTTCTCTCTCTGATCTCCCTCTCCGAGAATATACCACCTTACAGGCAATGCCTCGGGAGATCTTCTTTGTTTGATCAGTTTCATGGCTTCAATCGAGTATTCCAGAGACTTTTGCTTGGTCAAACGGCAGACCGTTATGATGCGCTTTCCGATGAATCCATCCGAAAAACCTTCTTCTTCACCTGAGAGTTTTAATATTCGGTCTTTATCTATCAGGTTATTGAAAACATCCGCTCTGCTTTCAAGTTCCGGATATGTTTTCAAGAATATTTCTTTAACCTGATCTGATACCGAAAAAATCCTGTCAAAGTTTTCATAACATTCTCTGTCAAGTTTCTTGGTGTATCCGGCCTGAGTATAATCCACATGTACAAAGGCAACTTTCTTTTCTGCATTTATATGATCCGCAACATAATATGTAGAACCGCCCTCAATATACGCAACCGCAAGATCAAAATGTTCGTCGATCCTATCGCAGCCTTCAGCCAGCACTCTCCATAAAAGCTTGTCAGTCATAACATTGCCGCGCTTTATCATGGACAAAAGATTCGAGAACACATACGGGAACAGTCTTAAAAAGTTACATCTCCTGAACAACGAACTGATACAGGTCTTTTGAAGAACCTTTCTTCCATCTGCGGTTAAAACAGACTCGGTACTGTACTTCTTGTTTAATATCACAACATCCTCGGGAATATCATCAAATAATTCTCCCTGCCCCGTTATGACATACAGATACAGTTTTAATTGTCCGAATTCATCAGACTTCTTCAACCTGTTCAGAAGAGATAACAGTGCTTTTTCCGCACCCGCTCTTCCGAGGGTATTGATAACAAAAAGTATCTTTTTACTTTCCATCTTTTAATTCCTTGATAGCCTTCTTCAGCTCTTCGTTTTCACTTATCAGGAGCGAAACATTTATCGCAAGCTCATTATTTTTTCGGACAAGATCCGATATAGAATGAGAGAAAAAGAGTGCGATATGAAGAAGGGGATAAAGTGTCATCAATATAAGTGCAAAGCTCATCGGAGAAAGGAGTTTTGAAATCTCCGAAGGCTGAATAATGATCCCTATGATTATTATGATAACCGAGATGAGGCCCCACATTAGGCAAAAGGATTCTGTCATTCTTCTCTTTGCAAGCGAAAAGATCGCATCACAGAGCAGGAACGCTCCGAGAAGGATTATGACTATCTTAAGTATAAGGCCCATTGTATTCATATTCGTTCTCCTTTCACTTGGAGTAAACTTTATTTGAAGGCATCTTTCCTTCTTTGCGTTTCATCAGATGTCCGGTACAGAAAATGTGCACATCCAGATTTCTTTCCATCTTGCGAAGTCTGTAATATGCGGTGATCCATCCGGCAAAGCTCCCCAGTATAAGTCCGAGTCCGTACCAGAGGGGAGTCAGTTCCTTGGACATCATCGAGCCTGCGAATGTAAATGACACAAAACATACTGCAGTAAGAAGTGCACCGTTCAGGTCGTTAAAATAGTACAGGAAGATGATAGCCGAATACATTATGAACAGTATAAAATATCCGGAAGTCAGGCAAGGATATATATCCAGTACAAGTCCGCCGAATCCAAATCTCGGAAGTATCATGACCGCGAGGAAAAAGACTACCACGGTTACGATGAACTGGATTCTTACAAGATTCATGATCTCATCGGATAACTGCTCGAACATCCTGGACTTGGTATTTCTGATATCCATTCCTCTGCCGCCGGTTACGGCCTCGGAATACTTCCTGTATCTTTCATGGAAATACATCTCAACCTGCGATATGAATATTACGCTTGCCGAGATATTGGTGAACATTGCAAGGCATGTAGCCATGTCATATGAGGGCATACATACAAAACTGTTTGCAACAACAAGCTTCATATCCGTAGTCCAGAATACGAAGTTGTGAACATACAGTCCAAGAATATATAAAAAGTTGGTGGCAACCAGCTTCCAGTATTTCTTGAAATATCTGAGTACCTCTTTATATCGTCCGCTGTTTTCCCTGAAATAACTTCTTATCTGAGCATACTCAAGCGAACCTATGAGCATAAACCCGAGATCAAGGGAAAGAAGCATTGCATATGTAACTTCCATCTTCAGAACATACACAAAAAGAAGTGATATAAGTACCGTAAATGTCATACCGATCAGGAAAAATACAGAGATCCTCTTATATGACTTACAGATGGAAAGATACAGCATCGAATAAAATACCATCATAAGGCACATATATCCGAAGAATCCAAGGAAGATAAAATATGGATCCACATGTCCTACTATATATTCCCTGATACAGAAAGGAACGCCCACGATAAAACTGAGAATCGTATTCATGAACAGTCCCACATAATAGCAGGGAATGATATTGTCGTATTCATCGTAGTAAATGATATCCGACATATACTTGGAAAGCACCGCATTAAAAGGAGATGCCGTAAGCAGGCCGAATACAAAAATATAAAGAACCGTGCAGGAATATAATTCCCTCGAAGCGTAGCTGAGCTTTGAATAGCCGAGGAATCTCTGCATCAGATAAACGGCAAGGATGACTACTACCATTGGTGCAATGGAAATCACGGTACTGTAGCCCGCACCCCATATACCGGTGGCAATGGTTCTCTTACTGTAGATCTTATTAAGTTTTACACCGATACCTGCCACCTTAAGGAATACTCCTTTCAACTTTCATCATACGAAGACGCTCATAAAGATCCTTGTACTTATCTTTCATGTATTCGACTCTGAAATATTCACATACTCTCCTATATCCCGTTTCGCCCATTTCCGTTCTGAGTTTTTCGGATTCAGCAAGCTTTACGATAGCATCGGAAATCTCCTGGGTATTCATGATATGAGTAATGATACCAGCATCCCCGAACTCATCTCCTTCTTCTCCGTACACAAGGCCTTTACAGTTTCCTACATCCGTAGCGATAACAGGCTTATGAGCCGCAAAGCTCTCAAGGATAGTAAGAGGCTGTCCCTCGGATATACTGGTGAGGATCGTAAAGTCCATTCTACCGAGATAATCTTTGGTGTTTATCCTTCCGGTAAAGACAACATCTTTAACCCTTAAATCTCTTACCAGGTCATAGCACTCATGTACATATTCGGGATCTTCATCCACGGGACCCATGATAAACAGCTTAAGAGAAGGAACCTTTTCCTTGGCATATGAAAAAGCCTGGATCATGGTCTTAACATCCTTTATCGGCGCCACTCTGAGTACGGCACCTATTTGAATGTATTTTTTCTCATCCTCGCTCTTGAGCGGTATGTTCTCAAAATTCTCTACCGTTATACCGTTTGGTGTGATCACTATTTTATTTTCCGGGCATCCGATCTGGGCCTGAAGCTTTCCGGCATGAGCATAGAGGGAAGTTACGATATCCGCACTGTCATAAGCAAGTTTGGACATCTTCCTGAACTGGTCTATCCAGATGCTCTTATACACACCTCCGACCCATGTAGCCTTAAGGATCTCTTCTTCTCTTTCTCTGGTATAAATACCGTGCTCGGACACCATAAGAGGACAGCCATACAGGTGCTTGGCCATTCCGCCCAAAACTCCCGCATATCCCGTTGCCACACAGTGATAAATATCCGCCTTTGGAATTTTGGTTCCCAGCATTAGGAAAAGAGGAAGATATATGGATCTCATGGTCCATAAAAAGTCCGAGAAAACGATCTGTGAGAATCCTTCGTCATAACACTCTTCAACTATGCGAAGGAAATCCTCACCCATGAGAAGCGAATCCACCGAAATTTTCTTTTTGTTAAAAAGATCGAATAAAACATTCCACTCGGTGTTCTGTCCCATTACAACGCTTCTGAGGGCATTGTATTCGCTGTGGCTGAGTTTTTTCTTTTCAAATCTCGGATGATCCGATTTAAAATCATAATCATCCAGATAAGCTTCATAAACCGCAGTTACATTGCCCGGGAGATCATATGCAAATTTTCCGCTTCCCTCTCTGTTTGAAATAATTGCAAGTATTTCAAATTCTATGTCGGGAAATGAACATATCATGCTGTTAATCCAGCCGGATACTCCTCCGACCACATATGGATAACAGCCTTCCGCTACTATACATATTTTCATAACTGATCCTGCATAAACCTCGGAATCCTAAATGGATTGTAATACCTGAGTACATCATCCGAATCCGTAATACGTATCTTTACAATTTCCTCACGAGCACATATCAGATAAGAATCTTTATCGATCCGAGAATATTCTCCTCCCGTGATCTCACTTATTTTACTGTCATGAACTCTGAGCAGGAAATAGCATTCCTCTCCGCCCCCCGAAACCATCAGCGTGATCATTTTACCGTTTGTGATATCTTCGGAAAAAGAATCATAATCGAGGCTGAGCATTCTTCTGACTCTGAGATCACTTTCCGAAAGAGTGGTCTGCTCATAGAGAGCAAGTCTCTTCCAGTATGTGGAGACATTGCTATCAAGCACGTTAAAATAATTCTCCCAATAATCCGATGTGTTTTCGGGCCAAAGCGTGGGATGAAGATCCATCAGAAGAGCCGAATATCCTACGGAAGTATTGAGACTTCTTGCAAGAAAGTCACCGCTGTAGGAATAATCTGCAGCATCCTGCGTGATCATCTGACAGGTCACATCATCACTTAAGTATGAGAAAAGCTCATCAGTCCCTGCACAGGCCACGGTCGAATAACCGCTTAGAAGGTCCGGCGTATTTAAAAGTTCATCAGCACTGTCATAGTAAACGGTTCTGAAACGGTAGGGATTCCCCGTACCCGCAATTGTCTGTGTATCAAATGCGAGCTTATCCTCCAAAGTAAAACCTGGTGCCGATCTTAAGGATAATCCGGCTTCTCCGTTTATCTCATTGATCTGCTGCAGATAGAAATCCAGTGAACTCATATCTGTTGCCGCATCACATCCGAGATCATATTTGGTGATCAGCATAAAGGTAGGAACAAAACCGTTCCTGGATGCGGAAGATATTATTCCGGGAAGGAATATATCCCTTCCAGCAGAGCTTGAGTCCCTGCTGTAAGCTTCATTTAATGCGGCACTATTTTCATCCGTAAAACCGGGCATATCCGCAAGTATGGTACTTCCGGCATTAACGACGGGATAAAGCGCATAATCGGAGCTTTCATAGACGAACAGGTCCAAAATTCCAAGTCCTTCAAGTCCCTTCATGTAATCTCCGTTAACGGCAAATACCTTGGTATTTCCGCCGCTGTAGCGCCATACGATCCGGGGAAATCTTTCCCTGTCATATTCATCCTCATTAAGCATTCCAACAATGTATGACTTGGAACCTTCGGCCGTTATGTACCAGGGCATCTCAAGATTCAGATCCTGATACTTCTCATCTTCCGGGTAAACAACTTTATATACAGCTTCACCGCCGACAAATGCTCCGTCAAATATCCTGATACCGTCAACCGTAACGGTATCGGCAGGTATCTCGGTAATTCCGAGGAAGTTACGAAGTTCCTCATCCTCCCTTATATCTTCTGTCTCGGGAAGGGTACAGAAAACAACGGTGATACCGCGGATGATGTAATTACGGATGTAGGGCATATAATCGATCGAGGGAATGGAAGCCGCATCGATAAGGATCATGTACTCCTTACTCTGATCAAGAAAACTGTAAAGAGGAAGTTTTCTCGATACCTCCAGTTCCTGCTTGGTAAGATCACACCAGGCAGATACCGTATTAAGCACCTCACTGTCATCGGCAGCAACAAAAAGAATTGTTTTCTTAAAAGTGTCGATACCTGTGAGATCTATGCCTTCCGGAACCGCAAAAGGCTTACCCTCAGTCCATACCTCAGCCGATGTAGGAATAACCATACTCTCATATTTGTCATTGTCGGAATGCGATATATTCTCATGCATTGCCTGTGAGAACTGACACAGGAACAATACGACAAACATCATCAGAAATATCGCAAAAAAATTCCTTCTGGAAACCATTGCCTTTACCTTACATAAAAACTCTGATAAGCTCCAACGTCTCCCTGTCCACGACAACGGATGAAGCTTTGAGTTCATTTATAACATTAAAAAACTTTTCTCTGTCATGTTTGTTGAAATACAATTTCAAACGGCATGTAAAAGAAGGAAGCGTATCGGGGAACATCTCTACGAGTCTGTTACACCACTTTTCACATGCACTGTAATCCTCTATCTCAAGAAGTCTCATACAGACAGCTTCAAGATATGAAAGCTCCATGGATTCCGGAGATTCGTCATAAATTATCCCGCATATGTTTTCCATGATCTTTACATAATGCTTCTGCTCGATAGGAGTAAAAACTTTCTGTCCCAGAACTCCGTCCATGTAAGTAACGGCAGCTTCCGCGGCATAGATCCTCGTTTCCTTATCCTCTCCCATCATCTTCCTGTACTTTTCGACATTTGCCCTGAATTCTCCGAGAGCATCCTGAAGTACGGAAGCAGCATAATGGGCTGTTTCTGAGTCGTCACTTTCAAGGGCAAGAGAAATGGAAGTAAGAGTTTTGCGGACATCTCCCCTTACAACATTCATCATAAGGGTTCTGAGATCGGATTCATTGGTAACCGCTATTGCTTCTTCTATGGAAACAAGGTTTCTTTCTCTCTCTTCTTCGGCACGGAAGGTCGATTTAACTTTATCTTTACTGAATATTACATCCTCGAGATCAACCGGCTCAGAGAAAAAGAATTTATAGAACAGATAGGACAGTCCGAAAAACAAAGGTCCGAGAACGGGGCACAGCGCCATAACCGTAAACTTAAGAACGACAGACTTACGCTTACGACTGAGGCCTGTCAAAAGATAGATCACCGAAATGATTAAATTGACTATAAATACGATAAGAAGAATCGTAAGATGAGAATCCATCACTGGGTATCCTCCATGATCTCACCTGTATATCCGAATGCTTTAAGTCTCTCCATTACTTTCTCCGCATCATCAACTCCGGAATTGGCAAGCAGCATTCCGAGACTTCCGTCTTCAAGATATCCTACGTAGTCATGATCTCTCAGTTTGGAATAAAGCTTCTCACTGTAGCTTTCCGAATCCGTGCCCTCATAATGAAGCTTTACGACTACGCATTCCGTAAGTCCCGCCTTCATGGCATTAATATAAGCGGTCACAAGATTCTTAAATGCTTCCGCTTCGAGCAGATGACTTTCGCCTACATACATTTCATCTTCAAGAGCGGCAAGATACTTATTAGCCCTTACAACGGCACTTCTGATAAGAGCACCGATAACCACAAGCTGATTAGCCTGTCCGAGTGTCATGCTTTCCCAGGGAAGTGACCAGATCATGATGATTATCTGAACATCTCCGTCATCCCCGTAAATCGCGGAAGCCATGACAGGGAGTTCTTCGGACAGCTGCCTGTTGATAAATACTTTCTTCTGTGAAAAAGCGTCCCACATCTCTCCAAGGTCTCTGCATCTTACGGAATTACCCAGGATCTTTGCTTTTTCCGATGTATAGGAAAAGAGTCTCGCATATTCCGATGCTCCGACAGTATAAACAGATACATCCTTGCTCTTCATGATGTCGGATACTATCTCCGCAGCATGGAACAAAACCTCTTCCTGACTGTAAAGATCAAGGCGTGATGTTATTGCATAGATCTTACCCACGCTGTCGTTCTGGTTGATGATCTGAGTCTCAAGAGCATCCTTTACCCGGACGTTACTGTCATTGATATCCTTGATATCGCGAAGCTGAAGTGTAAGGTAATCGTGGTCTTCTTCATGTTCTCTTTTCATCTTGGTGATGGTGTCACACATGTATCCGACAACAAGACCAATGATAAAGAGCTGGGCGATCCACAGATATGTTCCGCTGTCTACAAGAACGGATACACCGGTCTGACCTGTGATCTTGCTGAAGAGATAACCGAGAACCGAAAGAGTTGCCGAAACCGTAGCCTGCTGCTGACCGTAAAATACGGCAAAGAGAAGGACATACAGTAAATAGAAATCCATTTTTGCAAAAAAAGTGCTGGACCCCATTGCAGAAACGATCAGAGATACGAATCCGAACGCAATGACATTCTCGAGAAAAGGTATCAGAACTTTGATGGCGGTGCCTGCTTTTTCGAGAAGTCTTTCCTTAAAGCTTCTCTTCATAGCTTCGCCAAATACGAATGTACGTCTGTATCTCTTCATCTGAGATACGACTTTGGAGATTATCCTGGTAAAGTCACACAAAGATACATATCCGAACTCCCAGGAAAATGCTTCATTGGAGAGAACAAGCTGAGATGCATTAAGACCGGTGCTTGCGGTCTCAACCCTGAATCCCATATGCTTTATTATCTGTTCTGCAATATACTGCTCTGATACGGGTTCGGATGAAGAAATATTATATAAGGGTTTCATATGGCTTTCCGCCACAGCAACCTTATAGATGCATTCGATCGCATCGGTGACATAAGTAAGTGCGATCTTTCGGTTATTCTCAATGGGAATAACATACTTGTGAAGTCCCTCAATGATCATCCTTGAGCAGGGATCCGTGGTATCTTCCACATGCTCGGGAATCACAAATACATTATCAAGTCTTAAGATAACTATATCCTTGTCGGTACTCTTACGATAGCTGGTACACATCTCTTCAGCCTGAGCAAGTACCATACCTTTATACCCTGAAGGCGAAGGGACTATTTCTTCCGTTATCTCTTCATTGTAATTGCCGGAAAATACTTCACTCGAAGACAGATAGATAAATCTTCCGCTTCCCGCCATAACATAAGCCATAAGAATATTCATCATTCTTGCTGAATATTTTACGGCTTCTTCATCGGACTTATCCCAGTTGAAATTAGTATCGTAAGCACCCATGTATATTGTAAGATCTGGTTTTATGCTTTCGAATATCTCGTTAAGACATGTACTGTCATAACTGAAATTGTATTTCTCGAATACTTTCTGATAAGGTCTGTTATCGTATCTGGACCCGGTTAAAAGATAGACTCTGTGCCCCTCTTTCTTCAGCTTGATTATCAGATTGTTGAGGAAAGTGCTTGCACCTCCGATGAGCAGGATGTTCATTTTTCACCTCAAATGTAATACTTAATATCCCATATTATGAAGATCGGAAAAAAATGATCTCACATCTTTTCCGATCTCTTCGGGATTACTATCATATAGCGAAGATAGCTTTTCAATAATCGCTTCCTCGGTGTTGTCTTCAAGCCATAACCTTACAATATCGTATCCGGAACGGTTCAAAGGAAGCGGCTTCTTATGGTGAGGGCCGCATTCCGAAATGTCATAGAGGAAAAATCTCCCCGCCGCTTCCGTGATACGATAATTGCAAATATTACCTATGTGATTATTCATCTGGTTAAAGGTTTGGTCACTTCACAAAGCCAGTTCTTAACTTCTTCCGGAAGGAGATCCGAAATCGTCTCATAAACATCTTTGTGATACCTGTTTACCGCTTCCAATTCGTCATTGGTAAGCATCGATACATCTATAAGATCTCTGTCAAAAGGAGCCATTGTAAGAGTCTCAAATCCGTAGAACTCTCCGAATTCATTCTTTATTTTGGGAACACATACCATCATATTCTCGGTTCTGATACCGAACTCTCCGGGTAGATATACTCCGGGTTCGTCCGATGTGATCATTCCGATCTCAAAAGGTGTTCCTCCGTTGGTACGGACTCCGGTGGAAATATTCTGAGGACCTTCATGTACATTGAGAAGGTATCCGACTCCGTGACCTGTTCCGTGATTGTAATCATATCCCAAGTCCCAAAGAGGTTTTCTTGCCAGGATATCAAGTGTCCTTCCGACAGTACCTTTTTTGAAAACAGTATGCGAAAGTGCAACGTTTCCTTTAAGGACCGCGGTATAAAGCTTTTTCATCTTTTCAGAGGGAGTACCTATGGAAACCGTTCTGGTAACATCGGTAGTTCCTCTCATATAATGTCCGCCGGTATCCAGAAGGATCAAAGTATTATTCTCGACGGGAACATTGGTCTCGGGAGTGGGCTCGTAGTGAATGATCGCACCGTGTGCTCCCGTAGCTACGATAGGAGCAAAACTTTCTCCCTTGAAATCGTCTGCTTCAGCTCTGTATGAAAGAAGCTTTTCTGCAACATCAAGTTCGGTGATCTTACCTTCGAGAAGTTCGGGAGTTCCCTGAATCTTCTTAAGATAATAAAGGATCCTTGTAAGAGCAGCACCGTCTGAGATATGAGCTTTTCTCTCATTCTCAACTTCTGTCTCCGTCTTGCAAGCTTTCAAAAGGACTGTGGGTGAAGGCTTATCAACGGTCTTAACATTTCCCGGAAGCGATGATGTAAGCTTCAGATTGGAAACGGATCTGTCGAGGCTTACTTTAAGAGCGGGATCCATTGCCTTGAGGTCGCAGAAGATCTCTTCGTAACCCTTGATCTCTATTCCCTTTGCGGTAAGAGCATCCTTAATATCCGCAGCCTTTTCTTCATCCATGTAGAGCACGCTCTTATCGGATGTAATAACGGCATAGGAAAGAGAAACGGGATTGAAATCAATATCATTTCCGCGGAATCCGAAAAGCCATGCGATATCATCGAGTGATGAAAGCACGAGCATGTCGCACTCGTCTTCTGCAAGCTTTTCACGAACCTTGGTAAGTTTATCGTCAAAGCTCATTCCGGTATATGAATCATCAAGGATCCATGCCTTTCCGGAAGGAAGCGCAGGTCTGTCTGTCCAGATATTTCCGACAAGATCGATGTCCGTTACAAACGCAACATCAGCTCCGCCGAGTTTCTTTTTAATTATGTCGTAGAAGTATGCAGGCACGCATCTTCCGTCGAATCCGAGAGACTCTCCGTCATGAAGAGCATCCTTTATGAAGTCCGAAATCTTGGGAACTCCGGGCTCTCCCATCTTCATAAGAGTAATACCGGTTCCCTGAAGCTGCTCGTCAGCCTGGAGGAAATATCTTCCGTCGGTCCAAAGGAAAGCTCCCTCTTTTGTAATAACCATCTCACCGTTCGATCCGTCGAAGCCGGACAGATATTCTCTGCATTTAAAATAATCCGAAATGTATTCGGACATATGAAAATCACCGCCCGGGACATAGTATACGTCTGTCCCGGCGGCGAGCATTTCGTTTCTTAAGGCATCAAGCCTTTTTACATATTCTTCTGAAGTAGTTCTTTTCATTTAAGGAATCCCGCAATAACTGTTTTCATTTCATCTATATCGCACTCGGTCTTGTGAAGAACGGGAGCGGTTCTGATATCTTCGATAGCCTGAGGAATCTCGACATTTGAGATCTTGCAAAGGTCATCGATGAGTTCGAAATCTGTCTTCTTGTCATACTCGGGATCGATCGAATTCATTACGCTTCTGGTGAACTTATAAGGACTTGCGGTCGAAGCGATGACCACAGGGGTATCGTCTCTGGTCTCAGCCTTATACTTATCACATACAAATGAAGCGACTGCGGTATGAGTATCGATCACATATCCGCTTGTCTTGTAGATCTTGGCAATCTGTTCAGAGGTTTCCTTCTCGTCGGCATATCCGCCATAGAAATCTGCAAGGCCCTTCTTTTCGGAATCGCTGATGGAATACTTGCCGTTTCCGGAAAGCTCACCCATGAGCTCAGCACATCTCTTCACATCATTTCCCGCGATCATGTAGATAAGTCTCTCGAGGTTGCTGGAAATAAGAATATCCATGGAAGGTGATGAGGTTACATGGAACTCTCTGTTTCTGTCATAAGTTCCTGACTCGAAGAAGTCGAAAAGGACCTTATTGGTGTTTGATGCACAGATAAGCTTCTTAATGGGAAGTCCCATGTTCTTGGCATAGAATGCAGCAAGTATATTTCCGAAGTTTCCGGTAGGAACACAGACATTGATCTGATCTCCGTCCTTAATCCTCTCCTCTTTGAGAAGTCTGGTATAAGCCCATACATAGTAGCAAACCTGAGGAACAAGTCTTCCTATATTGATGGAGTTGGCGGATGAGAATACAAATCCCTTCTCGTCAAGTTCCTTAGCAAATTCCTTATCTCCGAAGATCTTCTTAACGCCGGTCTGGGCATCATCGAAGTTTCCGTGGATTCCCACTACCATGGTGTTGGCACCCTTCTGGGTAACCATCTGCTTCTCCTGAATGGGAGAAACACCGCTCTTGGGATAAAAGACAACGATCCTGGTTCCGGGCACATCGGCAAATCCCGCAAGAGCTGCCTTTCCGGTATCTCCGCTGGTGGCGGTCAGGATTACGATCTCTTTATCAAGACCGTTCTTTTTGGCCGCAGTGGTCATAAGATGAGGAAGGAGTGAAAGAGCCATGTCCTTAAATGCTATGGTGGCACCATGGAAAAGCTCAAGATAATAAGATCCGCAGCTCTCCGAAAGAGGAGCGATCTCTTCGGTATCGAACTTGGAGTCATAAGCTGCAGCAATGCACTTCTTAAGCTCATCCTCGGTATAATCGGTGAGGAAAAGCTTCATAACCTCATATGCAAGGCCCTGATAGTCCATTTCAGCCAGTTCTTTTAAAGACTTATCAAGAGTAGGAATATGGTCGGGAACAAAAAGACCTCCGTCGGAAGCAAGTCCCTTTAATACCGCCATGGAAGCGGATAATTTAATACCCTCTCCTCTTGTACTCGAATAAGTAACTTCTTTCATAATATTGATCCTTCCTGTGTTACAATATTTTCATGAGCAAATCGGAAAAAAACGTAAAAACACCAAAGGGAGTCTATATTACCGAGACGTCAACCGGTAAAGTGTTATACCGTGCATCGGTCACGAAGGCGTCACGCCATATCTCCCTCGGGTCATATCCCGATGTAAAAAAGGCTCATAAAGCATATCTTACCGCTTTAAAAGTACTTGAAAACAATAGCATTTCATTGGATGATTTTCAAGATTTTAAGGCTCTTAAATATGAAAAAGCCGTTATTTTAATGAATTTGCGCGACAACGGCATTTATTTCGGAAGCCCCATATATCTGCGCAAGGACTATTTCAACTATCATCTGACGCCGGAAATCGTTTTTACATTTGATTTGGAGGACCTTTTTTACTTCTCATCCCATAAGATATCCGCAAGGGGCGGTCATTATTTCGTCGCAGATTACGGCTCACAGCTGTCGATAGGTTCCAGATTCGGACTAAAGCCCTATTCAGTGATTGGAAGAGACTGCAGGTTCATAAACGGAGATCCATACGACTACAGAAGGTCAAATCTGGAAATCCTGAACACTTATCACGGAGTTATAGTTTCCCCGGACAATAAAGGCTATATAGCCAGGATCCACACTTCGGGGTATACCAAGATAGGTTATTACGAGTCAGCCCTGGAGGCTGCCATCGCATATAATAAAGCAGTAGACATTCTTAAAAGGAAAAACGGGGATAAGAACTACCCCGAGAACTACATAGATGAGGTTTCGGGTAAAGTCTACGCCGAGATCTACAACTCAATTAAGATTAATATATGACCAATGATGACGGTGTGGAACAGGGGGACGGTTCTGCCGTTCCACGTGATTCTTGTGGAACGGCAGAACCGTCCCCCTGTTCCACACCGTCACTATCATCATTTCTGTGTATAGTCTATGAATGATATGGACATATCCGCGGGACCGTTTATCCCGTTTACGCTTCCGTTCGAAGCATATTCCCACATGGTAAATGCATAAGGATAATCGGGAAGATCTCCGTTATTATCAAGCCATATGTCAACATCAGAAAACTTGCTCAGATCGATCTCTTTTATAAGAAATTCTTTATCCGCATGAATAACACAGTTAAAACCTGCCTCCTTAACGGCATCCGCAAAGGTTCTGATGATCTCAGTCTTCTCAGTCTTGGTAAGTTCCTCAATCCTGGAAGTGTCATTTAATATAAAACCGATATCGATGGCAAGAGGATATGTAACTTTGTTCTCCTGCGCAACAGCTATTAGGGCAACAGCTTCTTCCATGGCTTCTTCGGGGGTTATGGCCTGGGACGAAAAGTATATTCCGACTTCAAGCCCTGCCTGATTAGCCCTTGAAATATTATCTGTATAGTAATCATCCAACGTTATGGTACCGGTGCCGTAGCCTCTTACGCCTACCCTTACCATTACATAATCGATGCCGTCATCTCTTAAAAGCCCGAAATCAACGTAATCGTCATATTTATCAATGGTAACGCCTAGATATGAAGTAACCCTGCTGTCCGTATAATATGCCATTCTTCCGGACTGGGAAACAAGGTTTGTATAATCGTAATCATTCTTGGGAAGGTAAGGAGTTATCAAAACCCACTCCTCGGAACCGTCTCGGTTTACTACAAGCGTGTGCTTTCCGTCCGTAGCTTCCGTGGGAGTTTCCTCTTCTGTGTCGCCTTCCTTATCATCCTTATCGGTAACAGCAGACTGGTGATTTTCATCTTCCTCACCTTCACCCGTATTTTCCGGATACATATCCCAGAAATCAAGATCTCCGGGCTTAACCTCGCTCGATACGGGAGTATCGGGTTTGACAACCGGGCTTTCATCCTCCGCAAGGATCGGATCTAATACCACAGGACTTTGATGATGCGCAGGCTTTCTGTTGGCAATAAGAACTATCACGATGATCAAAAGAATGATAAAAGCACTCATCACCATAGCAGCAGTCTGCTGTGGTGTGATATCTCTTCTGTCGTTATCATCGGGTAGATTCATTTTACCTGCCATAATTAATTCAGACGATTACCTTCTTGGGACACTTCTCTGTGCAGATTCCGCATCCCGTACATTTATCATAATCAATTCTTGCAAGGTTGTCCGTGACGGCAACTGCAGCCTGAGGACAATTCCTTACACAAAGTCCGCATCCGATACAGCCTGCGGAACAAACCTTCATAACTTCGGGTCCTTTTGCATGTGATGAGCATGCGACATGGTGAGGCGCATCATAAGGAACAAGACTGATAAGCTTTCTGGGACAGGCGGCAACACACTTGCCGCAGGCCTTGCATGCCTCCTTATCCACTACAGCAATCCCGTTTACGACATGTATTGCATCGAAAGGACATACGTCTACGCAAGTACCGCCTCCGAGACATCCTTCCCTGCATGCTTTAGGGCCGCCTCCGGGTGTAAAGTCCACTACTCTGCAGTCCTTGGGTCCCACATATTCGTAGTTTTCCTGAGCCTTTTCGCAATCGCCCATGCAGGCAACAAAAGCAACCTGTTTAACGCTTGCACCCGACTCGGTTCCCATGATCGCGGCTATCTTGTCACCGACTTCACTTCCGCCCACAGGGCATCCGTTTACCGGAGCTTCACCTTTGACTATGGCTGCGGCAAGTCCCGAACAACCGGGGTATCCGCATCCTCCGCAGTTATTACCGGGAAGAGCATCAAGAACCTTCTCTTCTCTTTCATCTACTTTTACTTTGAAAATAATACCGGCTGCGCCCAGGAAAAGTCCCACAAATATTCCGACACACGCCGTACATAATGCAGCTGTCAATACTCCTGCCATTTCATTCCCCTTTTATTTACAGAAGTCCCGAAAATCCCCAGAACGCGATTGCCATAAGGCCTGCCGTCAGAAGTACTATGGGCATTCCTTTGAAAGGCTTAGGAACTTCGGTATATTCCATCTTTTCTCTGATACCTGCAAGGATCACGATAGCGATCGTAAATCCTACAGCCGTTCCGAATCCGTTTACTACTCCTTTGATCACTCCGTAGTTTTTCTGAACATTACTTACGGCAACACCGAGAACCGCACAGTTGGTGGTGATGAGAGGAAGATAAACACCGAGAGCTTTATAAAGCGAAGGGATCATCTTCTTAAGGAACATCTCAACAAACTGTACCAGTGCAGCGATAACGAGTATAAATACTATTGTCTGCAGATATGTGATGCCTAGCGGTACAAGAATAAGCTTATAGAGCACCCCGGCAACAAAGCTCGCAAGGGTTATAACGAAGATAACCGCTGTACCCATTCCCGCAGCCGTCTTGATCTTCTTGGATACACCAAGGAATGGACAAAGTCCGAGGAACTGGCTGAGAACTACGTTTGATACAAGTGAAGAACCTACCAGCAAAAGGAGCATATTTTTCAATCCGTCCATATTCATTTCCTCCTTTTGCCTTTTTTCTTCTTATTATTTGAGGGCTTGTTCTGAGCAGGTTTATTATCTTCCGAATCTTCTTCCTCACCGGATTTTTCTTCATCGGAAGAGGCCTCTTCATCTTCAGCCCCGTTTTCTGTAACATCTTCAGCCTGTTCCGGTTCATTTTGTTCTTCAGGCTCTTCGTTATCCACCTCTGCTTTTGCTTCGGATTTTTCTTCCTTTTCTTCTACGTTCTCGGAAGGCTTGTCAGTCTTTTCTTCTGTGGAATCTTCTGTTTCCGCAGACTTCCCAGCCTTGGAGCACCCCTTTGCTTCGGGGCATCCCATGCAGTTCATACCGCAACCGGAACCGATCTTGGAAGTATCTTTACCCTTAGCTTCCATCTTAGCCTTGATGTAATTCTGAATCGCAACAAGTCCGGCAAGCACGAAGAACGCACCGGGTGCAAGAACGAAGATGGTAACTCCGTACTCTTCGGGGAATACTCTGTTTCCGAAGAATGTTCCGCTTCCTATAAACTCTCTGAAAATTCCGAGAATAGTAAGTGCAAAGGTAAATCCGAGGCCCATTCCGATACCGTCAAAAAGCGAAGGAAGGGGAGGATTCTTATATGCATAGCTCTCTGCACGTCCAAGGATAATACAGTTAACAACGATCAGAGGAATGTATATTCCAAGCGACTGATTAAGCGAAGGCAGATATGCTTCCAAAAGAAGCTGAACCATGGTTACAAATGATGCAACGATAACTATGAATGCGGGGATTCTTACTTTATCGGGTATTACTTTTCTCAGGATCGAGATAAAAAGATTACTCAAAGCAAGAACAGCGCATGTCGTAAGTCCCATTCCAAGTCCGTTTATAGCGGATGTGGTTACCGCAAGTGTGGGGCACATTCCGAGTGTCAGGACAAAGGTGGGGTTTTCTTTGATTATTCCGTTATAAAGGCGCTCAGCTATACGTTTCATTTAAGCGTCCCCCTTTACAGGATTTATTTCATTACAAACTTCAAGAGCTCCGTTTATCATGTTCACAAATGCTCTTGTTGTAATGGTGGCTCCGCTGATGGCATCGATCTCATCGGGAGATGTCTTTCCTGTTTTTGTAAATGTGATCTCAGGTACATCGAGGTTATGGATCTGAGGTACGATAACGCTCTCCGCTCTCATACCGAGTCCCGCGGTCTCACCGATCTCTAAGATCGAGATTCCTCTTAAAACTCCTTCCGATGAGATTCCGCACATAATACGGATATCTCCACCGTAACCTTCGGCAGATGTAACTTCTACCGCATAACCCGCAACGGTTCCGTCGGCAGACAGAGCGGTATATATATTCCCGACAGTAACTCCGTTTTGTTTTAACTGAAGTGCAAGCCCTTCGGAAGCGGTAGCATCCGACAAAACAAAACTTGCAACAGGTATAAAGCCCTCCTCATCGGGAAATACGGCTTTACAGCTCTCTGTAACAGCAAGCTCTTTCTGATGTGCAATGGGCTCTTTGGTAAGCTCATATACTCCGCCTAAGCACAGGCCGGCAATAAGCGTAATGATTATAAGAACAAGTGCATCTTTCGCCGCAGCAACATAATCTTTATTCATCAGTTCTTACCTCCTTTCCTGAACTCGGAGGGACTTATTCCGAAAGGAACGGGAACCGTGAATTTATCGATAAGAGGAACAAGACAGTTTCCGAAGATGATCGCATAGGAAACACCCTCGGCAGAAGGTCCGAAGACTCTGAATATTCCCGTTAAGATACCGAGGAAAATACCGAATATTATCTGTCCCTTGGCAGATGTCGGTCTTGTTACGTAGTCGGTTGCCATGAAGAATGCACCAAGCATAAGTCCGCCGCCCGACAGGTGAGCTGCAAGGAATGCAGGATCAAAACCGTGTCCGCCGAAAAAGATCATAAAAACAAGAAAAGTAAGAATATAGCTTGCGGGAATCTTAAGATCGATAACTCCGCACAAAAGCATGATCACAGCACCGATGAGGATTGCTATCATGCTGGTCTCACCGATGGTTCCGGGAATAGAACCCAGGATCATATTTTTAACATTAACAGCCTCTCCCGCTTTAAGAAGTGCAAGAGGCGTTGCTCCGGTGTAGCAGTCCGTATCGAAATTGGTCATTGCGACAGGGAATGAGATCAGCAAAAAGCATCTGGCTCCAAGTGCAGGGTTCATAAAATTTTTGCCCAGTCCTCCGAAGAGTTCCTTTACTACTACGATAGCAAAAACAGAACCGAGTGCAGCCTGCCATAAAGGAATCGATACAGGAAGATTAAGAGCAAGGAGCAGACCGGTTACAACAGCAGACAGGTCACTGACCCTGATCTTCTTTTTAGTGATCAGAGCAAATACCGCTTCCGATAAAACAGTTGTAGCAACACAAACAATGCAGACAAAAAGCGCTCTGATACCGAAGTTATAAATGCCGTATCCGAATGCAGGCATAAGAGCCAGTATTACGGTCAGCATGATAAGCTGCGTTGTAGCAGCGCTCCGTATATGTGGATTAGATGATACCTTGGGAAGACTCATATATATATCCTTCTTTGGAATTTATTTTTTACGCTTGGCAAGTTCCATCTTTCTCATGGACTTGATGTTCTGGGTAAGGGGCTGTTTTGCAGGACATGCAAAAGAACAGCATCCGCACTCACAGCATTCCATACCGCCGTTTGCCACGAATCTCTCATTATCGTGAGCTTCGACCATATCGGATAGCTTACCGGGCATAAGGCCGGCAGGGCAAGCTTCGACACATCTGGAACAATTAATGCAGGGAGTGGTTTCGGATTCCGCAACCTGATCTTCTCTGAAAGCAAGAAGTGCGGTTGAAGTCTTGGTAACCGGAACATCAGTTGTAAACATCGCAAATCCCATCATGGGACCGCCGCAAATGATCTTCGCAGGCTTAACCTTAAATCCGCCCTTCTGATCGATGAGTTCGGTATAGGTCATTCCGCAGGGTACTCTCATATTACCGGGATTTCTTACCGCATCACCGCTTATGGTGACGATTCTTTCCATCAGAGGTTTTCCGAGAACAACCGCATTATAAACAGCGCAGATCGTATCCACGTTATTGACTATGCAGCCCACATCCGCCGGAAGCATCTTGGAATTGACCTTCCTGCCGGTAGTTGCAAAGATAAGCTGACGCTCGGCGCCCTGAGGATACTTGGTCTTCAATTCCTTGATACTGATAATGGTGTCTTTCTTGGTAAGCTTGGTAAGGTGACCGATGCACTCAGGTTTGTTATCCTCCACACCGATGATACCGTGCGCATCCGGGAAAAGAGAGAGCATGATCCGAAGACCCTCAACAACCTTCTCCCCTTCTTCAATGATCCTTCGATAATCGGAAGTAAGATAAGGCTCGCACTCTGCACAGTTGGCGATGATGTAGTCGATCTTATCGGGTTCTTTGGGCGACAGCTTAACGCTGGTGGGGAATCCTGCACCACCCATACCGACTATACCTGCTTTGGCAATTTTGGCGATTATCTCATCACGGGAAAGCTTCTCCCAATCCTCGGCAGTCTCATAATCGACTTCATTAAAGAGACCATCATTTTCAATAATGATGCTCTCTACCATATCGCCGGTCGCAACTCTTCTTTTTTCGATATTTTTGACTATTCCTGAAACGGAAGAATAAACAGGAGCAGAAACAAAACCGCCTGCTTCGGCGATCATCTGGCCCCTTAAAACAAGATCCCCTTTTTTAACAAGAGGTTTAGCGGGAGCTCCTATATGCTGGCTCAAAGGAAATATCATCTCATCACCGGGAACCGCATCTATTATCGGTTTGTCCTTGGAGAGATCCTTGCCGTCATAAGGGTGAATACCGCCCTTAAAAGTAAATTTTGCCATTTCAACCCACCTGATTAGGTATTTTTACACACAATTAATAATATACCTTAATACGTGCCTTTTTTCCATACTTCCGTGGCTTAATTGACAGATTTTTAAACTTGAGATTTTATAAAAAATATATTATTATTTTATGGATTATTTATAATTTAGGAGGGGAAAAATGAATAAAAAATTTCTCAAGATTCTTACAGGCTTTTCAGCCATGGCTGTTGCAGGAGTACTCAGTTTTGTACCTGCTACAAGAGCAGAAGCAGCAATCAGTACTTATGGATATAGGTTTACTATCCATGATGATGAACAGAATTATAGTGGTATGAGTGAAGACTTTACGTCAACTATTGATCTTGACATATTGGATATGTATGGAGAAGGATATCACGATAACCTTACGGCAAATATATACTTTTGGGGCACTGAATTAAACGAAGATTTTACCATGACATTTACTACGCCTTTTCCTGTTTCTTCAATAGATTTCTTAGAGTATTATGAGCAAAATGATGAAAATTACATTGCGGGACAGGACGGAATAATCTATAGCGTAAGTGCAGACGGATATACAATAACAATTATCGGAAACTCGGCAAACCGTGGAGGAATCGATGCTTGGTACAGAATTGCATTAGGTTCTCCTAAAACCCCTGATGATCTTTTCAGTGAAGAAATCACCACAACTGTTGAAGATATTGTAAAAGCTGCTCAGGGAATTAACCATGACGGAAGCGAGAATCCTCAGAAGGTTGTCTTCTATAACTGCAACGGCGCTGTCAACTACAGAATCATTCAGGCACTTGCAAAGACCCAGGGTGTAACTCTTCTCTATACCTTCGAGTATCAGGGATATGTATTCACCTCAGCTATCACTTCAGAGATGGCTGCTCAGATCTTCATCGAGGGTGAGGATTGGTACGGACCTTGCTACATCGCAAAGCACTGCCCTACCGTTCTTGTAGATGTTGTAAAGTAATCATAATAAGTAAAACAACTGCCTTTTCCACTTCTCGGAGAAGGCAGTTTTCTTTTGCGTATAATTGATAAATATACCCATTTTTGATATAGTTTTACTTAGTTCATTCACACTTTTCCCATAAGAGGCTATCATGAAAGAAACTACCCAGACTCTTGAAGAATTCAGTTCATCTTATGATATCGGAAAACTCACCGATCCCGATTCCCTGCTTTTTATCGACATAGAAACTACTGGATTTACAGCAAGAACTTCCTACCTGTATCTGATAGGATGTGCATACAGATCTGATAATAAATGGTGTACCAAGCAGTGGTTTGCAGAGAAATATGAAGAGGAAAAGGACATCATAGAAGCCTTCTTTGATTTTGCAGTAGAAGGCGGATATGACACTTTCATTCATTTCAACGGAAATCAGTTCGATCTCCCCTATCTGACCCAGAAGATCACAGCTCTTGAGCTTAATCTTTCCATTGATTCTTTTAACGGAATAGACCTTTATAAAAGAATAAGCCCCTTAAAGCATTTACTGGGACTTACTTCTCTTAAGCAGAAATCCATCGAGAAATTCTTAGGAATAGACAGAGCAGATGTCTTTTCCGGAGGAGATTTGATTGGAATATATCACGACTATGTAAACAATCCTTCAGACTTTGCATGTAATTCTCTTCTCCTCCACAATGAGGATGATTTAAAGGGAATGATCAGAATACTTCCCATGCTTGCTTATTGCGACATGACTTCGGGAAAACTCAGAGTAAGCAAAGTTCATGCAGACACCTATACTGATTACAACGGACAGACTCAGAGTGAGATCATCATGAGCGTTAAGCTTGAATCTCCTCTTCCCAGAGCCATCGCCTCATTTGCCCACGGATGCTATATCAAAGCTGACGGCGATGAAGCTCAGATAAAGGTTCCTCTCTACAACGAAGAAATGAAGTACTTCTATGCCGGATATCAGGACTACTACTATCTACCGGAAGAAGATACAGCACTTCACAAGTCTGTAGCATCTTTCGTAGACAAGGATCACCGCACTCAGGCAACGGCAGCTACATGCTACACAAGAAAGACTTCAAGTTACCTCCCTCAGTGGGACACTCTTTTCGAGCCCCTCTTCAGAAGGGAATATCACAGCACAGATCAGTTCTTTGAACTCACTGACGATCTCAAGCGCGACAGAAACGCATTTAACAAATATGCGGCACATATTATTGCGATGCTGGCATCTACATACTAAAGCGCAAAGGGAGCGGTTACCGAGAACCGCTCCCTTTAAATTTAGAAATGATAATCTATGCCAATCTCTTTCATAATCGCATTAGCTGTATGTCTTGATTTAATTTTCCCATCAACAGCTACAGATACACCGTTTACGGGATTGTACCATACATCGTGGTCTCCTTTACCATGACATACAAATTGGCATCCGTATTCTTTTAATACCTTCCTAACTTTCTTCTCATATTCAGCCATTAAGCATACGCCATGGTCTGTGTACGATTACATATATAACTGATAACCTTAGCGGGCTTTTGAGAATTAAGTTCAAGTAATTCAGGGATTGCTTCCTTAGCTCTGTTCATCAAGTCATCCAAAGACTCAGATTCAAGCACAAGACCAATAATATCCGGACTAGTTGCAATCCAAACATTAGCATCTTCATCCCATGTAAAAAGAACGGTATAATTCATTATTTCACCTCTAAACATGGCTTTCTCCTTTCCTATATTTTTCGGAAAGGAAACCTGTAAGATACCAGATTTTCTTCCCTTGACACACGCTTGCCAAGGGCTTATCTAAATATATTATGCTAACCAAAATATCCCTAATCTCATTTTATATTATATCTATATCATATCCTTTTGCAAAGAGACTATTATTTTTCTAATGTTTAGCAAGTTCTCAAAATATGTACTAAATTATCCGCCATTGCTCTTTCAGGTGCTTTGTGTCTTATTCCATCTTTAGTGTCTCAAGCAGCCGTATCCGGCACTGAAACCAAATCAACAATGCCTATAAATGACGAATTTGATGACGGAAGCGTTAATGAAGAAAAGGTTGTAGAAATGGAACAGCCCGGTGCACTGAATGGCAGAGTTCTTCAGGCCATGACTACAGCAGAAGGCGTAACCTGCTATGACACTTTCACTTATATGGGTATTATCTTCAGATCAACCATAACCCCCGAAGCAGCGCGTACAGCATACAGCAGCGATATTATCTGGTACGGTCCCTGCTATATGGCAGGGCACTTCCCTACCGTTGTTGTAGGCGTGGTACAATAATTTAACATTTAAACATAAACAAAAAGAATCGGCAGATATCTGCCGATTCTTTTTTATACTCAAATGAATTATTGAGGCTTTCCGTAGTAGAAAGAATTCTCTCTGGTATAGCCCATATCCTTGTAATTTACGATTTGTTCGGTAGATCCGATGAAGAGGAATCCGCCGGGCTTAATGGAATCAAAGAACTTTCTGAACACCTGGTCCTTAGCTTCATCGGTGAAGTAGATAAGAACGTTTCTGCAGACGATCATATCGTAATTGGTATCGTATCTGTCTTTAAGAAGGTTATGCTCACTGAATTTAACATGAGCCTTGATCTCATCGGAAATCTTGTAGGAAGGTCCAACCTGAGTGAAGTATTTCTTCTTAAACTCATCGGGAACATTTGCGATGGATTTGGCATCATAGAGACCAACCTTAGCCTTGGCTATAACGGTCTTATCAAGGTCTGTTGCGGTGATCATGATATTGGAGAGGGGTACATGCTTGGAAAGGGCCATAACAAGCGAATAAGGCTCATCTCCGGTCGAACATGCAGCACTCCAGATCTTCAGTCTGTTACCGAACTTCTTAACCAGTGCAGGAATAACGGTCTTATCCATGTATTCCCACTGATCGGGATTACGGTAGAACTCGGATACGTTAATGGTAATGTAATTGATAAACTCATCAAAAAGAGGCTTTTGAGACTTAAGAGCGGCGACATAGTTATCATATCCGGTGATCTTGTTCTTCATGATAAGATTGTCGATCCTTCTCTTCATCTGCTTTTCCTTGTAGGAATTCAGATCAATGGAAGTCATCTTCAGAATTTCTTTTTTAAAATATTCGTAATCGACAGCCATATTCCACAACCTTCGAAGCAAAAGCTTCCCCTTTCATATAATATAAAATATCATAACATGAATTACGTTTAAGAGCGATACGTAAAAACTCTTTTTCAGTTTTTGGCACAAGATTACCGATATAACAAAGAACCGGGCAAGCTGTTTGCTTACCCGGTCTTTCTATCTCCATTTGGAAATACACCCAATATATTCGCTTAATTACTGCTCTTCGCTGATTGCAGCTTCGATATCAACGGGAACCTCATCTGCGTTCTCGTCAGCATCGGGAGCGGTAAGAGCCTTTACTGAAAGGGAGATCTTGTGATCTGATTCGTTGAAATCAAC